>Ga0265297_10000280_pt1 | contig 169068 bp, 140 predicted proteins | sample Munlanlwell13791_FD_192502 | JGI IMG/M metagenome (GOLD analysis project Ga0265297, IMG submission 192502) | Leachate microbial communities from a municipal landfill in Southern Ontario, Canada - Leachate well 137-91 | ecosystem: Engineered > Solid waste > Landfill > Unclassified | place...
AAGAAGCGCTCCGTAAAGCCGAAGAGGCCCGTAAGGCCAAGATCGCCGAAGAGAAACGCCTCGCCGATGAAGCCAGGAAAGCCAAAGAGGCAGAGAAACTGCAGGCCGAAGAATCTCGCAAAGCCAAGATCGCCGAAGAGAAACGTATAGCCGATGAAGCCAGAATAGCCAAGGAAGAAGCGCTCCGTAAAGCCGAAGAGGCCCGTAAGGCCAAGATCGCCGAAGAGAAACGCCTCGCCGATGAAGCCAGGAAAGCCAAAGAGGCAGAGAAACTGCAGGCCGAAGAATCTCGCAAAGCCAAACTCGCCGAAGAGAAACGCCTCGCAGATGAAGCCAGAATAGCCAAGGAAGAAGCGCTCCGTAAAGCCGAAGAGGCCCGTAAGGCAAAGCTCGTCGAAGAGAAACGCCTCGCCGATGAGGCAAAGAGAGCCAGGGAAGCCGAGAAGTTACAGGCAGAAGAAGCCCGCAAGGCCAAGCTCTCCGAAGAGAAACGCCTGAAGGATGAAGCCCTCCGCGCCAAGGAAGAGGCCAGGACTAGAGACGAGGAAGCCCGCAAGGCGAAGATCGCCGAAGAGAAACGCCTCGCCGATGAAGCCAGGAAAGCCAAAGAGGCAGAGAAACTGCAGGCCGAAGAATCTCGCAAAGCCAAACTCGCCGAAGAGAAACGCCTCGCCGATGAAGCCAGAATAGCCAAGGAAGAATCACTCCGTAAAGCCGAAGAAGCTCGTAAGGCCAAGTTTGCCGAAGAGAAGCGTATAGCCGACGAGGCAAAGAGAGCCAGGGAAGCCGAGAGATCAAAGGTTGCCGAAGAGAAAAAGGCCAAGATCGCCGAAGAGAAACGCCTCGCCGATGAGGCCAGGAAAGCCAAAGAGGCAGAGAAACTGCAGGCCGAAGAATCTCGCAAGGCAAAGCTCGCCGAAGAGAAACGTATAGCCGATGAAGCAAAGAGAGCCAGGGAAGCCGAGAGATCAAAGGTTGCCGAAGAGAAAAAGGCCAAGATCGCTGAAGAGAAACGCCTGAAAGACGAGGCCCTCCGCGCCAAGGAAGCCGAGAGGCTACAAGCCGAAGAGGCCCGCAAAGCCAAGATCGCCGAAGAGAAGCGTATAGCCGATGAAGCCAGAATAGCCAAGGAAGAATCACTCCGTAAAGCCGAAGAAGCTCGTAAGGCCAAGTTTGCCGAAGAGAAGCGTATAGCCGACGAGGCAAAGAGAGCCAGGGAAGCCGAGAAGTTACAGGCCGAAGAATCTCGCAAAGCCAAGATCGCCGAAGAGAAGCGCCTGAAAGATGAGGCCCTCCGCGCCAAGGAAGAGGCCAGGGCTAGAGACGAGGAAGCCCGCAAGGCGAAGATCGCCGAAGAGAAACGCCTCGCCGATGAAGCCAGAATAGCCAAGGAAGAATCACTCCGTAAAGCCGAAGAAGCTCGTAAGGCCAAGCTTGCCGAAGAGAAGCGTGTAGCCGACGAGGCAAAGAGAGCCAGGGAAGCCGAGAGATCAAAGGTTGCCGAAGAGAAAAAGGCCAAGATCGCCGAAGAGAAACGCCTGAAAGATGAGGCCCTCCGCGCCAAGGAAGAGGCCAGGGCTAGAGACGAGGAAGCCCGCAAGGCGAAGCTCGCCGAAGAGAAACGCCTGAAGGATGAAGCCCTCCGCGCCAGGGAAGCCGCGAAGCTGCAAGCCGAGGAGGCTCGTAAGGCAAAACTCGCCGAAGAGAAGCGTCTCGCCGATGAAGCCAGGAAAGCCAAGGAAGAGCCGTTCCGTAAAGCCGAAGAAGCTCGTAAGGCCAAACTCGCCGAAGAGAAACGTCTAAGAGAAGAACCGCGCCGTAAAGCCGAAGAAGCCCGTAAGGCGAAGCTCGCCGAAGAGAGGCGCCTCGAGGATGAGGTTAGAAAAGCTGAGAGAGAGAGAAAAGCAAAGCTTGCCGAAGAGAGACACCCAAAGGACGCGGCCCAAATAGCTAAGGAAGTCGAGAAGCTGCAGGCAGAAGAGGCTCGCAAAGCAAAGATCGCCGAAGAGAAACGCCTGAAGGAAGAGGCCAGGGCTAGAGACGAGGAAGCCCGCAAAGCCAAGATCGCCGAAGAGAAACGCCTCGCCGATGAAGCCAGGAAAGCCAAAGAGGCAGAGAAACTGCAGGCCGAAGAATCTCGCAAGGCAAAACTCGCCGAAGAGAAGCGTATAGCCGATGAAGCAAAGAAAGCCAGGGAAGCCGAGAGATCAAAGGTTGCCGAAGAGAAAAAGGCCAAACTCGCCGAAGAGAAACGCCTGAAGGATGAAGCCCTCCGCGCCAAGGAAGAGGCCAGGGCTAGAGACGAGGAAGCCCGTAAGGCCAAGATAGCCGAAGAGAAGCGTATAGCCGACGAAGCAAAAAGAGCCAGGGAAGCCGCGAAGCTGCAAGCCGAGGAGGCTCGCAAGGCAAAGATCGCCGAAGAGAATCGTCTCGCCGATGAAGCCAGGAAAGCCAAAGAGGCAGAGAAACTGCAGGCCGAAGAATCTCGCAAGGCCAAACTCGCCGAAGAGAAGCGTATAGCCGATGAAGCAAAGAAAGCCAGGGAAGCCGAGAGATCAAAGGTTGCCGAAGAGAAAAAGGCCAAACTCGCCGAAGAGAAACGCCTGAAGGATGAAGCCCTCCGCGCCAAGGAAGAGGCCAGGACTAGAGACGAGGAAGCCCGTAAGGCCAAGATAGCCGAAGAGAAGCGTATAGCCGACGAAGCAAAAAGAGCCAGGGAAGCCGCGAAGCTGCAGGCCGAAGAGGCTCGTAAGGCAAAACTCGCTGAAGAGAAGCGCATCGCAGATGAAGCCAGAATAGCCAAGGAAGAAGCACTTCGTAAAGCCGAAGAAGCCCGTAAGGCGAAGCTTACCGAAGAGAAACGCCTGAAAGATGAGGCCCTCCGCGCCAAGGAAGCCGCGAAGCTGCAGGCAGAAGAAGCCCGTAAGGCGAAGCTTGCCGAAGATAAGCGTATAGCCGACGAAGCAAAGAGAGCCAGGGAAGCCGAGAAGTTACAGGCAGAAGAATCTCGCAAAGCCAAGATCGCCGAAGAGAAACGCCTGAAAGACGAGACCCTCCGCGCCAAGGAAGAGGCCAGGGCTAGAGCCGAAGAGGCCCGCAAGGCGAAGCTTGCCGAAGAGAAACGTCTCGCCGATGAAGCCAGGAAAGCCAAAGAGGCAGAGAAACTGCAGGCCGAAGAATCTCGCAAGGCAAAACTCGCCGAAGAGAAGCGTATAGCCGATGAAGCAAAGAAAGCCAGGGAAGCCGAGAGATCAAAGGTTGCCGAAGAGAAAAAGGCCAAACTCGCCGAAGAGAAACGCCTGAAGGATGAAGCCCTCCGCGCCAAGGAAGCCGAGAAGTTACAGGCAGAAGAGGCCCGCAAGGCGAAGCTTGCCGAAGAGAAACGTCTTGCCGACGAGGCAAAGAGAGCCAAGGAAGCCGAGAGGCTAAGAGCAGAGGAAGCCCGTAAGGCCAAACTCGCCGAAGAGAAGCGTATGGCAGAAGAGGCGCAAAGAATTGAAGATGAGACGGCGAGCAAGGCGGCTCTTCTCAAGGCCAAGGTAGATACTCTTTTGAAAGGTAAAGATTGGGAGGCACGGAAGGCCGCTGCCGATGCCTTTGGGGAAGCGCGTGACATATCCGCCCTTCCGGCCCTTATCAAGGCATTGCAGGATACCGATTGGGGTGTGAGACAATCGGCCGCCCGCGCCCTCGGTATGATAAAGGACCGTTCCGCCGTTCCTGTTCTGGTCAAGGCGTTGAAAGACGATGAGTGGGATGTCCGTGAAACGGCCGCCCGCGCATTAGGAGAGATAGGAGACCCTTCAGCCATCCCGGCGTTGACCGGGGCGTCAAAAGATGACGATGCCGATGTCCGCGAAGCAGCTACCCAGGCATTAAATGCCATACAGAACCCTTCCGGCACTTCAGCGGGTAATGATACCCGGAAAATGACAGGACAAGAACCGCCAGAAGTACCGATCCCGGAGAGCGAGAATAAGGAAATTAAAGAACCGGAAGAGGGCGGTAATGAAAGTCTCGAATAACATAGCGGCCGTTTTTTTTGTTATATCGCTGACTTTTTTATCTCCATCTCTTATTTCGATTTTACAGGCGGAGGAGAGGGGAGAGATGACAGAGGGCAGCCAGACCGCCGAGGATTATTACCGGTTGTGGAGCGAGTGCTTCGACCGCGGAGATTATGAAAATTCAATACCTTTCATGAAGAAGGCGATCCGGCTCGACCCTGCTTACGAGGATAAGATACGGGCCCGTATAGACCGCTCCGTCGAGGACGAGCTTGTACACATATCTTTCGCCGGAGGAAATGCCACTGCCGAAGATCATTACCGTATATGGTGCGAATATTTTGACCGCGGCGATTATGAGAACTCCGTGCCGTTCATGAAGAAGGCGATAGAGCTCGACCCCGCTTACGAGGATAAGATACGCGCCTACATAGACCGCTCCGTCGAAAACGAGCTTGTGCACATATCCGTCGCCGAAGGCAAAGCCACCGCCGATGATTATTTCATGCTGTGGCGCGAATATTTTGACCGCGGCGATTATGAGAGCTCCATGCCGTTCATGAAGAAGGCGGTCCAACTTGACCCGGCTTACGAGGATAAGATACGCGCCTACATAGACCGCTCCGTCGAGGACGAGCTGATCCGTATCTCGGCCTCCGAAGGCAAATCCACCGCCGAGGATTATTTCAATATGTGGCGCGAGTGCTTTGACCGAGGCGATTATGAAAACTCAATACCTTTCATGAAGAAGGCAACCCAGCTCGACCCGGCCTACGGGGATAAGATACGCGCTTACATCGACCGTTCCGTGGAGAGCGAGATCATCCGGGTGTCCGTCGCCGAAGGCAAAGCCACCGCCGATGATTATTTCATGCTGTGGCGCGAATATTTTGACCGAGGCGATTATGAGAGCTCCATGCCGTTCATGAAGAAGGCGGTAGAACTGGACCCGTCATATACCGAGAAATTCCGCTCTTACCTGGAGAGCGTAGAGGCGGAGACGCTGATACAGATAGAGGAAGAGAGGGAGAGGGTACGGGAGGAAGTCCTTGAAAGAGAGAGGGCGCGGGAATTGATAACGATGCAGCGCGGCACAGGAGATGTGGACCTGGGCAAGATGCGTCCGTTAAAATTCGGCCCTCTCACATTGAGGCCTTCGATCAGCTATCAGTTCAAGTGGGACGATAATATCTTCCTTACCCCTGATGACAGAAGGGCCGATTATGTCTCAACGGTAACCCCGAGTTTCGGCGGAAATCTTGACCTGCCCTTCGCCCTGCCGTTCATCGTATCGGCAGGCGGTGTGACTTTGGAATCGGAGTCCCGCGTGCCGGAGCATACATTGTTCAACCTGGAGTATAAACCCATAATAAAGACGTTCCTTGAACACCCGAAAGAGAGCAACGTCGGCCATTCCTTCATAACGACGAGCGTCATCCCGAGTAATCTCTTCGGCGGCAGGGGGAAGCTGGTCTTCGGGTTCAAGGACATACTGCTCTTCACTACCGATCCGGCGACGAACGAAGACGTAAAGTTCACCCCGCGGTATAATAATGAAATGGAGTTCAAGGCCAAATATACGCCGGCTGAAAAGATATCCATGGCGTTCGCATATCTGAACATACTGGAGTGGTATAAACCGGAATCCAGACAGGAGTTCAGTTATAGCCAGCATGTCCTTACGCCCACGCTCTATTATAATATGACCTCCAAGAGCACGCTCTTTATGGATGCCGATTTCGGGAAGGTGGCATACTATACCGGAAACCGCAATTCCACATTTCTTCAGATAAGCGGCGGCATAACCGGTAAGATAACCCCCAAGACGGACGTATATCTTAAAGCCGGATACCAGTTCAGGGCATATGAGAACAAGAATATTTACGGCGATTATAATTCTCTCACGATGACAGGATCCATGTCCTCCATGCTCAGGAAAGATGTTGTTATGAAACTGATGCTTGGCAAGTCGATAGTCGAGTCCACATACCAGGATAACGCCTACTTTGACCTGAAGTACGCGGAACTCGAGCTGGTGAAGCATATAAGCGGGAAGACGTCTTTATTGATAGGCGGCAGCTTAGGGAAGAACGATTACCCGAGGAACAGCGAGGAAGACGAAGGGGTGAGGACAAGGAGGGATTACGTCTGGGGTCTTAAGGGAGGGTTGTCGTATAGGATCACGCGGTGGCTCGACTCCAGCTTAGCGTACGAATACAAGGGCAGGGATTCGAATTTCAAGCGGTATTACTACCGCGACAACAGGCTACTCGTGAATTTGAGGGCATCTTACTAAATGAAAAGACCGTTCCCGGATCTTTATAGATACAGGATAAAAGGGACAACCCTGATATGCGCCGCGTCTCTTTGCATATTCGCACTTGCAGATGCTTCATATGCCGAAGAGGCGAAGGTGGAACCGGGCAATGTACCGGGGAGTGCCGCCGTTACGGCCAAAGATGTCAAACCACAGGACAGGGCCGCAAAAGATACATATGTCCTGTCGTTCGGCGACGAGATCGATATAAAGGTCAGCGGCGAAGACGACCTTTCAAACATGTATAGAGTCAATAATAACGGGGAGATAAGGTTCCCTATCCTGGGAAAGATAAAAGTGGAGGGCATGACGATATCCCAGATGGAGGAGCATATAAGCAAGCTGCTGGAGAGGGATTATTTTAAGATAAAAGTGACCGTTGACGCACAGATCAAAAAATTTCACAAGAGGAGGGTCACTATCTCCGGCGAGGTCAAGAGCCCCGGGCCGTTCGATTTTGGGGACGATAAGAATATGACGCTGGCGGAACTTCTTACGCTCGCAGGCGGCCCCACCGAAAAGGCGTGCCTGAACAGGACCACTATAATACGCTCCGAACCGGACGGCAAGACCAGGAAGCTGGAGGTGAATGCCGGGGATGTAATGGCCGCCAAGGCAAAGGACATAATCCTCAGCCCCGGTGACAGAGTCAACGTGCCCAGCGCGAACGTCATTGTGATCGGAGAGGTCACAAAACCCGGGACCTACGGTTTCGGGGATGTCAGTAAGCTTACGTTATTAGGGGCCATATCTACAGCGGGCGGGTTCACCAGGATAGCCTCGTTGAATCCTGTGACGATCATACGCGTCGATGAATTCGGCAACAGGAAGCAGATAAAGGTGAACGTCAAAAATATATACTACGGCAAAGAGCGGGATGTCCCTCTTGAGCCGGATGACATAATAGTTGTCCAGGAGAGCTGGTTTTAGGGAGGCATTTTATGGCTCAGCAGTCCGTCTCTTTTGAAGAGACGCCCCGGGAAGTCACGTTCAAGGATTATGCCGATATCGTCATTAAAAGGAAGAGTGTCGTCATATCTTTTTTTGTAATGGTCTCATTCATGGCGGCCCTGCATAACATTACGCGCCCCAATATCTATTCCGCCACGTCCCAGATACTGATACAGGACCCGTCCAAGGCCTTTAAAACTGCGCCCGAGTTGCAGCAGTTCTCTCTGAGCACCGGCGGGCTCAGGTCCCAGATAGAGCTGATGAAGAGCGCTTCTGTGGCATCCGCGGTGATCGAGAAGTACGACCTCATGTCGAAATACCCGGGCATCCTGGGTACCGGCCTGAAAGGCGCCGCGAAGGCGGCGCGGGGTATGGTAAGCATAAATCAGATAGGCGAAAGCCGGGTTTTCGATGTGGTGGCGACCTCAACCAACCCGAACCTGTGCGCGGAACTGGCTAACGGCCTCGTTGACGAATATATAGAGAAGAATATAGTCACATCATTCCTGTCGTCTCCCGACATGTTGAAGAAGATGTTCCCCGACGGCGACGGTAAGACGAGGGCCGATGCCATATACGGGAAACTTAGGGGGATGTCAAAGGATGAAGTCCTCCAGTCGCTTCCATATGTGGTAAAAAACCCGAAAATGGCGGAGCTCAAAGAAAAAAAATCGGACATCTCCAAGGACCTCGCCCTTTATTCCGCCAAATATACGGACAAACATCCCAAGGTCATAAAAGCGAAGAGGGAGATCCAGGCGGTAAAGGAAGAGATGCAGGCCCTCTCAGGTAACATCGTAAGCGAAATGAAGGACTCGATGAGCGGGAGGTTCGACATCAGCAACGTAAAGGTGATCGAATATGCGGATGTCCCGGCCTCCCCGATAGGCCCTAAACGCCTGAAAGATTTTCTCCTTATATCCATTATGGCTTTCTTCGGCGCCTGCGGCGTCGCGATCTTTATCGATTATCTCGACAATACCGTAAAGACACAGGAGGACGTGGAAAAATATGTAAGATTGCCGTACCTTGGGTATATACCGCTTGTGAAAGATGCCCCGGTCAAAGGTAAACCCGTCAGCATAAGCGATTATGTCGTAGTGAATCCGAAAGACCGCCGTTCAAATCTGCTGGAATCGCTGAGGAATGTGCGGACAAGCATCACCTTCTCCGCCCCTCCGGACGCGCTTAAGTCGATACTTATCGCGAGCGCCCTCCCGAAAGAAGGCAAGTCCACAATAGCGCTTAACCTCGCCATCGTCGTCGCAGGAGACGGGTCCAGGACGCTGCTGGTGGACGGCGATATGCGGCGTCCGAGCCTGCACAAGATGGTGGGGTCGCATACGGCGAAGGGGTTGAGCAACTACCTGACATCGAAAATGGCCATTGAAGAAGCGGTGGTGGAGACAAGATTTGAAAATCTCTATTTTATGCCGTGCGGGCCGATACCACCGAACCCGTCGGAGCTATTCGGTTCCTACCGGATGAAGGAGCTTCTGGACGAGGCGGGGAAGAAATACGACAAGATCATATTCGACGGGGCCCCGATCTTCGGGATATCGGATTCCGTGGTGCTGGCCAAGGCCCTCGACGGAGTCATACAGATCACCAGGTTCGGCAAGGTCACCTGGGATATGGCAAATAAGTGCAAACAGAGGCTGCAGAACCTCGGGGTGAAGATGATAGGGGTGATCATAAACGGCGTCGACACCAGAAAAGAATCGTACTATTACAAGTATTACGATTACAGGTATCATAAATACTACGAGTAGCACATCCATGAGGTGTTGCGATTGCGAGATATAACCGGCATTTTTCTCCAGTGCATACTTATAGCCGTCCTGATACTTTCGCCCGTCCTGTTTGATTCACGCGATATCCCCGTAATGGCGTTAATGGAAGTGCTCATCTTCTCTTCCGCTCTCCTGTGGTTCCTCAGGTCCGTACTATCCGGAAAGATAATCGTAACGAAGACGACCCTGTACCTGCCCATGTGCGCGTTCATCTTATTGCTGTCGGCACAGCTTCTGCTGGGAAAGGTGACGGGCGGGCATCTCGGCACCATATACCCGTACATCACAAAGCTCTATTTTTTCAAAGTCCTTTCATATATGTGCCTCTTTTTCATTATCGTGAACACCCTTCGCTCGCGCCGCGAGATAAACCGTCTTATATTCACGATCCTCGCCGTCGGCGTCATGCTGGCGGCATACGGGATCGTCCAGAAGGTATCCGGCGTCACCAGGATATTCGGTGTGCGAGAGGCCGAGGAGGTGCTCCTGATATATTCGAGCTACACTAATTGCAACTATTACTCCGGTTATATGAATATGGTCATATTTCTCGCGCTGGGTGCGTTCTTTGCGTACCTGGCATACCTCGAAAAGGAGAGGGGTTACCGGCATTTTGACGTATTCGAGGGGTGGAATTTGATCTTTCTATTCGCCATAGGTATCATGACGGCAAGCCTTCTGCACACCCTTTCCATGGGCGGCATCATCGTCTTTTTCGCGTCGTCGGTATTCTTCTATGTTTCGTATTCGGAGAAGATGTCGCAAAAAAAATGGATCCTTCCGGCAGCCCTTCTTTTCACGGCGGCCATAGCGGCGGTCGTGTCGGCATGGTTCTTGCGCGGGATGTTATCCAGGATCTTCAGCGAACTGGCAGCGGTGTTGGGCAACATCAATACCTATGGGTTACGCGTGCCGTTGTGGGCCAGGGCGATCGGCATGATGAAGGAACATCCCATCCTCGGCATAGGCGCCGGCACGTTCAGGTATATATTCCTCAAATATCAGCCGCACGTGAACGTATCTTTTGCGCACCCCCACAGCGACTACCTGGGTGTCTTGCTGGAAAGCGGCGTTATAGGGTTTTCCATATTTGCGCTCGGGATGTCCTCTTTTTTCAAACGTTACATACGGCTTCTCCGGTTGCGCCACAACTCTTATTCCAGGGCCATCGGATACGGTTGTCTGGCATCAGCCTTTTCGATATTCGTCTTCAGCTTTGTCGATTCCAATATGCGGGTTATGTCCAATGCGCTCCTCTTTTCGGCCATCCTGGGTATAGGTTTTTGCGCCATCCACTCCAGGTCCGACGGCGCTGAAGACGAGGACGCCATCTTTAAGACGAAGACCTTCCGGGTAGAGGGGGCAGTAAAGAGGGCGGCCCTCCTGGGCGCGGGAGTGGCATCTTTTTTATATCTGGCCAATGCAATCACGTCCCTGGCCGTTGCGGACGTGTACGGCATCTTAGGGTCGGCGGAAAAGAGGGCCGACCATCTTGAGACGGCAATAGCGTTGGAGCCGTCCGCCTCCGAGTACCATTATGATCTCGCATATCTCTTCTCGAACGGTTTCAGCAAAAAGACGATGCGTAACGGAGGCTCGGCCGGAAAGGCGATAGCGGAGCTGGAAAGCGCGGTGCGGCTAAATCCCGCTTTCAGCAAATACCATCGCCGCCTCGGTTTCTTATATAGCTGTGTCGGTAAGGGTGAAAGGGCCGTGGAGGAGTTCAAGAAGGCCCAGGATACGGAGCCGTTAAACCCTTTCAATTACTTCCTCCTGGCGGCGCACTATTTTAACGAGGCAACGGCCGTCAGGGGAGTGAACCCCGCAGGCTCCGGGGCGATGGATAGAGGCGTCGCGGAATACAAAAAGGCGCTGTCGCTCGACCCCGCGCTCACCGTGTACAGGCACAGGGATATCATTGACGATTACGGCAGTGTTAAGAGGGCCCTGAAAGAGTACTCCCTCTAGCGCCCGCCTATAAGGCGCGCCGGATTTTGCCTTGACATAACCTCACCCCTATATTAGAATAAACATTCCCCAAAATTATGAGTAACGATATCTATACCATAACTCGGAACGATCTTTTTGACCTCCTCACAAGGTTGTCGGGAACGAGCAGGGTCTTTGTCCCTTACCGTAAAGGGGAGAGACTCTCCTTCGGGCCCTTTGACCCGGCGAAGGAGAGCGCAATAGATCTCGGAGGGATTCGGCAGAGCCAGCCGCTCAAGTCGTTCCTTAACCATCCGCGGGAGAAGGTCACGGGAGGTCCGGATAGCGACAGCAGGCCCGTTGTGATAGCCGGTGTCAAAGGATGCGACCTCCAGAGCCTGGTGCTGCAGGATTTCGTGTTCAAAGACGGAGATCTTAAGGACCCGTTCTATGTCAATAACAGGGAACGGTGCCTGATAATATCAAGTGACTGCACCTACGCGCGCGAAACATGTTTTTGCACAGCCATGGCAGGCGCGCCGTATCCAAAAAAGTATTTTGACCTTAACCTATCCGATGCCGGCGGCAGCTTTCTCGTCGAGGTCGGCAGCGAAAAAGGGATGGGTATAGTAAATGTGTATAAAACTTTCTTCAGGGATGCTCTACCCGGAGAGATCGAGAAGAGAGATGCCGGGAGGCAAAAGGTCGCGGGCGAGGTATCGCGGTATATCTCCGAACGAGGCACGCCGAATACGGAGGCGATCAGCGGTATGATGAAGAGGCATTACAATACGGTCGGGCTCTGGCAGGATTCTTCCTCGACCTGTGTCGAGTGCGGCGCCTGTAACCTCGTATGCCCGACCTGCCATTGTTTCCTCCTCTTCGACGAAAAGGTGAACGAAGGGTCCAGGCGGCTCAGGATATGGGACTCCTGTCTCTACAACAGTTTTGCCAGGGTCGCAGGAGGCGCGAACCCGCGCAAGCATCTGTACGAACGCCTCCGGAACAGGTTTGACAAGAAATTTGCCTTCTTCCCGGAAGTCCTCGATTACTTTGCCTGTACCGGATGCGGCCGGTGCATTGAGGCCTGCCCCGGAGATATAGATATCCGGGAGGTGCTCAAGGGGCTCGTTAGGGGCGAGTGGAGTAAGCCGCCGCATAAGTGAAAGCTGAAAGCTGAAAATGGATAATCCGTATCGTTACATAGATGCAGAGATAACGGGCGTAGTGACGGAAACGGCCAGTATAAAGACATTCACGCTCAAACCGAAAGAGCCGGTAAGCTTCCGGGCAGGCCAGTTCATGGATGTCACCGTGCCCGGGACAGGAGAGGCGCCCTTTACGCCTTCCTCGAACCATAATTCGTGCGAGACGCTCGACTTCACGATAATGAAAGCCGGGCGCGTTACGAAGGCGCTGCACGGGATGGGCCCCGGCTCCATGGTGGGATTGAGGGGGCCGTACGGCCTCGGCTACCCTTTAAAAGATTTTAAGTCAAAAGAGGTCTATATAGTCGGCGGCGGCGTCGGCCTTGCGCCGCTCCGGGCACTTCTCTACGCGCTCTTTAATGAAGTGAACGATTACAGGAAGATAATAGTCAAATACGGGTCCAGGACGCCCAAAGACATCGTTTACAAGAATGAGATAGAGGGCTGGAAGAAGAGGGGCCAGCACGTCGAGCTTGAGGTGACGACGGATATAGGGGACGAAACGTGGAAGGGCAACGTGGGCCTCGTAACGACTATACTCAAGGACCGGGGGTTGGATATGGAGACGGCCGTCTCCATCGTATGCGGTCCGCCCATAATGATGAAATTCACCACGTTCAAACTCCTGGACCTGGGGTTCAAGGAGCATAATATATACCTTTCGATGGAGAAGAATATGTCCTGCGGCATAGGCAAGTGCGGCCACTGCAGGGTGGGGCCGTATTATGCATGCAAGGACGGGCCGGTATTCACGTACGATAAGCTGAAGGACCTGCCGAATATATGGGAATGAGACAGTTATTGATCGACTTGGACATATGCCAGAGATGCGAAGAGTGCGGCTCGATCTGCAGCTACACCCAGCACCCCGGCAATAACGGCATAACGACGATGCGGGAGCTGGCGCACTTTGCGGTCATATGCCGGCGCTGCGATGATGAGCCGTGCGTCGGATCATGCCCGTGGGAGGCGCTCGAGAAACAACCGGACAGGGTGCTTAAGCGGTATATGATGAGGTGCACCTCATGCAAGTCGTGCGCGAACGGCTGTCCGTTCGGCACCATATATCCGGAGACGATACCGTTCATAATATCGAGATGCGATCTCTGCATCGGCAGGTTGCGTGGGGACGCCGTACCCATATGCCTCGAATCATGCAGCCACGGCGGCGTTAAATACGGGGAATTCGAGGAGAAGAAAGAGGACGGTATATACAGGGTCTCTGACAGCATAATGGTGAAGACGAACCTTAAGTGGGAGCGCATACTCCAGACGGTGCATAAGCGATGAACATGGTCAAGGCGGCAGAATATATAGCCCTATTCCTTCTCTTCCCCGGATTCCTCTTTTCCGTTGCTATGGGATGCCTGGTGGGCTGGATCGACAGGAAGGTCACGGCGAGGGTGCAATGGCGCGTAGGCCCCCCCTGGTATCAGAATTTTGCCGACATGATCAAGCTCTTATTTTATAAAGAGACGCTCATGCCGGAAGGCGTTTCGAAGGGCATCTTCCTGGGCATGCCGCTCATAGCGGCCGCAAGCGCGTCGCTTGTATCGACGATGATCCTTGTAGTAAATCATGCCCCCGGGAAGGGTTTCATAGGAGACCTCATAGTCATCGTCTACCTTCTTATGATACCGCCGGTGGCCACCATGCTGGGCGCCTTCGCGTCACGCAATACGCTGGCATCGCTAGGCGCGTCGCGCGAGATGAAGATGATGCTCTCATATGAACTTCCGTTCATACTTGCGCTGATCGTCCCTGTGATGAAGTCGGGATATGCCATAAAGCTGGGAGATATACTATTGTACCAGGAGATGAACGGGGCCATCATAGGGAGCGTCTCCGGATCATTGTCCTTTATGGTAATGATCATCTGTATCCAGGCGAAGCTGGGGCTTGTGCCTTTCGACATCCCCGAGGCAGAGACGGAGATAATGGCAGGCACCTTCATAGAATATTCCGGGAAGGCCCTCGGCATATTGAAAGCGGCCAGGGCCATATTGACGTTCATCCTTCCCGTGATAGTCATGACATTGTACATGGGCGGGATAAAGCCCGGACCCGGAGGATTTTTAAAGAGCATATCGGAGTATGCGGCCGTCGTGGTCATGCTTGTACTTATAAAGAATACCAACCCGAGGGTGAGGGTAGACCAGGCGCTCAGGTTCTTCTGGGGACCCGTTACCGCGATATCGATAGTGGCCGTACTGGCCGCATATATGGGATATTAGCCATGGGCTTCAAAGAGAAGATATTGACGAGATCCATTTATGTCTTTCACGTTTCAAGCGGCAGCTGCAATAACTGCGATATCGAGATCATCGATTGTCTTACGCCGCGGTTCGACCTGGAACGTTTAGGGATAGTACTGGTGGGGAGCGTAAAACACGCGGATGTGCTTCTCTGCACCGGTTCCGCAAATAAGATGACGATACCTCTCATAAAAAAACTTTATGACCAGATGCCGAAACCGGGCTTTGTGATCGCCTGGGGCGCGTGCGGTTCTTCCAGGGGGCTATTCAAGGATAGCTACAATACCGGCACCCCGCTCGACGAGGTCATCCCGGTAGATATGTATATCCCCGGATGTCCTCCCAAGCCGGAGGCGGTCCTGGCGGCCCTGGTGAAACTTGTAAATAAGATAAGGGCGAAAAAGGAAATATAGATGACGATCGACGAGATATTGGCTAAATTACAGGGGCGCTTTACCAGCAAAGTCCTGAAGACATACAGGCATTCGGATAAGAAGGCGTACGTCGATATATATCCGAAAGATATCGTAGACCTGACGCGCTATCTATTAAAAGAAGCGGGCCTGAGGTTCAATATCGCGAGCGCCGTAGACACATTTGAAGGCATCGAGATACTGTACCACTTTGCGCTGGACCGGTCCGGCCTTGTCGTATCCGTGCGCGCGCTCATATCGGACAAAGCCGACCCGCATATCGATACCATAACATCCGTGACAAAGTCCGCATGGTGGATAGAGCGGGAGATACACGAGCTATTCGGCGTGGAGTTCAACGGCAATGATGACCTGAGGCCGCTCCTGCTCCCGGACGACTGGCCGAAAGGCGTATATCCTTTAAGGAAGGACTTCATAGTCCCCAAGAGAGATTCGAGGAAAGCATGAGCCACAACGCGCACGTGCCGATAGGGCCGTACCATCCGCTCCAGGAAGAGCCGGAATTTTATAAACTTGTAGTCGAAGGCGAGAAGGTCGTGGACGTCGATGTGCGGATCGGTTATAACCACCGCGGCATAGAGAAGATATCCGAGTCGAAGAGCTTCGACCAGTCGATATTCATCGTGGAGCGTATCTGCGGAATATGTTCAGGCAGCCACCCCATAGCGTGTGTCAACGCCATTGAGGATATAGACGGTATAAAGGTGCCGGAGAGGGCGCTCTACATAAGGTCGATCATCCAGGAGCTCGAACGCATCCACTCGCACATGCTCTGGCTGGGTCTCGCGGGCCACTTCCTCGGTTACAACACGGTCTTCATGTGGGCATGGAAGTACAGGGAGGACATATGCGACATTATGGAGACGGTGACCGGTAACAGGCAGAATTATGCCATGATGAAGGTCGGCGGGGTACGGCGGGATATAGAGAAAGAGCACGTGTCATACATACTGCAGCGTCTCGACAGGTTCCTGCGCAATCTCGATAAACTTAAGGGGGCGGTATTGGATGACCCGGTCATCCATGCCCGCACGAAGGGCGTCGGCATCCTGACCAAAGAAGAAGCGGTCGATTACGCGGCGCTCGGTCCGACGGCGAGGGCTTCCGGAGTGGATATAGATGTCCGCAGGGACCATCCCTACGCCGCCTATGATAAGGTCAAGTGGAGCGTAATAACCCAAAAAGAGGGCGACGTATTCGCCAAGACGGTCGTCAGGATACTCGAGATGTACGAAGCGGCCGGTATAATACGGCAGTGTCTCGACAGGATGCCGGAAGGGCCGATAGACGCCGGCGTGAAGGATATCTCGCAGGGCGAGGGGATAGGGCAGTGCGAGGCGCCCAGAGGAGAGTGTTTTCATTACGTTAAATCCGACGGCACCAACTCTCCGGTCCGCCACAAGATAAGGGCCCCGACATATATGAACTTTCCCACGTTCAGGGAGACGGTCATAGGACAGACGGTCTCGGACGCGACTATAATATTGGCCGCGATAGACCCGTGTTACTGCTGCACCGAGAGGATGGTCGTGATCGATGAGCGCGGAAAAGAGAAATTGAACGCCCAGGACCTCATAAGGTTGTCGCAGGAGAAGACGAAAAGGATAGCGGAGAAGCTGGGAAAAGGGTTGTCATGACCTATACGGCGCTTACATATATCATAGGCATACCGGTTATCGCAGGCATCGTATGCCTTGCCGTCCCCGACAGGATAAAGTCGCTGGCGAGGGCCATCGCAATGACGGCCACCCTGGCGGCCCTGGTCCTTTCGGTGCGTATCTTCATCCATAAAGAGGAATGGGCAGGGCTCTCATCTTCGCTATTTTCCGTCGATGCCCTTTCCGCGTTCATAGGTATGGGTGTTACTGTGTTCGCTTTCCTGATAGCGCTCTATTCTTGCGGGTTCATCGCCAAAGGCGTAGGGAGGTATTTTGGCTGGTACCTGTTGGCCCTGGCAGGTTCCCTGGGGGTCTCATTCGCCGATAACCTTATAATCCTGCTCGTCTCATGGGGATCCCTGGCGGTCGTCCTTTATCTTCTTGTGAATATGAGCGCCACCAAAAGGGCCGCCGAGTCGGCAAGGAAGGCGCTCATCGTAATAGGCGGCACGGATGCCGTCATGATATTCGGGATAGCCGTTCTCTGGGCCATGACGGGGACTTTCTCGATGAGCAAGATGCATATCCCGCTGAACGGGATACTGCCGTTTGCCGCTTACCTCTCCCTGGCGATAGCGAGCTTTGCCAAAGCGGGCGCAATGCCTTTCCACTCATGGCTTCCTGACGTTGCCGAAGACGGCCCCGCGCCGGTCACCGCCTACCTTCCGGCGTCGCTCGACAAACTTCTGGGCATATACCTTCTGGCCAGGATCTCAATGAACGTATTTATCATGAACGATATCAGCCGCGGGCTTCTCCTTATCGTAGGTTCGGTAACGATAGTCCTGGCGGTCATATACGCCCTTGTCCAGCACGACCTGAAACGGCTCCTCGGGTATCATGCGGTTTCCCAGGTAGGGTATATGATACTCGGTATAGGTACGGGTAACCCCATAGGGATAGCTGGCGGCCTCTTCCATATGCTGAACCACGCCATATACAAATCGTGCCTCTTCCTGGCAGGCGGGGCCGTCGAGAAGGAGACGGGTACGACGGACCTGGATAAACTCGGAGGGCTTGCCCAGGCCATGCCGGTCACCTTTCTGGCCTTCCTGGTAGCTTCCCTCTCGATATCCGGTATCCCGCCTTTTAACGGGTTCGCCTCAAAGTGGATGGTATACCAGGGGATCATAGAATCGGCCTGCGGTAAAGGCGGCCGCCTGTGGGTCCTCTGGCTGACGGCAGCCATGTTCGGCAGCGCGCTCACCGTCGCCAGTTTCATGAAGCTTGTTCACTCCGTATTCCTCGGGCGGCCTTCCGGGAGTCTGGATAATATAAAAGAGGCCGTCTCGGCTATGAAGCTCCCCATGGTCATACTGGCGGCGCTATGCGTCGTCTTCGGTATATTCGCGTTCAGCGTGCCGCTTTCGATCCTTATATTGCCTGCCATAGGAGCCCGGGTCTCATACGAAGGGCTCTGGAGCCCCGCCATTGCGACGGCGCTTGTAGGCATAGGAGTATTCGCGGGCTTTCTCATTTACCGTCTTTCCGGCAGAAAGTCGTTCCGTACGGTCTCAACGTTCGTGGGCGGGACAGACCAGGAAGATCTCGGCAGGATATCGGGTACGGAATTCTACGATACCATCAGGGACCTGAAAGGGCTCGGTGCGATATACAGGAAAGAGGAAGCGAAGACATTCGATATATACGAAATGGGCAGGAAGGCGGTGGGCATATTTACGCGTATGGGGCAATATGCCCACAACGGGGTACTGCCGACATATATGGTGTGGTGCCTGCTGGGCATGGTGGGCATGTTCCTGGTACTCTTTTTAAGGTAGGATAAAGATGATAGAGATAAATTTTATACTCTTCTTCATGATCGTAGCCGCCATAGTAGCGGTCGAGGTGAAGGACCTGCTGTCGGGCGTCATCGCCGTAGGCGCCGTAGGCATAGGGCTTTCCATGGCGTTCCTGGTCCTGAAGGCGCCGGACCTGGCCGTAATGCAGCTCGTGGTCGAGATACTCTGCCTTATCATATTGATACGGGCAACGGTGCGGAAAGACCTCCCGTTCAGCACCTCCGGAAGATGGTTCTTCAATACGCTCTCCACGCTATGCTTTCTGGCCGTATTCCTGGCGCTAGCCTACCTTTCCATAAAAGAGATGCCGCCATTCGGCGAACCCGAGATGAGGGTGGGGAAGATGTATATTGCCGAGGCGCAGGCAAGGACAGGCGCGCTGAACGTGGTGTCGGCCATAGCTTCCAATTTCCGGGTGTACGATACGCTCGGCGAGGTGGCGATAATATTTACGGCAGTCGTAGGAGTGCTCGCGATCGCGCGCAGCGTAGCTCACAGGAAGGAAGGGTCTCATGATGGGGCGTGACAGGGAGCCCGGGATGACGGTGATCGTCAAGACGATAACGCGCCTGACGCTGGGGTTCATCCTGCTTTACGGCATATATATATCGCTTAACGGGCATAACGCCCCGGGAGGCGGCTTCGCGGGCGGGGTCATCGTCGCGCTCTCTTTCGTCCATGTGATGCTCGCCTTCGGCAAGAAGGTCGCGCTGAAGCGCCTCCATTCATATGTGATGCGCGGGGCGATAAGCCTGGGCGCGCTCGCATTTCTCTATACGGTCATGGTCAGCTTCGGCGGCGGATGCGTACCGCTTAACCTTTTATTCGGACAATTTAAGTCGTGCCCGGTCTTCAACAGCGAGGTGACCGTCCCGTTATGCGAAATGGTCGTTGTAGGCGCGGGGCTCTTCGCCCTGTTTACGGCGCTTGTTCTTCTGTCGAAAACCGATAAGGATTCGGAGTGATCCTATGACCGCGTATATATTATGCCTCGTGCTCTTCTCGGTGGGGTTATACTGTGTCCTCAGGAAGAGGAACCTGATCAAGATAATAATCGGGATAGGTATCATGGAGTACGCGGTAAACCTCTTCCTGGTCCTGGTCGGTTATTCCTGGAGAGGGCGTTCCCCGATATTTGACCGCGCCCAGGTGATAGACAAGATGGTAGACCCGCTTCCGCAGGCCCTTGCCCTGACATCCATAGTAATAGGTCTTTCGGTAACGCTTCTCCTGGTGGCGCTCGCCATCCGGATATATGAAAAGTACGGGACATTTGATATAACAAAGATAGACAGGCTTAAAGGATGAACTGCCCTAATACAGCATTATTGCCGTTCCTTGTCGCTATCCCGCTCGGGGCGGCGTTTATCATCACGTTCGCAGGAAAGAGGATAAAGGGAGCCGGCGAGGCAATGGCGACGGCCGCCGCATTCGCCGGACTGCTCATATCTATCAAGATGCTCTTTGCCCCAGGCGCCGGGGCATCCGCCATAGTATGTAAAGTGGGAAGCTGGGCGCAGCCGCTCGGTATATCCCTCGTAGCGGACGGCCTCTCGGTCTTCATGCTGGTCACGGTGAACCTGGTCGCCTTTATAGTATCGGTCTATTCGATAGATTACATGGGGCGGTATACGGACAGCTGGAAGTTCTTCGCGCTCTTTTCGATCATGCTCGCCGGCATAAACGGTGTCCTGGTAGCGGGCGATATATTCAACCTTTATCTATTCCTGGAGATGGCGGCCATATCCGGATATTTCCTCGTGGCTTTCGGGATAGACAGCGACGGGCTTGAGGCATCCTTCAAGTACGCCGTCATGGGTTCCGTGGCGTCCTCATTCATACTGATGGGCATAGCTTTCCTTTATAGCTACACATCCACGCTTAATATGGCCGATATGGCCGGCGTGCTGGCGGTCAAGGGGGGAGGCAGGGTGGTGGATTTTGTGGCTGTACTCTTCCTTATGGGTTTCGGCCTGAAAGGGGCGCTCGTCCCGTTCCATTCATGGCTTCCGTATGCCCATTCGTCGGCGCCTGCGCCAGTGTCGGCGATGCTCTCGGGCGTTTCCATAAAGGTGCTCGGCATATACGCCATCATGAGGATATTCTTCAACGTCTTCTCCATGCCGCCGGGGATATCCGCGATACTTATTACGCTTGCGGTAATGTCGATGGTCGTCGCGAGCATACTTGCCTTCGGCCAGACCGATATCAAGAGATTGTTCGCATATTCCAGCATCAGCCAGGTAGGTTATATAGCTCTCGGGCTGGGGGTGGCAACGCCGTTATCCGTCGCGGCCGCGCTGTTCCACCTCTTCAACCACAGTGTATTCAAATCGCTCCTCTTCCTGAATTCCGGTTCGGTGGAACGGGTGACCGGGACAAGGGACCTCTCAAAGATGTCCGGCATAATATCCGCTTCGCCGGTGGTCGGCTACACCAACCTGGCCGGCTCCCTGTCAATATGCGGCATGCCCCCTCTGGGAGGTTTCTGGAGCAAACTCCTTATCATACTGGCATGCATCCAGGCGCGCCACCCCATTTTAGCGCTGACAGCGGCGCTTGTGAGCATACTGACATTGGGCTACTATTTCATCGCGATGACGCCGGCGTTATTCGGCGTGGATCGCGGACCCGCCGCTAAGAAGATATCCTGGTCAACCGCCTGTGCGCTGATAGTGCTTTCTATAATAACCGTTGCAAGCGGGCTTATCCTCTTACCGGGCGCAGGCCGTTTGGTGATCACGAATACGGCCGCCGTGCTGACTTCCGGAGGGTCCGGATACGTAAATGCCATTGCGGGGGCGCTGAAATGACCGCAAAGATCGTCCTTTTCATGCTCTGGCTGTTCGTATGGCTCTTCCTGTCATGGCCGCCCGACACTTCGCAGATAGTGACGGGGATACTCGTATCGCTCTTTGTGACTTTAATGACAGGGGACCTCTTTACACGGCGCGCCCGCGTATCCCGGGGCGCGGGACGGTACCTGTGGTTTTTGTACTACGTCGCGGTATTCCTTACCGAGTGCGTCAAGGCCAATATCGATGTCGCATGGCGGGTGATACATCCCGACGTGCCGATAAGGCCGGGCACCCTGAGGGTCAAATTGGACCTGAAATCGGATACGGGCATCACATTCCTGGCCAATTCGCTTACCCTGACTCCCGGCACCACCAGCGTCGACATAGACAGGTCCGGCGGCATTCTCTATATCCACTGTATCTCCATAAAAGAGTCGGCCGACGGTTCATATGCCAAGATGGCTGTGGTAAAGAAGTTTGAGGATATTTTGAGGAGGATATTCGAGTGAAGAACAGGCGCATCAGGTGGTTTGCGGGCGCGGCAGCGACGCTCATATTGCTGGGCGCGATACTCTTATCTCCTCTTCCCTCGATCCTAAAATGGCAGTCGGAGTTTTTGAGCCGCTCTCTGATGTGGCTGATCCTCTCCGCGTGCCTCTGCCTGTGGCGCATACTGCGCGGGCCGACCGCGCCTGACAGGGCGGTCGCCGTGGACATGCTCGGCATACTCATAGTCGGGTTCTGCGCCCTGCTGAGCATACCGACCGGAAGGGACTGGTATATCGATATAGGTATCGCGTGGGCGCTTCAGAGCTTTATCGGTATTATGGCGCTGGCTAAATATCTGGAAGGGAAAGATTTCGATGAATGAGACGATCGGAAGCATATTGATAGTCATAGGACTGGCATTCGATTTTCTGGGATGCCTGGGGCTGATCCGTTTCCCGGATGTCTATAACCGCCTCCAGGCGTCGGCGAAATGCGTTACGCTCGGCACGTGCGGCATACTGTTCGGGCTCTTCCTCTTTCAGGGGTTTACGGCGACGGGCATAAAGGCGCTCTTATGCCTGGCCTTCATACTGCTGACGGCGCCGGTATCCGCCCATGCGCTCGCCAGGGGCGCCTATCTCTCCGGCGTGAAGCCGTGGGAGGGGACCGTCGTAGATCAATACGGCGAAGACCTGAAAAAATAAGAGGCAGACATGGATATGAACGGGATGAAAGAAGAGGTCGCAAAGATGGCCGGCACGGTATATTCGATGCTCGGTCTTATAGAGAAGGGTTTTATGGAGAATAAGCCGGAACCGCTCGCTGCCGCAATGAAGGAAGAGAAGGCGATAAATGGCATGGAGAAGGAGTTGACAGGCAATATCCTCGTCCTTTCGAAGGCATCGGGCAAATGCAGGGGGGAACTGGCGGTGCTGGCGGGCGTCATCGAGATGCTTGAGAGGATGGGGGACGAAGCGTTGAACCTGGTAGAGCGCATAGAGATAAAGGTCGAAGAGCGGCTCCTCTTCAGCGACCTGGGCGTCGCGCAGTTCAATGAGACGTACGACGCCATGAAGCGCTCGGTAGAGATGATGGTCGAATTCCTGAAGTCGCGGAAGCCGGCGCTTAAAGAACGGGTCATCGATAACGGTTTCCATGTCAAGGACCTAGTTGAGCGTTACCGCAGGGAGCACATGGACCGCTTCGTTAAAGGGTTGTGCACACCGATGTCGGCGAACATGTATTTCGACATGCTCGATTTCACGGGAAATCTCGCCAGGCATTCTTCGAATATAGTCAAACTTTTTGAATAAAATGCGATATCCGAAACTGAGAGAATTGAAAGAAGCGATAACGGCCCTGATATCCGGGCCTTATACTACGAAGTTCCCGCGCAAACCCCACATACCGGCGAAGAGGTTCAGGGGTAAGCCGGAATATTCGAATGACGGATGCATCGCCTGCGGCGCCTGTTCGCTGGTATGCCCGGCGAGGGCGATCGAGGCGAGGGATACCGTGACCAGGACGAAGGCCGTGCGGAAGATGATATTGCACCTGGACGAATGCCACTATTGCGGGCAATGCAGCGCCCTCTGTACCACAAAGGAAGATACCCCGCCGGGTATAAGGCATACCACGGAATTCGACCTTGCCGGTTTTGACAGGGCGACCATGGTCTCCCAGACGGACGAGAAAGAGCTTGCGCTATGCGAGGTCTGCGGCGATGCGATAACCGCGAAGGCACATCTAGAATGGCTCGCAAAGCGCCTGGGGCCGCTCGCCTTTTCCAACCCCAACCTCTTCCTCTCGTCTATGAAGAGCATGAACTTTGCCGGAGACGTATCGAGGATCGCCAAAGAGGATCTCGTCCGGAGCGACCGGATAAAGGTGATCTGTGCGAAGTGCAGAAGAAGAGCGACGCTTGAAAAATTTTAAAGTCCTCTCCTCGCCCGAATTGAGATCGACCCTGAAAGACAGGATAAAAGGAAGGCCCGCCATAGTAGGGATAGGTAATATAATGCGCGGCGACGACGGCCTCGGGCCGCGCCTGGTGGAGCTCCTTAAGGCGCGGGCGGTCAATGCGCGCCTCTTCGATTGCGGCACCGCGCCGGAAAATTATATCTTTCCTATACTATCTACGGATTGTAATACGATCATACTGGTCGACGCGGCCGATTTCAGCGAAAGGGCCGGCGACATCAATATCTTTGACCTGGAAGAGATATCAAAAGTGAGCTTCTCGACGCATAATCCTTCTCCCCGTCTCCTGACGGATCTCCTGAGGACTGGAAGGGACAATCTTGACATATTTGTCATCTCCGTACAGCCTAAGACGACAACTCTCGGGGAGGGTATAAGCCGGGAGGTCAATGACGGCCTGGATCTCCTGGCAGACATATTCCAGGAGATACTCAAATAGCTGTCAGCTTTCAGCTTTTTAAATAATAAGACCATCGAAATGAATAAGAGACGCTTCCAGCCGATCATAGAAGATATAAAAGATCCTGCCCCGCCGGAAACTCTCTTTGCCGGAATAAAAAATAATCCGTACAGCTTCTTTCTCGACAGCTCATCCGACAGCGGGAAACTGGGGCGCTTCTCATTTTTCGGGTGTGACCCGTTCCTCATCTTCAGCAGTAAAGGCACTGCCATAACTTTGGAACGGACAGGGATAGGCCGGGAACATTTCAGCGCCGACCCGTTCATGGCGTTAAGAGATATCCTGAAAAGGTACGAAACGGCCGGGGCGGACGGCCTCCCGTTCACGTCCGGCGGCGTCGGATATTTTGCGTATGATATGAAGGAATTTGTCGAGCGCTTACCGGCGAGCTCAGTCGACGACCTCGGCATACCCGACTGCATGATCGGTTTTTATGACAGGGTGGTGATATACGATAACCTTGAGGGCAGATGCCGCATAGCGTCTTCCGGGCTGCCGGAGACGGACCAGTCCAGGCGTAACAGGCGTGCCGTAGGCCGGATAAAAGAATTTAAAGACATTATTGACACGGATGAACACGGATCAAAAACGGATATGCGCGGATCAAGTTACGGGCGCGGCCATCATTCTCCTTTACTGAAGTCGAACTTCTCTTTCGGATCTTATATCGAGGCGATAAGGAGGGCGAAGGAGTATATAAAGAAGGGCGATATCTACCAGGTGAACCTGTCGCAAAGGTTCGAGGCGGGGCTTGATCACGATCCGTTCGAGCTTTATTCGCGGCTCAGGAGAGTAAGCCCGGCCCCCTTTTCCGCATACCTCGGCTTCGGCGGGGTCACTGTGGCGAGCTCATCGCCGGAGAGGTTCCTGATGAAACGGGGCGGCTATATAGAGACGAGGCCGATAAAGGGGACCCGCCCGCGCGGTGATGACACCGCGGAAGACGCGCGGCTGGAAGGCGAACTGCTTGCGAGCGCCAAGGACCGCGCAGAGCATGTTATGATCGTGGACCTGGAGCGGAATGACCTGGGTAGGATATGCGAATACGGCTCGATAAGGCCGACCGAGTTCGTTATCCTGGAGAAGTACGCCACGGTATCCCATCTTGTATCGACGGTCAGCGGAAGACTGAGGGACGGTATCGACCCGATCGATTGCCTCCTGGCAACGTTCCCCGGCGGTTCCATAACCGGCGCGCCCAAGATACGGTCCATGGAGATAATAGATGAGCTCGAACCGGTGAGGCGTTCGGTCTATACCGGCTCGATAGGTTACATATCATTCGACGGGAATATGGATACATCGATAGCCATACGGACCTTTCTCATCAAGGGCGATAAGGCCTACTTCCAGGTAGGCGGCGGGATAGTCGCCGATTCCGACCCGGAGAGCGAATACCTCGAGACGCTCGACAAGGCGAAGGGGATGTTCCGGGCCCTCGGGGTCGCCATGCCTAAACGGGAGCATCTATGCGTATGAAGAACGGGATGGTCTGGATGAACGGCCGGTTCGTCGATATCGATAAGGCAAAGGTCCCGATATCCGACAGGGGTTTCTTATACGGCGACGGGGTCTTCGAGACGATGCGCTCATACGCGGGCGTCATATTCCGGCTCGACCGGCATCTGGACAGGTTATTCGGGGCATTCCGCGTCATGAAGATGGACCCGCCGTACGCCAAAAAATATCTCCGCGGCATAGCTTACAGGGTGCTGAAGGCGAACAACCTGAAGAGCGCATATATACGCATGGCGGTGACCAGGGGGGAAGGCCGGTTCGGCATAGGATACAGGGACATCTTCACGCCCAACACGGTCGTCGTAGCAAAAGAGTTCGAAGAGTACCCGCGCTGGATGCACAAAAGAGGCATAAGCGCGAAGGTGGTCGATCTCAGGCAGAACGAGCTCTCCCCGCTATCCGGCATAAAGTCGCTCAACTTCATGCCCTACATACTCGCGCGCCTACACGCAAAGGAAGAGGGTTTCGACGAAGCTATCCTGGCAAATACAAAAGGGCATATCGCCGAGGCGGCGACGAGCAATATCTTCATTGTCAGAGGATACTGCCTCATAACGCCTTCCCTCGAAAGCGGGATACTCCCGGGCATAACCCGCGGCGCAGTGATCGAGATAGCGAAACGGCTTAAGATGCGCGTCATAGAGAAGCCCGTGACGAGGGGCGAGCTCCTTGGCGCCGACGAGGTCTTTCTCACAAATTCGCTCGCCGAGGTCCTGCCCGTCCGTGCCGTCGATTCGAAGCGGATAGGGAAGGGCGCCCCCGGCGACGTCACCCGCCTCCTCCGCATCGCTTACCAGAAGCAGGTCATCGCAGAGACGGTGCTGTAGAATTACGCCGGTCCTCCACGTCAATGTCAAATTTCCGATTCCAGATTTGATATTTCAAAACTCGAAACGGGCGCCGGAGCGAAACTCGCGGCCTGGCATGGGGATGTCGGACTGCTCGGAGTAAGTGACATCGAAGAGGTTTGCTACGCTCAGGAATGCTTTCAGGGAGAGACCCTTCTTACGGAATATCTCCCTCTCGAACTTGGTATCGACGACTATATAGCCGGAATCGCCGGTACGCTTCTTGTAATTGAGCGTCCAATAGTTTTTAAAATCCAAGAGTGTATACTCAAGGCCGCAGGTGATATGCTGTTTCAGGTAATCGAGGGCATATTTTGAAAGATAGTCATGTTTCCTGCAGGAATCGACCGTTGTGTAGTCAAAGTATATCCTGTCGACCGGGATCGATCTGATGATCGCTTTGGGCATTATCTCGAGAGAGAACTCAACCCCGTTCGTTTCTATAGAACCGATATTGGAGACACGCCACGGCTCTTTCGATGAAGCGCGGGTCCAATCGATAGTATCTTGTGAGTCACGGTGGAAGAACGTGGCCGAACATTTTATTGCACCGTTTACATAGTCAGCACCGGCTTCGTATGACCATGCGTGTTCCGGGGTCAGGTCGGCACTGCCGATATTCGCCGCATCGCTGTAATAGAGGTCCGTGAATGTAGGGACCCTGTATGCCTTTCCGACGGAAGACCTCACGCTGAGATCTTCGAAAAAACGGTAGATCACGCTCATGTACGGAGAGCACTCCCAGCCAAAATCAGAAAACCGGTCCTCCCTCATCCCTGCGATAAATGATAGGTCGTCGGCGAGATGCGGCGAGGCCTCTATGTATATACCGTCTTTGGTCCGCCTGTGCCGCTGGATATTGGTAGAATCTATCGTGTCCCGCGAAAGCTCGAATCCGTAGGAGACGTCGCAGAAATCGTTTTCAAGGACGAACCCGAGCTCTCCGCCGTAATTATATGTGGTATGGTAATTCGTCTGCCATCCGGGCCTGTTCCTGTCGAGCGCAAATTTATCCTTGTGCCTTCTTAAGAAGAGTTTAGGCGCTATCTTTAAACTGCCGGTTTCGATAGAATAATCTGCCTTAAAGAACCTCGTGTCGGTATCTTCCTCCTCGTTAGGATATAAGTTCGAATAGAAGCTGTCGGCGCCGAAGTCCTTTTTGGTATACCCGAAGAAGAAGCCGGCCGTCCCCTCGCCTATTTTCATGACGGCGCTGTCCGACAATGACAGTATATTATATTCTGTCTCCGGCATATACCCCGTCGAACGGCTCTCCTCGAACGAAAAACGGTTGGCGATGGTCCCGAGATCCTGAGAGACGGAGACCACTCCGGAAAAATAGTCGAAGGACCCGCCTTGTGCCTCAGCCATGATCTTTCTTCCCCGGGGCTTTTTGGTTATTATATTTATGACGCCGCCGAAGGCGTTCGGGCCGTATAGACCCGACGCAGGGCCTTTCAGTATCTCTATCCTCTCTATATCTGCCCCGGTCACGGGGAGGTCCATATTGTAGTGGCCGGTCTGCGGGTCGTTAACCTTTATGCCGTCTATCATGACCGTATTCTGCTCAAACGTCGTGCCGCGTATATTGACATCTGACTGGACACCGCCGACACCGCGCCTGCGCAGATCGATCCCGCCCAGGTCGCCTAACATATCCGGGATCGAGCTGTAGACGCAGCTGCCCATAGCATCTTCATCCAGGATAGTGACGGAGCGGCCTGAACCGGTCGGCGAATATTCGAGACGGGAGGGGGTGACGACGATCTTTTCGAGAGTGCGCGCTTCTTCGGCACGCGCGGCAACTCCGGAGCATAACGAAACCAGTAATATAAGTGCGCCAATACGCCGCATCTCCGCATTTTAGCTCAAGAGCTGTCAATTGTCAACCTATAATATACATATAAGTTTACAATGACAATAAAAGTGGTCAGGCACCTTTTTAGTTAGGGAGGAAAAAGGTAGCCGAGTTTCTGTTGACTTAACACCATTATATGATATCATAATTGCTACTTTGCTAAAATTATGAACTACATAATGACCAGCAGGATATATTTCCGGGCAATTGCTATCCTTATAGCATCATCGATGCTCTTACAGGACGCTGCCTTTGCGCTCTCTCCCGCGTCCAGGTTTAAACCGATAGCGTCTGCCGGAGAAGAGGCGGCCCTTCGAGGATCATTCAGGGAAGGCGCCTCAACCGCGATAATTTTGACTACGATCGCCCACCACCTAAAACTCGGCGTATCCCAGCACACCCTTATCCCCGAACTGAAGAAGATCATATCCGCATCGGACCTTGCGGCGATAAAGGCGAAAGACCCTGTCCTTGCAGGCTGCGAGATCGATGAGCTTTCTTACGATGGCCCAAATAAGATCTACTCTCTTCCGATATACCGTGACGGAATAAAGTCCTTGCAATATAGATTCTACCTTGCCGAGAAGCCGCTGGAGAAGCGCGACAGCCGTATCCTCGCCGCGAGCGGCGAAGGGGAGCTTAGCGTTTATATGACGATCGAGCCGGCCGGAGCTGCGAGCCCCGGGCCACAAGCTGCTACGGAAGAAGACGACCTGGCAGATCTCAAAACATGGCTTAAGGGAAGATCCGGCTTAGAGCTTGCGGTTGGATTATTGAAGATAGAGTCGGGAGGATTTACGGAAGATGAGCGCGTCCGCGCTATAGTGGACGGTATATACGAAGCCGGCGCGTGGCCGGAAGAGGCATTCCCGGGGCCCGGGAGAGAATTGACGGCGGAATATCTGCCCTTAATGGAAGAGAACGAGTCATTCGCTTCAAATATCCCGGCGATCCTGAATGGCGAAGAGAATTATTCCGTCCCCCTGCATCATTTTATCCCTGAAGGGAAATTGGGAAAGGTCCTGAAGAGGATAACAAATGCCATGCGCATGACACCGCGCCACCTCTTCATCCCGCGCCCTATGCAGTTATTGGCTTATAAAGACAATGCGCAGCCTATAGGATATTCCCAGACGATCTCACAGCCGTCGCTTGTGGCGATGATCCTGGCGTTCCTCGATATAAAAGAAGACGAAAGGGTCCTTGAGGTAGGCGCCGGGAGCGGTTGGCTCTCTGCAGTGATGGCCCGCCTTGCCCGCGATGTGAAAGCGGTCGAGATAATACCTCAGCTTACCGCGCGCGCAAGGAGGACGATAAAAGCACTGGGCTTAAAAAATGTAGAGATCATGCAGGCCGGCGGGACGCTGGGCTATCCTCCCGGGGGCCCGTATGATGTCATAGTCGTTTCGGCCGGCGCGGGAAGCGAAGATGCGCCCGAGGTCCTGGCGGACCAGCTGGCCGTGAACGGCCGTATGATAATCCCCGTTTACAATAAGGAGATGTCGGCTGAACGCAATGAGACGATCTACGACCTGACATTATTCACCAGGAAGAAGGCCCGGCTCTGGGGCGATCCGAGGTTGGTCAAGATCGGAGTTGTGCAGTACAGCTACTTCGTTCCGCTGATAGAGAAGACGCCCGGCGAGCCGAAGCCCCGCTCCCTCGGCGCGGCCGCGGCGGACGGGCCGGAGTTTGGGGATAAGATACCGGTCGTAGAGTCCCCGGTCGACGGTCCAAGGTCCACAAAATCGTCAGGTCCCGAGGGTGAGTTGCCCAAGCCCCCGCCCTTTATGGAAGAGACGATCTCCGCGCTGGAGAGGGCAGGCGGTAAATGGACGAAGGCGGCCGATGATCTTGGCATAAGCAGACAGGACTTTTCTAAAAGGATAAAGGCGATAGGAAGGGCCGCTTACGAATTGGGCGACGAGGCCACATTTGCCCGGCTCGATAGGGCGCACATATCATTGCCGTCCTTTACGGAAGAGACGATCTCCGCGCTGGAGAGGACGGGCGGTAACATGACCAGGGCCGCCGGGATCCTTAGCGTATCCGAGTCAGACGTCTCATACAGGGTAAAGACGATAAGAAATACCGCTTCCAGATCGGGCGACAAAGCCACGCTTGCCCGCCTCAATAGGGCGCTCGTATCATTACCGTCCTATACGGAAGATACGATAGCCGCACTGGATAGGGCAGACGGTAACCAGACGAAGGCGGCCGGTTACCTTGGTATAAGAAGAGAGGCCTTTTTTAAAAGGATGGTAACGATCAGAAAGGCCGCTTCCAAATTGGGCGACGAGGCCACACTTGCCCGCCTCAATAAGGCGCGCATATCATTACCGCCCTTTACGGAAGAGACGATCTCCGCGCTGGAGACGGCAGGCGGTAGTCAGGCAAAGGCCGTCGGCACCCTTGGCGTATCCGATTCAGACGTATCCTACAGGACAAAGGTTATAAGAAAGGCCGCTTCCGAGAAAGGCGATGAGGCCACGCTTGCCCGCCTCAATAGGGCGCTCGTATCATTACCGTCCTATACGGAAGATACGATAGCTGCGCTGGAAAAGACAGACGGTAACATGACCAGGGCCGCCGCCGTTCTCGACATATCCAAGGTGGCCCTCACATACAGGGTCGGAAAGATAATAAAGGCCGCTTCCGGGAAAGGCGATGAGGCCACGCTTGCGCGGCTTAATGGGGTGCTCAAAAAGCGTAAAGGACCCGGGCGGCGTCCCCGCTCCCTCGGCGCGGCCGCGGCGGACGGACCGGAGTCCGGAGGCACGGCCATGGGCCGGATGCTTGCGCCGACAACATTCAGCTATCCCGGCGAGGCCGCCGGAGTTTATATTGTGGTGACAGAGGAAGCCGATAAGGCGGCCAACGAAGGGCTTCACTACATGAAAGTCGAAATTGACTATAACGATTATGCGAGGCCTGTCATTCTTAAGATGGAAGAACCGGCAGGGGTGAGCGGTAAGAATGTCCGTGATCTGATAGTTCAATTCATCGAACAAAAAGGCACCGAGTTTGAGGATGGGCAGTTGAGCCACGATTATTTTAAGTCAGGGCTTCGGGAAGATATCGCGAATATTCTAAAGAGAAATTCCGCCGCAACAGGCATACAACGCATTATCGTGAGCGGCAACTACGAGGTGTATGAAGAGATCGTGCTGGAGGATGACCGGTCGAGCGAGGAAGAGAGGAAGGCCATTGCCGGGAGGATGGAGAGAGAGATGCTTGGCACCTATTTCCTAATCTTCCACAAACACCTTAAGGATGAGGCGGGGTCGGATATCGTAAAACATGAGGTCTATGAGTTCAGGCATAGGGACCGCCAGATCGTGGAGAGGGCTATCGTATGGCGGGACAGGTCGGTTCCCGCGGAAGAAGATCTGGCCGCGATGATAAAAGATGACAGGACGAATTTCCTGGATAATCTGGCGGCCCTTAAAAATGCTCCCATTACTACGCCGGAGAAGCTGCGCGAGAGGCCAGGCAGGATTCCGCCCGAAGCGTCCGGCCAGATAGGAATACCGGGGCTATTGGACAGGATACGGAATTCGGTCTCTGCGGAAGATATCGAGATGCGGATACTGGAGGCAAGGTCGGAGATAGAGCTCGGGAAGATGACCGTAGAGGAATTTGCGGAAGCGCTCCTGGAGTTTGCAAATAGCGATGGCAGAGTTACGGAAAAGGCATATAGAGTTCTCGGCTCATTGCCATTACCGGATGAAATGAAGACAAGATTTTTCTTCGTGAATTCGCTTTTGGAATGGGCGAGACAGACCGAAGAGGGCAAGGAGGCATTCCCGGTCCAACCGGTATGGAATGCGGATGACACTATGCTCGGCAAACCCGATGAAAGAGGTGAGGTCGTTTCTCTGACCCCGGAAGTGGCGGTACTGCTTGACAGGGCGATGCATTATCCGGTCGACATCTTTATGGAGGCGGTCCGAAGGCGTACAAATATCAGGCGGATGTCATCAGAATGGCAGTTTATCCGGAAGCTGCGGTGCGTAAGCGGATTTATCGTGTCGGAAGAGGCCGCCCAGGAATTCACTGCGCTGACAGATGACGGCAGGAGAAAGATCATGGGCGTATATGAGGAATATTCGAAAGCGGCGCTGCCGTTACAATACGAGGCAGACCTTATCTCATATGATAACCTAACGCCGGCAGGTCATGACAGGTATGGTGATCTATTTGACCAATCTTTCTTCGGAAAGGCATCGGGTTCTCTGTTCTATTTTGCTGCCCGGGATTGTGCTGCTATGCGGGACGAGATCAAGGCGATCGATATGAGAATAGGCTATGAATCTTTCAATGCATCACGCATGGCCGCCGCTATGGCCAATATAAAAAAGGGTCGTGCCGATATCGCGATAGGGCAATACAGGGCGGTTCTTGAGAAAGTGCCGTATTTTGCGGCAAAAGTGGCCAGGGATCTCGCGGATCTTATCATCGCGGAGGGAGAACGGCAGCTCGGGCCGGATGTGACCGTAGCCGGTGTGGTACGTCTGGTTGCGCTTGCCCTGCAGAAAGAAGGCGTCACCGATGAGTTCGACAGGTTACGGGCTCAGAGCCCTCAGGAGAAATGGCTCGCCGGCCTCGAAGACGAAGTCAGGAGGACGGGAGGACGCGTTAAGCTTACGATACCCCTGCGCACGCCAAAAGGGACGATAGATTCGCTGCTGGTGCATGACAGAGTATTCGCCCCGGACCATACGAGCGAATATCTGATAGCTGCTCTCGATGAGAATAACTTTATCAGAGAGGGGATGGAGGTCGGCGTGATCGGCGCCGGTTCCGGATATGATACGATCTTTGCGGCGAACGACGTCGGTCCTAACGGGCACGTCGAGGCGACAGACAGAGGTGAGGGTTGGGCGGTCGCAAATGCCAGGGCCAATGTGAAGGATAGCGGTTTAAGTGAACGGGCCAATATCTCCGTAAGAGACGGGTTGAATGGCCTGGGCAGATTTGACGTCATCATATCCAATTGTCCCGAAGTGTTGGAAGACGAAGTACCGATAGATTCCATTATGAGCGCCGGTTTCATCTACCGCGCCGGTTTTGAAAGGATAATGAGATCTATGCGAGAGCACCTGAAGCCGGGCGGATTCGCCCTGGTCAGGCTCTTCAAGTCCGGTTATTATGACGAATTCTTTGATGAGGCAGGGTTTGATATAGAAGAGATAACGGTCCCGCGGCTCGATGAAAAGGCGGAAGAGGAGTATAGAGGGCAGGTCGTCTATAAACTTACGCCGAGGCCCACGGAGAGTGATGCGATAGCCGCATTCAATGCCTTCGATTCAGGCTTGGCGGCCACGGCGGACAATTGCGAGATAGAGCGCGACTATACAGGCCATATCAATGTGACGTGGCGCCTCACGGATAAGGCGGCCGGCAGGAGATTCATCGTACAGAAACTGAATACCATATTCGATATAGACGCCATAGGCCACAACCTGACGGTCCTGGAAGATACCCAGGCCAGGGCCGGCGAATTCCTGCCGGATCACTGGCAAAAGGTGAGTTACCTTGACAGAAAAGACGGAGGAGGCAAGATCTATTACGACGGGGCTGGCATGGCATGGCGCGTCATGGACTTCATACCGGGTGATATACTTATATATAGCTCATTCAGCGAGGTGCCCGAAGCAGACAGACAGTACGCAGCCCGTTCCCTGGGCGAGGCGATAGCCATATTCGGCAGGATGGTCGCGGACGTCCCGCAGGATTCGTGGCGAAACCCGCTTCCCAACTTTCACAATGCCGGATATCACCGCGGTTATCTTGACGCCATTCTGCGGGGAGAGGAGACGGTATTAAGTTTAAGCCACGATACCTCCAGAAAAGTAAGATTACAGGGCGCCTTCATGGCGAGATATAAAGACCGTGTAGACGCGCTCATGGCCAAGGTGCGGGAGAGAGACGGACTTGCGGCATCCCTGAACGACCTCGGTAAGGCGCTGACCCATGGCGACACCAAGATAAATAATGCCGTCTTCGCCCGTGACGCGCAGGGCCGGATACGCTGTATATCACTGATAGACCTCGATACCATACAGGTGGGCGGCCTCCTGGACGATCTCGGTGACGCCTTACGTTCGGCCGGCAACCCGGCCGGCGAAGCGCCCGAGGATATAAATAGCGTGACCATAGATATGGAGGTAGTGAATGACATAATAGACGGATATCTGGATAAGACAGGAGAATTTTACGGCGCGGATAGGGCCGCAGAATTGCGGGGAGAGGCCGTAACGGCGTTCAAACAATTCCTCTATGTCCAATGTATCAGGTTCTTCGCGGATTCTCTCGTTGGTAACAGATACTTTAAACCGGGGCCCGGCCAATCGGAAGATATTAACCTCTACAGGGCGGAGGTGCAGATGCGCGCCCTCGAGGAACTCGAGAAGATAGAGGGACGAAGGATGAGGGATGAAAAACGACCGGAGGAAGCCCGGGAAGCGACGATGCTGACCGATAGGATACGGCTAATGGCGCATGCGGCGGAGGAGAAGAACGAGACTATAGTGATAGGCCTTGAATCGAATGAGTGGATCCCTCCGCTCCAGCGGAAGCAAAACCTCATCCAGCCGCTCGTGAACGAGTTCACCAACCGCCTGGAGGCGGAATTGAAGAAGGCCGGTCATGATAACGTCAAGATAGTCGGCGGCGCAGGAGATGACCTGGCCCAGAACGTCCTGGCCAAGATCGCAGAATATAATGTGAAACCGCATAACGCTTTTGTAATAGCAAGCGAGGTGACCGTAAACAATAAAGATCTTGAGAAATTTAAAGAATTGATCGGCAGGGCGTTCATCGCAGGCATGGATACTTCAAAACTGCAGGCGGAGTCGGGGGAGGAGCTTAATTACATACGGCTCTGTGAGATGGTCCGCATGGCGATGGAGCTTGCCGAATTCGTATCTAAGGCAAAAGAGAGAAGAGAGAGAGGTGAGCTGGCCCAGGAAGAGCTTGCCGGGGTAGTCAGCGAAATGCTCCGGGCGTTCAGAAAGAACCATCCCCATATAGGTATCGACGATAAAGAGATGCTCGAAAATGGCATGGTACTCTTCATGCCGGATATAGAGCCCAAAGATCCCGGTGAACTGAAAATTATCTACGACTCGCAGCAGACGGCGCTCATCGCCGCGTAAGATCTCAAACCAGAAATGGTTGACACTGCCCGCCATTTATAGTAATCTTATAACAATATCAGGGTATATAAACATATATAGTATATATAGGAGGCATTACAGATGGGACATTCGCACACATTGGCTCTGGGCAGGGAAGTGATCTATAGTCGTCCAGCGAGCGCAGCGTTGGGGGTCGCATTCTTCATACTTGCCATGGTGCTTGGGGCTTATGTTCGGATACCGTTACCCGGGACGCCTGTCCCGATAACCCTGCAGACATTCTTTGTCGTCCTTTCAGGCGCCGTGCTCGGAAAGCGGCTGGGCCTCTACAGTCAGGCCGGATACCTCTTGCTCGGGGTTGTCGGCCTCCCGGTCTTCCAGGGGTACTCTTCCGGCATAAGCCATTTTATGGGTTCCACTGGCGGATATCTCATAGGGTTCGTCTTCGCGTCGTATATCGCCGGCCGTCTGACAGAGACAGCAGGACGACCCGCGATATGGCGGATCATACTCGGATTCATTCTGGGAAATGCGGTTATCTATACATGCGGCATCGCATGGCTCATCTATCTATATCGCATACCATTAGAAAGCGCTTTCCTTATCGGTCTCCTGCCTTTCATCCCGGGCGAAGCGTTGAAGATATTGTGCGCGGCTTCCGTGTTTTCCGGGATATCATCCCGCACAAGCCGCATCTTCTCTGTAAAATAAAAGTCACTGTTATGAAACGACTATTAGAGCATCCGGCTACGTCCATATTCCTTCTTCTCATACTCTCAGGGTATCTCTTCTTCTTCCACCTGGGCGGCATGGCCCTATCCGACCCGGACGAGACGTTCTATGCACAGACCGCGAAGGAGATGCTGGAGAGGGGCGAATGGCTCACCCCGTATCTCTTCGGCAAACCGCAATTCGAAAAACCTATCCTCTTATACTGGTTCGTCGAGTCCTCTTATAAGCTATTCGGCGTGAACGAATTTGCCGCGCGCTTCCCTTCGGCCGTCTTCGGTTTTTTGGGCCTCGTTGCTGTATATCTCCTCGGCATGCTCTTATTCAATAAACGCGTCGGTATCCTCTCGGCCCTCATACTTGCGACGAATGTCGAATATGTGATGCTCTCCCGGGCCTGTGTGACGGACATGATCCTGGCTACACTGATAGCGTACGGATTTCTCTTCTTCCTATACGGCCGCATGCGGGGGAAAGGCTATTTTTATATCTTATCGGCATCCTTCTTCGCCCTTGCAACGCTTACGAAAGGGCCTATAGGTGTCCTGTTGCCGGGCGTTGTCCTTCTGGTCTACCTGATACTCTTCAGGGACCTGAAGTCGGTCCTTAGGATACCCGTCATACCATGCCTTGCGGTATTCTTCGCGATAGCCCTCCCGTGGTATCTTGTCGAATACCGGCTCCACGGCATGAAGTTCGTAGACGCCTTCTTCGGGTTCCATAACGTGACGAGGTTCCTCGAATCCGAGCACGCGATAGGGTCCCAGTTCTACTATAACATCCCCATAATACTGGGCGGATTCTTCCCGTGGAGCGTCTTTCTGCCTTTCGGCTTCTGGTATATATTCACGAAGGCCTTTACGAGATCCTCGGAATACAGGGGTCCCATCCTCTTCGTTCTTTCATGGTTTTTCGTGATATTCATCTTCTTCTCCATATCGAGCACTAAGCTGCCCACTTACGTATTCCCGTTATTCCCGGCGCTTGCCCTGATAGTAGCCGTCGTCTGGGATAAATTCCTGAAGGACGGAGATCCGGGAGGTATATGGAAGGGCATGAGGATATCGTACTATATCCTCGATATCGCGGTGCTGGCGGGCGTGATAACTCTCTACATCCTCATCAAGATGAAGTTCCCCATGGTCCTGGGCGGGGCGGTCGTGTCGGCATCCTTCCTTGTCCTCGGGTTCGGCATGTCGCTCATCGCATTCAAGGCCAGGAATTTTATATTCGCTTTCTTCTTTATCGTGTTTTCGGTCGTGCTCTTCATATACCCCCTGAATAAGCTCGTTCTCGACGATATCGAGCGATATGAGACGAGCAAAGAGGTCGCGTTGAAACTCGCCTCGCTTATGAAGCCCCTGGAGAAGGTCGCCTGCGAGAGCAACTACCTTTCGGGGGTAGCCTTCTATACCGGCAAATTTCCCGACGATATAGACAAGCATGACAGGTTCGTAAAGTTCCTGGATGTCGAGGAAAGGGTATGGTGTGTGCTGAAAGAGAAGAACCATATACAGCTATATACGCTCGATACCAAGCCCTATTGCATGAGGCCTACATACATGGTCTACAAGATCGGCAAGCGGTGTATCATAACTAACAAGGTACCGGACGACGGCGTCTACCTGGTGAAGAGGGAGAGGAAGGAATGAGGAGCGTATCGTTCGTCTTTCCCATGTTCAACGAGGCCGACAATATCAGGACGACGATAAAGCGGGCGTCGGACCTTGCCGGCAAGATGCGCGTCGATTACGAGATCATAGTCGTCGATGATGCCTCCACCGATGGAAGCGCCGATATGGTGAGCGCCATTGCCGGGGCCGACCGGCACATAAGATTGATACGGCTTAAAAAGAATACGAAGTTCGGCGGGGCTCTCAGGGAGGGGCTGAAGAACGCCTCGAAGGATGCCGTCCTGTACACGGATTCCGATCTCCCGGCGCGGGAAGAGGATATGAAGAAGGCCGTGGAGCTCCTGGATGAAGCGGATATAGTAACGGCGTATAGCCTGGTACTCAAGGACGCAAGCTTGAAACGCATCATCATGTCCAAGGTATACAACTTCCTCGTCCGCGTTCTGTTCCATCTCGATATACGGGATATCAATTCAGGCCTCAAGGTATATAAGAGAGAGGCGATCTCGGGCCTCGACCTCAGGTCCAAGAGCCCGTTCATAGACGTTGAGATATTCGCCGAAGCGATCAAGAAAAATTACAGGATAAGGCAATTCGGCCTCATCTTCGAACTCCGTACCGGCGGCAGGTCCACCATATCGCGTCCCGCCATCGTGGCGCGCACGTTCTGGGATATGCTGGCATATAAATTCTCCTCCAAAAGGTCATGAAACGACTTATAGTCACAGCCGACGATTTCGGGCTCACCAGGAGCATAAACGAAGGTATCGTAAAGGCCTGCCGGGAGGGCATAGTCACCAATATAAACGTCCTACCCTCGGGCGGCGCTTTCGGCGATGCCGTGCGGTTGTTGCAGGAGCTGAAGCCGAAGGATATAGGGGCCCATCTCTCTTTGACCGAGACGGATGCCGTCTCCGACCCCGGCAAGATACCCGCCCTTGTCACAAGGGGCAGCAGGTTCCATAAAGACCACAACCTATTTTTTATGAAGTTCAAGCTGGGGATGATACACCGCCACGATATATGCACCGAGCTTGAGCGGCAGCTCCGTATGGCTGAGAGCATAGGCATACCGATCTCGAACCTCAGCAGTCACGAGCATATCCACATGATGCCGAAACTTTTCGATATCTTTGTCGCCCTGGCGAAGGAGCACGGCATACCGGCGCTGAGGATGCCCGCCGACGATACATATGCGGCCGGGTTATCACCCGCGAAGATAGCCAAACGTATGATCGTCGCCTGTTTCGCCCCGGGCATGGAGAGACGGCTCAGGGCCGGAGGCATCCGTTACGCGGAGCACTTTGCAGGATTTCTCGATTCGGGCCGTCTGCGCGAAGAGGCGCTCCTCGGCATCCTGGCGTCCCTTAAAGACGGGACGACCGAGCTTGTTACGCATCCCGGTTTCATAGGCCCGGAAGTCATATCTCGGTATAGGTTCCATCTCAACAGCGAATATGAACTTTATGCGCTCACCGGTAAACGCGCAAAGGATGCCTTAAAGACGGAAGGGATAAAGCTGAGCACGTATGGCGAATTCGTTTCAGGGACCGGCGCCTAAATTCCTGAAGGCGTTGATACTGCTTGCCTTCATATCCATCATCATCTATTCCAACTCTCTCGGCGGCGAGTTCATATGGGATGATGAGCTCTTCGTTGTGCGGAATATCTCCATAAGGAAGCTCGAAAATATCCCGTCCTTCTTCACCGACCCGTCTACCGTTGCCCTGGGCGCCCTGGCGAAAGACGTCTACAGGCCGTTCACCACCGTATCTTACTCGCTGGACTATTTCTTATGGAGGTTGAACGCGTTCGGTTATCACCTCTCCAATGTGCTCTTGCATTCGTGTAACGGCATACTCGTATGTGTCCTCCTCTGGCTCATATCCGGCAATTTTCTGGTCGCCTTCTTCAGCGCGCTCCTGTTCCTGGCGCATCCCGTTCAGACGGAGGTCGTTTCGTGGGTATCGGGCCGCTCGAGCGTCCTCTTCACCTTCTTTTATCTGGCCTCGCTCATCTCTTATGTCAGGTATTCGGCTTCTTCGAAGAAGAGGTTCCTGGCCCTGTCGATCGCATCCTGCGCAATAGCCCTCTTCTCGAAAGAGATGGCCGTTACGCTGCCCCTTGCCATCATCCTGTACGACGTCCATTTTGCCGGGAAGAAGGGATGGAAGCCGAGGGCCCTCGTATATGCGCCTTACTTTGCCCTGGCCGCTTTCTACGTCATAACGAGGTCCGCCATGCTCGGACGGGTGAGCCAGATGGGGTGGTGGGGAGAGAGCCCGTACTACACATTCCTTACGATGCTCAAGGTCGTCGTCGATTATGTGAGGGTGCTCTTCCTCCCGACGAAGTTGTATGCCGTATTCTACCTGATGCCGCTCTCCACATCCGTCGTGGAGAAGGACGTCCTGGTCGCCATAGCCCTCCTAGTCCTCGCCTGCGCGGCGCTCCTGGCGGCATACAGGCGCGAGCGGCTGATATCGTTTGCAATGGGATGGTTCTTCATATCGCTCCTGCCGGTGCTTAACATAGTCCCTCTCAAGGCGCTCGAGGCGGAGCGTTTCCTGTATCTGCCGTCGATAGGGTTCTGTATATTCCTTGCGGCCATGATGGAAAAGTTCACCCGCGGCAGTGACGGCCGGGCCGGCCGGAGACGGCTTATCGCTATCGTCGCGGCAGTGCTCATAGCGTCGGCGTACTCCGTCAGGACGATGGAGAGGAACGAGGACTGGAAGAATGCCGTTGCGATATGCGAGAAGAATATAGAGGTGACACCGCTCAACTCCTGGGTCTTCAATTCGCTGGGCACATATCTGACCGAAAAGGGCGATTACGAAAAGGCGCTCAGGTACCTGAAGAAGGCGGAGGTCATATCGGGCGGTTTCTATATAACGTACAATAACCTGGGCCACTGCTATCTGAAGATGGGAAAGGTCGACCGGGCGATAGAAGAGTTCAGGGTATCGATATCGTTAAAGCCGGATTTCGTGGAGTCGAGGAACGCCCTCGGCGTCGCCTACGCGAGCGCCGGAAGGTACGATGAGGCGGCCGCGGAATTCGAGGAAGCCCGTAAGATAAACCCGGAATTCCTGAATACCTACCTCAACATAGGGCGCATCTGGGAGAAGAGGGGCGAATACGATAAGGCGCGCGCCCAGTATTACCGGATCATAGCAAAGGCAAAGGAGAAGAGGGAGGCCGCGGTGGCGTACATGCGTATCGGCGATACCTACGCCGAGACAAAAGACGCCATAAGTGCTCTCGATCACTATAAGAGATCGCTTGCGGTATGCGACCGTTCCTCCGAAGACATACGGCAGGTGGTGGAGGGGAAGATGAGAGAACTGAAGTAGGGTATGGGGGTTAGGGTATAGGGTATAGAGATTGAAAAACCCGTCTCAAGAAATCGAGACGGGTTTTTTAATTGGTGCGGACGGAGAGAGTTGAACTCTCAAGGGTTGCCCCATACGGTCCTGAGCCGTACGCGTATGCCAGTTCCGCCACGTCCGCCTGTGGAAAAGCGTATTTTTAAGAAATAAAAACGCTTATATATCCAAATAAGTTTATTTAGTATACAATAAAACGTTATAGGTGTCAATCTATGTTGATTTTATAACAAAATTATGATATATATGACTTACAATGGCGGATAAGGTCGTCGCAACAAACAGACAGGCGCGGTATAATTATACCATCCTGGAGAGCTTTGAGGCGGGGCTTGAACTTAAGGGTACCGAGGTAAAGTCCCTAAGGTCGGGCCAGGCGGCCCTGAAGGACAGTTTCGCCAGGGTTGAAGGTAATGAACTTTTCCTGTATAATATGCATATACCGCCTTACGAATTCGGCAACAGGGCCAACGTCGATCCGGTAAGGCCCAGGAAACTCCTTCTGCATAAAAGCCAAATAAGGCGGCTCATCGGGGATATTGCCTCTAAACGCGTTGCATTGATACCTCTGAAATTATACTTTACGCGCGGTATCGCCAAGGTGGAGCTTGCCGTCGCAAAAGGGAAGAAAACGTACGATAAACGCGAAACGATACGCCGCCGCGAGACAGAACGCGAGCTGCGGCGGGCTATGCACGATAAGGTCTAACGTGGGGGTGACAGGCATCGACCTAGGTAAATACGGTAAGGGTGGCATGTAGAGGTTGCTAGGAGGCCTCTTTAAACACCTGGCAAAAATCAAATGCTGACAACGTAAAAGTGCCAGCTACGGTAAACGAGCTTCTGGCTACCATGCAAGTGGTACCGGGGCCCGTTCTACCACAAGCGTTACCTTTATAAGGTAACCCGTTAACCGGCCTCTTCCTGCGGGGCCGGATTAGCGTCGCTAGCAGGATGGTCTCTCCGGTTTATCCTTCGGCCGGTGAGATGAGATCGTCAAAGGATACCTTCGCGAAATTCCTCCTATTGAAGTTCGGGAAGGGAACTCAAAGATTAGGATAAACATGTAGATGCCTTTATTGTGGTATCTGGGGACGCGAGTTCGAATCTCGCCACCTCCACCATTATATTACGGGCTATCATAATATTATTTCATGCTAAAGCATTCGAGACATAGCGCAGCGCTCATGATCTGCGGACTTATCGCCCTGGCCGGGTGCGCCGGGCCGTCATCATATATCAGGCTCGACCCATCCCTGTCGAAAGATATACGGACATTCGACAGCATCCAGTATGTCCCGCTAACGCGGCTGTGCGATACCTACGGGCTTAGGTGCGCGTGGGACCAGTTCACCTCTACCGCCGTCATCGAGAGGAACGGCAAACGGGTCGTGGTGCGGGCAGGCAGTAAGGTCGGTCTCGTCAACGGGGAGGAGAGGTCGCTCGAAAAGCCGGTGCTGATCACCGGCGGCACGGCCTTCGTCCCGGTCTCGTTCGTGAAGAGCAGCTTCGGCGAGATAATATCGGTCCAGCCGCCACCGCCTGTCGAGGTCCGAAGAAAATTTTCGATAAGGACTGTAGTGGTGGACGCGGGCCACGGCGGGAAGGACAGGGGGGCGACGGGCCGGAGGTTACGCCTCAAGGAGAAGGACCTTACGCTGGCCATGGCCAAAAAGCTGAGAGACAGGCTGGAGGCGAACGGCATACGGGTGATCATGACAAGGAGCGACGATACATTTATACCGCTCCCGCGCAGGGCCGAGATAGCCAACAGGGCGGGCGCCGACCTCTTCGTCAGCGTCCATGTGAACGCATCGCGCTCGCGCTCGCTCAGGGGGTTCGAATGTTATTATCTGTCGAACGCGACCGACGATAACGCGCGGGCCGTGGCGGCGCTGGAGAACGCGCCTCTCAGCATGGAAGAGGGGACGATGCTGGCCCACTCGAAGGCCCTCGACAAGACGTTGTGGGATATGGCGCTGACCGAGAACAGGCAGGAATCGGCCGAGCTCGCCGGATACATATGCAAAGCCGTCGGTGACAGTCTGGCGATGAAGGACAGGGGGACGAGGTCGGCGAGATTTTATGTGCTGAAGGGTACGCGGATGCCGGCGGTGCTGGTAGAGATGGGATATATCAGCAACAGGTATGAGGAGCTGAAGCTGAAGGACGGGCAGTATGTCGACAAGATGATCGACGCCGTCACGCAGGGTATATTGTCGTACAAGAGAGAGTTCGAACGGACGGAAGGATTTACGGAGATATGAGCGATCCCAGGCCCATAGGCGTCTTTGATTCGGGTGTAGGCGGACTTACGGTCGTGGCTGGGCTCGAGCGGATATTGCCGGGAGAGGATATCATATATTTCGGCGACACGGCACGCGTGCCGTACGGGACCAAATCGAAAGAGACGGTGACGAAGTTCTCGGTCGAGAATGTTGAGTTCCTGATGGAGCATAACGTAAAGCTCGTCGTGGTGGCCTGCAATACGGCTTCGTCGCTCTCGCTCGATTTTCTAAAACGGTGTTTCAAGGTCCCGGTCACAGGCGTGATAGAACCCGGCGCCAGGGGCGCGGCCAGCGTTACCAGGAATAACAGGGTGGGTGTCATAGGGACTAATGCGACGGTATCGTCCGGCTCTTACGAGAAGGCGATACGGCGGATCAACCCGCGAATATCGTTCTACGGCCAGAGCTGCCCTCTCTTCGTCCCCCTGGTAGAAGAGGGATGGACGGGCAAAAAGGTGACCCGGGAGATAGCGGCATTATATCTCAGCGCATTAAGGAAGAAGGGGATAGATACTCTCATACTCGGCTGTACGCATTACCCGCTCCTCAAGGATGTGATAAAGGACGTCATGGGTAAAGGCGTCCTCCTTATCGATTCCGCGAGGGAGGTCGCCATGGAGGCGAAGGATATACTAGACGCGGGCGGGATACTTAACCGGTCCGGGAAGACCGGGCGGTACAAATTCTTTGTCAGCGATGAGCCGGCGCGTTTTGTGAAGATGGGCGAGAGGTTCCTGAGAAAGCGGATCGAGTGCGCGAAGAGGGCGGTTTGAGCCTGGGGCCTGGAGCCGGGAGCTTGGAGGAAAAGAGATGTACGAGATAAAAGTGAAGACGACGTTCAGCGCGGCGCACAACCTCAGGAATTACCGCGGCAAGTGCGAACTGCTCCACGGCCACAACTGGCAGGTGGAGGCGGTCTTCGCGTACGAGACGCTCGGCAAAGACGGACTTGCGGTGGATTTCAGGGAAGCGAAGAAAGTCCTGCGCGGCGTAACGGAGAGACTTGACCACGGATATCTGAACAGGGCGCCGTTCTTCAAGAAGACGAATCCCACGTCGGAAAATATAGCCCGTTTCATATACGGACGCGTGAAGGCCAAAAACGGCAATATCAGATCGGTCTCCGTATGGGAGAACGAGAACTCCTGTGCTACATACAGCGAGACATGAGGGCTATATGAAGCGCAAGGCGGTAGTCCTTTTGTCGGGCGGGCTCGATTCGGCTGTGACGCTCTTTTATGCGGCGAAGAAAGGTTACGGGTGCCGTGCGCTCGCCTTCGATTACGGCCAGCGCCATAATAAGGAGCTGCTATCCGCTAAACGGCTGGCAGGGAGGGCCGGGGCGAAGCTCTTTATCGTGAAACTGGCCCTGCCGTGGAAGGGGTCGAGCCTTGTGGACAGCCGGATCCCCCTCCCGAAAGACAGGAGCTTAACGGAGATCGAAAAGGGGATACCGAGCACTTATGTCCCGGCCAGGAATACGATATTCCTGAGCATAGCCGTCTCTTATGCCGAAGCCATCGGGGCGGAGGCGATATTCATAGGCGCCCATTTTGAGGATTCGAGCGGTTATCCGGATTGCCGGCCGGAGTATCTCAAGGCGTTCGATAATGCGGCGCGGCTTGGTACGAGGGCAGGGCTCGAGGGAAGATTGCGGATAAAGTCTCCGCTTATCCGTAAGACGAAGAGAGAGATCATAAAACTCGGCGCGAGCCTGGGGGTACCGTTCCAGAGCACGTGGTCCTGTTACAGCGGCGGACGCCTGCCGTGCATGCGGTGTGATTCCTGCCTCCTGAGGGCAAAGGGGTTCAGCGCGGCCGGGATGAAGGACCCGCTCATAAACCGGTAGGTCACTATGAGGATACGTACGGCGCATATCAAGGAGGTTTTTTCATCTATACAGGGCGAAGGTATATTCGTCGGCGCCAGGCAGATATTCGTCAGGTTCAGGGACTGCAATTTGCGCTGTATATTCTGCGACGAGCGCGATAATATGGATTCGCGGGACTATTCTCCGCAGGAGCTATTCGCAGAGGTGGGGCGCCTCGAGAGGATGAAGAGGCCGCACCACTCGGTATCCCTTACGGGAGGAGAGCCGCTTCTCTATACGCCGTTCCTTAAAGATTTTTTGGGGTTCCTTAAGAGGGGCGGCATCAAATCATACCTGGAGACGAACGGTACGCTGCCGGATAAGCTTGCCGATATAGTGGACCAGGTCGATATCATAGCGATGGATTTCAAATTGCCTTCGTCAACGGGTGACCGCCCTTACTGGGATGAACACAGGGAGTTCCTGAATATAGCCCTCAAGAGGAAGGTCTTCGTGAAGGCCGTCGTCACTCCCACGACCAGGACGGAGGATATCGAAATGTCGCTCGATATAATAAAGAAGACGGGCGAAAAGATACCTTTCATAATACAGCCGGTGACGCCTCTCAGCAGTTCCGAGAAGAAGGTGGAGAAGACGGAGCTCCTCGGGTTTCTCGAATTTGCGCTGAAGAATAAATTTGAAGACGTTAGGATCGTGCCGCAGATGCATAAGACGTGGGGTATTAAATAAGAAGGGTTTAGGTGTTAGGGTTTAGGGATTAGAAAAAAGAAAAAGAAAAAAATGAAGAGATCGGAATACGAGGGATTGCAGGATAAGATACGGCACTTGAAGACGCCGAAGATAGAGGTCTGGAAGAACAGTTACCCCGACAGGGATTATGTCATAACGATAGACATACCCGAGTTCACATGTATATGCCCTAAGACGGGTCTTCCGGATTTTGCTACCATAGTCATACGTTATATACCGGACAGGTGGTGTCTCGAGTTGAAATCGCTGAAATATTACACCATATTCTACAGGGATATCGGCATATTCAACGAAAATGCGGTCAATAAAATCCTCGATGATATTGTGAAGGCATCAGGACCTAGGTGGATCGAGGTGATCGGAGAATTCAATGCGCGCGGGGGGATAAAGACGACGGTGAAGGCAGAATACGGGAATCCTCCAAGCCCCAGGCCCCGAGCTCCAAGCCTATGAGAGAGATAAACGTTGCAAAAATACGCGACACGGTGCGGGACCTTTGCCTGAAGGCGAATTTCGAGCTGAGGCAGGATATCGTTCGTGCCCTTAAGGCCGCTCTCAAAAAGGAGACGGACGGGCGCGCAAAGGGTATCCTGAAGACGATCATTGAGAACGCAAAGCTGGCCGGGAAGAGACGGATCGCAATATGCCAGGATACGGGCATGGCGGTCGTGTTCGTCGAGGTGGGGCAGGGTGCCGTCATAGCGGGCGGCGACCTTGAGAAGGCGGTCGATGAAGGCGTAGAGGAGGCTTACCGTAAAGGATATCTCAGGAAGTCGGTAGTGGACGACCCCATCCTGAGGAACAATACACGGACCAATGCCCCGGCCGTACTTATCACCGACATAGTGCGCGGAGATAATATAAGGATAACGGTCGCGCCCAAAGGATTCGGCAGCGAGAATAAGAGCGCGATAAAGATGCTCAGGCCCATGGCGTCAACGGCCGATATAAAGGAGTTCGTTAAGGATGTGGTGCGGCAGGCCGGTCCGGATGCGTGTCCGCCGCTCGTCCTGGGCATAGGGATCGGCGGGACGTTCGATGGGGCAGCCCATCTCGCGAAGAAGGCCCTCCTCCGCCCCATAGATGTCAGGAACGGCAAGGGTCACATAGCCAGGCTGGAGAGGGAGCTCCTGAAAGAGATAAACGGTATGGGGATAGGGCCCATGGGCTTAGGAGGCGATGCCACCGTTCTCGGTGTCAATATCATCGAGTCGCCGACCCATATCGCGGGCCTTCCGGTGGCCGTCAACGTCAGCTGTCACGCGACGAGGAGCGCGAGCGCGGTATTATGAAGACGATAAGACTGCAAACCCCTCTGGACGCAAAGACATTGAAAGGGCTGAAGGCCGGAGACGAAGTCCTGCTGAGCGGCACGATATTTACCGCGCGCGACGCGGCGCACAAAAGGATGGCGGATCTTGTAAAAAAAGGGAAGCGCATCCCGCTGAACCTGAAGGATGCCGTAATATATTATGCCGGCCCGACCCCGGCCCGGCCGGGCCGCGCGATCGGCTCATGCGGCCCGACGACGAGCTCGCGGATGGACGCGTTCACGCCTTCTCTCCTTGATCTGGGCGTGAGGGGCATGATAGGAAAGGGCGACAGGTCGGGAGAGGTGAAGAAGGCGATACGGAAGCACGGATGTGTATATTTTCTGGCGACCGGCGGCATAGGCGCGCTCCTCTCCGCGAGAGTCAAGTCCGCGAAGGTCGTATTGTACGGGGATCTCGGTCCCGAGGCTGTCCATAAGCTCGAGGTCAGCGATTTTCCTCTCATAGTGGGGATAGATACGAAAGGTAAAGATGTATATGGCGAGATCAAACGGAAGAAAAAGTAACGAGTTACGTGATGTTAAGATAACCAGGGACTATATAGAATATGCCGAGGGCTCATGCCTCATCGAAGTGGGTTCCACCAGGGTCATATGCACGGCGTCGATCGAGAATACGGTCCCGCCGTTCCTGAAGAATACCGGGACCGGCTGGGTCACGGCCGAATACGGCATGCTGCCGCGTTCGTGCAAGACGCGCGTCCAGAGAGAGGCCGCCAAGGGACGGCTTGGGGGCAGGACCCAGGAGATACAGCGCCTGATAGGCAGGGCCATGAGGGCAGTCGTCGACATGACCAAGCTGGGCGAAAGGACTATCATGCTCGACTGCGATGTAATGCAGGCTGACGGCGGCACGAGGTGCGCGAGCATCACGGGGAGCTTTATATCTCTCGCCCTTGCCCTGGAGAAGATGAAGAAGGACAGGATAGTCGAGAAGGTGCCGATCGCCGATTACGTGGCGGCCATAAGCGTCGGCATGATAAAGGGCGAACCGGTCCTGGACCTCGATTATTCGGAGGATTCGAGGGCGGAAGTGGACATGAACGTAGTGATGACCGGCGCCGGGAAATTCATCGAGGTCCAGGGGACGGCAGAGAGGGAGCCGTTCAGCAAGAGTGAGATGGACCACCTCCTGGGGCTTGCCAAAAAAGGCACGGAGGAACTGATCGCTCACCAGAAGAAGGTCATTAAAGGTATAATGCGGTGAAGCGCGAACTTATCATAGCGACCAGGAATAAGAAGAAACTGGTCGAATTGAAGAAGTACCTGAAGGGTGTTAAGGCGGAGGTCCGTTCGCTCCTCGATCTGAAAGGCGCGCCGCGGATAGTGGAGAACGGCGATACGTTCAGGGAGAATGCCGTCAAGAAGGCGGCGGCCATTTCGAAATTTACAGGCGGCCTTGTCCTGGCGGACGACTCCGGCCTCTGTGTAGATATTCTCGGGGGCAGACCGGGCGTAAGGTCAGCAAGGTTCGCGGGGCCGGGCAAGCGGGACCCGGACAATAATCTTAAGCTCTTGAAACTGCTGGCTAAGACGCCCCTCCGGATGCGTAAAGCGCGTTTCATCTGCGCCATAGCCATAGCGGACAGGGGCAGGCCGGTCAGGGTCATAGAGAAGGATTGCAGGGGCCTCATCGCCTTTTCGACGCGCGGCGCTTACGGGTTCGGATACGATCCGCTCTTCCTCATACCGAAGCACGGTAAGACGTTCGGTGAGCTGGGGCCGAGGGTGAAGGACAGGATGAGCCATCGCTCGAAGGCGCTTAAGGAAGCCCGGAAGTTCCTGAGGCGATATATTTAGTTCTGTGATATAATCGGGGCGTAGCGCAGTTGGCTAGCGCGCTTGGTTTGGGACCAAGAGGTCCTCGGTTCGAATCCGAGCGCCCCGACCATAAGCCTGCCATTTGTTTACGTGTAGGCAGGCTATCCCCGCGAGTATATCGGAAATTTCGGAGAAATTTCCGATATGATTACGAGCGGGGATGATCTCACCGGCTGATGACGGTGATGAAAGTCACCTTCATCTTCTGGTCAGACGGATTTCGAAGAAATCCGGCAGCCGCTTAGAAGATGGGGAAGCAGAGCCGGTAGGAAGTAGTCTTGTTCTTCCGAAAGCACTCTGCGAATTTCGTATATCGCAGGGCGATATCCGAAATTCAATGTTTCGCTTTCGGAAGGAAATTTGCAGAGCAAATTTCACGTCCCTGTAGCTCAGCTGGATAGAGCATCTGCCTTCTAAGCAGAGGGTCGCCTGTTCGAATCAGGCCAGGGACGCCATCCGCCTTCGCAATCAACGCGGAAAGCGGCAAGGTGCTTCGGCGGATTTTATCCGCCATAGCCATCATGCTATAATATGCTGAAGGCGACGGCGGATGTGCCCGCCGAAGCATTCTGTTGCGCTCCGTTGAATGCGAAGGCGGGCCACAAATAGGTGTATGCACTACGTTTACATCCTAAAAAGCCTTAAAGTAAGAGATAAAATATACGTTGGTATGACCAATAACCTGAACCGTCGTCTCAAAGAGCACGATGAAGCAGCAAGTGATAATTACACATATCGCCATCGTCCCTGGAAACTCGAAACATATATTTCATTTCAAAGTAATTTGGCTGCTAAGGAATTCGAAGCTTATTTAAAAACAGGCTCAGGTAGAGCATTTATTAGACGACATCTTGTTTAAGTGTTTGAGGTACCTGTTAGTCTTCTGTTTTTATTCTTTCGCAAAAATCTTGCTAATACTAGGCAATGACTATATAATAACGCTATCGAAATTGAAAAGACGACTATTAGAGAGTTTCGCTCATAATTCGAACCGATATACTTGTCTATAACAAAAAGCGAGGTGGGTATGAGATTACGAAAATTGAAGTATGCTTTGGTTGCTTTAGCGGTGCTCTTCATATGCGGAGACGTCTGCGCGTTCACGTTCACGAAAGTCGACAAGGAGGAGCGCAAAAAGCAGGAGATAGACGATCTCCAGAAGAGGTTCGAATGGTGGCCGACCGACGCCCAGCCGCAACCGGTGAAGGACGAGAAGCGCGGCGGATACTGGTGGATGCCGCGCACCCCGGGCACGACGAGACCGTGGGGTAACCGCGGTTATATTTACGTATATAAGATCATATACGATTACAAAGAGGAAGAGCTACCGCCGGCTAAGGCCTCGGAGCCGCGCCCGTCGCTCCTCATCAAGAAGATCATAAAGAACGTCAAGGTCTACTTCGATTTCGATAAGGCGGAACTTCGCGACGATGCCGTATCGGTGCTGGAAGGGGCCGTCGCCTCTTTGCGCCGGAACCCGGAGACGAGCATCCTGATCACCGGTAACTGCGATATCCGCGGATCCGAACAGTATAACGAGAAACTCGGCCGGCGCCGCGGCGACAGCGTAAAGAAGTTCATGCTCGACAGCGGTGTCCCGGAGAAGAGGGTGATGATCGTAAGCCGCGGTAAGCTCGATGCCATAGCGCCGGTGACGGACCTCGCCGGCATGGCAAAAGACAGGAATGCCCAGTTCATGATAGCAGAGGTGGAAGAGGTCATGATCCCTGCGCCGAGCACGCAGGGTGAGGCCGAAGGGGCCGTCCCGTCCCAGGAGGCGGAACAGATCCCCGAAGGTGCGACGCAGATCGAGGAAGGGAAGTATCTCATAGAAAAGGAAGAGATAGTCGAGTCGGAGGTCAAGGTCTCCACTAAGACGTACGTCACGAAGAAGGGCGATACGCTCTGGAAGATCGCAGAGAGGGAGCTCGGCGAGGGCAGAAGGTGGAATACAATATACGAGCTCAATAAGGATAAGATCAAGAACCCGAATAAGCTGAGCGCAGGGAAGAGGCTCGTTATTCCGGTCGAATAGTTTTGCGGTGGGCGTAGCTCAGTCCGCCTTCGCAATCAACGCGTAATAGATTAGGTGCTTCGGCGGATTTCGCACGAATAGTTTTATGGTGGGCGTAGCTCAGCTTGGATAGAGCACCTGGCTGTGGCCCAGGGTGTCGCCGGTTCAAATCCGGTCGCCTACCCCAATCATTAACCTCTAATAGACATAGGTTAGAGGTTCTAGGCTATGATCAGTAACCCTGATCATAGCCTTTTTTATCTCTCGATGTCCCTAGGACTTAGGGCATTATTAAATTCCTAGGAACTTACAAATTTCGGCTTCGGTTTTGTGTGTATATAAACTCGCCTATTCCGCGCCACTATAGACCAAAATCGCCCAATTCCTATCTTATATACTGACGGCTATATAATGCGAATATCGTCGGTATTTGGAGTATTACTGCGGGGCTGAAAGGTCATTATATAGGACTAGAGACGAGAGGAGAGCTTTAGGCGAGCCCTGCGGTTAATGTCTGCCACATCTTTTTCTGCTTATTCCAGGATATTTCTCTGGTGATCTCATTCATTTTGTATTCGGGGATCAGTTGGATGATGTTATTATCTGAAAAGAGAATCTCTTCCTGTATGCTAGGCGCGAGCATCAGCATATTTAGAAGAAGATACATTTTAGTGTGCGTTATATTGAGCCAATCAGCCACCTGTTTTAAATCTTTAGCCTTGCCGTCTTCAAGTAATCCTTGTATTTGATACGCTAATATTAAAAATTGGCGCAGCTTAGGCTCCTTTAGGATCGCCACAGCTTTAGGTGTCTCACGTACAAGGCTTGTTGCCAAATCTACATTGAATTCGTAAATTTTAGTAGAGCTTTGCAGTGTTATAAAGACCTTTTTACTCTCGGCTTCATAAAGTACAACTTTTACTAAGGCGAGAATCGTTTCACGTTGCCTCTCAAATGGCAGGTTCTCCCACGTTCCTGTAGCTATGTTTCTGTTGTCGGAGATCTGGCGCAGACACAGCATGATCTGATTCTCGAATCTTAATGCGTTAACGGTCTTTGAAGGGCAATTCTCATAGCCTCGCTTTTGCGCGTTTAAACAAACGTAGTAAAAGTATTTCCATTTATGATTTTTGGTAGAGTATGCGTATATCATAGAGCTATCGCATGGCTTGCAGCGGACTATTTGGCTTAATAGGCCGATGTTTTTATGCGGTTTTACTTTTTTCTCGCGTCTATTCTCGTCCAAAATAGTTTGGACCTTATTAAAGACTTCTTCGCTGATTATCGCTTCATGCTGTCCCTGGTACACCTGCTTGCCTTTGTAGTTAATCTTGCCGATATAGAGCATATTACGCAGCATTAGCTGCATGCTCGTAGCCTTAAATGGAACACCGCCTGACATCTTACCCTTCCTTAGGTATTGTTTGGTTCGATAACCCCTTTTGTTGAGGATCATGGCTACGGAAAGGAGGGAGCGTTCCTTGGTATAAAGGTCAAACATTTCTCGGATAATTCGAGCCTCAGCCTCATTGATTACGATCTTATGATTTTCCTTATCGAGGTTATAGCCTAAGGCTGGCCTACCGCCCATCCACTGGCCTTTCTTGCGCGCAGCGCCCATTTTGTCGCGTGTGCGCTCGGATATGATCTCACGCTCGAACTGTGCGAAAGAGAGCAGAATATTGAGCGTAAGTCGTCCCATTGACGTATTTGTGTTAAAATGCTGCGTTACGGATACGAAGGCTACGTTATTTTGATCAAAAAATTCCAGCAGCTTACTAAAATCGAGCAATGAGCGCGATAGTCTGTCTACTTTGTAGACCACCACGCATCCTATTTTCCCAGACTTGATGTCTATTATCAGTTTTTGCAGCGAAGGACGTTCAGTAGTTGCGCCTGAAAACCCTGCATCGTCATAGTGATCAGCTAACGTGATCAATCCTTCGGATTTTTGGCTTAGTATATAGCTTTCTGCTGCCTCGCGCTGCGCGTCAAGCGAGGTGAATTCCTGCTCCATGCCGTCATTCGTAGAAACACGCGTATAGATGGCGCAGGGGATAGGCTTCTTATCTTGTGTTAATTTGTCATCCATAGTTTTCTCTTATAGTTTAAAGAAATCAAACGCATTCCAATTTGTACCTGTTATAACCAAGGTAACGGCAGATATGGACTTATAAATCTTACCCTCATACTCAAAGCCTCGTTCAAGCACTTTTACCTCGAGTTTTTTGCCCTTATACATCCTTATGATTTTGCTTCCCGGGATAGGTAGCCTTTTATCTCTAAATGGCCTGTATGAATAGTTCTGATTAGCGGCTTCTGGGTCAGGCCGGAGAACCTTATTATTAATGGGATCATACTTAGCAATAAGTTCCTTAATGCGTTTTTGCGCCTTTTCTGATATGCTGCCATATTCGAGCTCCTGAAGCCTGTAAGCTATCCGCCTGATCAGATATCTTCTGTTATGCGAGAACTCACCCGGCTCCTTAAAGAGGCCCTTATAGGCCTCTTGCAGCTCGTAGGCATTCAGCTTAGTTATGGCTGCAATTTTGGCTTCTATTGGCTTTTCCATAGGTATCTACCCTCAGTCATATATAGGCATAGGTTTCGAGGTATAGCAAGTCATATAGAGAGGTATTTTTGATTGTTAAAAGGGGTCAAAAGTAATATAATAAACTACGAGTTACTACATTTTGTTATAAGAGAGGGCGATTATGGAAACTTTTACCGTAGAAGATTTAGCGAAATATCTTAAACTGCATACATTCACTGTCCGGCGCCTAGCCAGAGAAGGGAAGATACCATCTTTCAAGGCTGGTGGGCAATGGCGGTTCCGCAAAGATGAGATAGAAAATTGGTCTCGAAATAACAGATCAGAAGGAAGTAAATGATCACCGATTATCACGCTAAATATTTTGCATATGAATTAACAAAACGATGCGCTTCGGATAGCCTGGAAAAGCTTTCGTCCACGCTTTCTAACGCGCAAGTTGACCTTAATCCCCATCAAATCGAAGCTGCTCTTTTTGCTTTTCGCTCACCACTCTCAAAAGGCGCAATTCTGGCTGATGAGGTAGGTCTTGGTAAAACCATTGAAGCAGGAATCGTTCTGTCTCAGAAATGGGCAGAAAGAAAACGTAAGATATTACTTATTGTTCCATCGAGTTTACGTAAACAGTGGAATGCAGAACTCCAAGAGAAGTTTTTTCTACCATCGATAATATTAGAAACGAAATCCTTTAATCGATATATTAAGGATGGTAATCTTAACCCCTTTGATCAGAAAGACGTAATAATTATTAGTTCTTATCATTTTGCACGGGCAAAGGCGTCATATTTAAAACAGACTAAATGGGATCTTGTAGTTATCGATGAAGCGCATCATTTGCGTAATGTCTATAAAAGTAGCAACAAGATTGCAAGAGAGATAAAAGATGCATTGAGTGAAATACCAAAGGTCTTATTAACAGCTACTCCTCTCCAGAATTCGTTGCTTGAATTGTATGGTCTTACCAGCGTTCTTGATGAACATCTCTTTGGTGATTTGAAAAGTTTCAAAGCGAAATATGCTCGCGTTTCGCGTGAACAGGATATTTATGAGAGCGAATTAGGTTTAGTCGAACCCAAGCAGGAGATGTTTACAGAGCTTAGGAATCGTCTTAAACCGGTATGCACTCGTACATTACGTCGTCAGGTACTAGAGTATATAAAATATACAAAGCGTATTCCTCTGACACAGGACTATATTCCAACAGAGCAGGAAATCGAACTCTACAATGGTATGTCCGAATATCTGCAGCGCCCAAGACTCTTTGCATTACCTACAAGCCAGCGTCAATTAATTACACTTGTTTTGCGTAAACTCCTGGCCTCTTCGTCATTCGCTATTGCTAGCACTCTCGACAGCTTAGTTTATAAGCTTAAGAGGCTTATAGAAGAAGCTGAGAAGCAGCAAGCTACACAGGAAGAAGGTATCCCTGGGCTTGAACAAAACTTTGAGGAATATGACGAGCTATCGGATGAATGGAATGATAACGAAGAGGAGGATGAAGAGAAGGCCGATGAGAAAAAGAAATATACTAAAGAAGATATTGATTTAATGAAGCAGGAAAAGATCGATCTTGAGAAATTTCGTGAACTGGCTAAGAAGATATGGAAAAACTCAAAGGGGGAAGCCCTGCTTATTGCACTTAAAAAAGGTTTTGAGATGACGGCAGAGCTTGGGGCACAAAAGAAAGCCGTCATTTTTACAGAATCTACAGTTACCCAAAGTTATCTGTTAAAGTTGCTTTCGGAAAACGGATATGAAGGTAAGATAGTTTTATTCAATGGCTCTAATAATGATGCTCGTTCAAAAGAAATCTATCAGGAGTGGATTAAGAAGAACAAAGATACAGATAAAATTACGGGCTCTAAAACAGCGGATCTACGTGCGGCCCTAATAGAATACTTTAAAAATGATGCAGAAATAATGATTGCTACTGAAGCGGGTGCTGAGGGCGTTAATCTACAATTCAGCTCACTAGTTATTAATTATGATTTACCCTGGAACCCTCAAAGAATTGAGCAGCGCATTGGTCGCTGTCATCGATACGGCCAGAAGCACGATGTTGTGGTAATAAACTTTGTGAATCGAAAGAATGCAGCCGATCAACGTGTATATGAGCTATTGGATCAAAAGTTTAACTTATTCAAGGGTGTATTCGGTGCAAGCGATGAGATCCTCGGTAGTATAGAATCTGGGGTAGACTTTGAGAAACGGATCGCAGCTATCTACCAGACTTGTCGAAGTGAAGAAGAAATTAACTCTGCTTTTGATTCTCTTCAAGAAGAGATGGATGATAGTATAAAAAATAATCTTAGAGAAACACGCCAAAAACTTTTAGAAAACTTTGACGCAGAAGTTCATGAAAAACTCAAAGTCAATATTAGAGAAAGCCAGGCTTATCTGGACATTTACGAGCATTGGCTATGGGATACGACAAGACACTATCTTGGTGATGCTGCAGAGTTTTCAGAGCATGAATATTCTTTCTTACTTAAAAGGAACCCATTCCCTGGAGAAAGTAGCATAGATTCTGGCCCATACAAAATTGGGAAGAACATAGAAGATGCACATATATATCGCCCAGGGCATCCTTTGGCACAAAGAATACTTGGCGAGGTCAAAAAAAAAGAATTAGAAGATGCCGAAGTAGTTTTTGATTACTCCAAGAATTCAACTATAATATCAGTTCTGAAGCCTCTTATAGGAAGATCTGGAATTTTAAAAGTGAGCAATTATACTTTAGAGGCGCTTGAAGCAGAAGATAGGGTATTGGTAATGGCTTTAGATGATAAGGATGATGTAATTCCTCAGGATGTTGCAAAGAAGCTATTCTCTCTCACTGCTGAATCTATCATAGCTAAGAATAGCATTTCTGATGATGGAAATAAGAAATTAGATATACTTGAACAAGAATCTGTAGATCTTATCACTACGCGTTGTGCTGAGCGCAACAGTGAATTTTTTGACAGTGAAGTCGATAAGTTGGACAGGTGGGCAGATGATATGAAGACAGCCCTTGAATTGGAATTAAAAAAGTTGGATATCGATATCAAAGCTGCTAAGACATTGGCAAAGAAGAATGTGAATTTGGATGAAAAACTTAAAGCGCAACGCGCAGTCAAAGATATGGAAAAGAAGCGCAACGAGATGCGTAAAAAACTCTATGAAGCGCAAGATGAAGTCGATAATAGAAAAGAAGATTTGATTGCGCGTGTAGAGTCTCAGCTCAAACAAACAACGAGTTTAACCACGCTTTTTACAATTCGCTGGAAAGTAATATAAGGAGTCCTATGAACGGAAGAAAACAAAAATTAGAATTAACATGGATTGGAAAAGAAGAAGAGTTAAGGCTAGAGCCTAGAATATTAATTGAAGATCCAAAAAAATCTTATGGAGATCCGAAATCAGAAAACGTACTTATTCATGGCGATAATCTTCTAGCGCTTAAGGCACTAGAACAAGATTTTGCAGACAAAATTAAGTGTATTTATGTCGATCCACCCTTTAACACCGGAGCAGCTTTTGAGCATTATGATGATAGCATTGAACATTCAATTTGGCTTCAGTTAATGCGACATCGCTTGGGGTTGTTACGTAATTTACTTAGAGACGATGGATGTATATTTATTCAGCTTGATGATAGCGAGGCATCTTATTGTAAAGTCATGATGGATGAAATATTTGGAAGAAATAATTATCTCAATCAAATTTCCGTATCAACGAATAAGCCATTTGGATACAAAAGTACTGCCGCATCATTATTTCAACAAGCGAACCAGTTACTTTTTTATGCAAAAAACAAGGATAGTTTTGTTCTAAACGAAAATAAACTATTTATTGAGCGCGAATACGATACACAGTATAAATGGGTATTTGATAATATAACTAAACCTGAAAATCAATGGACTTGGAGAAGCATTAATGAAGTTGTTTCTGAAAAACTTGGTTTTTCTTCATATGCAGAGGCCAAGAAAAAAATATCAAAGCAGGAAATTGAAACTGAAATTGCTATATTTGCTTTAAACAATGCTAACAAGGTGTTTAGGACTGCATCCGTAACGGGTGGGGCATTTCTAAAAAGAAAAGATACAATAAAACTATCAAAAGAAAATAAGGCAAAAATTATTAGACATCCAGGCGACGATATGAACTACATATTTATTGGTGGAGAAAGAGTTATTTACTATTCAGAGAGATTAATTGAGATTGAAGGTAACCATGTGCCAGGAGAGCTTATTACAGATATGTGGACGGATATATCTGTAGAAGGATTAGCAGCCGAAGGAGGGGTTGATTTTCCAAAAGGTAAAAAACCAGAAAAGTTGATTCAAAGATGTATTGAGCTAACGTCATCCATAGGAGATTATGTGCTTGATAGTTTTTTGGGATCTGGCACAACATCTGCTGTCGCTCATAAAATAAATCGTCGTTGGATTGGCATAGAGTTAGGAAGCCAAGCCAATACTCATTGTTTGCCACGTCTGAAGTCGGTAGTTAATGGCTCGGATCAAAGCGGAATTTCAAAAGCAGTAATTTGGAAGGGCGGTGGCGGGTTTAAATTTTATGAACTTGCGCCAAGTTTACTTCGCAAAGACCAGCATGGAAACTGGGTTATCGATGAAAAATACAACGCCAATATGTTGGCTGCCGCAATGTGCAAGCATGAGGGGTTTAAATTCTTTCCCGATGAAACCGTATATTGGAAACAAGGTAAATCTACAGAGACTGATCATATTTTTGTTACAACTTCTTTCGTAACTGTTGAGCAACTGGATAAAATTCATGAAGAAATGAAACGTGGCGAAAGCCTGCTCATATGCGCAAAGTCATTTGCTCCGCCCTGTAAAGATAGACATAATAACATTACAATCAAAAAGATTCCTCAGATGATTTTAGGAAGATGTGAATTCGGTAAAGATAACTACGATTTAAATATCATAAATATGTCTAAGGATAGCTCTAAAGAATCCGAGGATTGATATGGATCAAAAAGCACAAGCAATTAAGAATAGATTGAGTTTAAGAAAGCCACAAGCTGATAGCTTGGAGATATTGGCAAAGCTAGCGGATATGTTGGAACTCAAGAAATCTATTGATGTCAATGGTGAGCTAAGTAAAGTACGGGCGTTATACCCCACTTGTACTGATTTTGAACGAGATTTTCCTTCCTTATGCTTCTCTTTGGCTACGGGTGTTGGTAAAACACGTCTTATGGGTGCATTTATTAGTTATTTATATGTGTCCAAGGGTATCCAGAATTTCTTTGTTTTGGCGCCCAACCTTACCATTTATAATAAACTAATTGATGATTTATCTAATCCCAGCAGTCCTAAATATGTTTTTAAGGGTATTGCTGAATTTACGGCTACGCCACCGCGCATAGTTACTGGGGATAATTACCAGGAGGTGCGTCAAGGGCAAGGGCTACTATTTAAGTCAGTAAATATTAATATATTTAATATCTCTAAGATTAATTCTGAAGTACGCGGCGGGCGCGAGCCACGTATCAAGCGGTTATCAGAATATCTTGGGGAGTCTTATTTTAATTATCTGGCATCTTTGCCTGATCTAGTTTTATTAATGGATGAATCTCACCACTATCGTGCCGATGCCGGATTACGTGCAATCAATGAATTGAAACCGATTATAGGTTTAGAATTAACTGCTACTCCGATTGATACGCACTCCAATAAATTCAAAAATGTTGTTTTTGACTATCCCTTAGCGTTAGCACTTCGTGATGGGTTCGTAAAAGAGCCTGCAGTAGCTACGCGTAAGAATTTTAACCCCGATCAATATCGCAGAGATCCAAAAGAGCTCGATCTAATAAAACTTGAAGATGGCGTACGTATTCATGAAGATACAAAGGTTGCCCTTGATATTTATGCCCGCGACACGGGAAATAAGCTTGTGAGGCCTTTTGTATTAGTAGTTGCGCGAGATACGGATCATGCCAAAGAAATTAGAGCATTGATTGAATCCGATCGGTTTTTTGAAGGTCGATATCGTGGAAAGGTTATGGAGATTCACTCTAATCAACGTGGAGAAGAAAAGGAAGAAAATGTTCAGCGGCTCCTGGAGCTAGAAAAACCAGGCAATCCAATCGAGCTAGTAATTCACGTTAACATGCTTAAAGAAGGATGGGACGTTACCAATCTGTATACTATAATTCCTTTACGTGCGGCAAATTCTCAGATTTTAACCGAACAAACAATAGGGCGTGGATTACGGCTTCCTTATGGTGCAAGAACCGGTGTTAGCAAGGTTGATAAACTCACTATTATTGCTCATGATCGTTTTCAAGCCATCGTAGATGCTGCCAATGACCCAAATTCCATCATTCGTAAGGAGAACATCATTGAGATAGAACCAGAATCTTTACCTCCTTCCCAAGAAGTAGTTACGGCAAGTTCAACTATGGAAAGCGAACTTATTCAAAAGCGTCAAGAAATTTGCGACATAAAAAATGAAATCGAACGCCAAAAGGCGATTTTTACTCTTGACGCCCGGCAAACAATCGTGGAAACAGTAAATGCTCTTGGTGGGGAGGTTAAAAACTTAAACGATTTAAAGAGCGATGAAGGTCGTAAGATAGCTCTTGCTAGGATGGCTGAGCGTATTGAGAGTGCTCCCCAGCAAGATCTATTTAAAGGTGAAATGCTCGAAGCAATTAAAAAAGAGTATGAAGCGGTTATTGAAGAATTAATCGATAAGACTATTCCCATTCCTCGCGTTCTTATTCAGCAGAAAAATACTGTTGAATGCGGATTCCATGATTTTGATTTGGATGTAGGTGGATTAAATTATCAACCAGTTTCAGAAGAGATAGTTAGAAGGACCTTACGTACTAATGAAAGTGAGACGTTAGCAAGTGATGGTGTTGGAGTAGTACGTGACACCGCAGAGAATATAATCGTTAACGAACTTATTAATTATTCGGATGTGGAGTATGATCGCGAAGCAGAGCTGCTCTATAAATTAACTAGGCAAGCAATCACCAGGCTCGGACAAGGGAAAAGGGAAGAGGATTTACGAAACATTGTGCTATATCATAAGCGCGAAATAGGTCAATATATCTATGTGCAGCTACAGAAAAATTTCTATCTAAAAAGCGCTGGATTTGAAGAGCCAGTCATTTATCCATTTACAAAGATTGAACCACATAACTTCTCAAAATATTCTGCAGATAGTGTGCATCATTTTACAGAGACCATTACACCAACGCATTCTATACCGACAAAGGTGTTTGGTGGCTTTAAGAAGGCTTGCCACAATTTATATAAGTTTGATTCCAAGGCAGAGAAGGACTTCTCAATGATTCTGGAGCAGGATAAAGACGTGATTAAATGGTTGCGCCCAGCTCAGGCGCAGTTTGCTATATACTGGAAACATAATTCTCATCGATATACACCAGATTTTGTGGTTGAAATGAACGAATCGATTTATCTAGTAGAGATTAAGGCCGAGATAGACATTGATGAAGCTGATGTTAAGGAGAAAGCGCAGGCTGGCAACGAATATTGTAATATTGTCACCACATACTACAGAAGCAATAGAGGAAAGCAATGGAAGTATTCTCTAATTCCTCATACAGCAGTGACGCTTAGCATGAGCGCGCTCGGATTGCTTGAGGGAAATGTTATCAGGCTTCGATAATCTAATAAGTAATGAATATTTCCGAGAAATATATGAAAACAATAACTGTTAAAGAATGTTAGTATGTCAAAAATTACTTCTACAATCTGGGAAATAGAGCCGCATACGGAAGCTAAGCATGCAATTTTAAGAAAATATTTAGATGCATGGTTGCCCATAATTAGCAGGTGGAATGGAAGGGTTGTTTACATTGATGGTTTCGCAGGGCCTGGCGAATATATAGGTGGTAAAGAAGGTTCCCCCATAATTGCAATTAAAGCCGTAATGGAGCATAGACTAAAGCTTCGGATGACCGCAGAATTTATGTTTATTTTTATAGAAGCTGATACTGAAAGATGCGAGTATTTACAAACAAAACTTAGTGCGTTAAAATTGCCTTCTAATTTAAAATATGAATGTGTCTGTAAAAAATTTGAAGACGTAATAAAGAGTACGTTAAATAAGTTAGATGAGCAAAAAACGAGGCTTGCCCCCTCCTTTGTTTTTATTGATCCGTTTGGTTATTCAGGCATCCCATTTGTATTAATAAAACGTATTATGGAAAATCCTAATTGTGAAGTTTTAATTACTTTTATGTATGAAGAAATTAATAGATTTGCGCAAGATACCAGGTCTGACAATATTTTAGATGAGACTTTCGGGACTGATAAGTGGCGCGAGGTACGAAAAGAAACAGATCCGAATAAGCGCTGTTATTATCTTCACGATCTTTACAAAGGTCAATTACAGCATGAAGCTGGAATAAAGTTTGTTCGTTCATTTAAGATGATTAATAGTATGAATAAACCAGATTACTTTCTTTTCTTTGGCACTAATGAAATTACAGGATTGAAGAAAATGAAGGAAGCAATGTGGAGAGTTGATGAAACGGGCTCATTTCAATTTTCAGATGCTACGTATGACCCTAATCAAGCCTTTTTGTTTGAGTTAGAACCAAATTATGTTAAGCTGAAAAATATTATCGTAAAGAATTTTAAAGGTAAAACAGTTAGCGTGGAAGAGCTTGAGAATTTTATTCTCACAGAAACGCCTTTTACTCAGAATCATTATAAGCGAGCAATTTTAGCAAAAATGGAAAAAACTGATCCTCCAGAAATTAAGGTTCAAAGTAAAGGCGCTAAAAGAAAAAAGGGGACATTCCCAGGTCAAACTACTATACAGTTTATTTAGGTGAATTAAACAATGCAAACCATAGACAGAAAAACATTGCTGTACAAAAGTGGCGTAGAATATGCCGACTTTTGCTTAAACCATGTGGAAGGGTGTTCTCACGGCTGTAAATACCCCTGCTATGCGTACATGATGAAGAGACGCTGTGGCATTGTTAAAACATATGATGAATGGTGCAAGCCAAAACTAGTGGCTAATGCATTAGAACTCTTGGATAAAGAGATACCTAAATATAAAGATACTATAAAATATGTCCATATGTGCTTTTCTACAGACCCATTTATGTATCAACAGGAACGGGTATGTGATCTAAGTTTAAAAATAATAGATAAGCTTAACTTAAATGAAATCAGATGCACCGTATTGACCAAAGGTATTTTCCCAAGAGAAATTGCCAAAATAAATGGTTTTAGTAGAAATAATGAGTATGGCGTTACATTAGTTTCTTTGGATGAAAAATTCCGCCAGAGTTATGAACCGAATGCAGCTCCATTTAGGAATAGGATTCAATCGCTCAAATATCTTCATGATAAAGGATATAAAACATGGGTAAGCATGGAGCCGTACCCAACGCCTAATTTTATTGAACAAGATTTGAGAGAGATTTTAGATGCCGTATCATTTGTCGATAAAATTATATTCGGACGTATAAACTACAATGCCAAGGCGTCGGAGTTTAAACATACGAAGGAATTCTATAATAACCTAGCCTGTTCAGTGGTAAAATTTTGTAAGCATCATAAAATTAATTATCATATCAAGCAAGGAACTCATACTGAAAATGAGAACCCATTCTAATCATATAAATATCTATAGACTCAAGCATGAGATATCTAAAATCCCAGGGATATCGCTCGCGAGTATTGAACAGTCATATGAGATAGAAAAAGAAGCAACCGTGAATGGTATAAAATATAGGTTATATATTCAGCGAAGTTTTCCGCATACACCAAAGTGGTGCAGATTTCTCGATCAATTAATTGACAAATCTAAGCCTAAAATTAGATCAAGCACTTCTAGTTTTATATTATTCGCAGAATATAATAGCAGGGCTTACGCTCTAACGGGCGGTTTTGGCCATACAAAAATAAAAGATCTTATTGATGAAGAGTTTGGGCTACATATGGCGCTTAGGTTAATAGACCCAAAATTGATAACTGGCATTTTCCAGAAATCGATGAAAGGCGATACGCGTCAAATTTATAGAGCTGTTATAGGCTACAAGCCGGAGCTAGATCTCGAGAATTTCAATAGAATTTTGAGGGCAGTTGAAGGTAAAACATCCGATAGATTTTTTGGCATGCGAGTTTCTGGGAGGGCATCCCTCTCTTTCAATTGTATGGTACCACTTTCTGAATTAAGCGTTTTATTTGATAAGTTAGAAGAGGTGTATAAAAAAGACAGCCCAATTTATTTCCCAAAATCTTACGAACTGATTACAGACGATAAGCTTCTAAGTAAACTGGACAATATGTTAATTAAAGAGACCAATGATTTTATGGCAGCCAGAGAAGATAGGGACAGGCTTTATATTGAATTAAAAGATATTAATTTGCAATTTAGAAGCACAAGATTTGAGCTTAAGGTGAAAAGGACTAAAAATGAATTCAAATATTTCAGTTTAGAAGATATTCGCGATGCCCTAGCCAAAAATCAAACGACGCATTTTAACAAATGCGATGATATGTTGCACATTAAAATTAGCGGATTTGATGAGTCAAATAATGTTGTATTTGAAGATGAGCCGTTGTTGAAAATGTTAGTGTTTGAAGTCGATCATAACAATAGATCCTACTTTTTTATTGATAAAAAATGGTATCACATTTACCCAGATTTCAAGAACCATGTAGATTCAGACATTGCTCGTATTAGTGTGGATCGTCGTCTTATGCCTGCATGGGACGACAGTAAGTTAGGCGTGGGCAAGGGGGAAAGAGAATATAACATATATACAAGCGGATTGAAGGGATGGAACAACTTAGATAGGGATTGCGTGCGAATGACGGATGAAACCCCTATAGAGGTTTGCGATTTATACAATAAGATAAATCGTCAATTAATTCATGTTAAAAAAGTATGGGGATCAAAGACAAGTTATTTATTTGCTCAAGGTGCCGTGTCAGCGGAGGTGCTCTATCAGTCGCAGGAATTCAGGGATGCGTGCATAACAAAATGGCCCTCATTATTTGATCATACGTTACCGCAAGGGCATAGAGTAGTCTATGCGATTGCTGATAATAAAACCCAAGACGCAAGTTTTCCCAGAAATTTAACTTTTTTTTCAAAAGTTAATTTAATGCAAACAGTATCACGATTAGAGATACTAGGGTATGATGTTATTTTAGCATCGATACGGGTTGACTAAACGTTGTAACAGATAGATATATGTTAAAGAGTTCCGGCATAAGGAAGTAGCCATGGTAAAACATATCGATCCTAATAAGATAAGGGTTGGGGATGTAATTCTTGTCGCGACCAAAACAAAAGTCACCATTGAAACTCAGCAAAAGCTTGGTTACGGTGAAAGTAGCAAATGGACTCACGTTGCTGGCAGTATTGGTGCTTATGATTTAGTGGAAGGGCAAATTCCAAAAGCGAGAGTTTGTGATCTGCAGAAAGACTATGTCGAAGCTGGATTTGAAATAAGAGTTATGCGTAGGAGTTATGAAAATGATGGGGACCGCATAAAAGTTGCGCTATGGTGGGCTACCATGAATAATATTCCTTATGATTACCTTCAGTTATTATGGTTTCCAATAGCTGGGTACATCGGGAAAGCATTATTGACTATGAGGAATGTATTTAATGCAAAAAAACGACTGATCTGCTCTGAGTTAATAACCAACGGGTTTTATAAACAAGGCTATAATTTATTTAATAGACTAGCAGAAGGCGTTCTTCCAGCTGATTTCGACAATAATAAATTGTTTGATGAAATAACCGATATCTGGCTTAGCGAGTAAGTAATCCTATACAGCCTCTAAATACGGTGCTAGCTCCCAGGAGTGAAAATTAGATTGACAAGATATACATGATATGTTATACAGTATACATGGTGAATGAATGGCACTAATATTTGATAAGAGTGAATATACCCCTGCGCAACTTGCTAAAATCCTGAGCGAAGAATACGGCCATAAAGTTACAGCTGCCGTAATTCGCAAATGGGATAACGAGATTTTTGATGGGATCTCAAGCAGGACAAGGGGGGAGGCTGAGGCGCGATCTTATAGTGGCAGCGATATTCATTTCTTTAATGCAATTGCAGTATTAAGAAATTTGGGATATAGCGTCAATGACGTAAAGAATATTCTATTTCAAGTTGCTGCTTACGGAGCTAATAAAGACAGCAAAATGGCTAAACCGGACATAGTTATTGATACAGGCAAGCAAAGAATAGTTATAGAGATCAAAGGGCAGATGGAAAAGCAAAAGAAGGCTTTTAACGACCTTGAGAAGTATATTGAGATAGTAAAAAATAAATAGGAATTTTTTTTGTCTAGTGGGTTATACGCTGTGTAACATGGTATGTATAAGGTATACCTATCTTATACTCACCATATAACAACAAAATCTAAAAAAAGGGGGTGATTCGAGTGGAGCCTATGATTAAGGTCGAATGCGTTGAGTGTAATAGCAGGTACTACGTTCTCGCTGGCGATAGAAATTTACTGTTGCCAGGGGATATTAAGCAGGGCGAGGCATTTCCGAATAGATGTCCGCTATGCAAGGAAGGCGCATATGCAGTGTTAGCAGAAGAAGCGAAGTAGCAGAGATTGATCGGCCCCGGGCGTCTATATTCCCGGGGCTGGTCAGCATAACATTAAAGGAGGTAGCAATGTCACATTATTTCTTATGTGGATTGGAGTACAAGTGGGACTTGATTAGAGAAACATCCTCTAGCCAAAAGTTTATTGTTGATGTTGGCGATTATTGGGGACTTAAAGCCACGTTCGATATCCATTACACAAAGCCTGAAATAGCGTATGTAACCGTATGTCTTATCGGGCCAAAGGAGTATTTTACTGATGGGCTAAGCCATTGGTTGTTTGCTGATTTAGAAAAAATAATCGAAAAGCACGGTGACTATGGCGTCATAGATTATGCTCTCGTTTTCAGTGATCATTTGTGTAATGGAAATTACAGTATGGAGTCATTTTCAGCATAAAAAGGAGGACAAAATGATAATAAGAAAAGTACCTGTGTCAGAGATCAATCCCGCTACTTACAATCCGCGCGTGGATCTCAAGCCGAGCGATCCAGAGTACCAAAAGCTTAAAAAAAGCATAGATACTTTTGGATATATCGATCCGATTGTCTGGAATGAAAAGACAGGAAATTTGGTAGGGGGGCATCAAAGATTAAAAATTCTTATTGCATACGGCTTAAAGGAGATCGAGGCAAGCATAGTAAGCTTAGGTCTGGAGAAAGAGAAGTTGCTCAATCTCGCTTTAAACAAAGCATCCGGCCTATGGGATGAGGATAAACTTGCAGCGTTATTGGATGAGCTTATGAAGATGCCGGACTTGGATATTTCTATATCCGGTTTTGATTTGCCGGAAATCAGCCACTATATTGACCAGGCGCGTGATTTGGCAGATGACGATGACCTGGACTATCAGAAAGAGGCTGAGGCTATCATAACGCCTGAAACAAAAGAGGGGGAGCTGATTATTTTGGGTCCGCACAGGATATTATGTGGAGACTCAGCGAACCCGGAAGACCTAGCAAGGCTTATGAACGGTGAAAAGGCGGATATGGTCGATACAGACTATCCTTATAATGTGAACTATGGCGGAGGGGATAAGCCTGATCCTAATACGCGTCCCAAAGACTCGCGGAAATGGCCTCAGATCTATGCTGATAACATGCCTCAGGCAGAATATGAGATATGGATGAAGAAGGTGCTTACCAATATCAAGCACTGTGTAAGACCAGGGGCTGCGTTTTACATTTGGCAGGGATTACGCCAAATACCACCATTATGCCAAAGTCTAATTGACCTAAACTTTCACGTTTCGTGCATCATCTGCTGGTTGAAGGAGTCGCCGGCAATCACATATGCAGATTACTGCTACAGGACGGAACAGTGTTTGTACGGATGGCTTGAGGGAGCGCCTCACTATTGGGCAGGTAAGCCTGCCGAAAGCAATGTCTGGGAGGTGCATAGAGACTCAACTAAGGCTTATAGCCATCCTACGCAAAAACCTGTGCAGTTAGGTCAGCACGCCATCAGAAATAGCTCCAAGATTAACGATATTGTCTTGGATGTATTTCTCGGAGGCGGAGGGATCCTTTTGGCAGCGGAAAGCCTTGGCAGGCGCTGTTACGGCTGCGATAGAGATGCACGCTACATTGACGTCTGCGTAAAAAGGTATGGAAACCTAGTAAACATCGATAAGCTTTCACCTGAAATCCGTGAACGCTACTTTTCTAAGGAGGTTACAAAATGACTTCAGAAACCGTAAATCAAAATCCTGATGAGCAGCCAATACTGGCGCTTATTCAACGCATTAAGGACGGTCTCTTTGATCCGAAGTTTCTTGCTAAGGATCAAAGAATTCAGTGTGTTGAGGTCTTGTCGGGCGAAGCAATGACAGAAGCTGTTATCGCGCAGTACCTAAAGGTCAGTATAAAAACGGTTACTCGAGATATCCAGGCTATCAGAGAACGGAACGCTCTGACACCGAATGTTAATTTTGCGAAGCAGATTATTGGTGAGCTTGTTCACAAGGCGCGTTTACATCATGGACATCTCATGCGCCTTGCACGCAATAAAGAAACTTCAGCTGTAGCGAAGGTTCAGGCCGAGTTTTCCGCTTGGAGGGTCCTAAACGAAATGATCGAGCGACTGCAAACATTAGGTTATCTTCCGCAGCGTCCTACGGAAATCACCGGAGATCTATACCATCATCTTTCTGATGATTCTGAGAAGTCTATTGAGGAAATCAAAAAGATGATAATTGAGATTGAGGTGGTAAGTAAGGAAGCCGGTCAAGCGTCTCCAGAGGTAGAAGAGGAGCTTAAGCGCCTCAAGGATAAGATTGAGAAAGCAGAGATTATACAGCAGGTAAATAAATTATCTCAAAAGCAGCAGGAACCCAAACAAGACAAGGAGAATCAAAATGACAAATAATCTATTTAATGATACATATTCTGTGATGCGTAAGGCAGGGGAGAAATCTATATATGCTTTTGCTAAGTATTTCATGCCGGAACATTTAAAGTACCCACCTTCCCGGGCCCACCATGAGATATATGACTTGCTTCAGGAAATTACTCAGAAGCGTAACTGTAAGCTCGCCATAGCAGCGCCTAGAGATTTTGGTAAGTCGACTCTAATTACCCTCATCTATGTAATTTACACTATCTGCTATGCAAAAGAAAAGTTTATCGTGATATTAAGCAATACCTCATCGCAGGCAAAGCAGATTCTTGAGAACATCAGAAAGGAGCTAACCGAGAATGAGCGCTTGAAGGCTGCTTTTCCTAATATATTCGAGGCAGATGGCAGGCCTAAGCCACCGCGCTGGAGACAGGATGATATTATCACCAGAAATGGAGTTGAAATATTAGCTTTAGGTAGTGGCCAGCAGATCAGAGGAAGAAGATATGGCTCTGCCAGGCCTACGCTTATTGTCGCTGATGACGTGGAAAGCCCTGAGAATACATTCTCATCTGAATCAAGAGACAAGCTAAAGGATTGGTTTAGTAAGTCGGTATTGCGAGCAGGCTCGGAATCAACCAATATCCTATATATAGGTAATTTGTACCACCCATACTGCCTTTTGAGCGAATATGTTAACCCCGAACTAAACCCGGGGTGGGTAAGTAAGGTTTATAAGGCACTTATTGCCTGGCCTACTCGCATAGATCTCTGGGAGAAGTGGCGTAATATCTATAACAACCGTGAGAAGGTCGACAATATAAGCGGTATAGAGGCAGCGCTAAAGTATTATCAGGCTAATACGCAGGCTATGGATGAAGGAGCTGTGCTTCTTTGGCCTGAGCGTCACTCGCTGCATAATCTCATGATTGCACGTGAGGAGAACGAGATTTCCTTCATGAGCGAGCTAATGAACAGCCCACTTGACTCGAAGCTATGTATCTTTAATGCCGATGATCTTCACTATTGGGACGGCATATACCATAGCGTTGAGAATCTACTACATGCTTTGGGTGATAATGCGGAATTTTATGGAGCGTGCGATCCGTCTCTAGGGGGTCAAAACTTTAAAGGTGATTACTCGGCAATTGTTATTGTGGTTCGAGACAAACGAGATGGTATTTTGTACGTTATCGAAGCGGATATCAAGCGCCGGACTCCAACCGAGACAATAGATGACATCCTGGCCTATTGCCAGCGTTATAAATTCGTACGTTTCGCAGTTGAAATAAATCAGTTTCAGAAGATGTTGTATGACCAGCTCGTTGAGAGCGCAAGAAAGCAGAGCAAGTATGCACCATTTGAGCAAGTGACTAACACAAGCGACAAGGTAAAGCGCATACAAGCGTTGCAGCCGTTAGTGAAGAATGGTACGATCAAATTCGCTAAGTTCTTAAGGCTTTTGCTTGAGCAGATGAGATACTTTCCAAAAGGAAAGTATGATGACGGATTAGATGCGCTTGAGATGGCCGTACAGGTAGCTGCGGAGAAACCAAGGACGATAACTATGACAATAGTTGGAGGTGACAGAGACGATTGGTATGGCGACTACCATAGAAATCTTGGGTGGCCAAAAATATTCTAAGCCACGAAAAATATTGACAAATGATACAAGCGTGGTATACTTATATCCACAGATAGAAGTCGTCCCGATGTTGGAAGGGGTAAATCCCGGACGTTAAAAAAGAAAAACCTTCGAGTGGGTAAGTATGCCACCGAGGGTTTTTGTGTTTTATAAGACATATACGGCTTGTAGTTTAAGCCGATAACATAATTTCACAAGTTTTTGCACCTGGCGGATTGTTTCAATGGACAGTTTCATTTGTAGTAGCAGTCCTGTGTTTCAAGGGGGAACCTGGACTTTAAAAAAGTAAAACCTTCGCTAGCCATAATTTTGTGGCTGGCGGAGGTTTTTCTATTTTGAGGAGGGCGATATGGGAAGAATAGCAGGCATAACATTAGTTATGGTATTAGCTTGTTCATTAGCTTTTGCCGAAGAAAAGTATTTGGGAAGATTAAGTACAAACAAGATTGCCTCAGATTCTACAAGTAATCCTGTTGGTCAATACGGCAGCACTGTATCGCCAACTAGTATAAATAATCCTGTAGGCCAATTTGGAAGCTCTGTAAGCCCGAATAGCGCCCGTAATTCGCTTGCTACAGATACACCTAAGCTATATAGTCAGGATGGGCACTATTTAGGTAAGGTGAGCAGTAATACGCTAGATCCAGACTCGATAAGTAATCCTGTGGGAAGATATGGCAGTTCCGTATCTCCCGATAGCGTACATAATCCAGTAGGTCGTTATGGAAGCAGCGTCAGTTCTGAAAGCGCTAATAACCCATTAGCTACTAACGCACCGAAGATAATCTATGGAGGAAATGATGAGTAAAAGTAAAGACGTGTATATGAAGATAATGGCGTTGGTTGTATTGGGGGTCATGGTTGCAGTTCCGATGTATGCTCAAAACGCTGCAATCGATCAGGAGTTAGACGCGATTTATCAAAAAGCGTCGCATGCAATTGCCGAAAACAACATTGAGAAATCAGATTTTTATCTTGCTCGATATATGGGCCTCGCATTTACCAATGAAGATTCAAAGCATGGCTATAACGATCTAATTCCGCTATTTAAGCAGAGGAAAGATTTGGCCGGGTCAACCGCATTCATATCAGGTCAGTATACCGATGAATTCTTAGACTTCTATTTTCGCGCGCCGGGTTTAATGTGGAGCATTCCAGATGAAGGAGTCGATGAGAACACTCTTGAGTTTGAGGTAAACGCTAGTTCTGATGGCAAATATTTCGCATCGCTTGTTATTTCACCACGCCTTGAGACTTGGTCGGTAATAAAAAAAGATATCATGATTTCCGTAGTGCCTCTGGGCTCTAGTGTAAAACAGCCACGCATTGTTTCAGGCATTCTGAAGGACAATAAACCCTTAAGGCGGTTTCCGATAGTTGACCTTAATACTGATGATCACTTTTTGCATTATGTATGGCCTATTGAATTTTATGATTTGGATGGTGATGGTATCCCCGAAATATGGCTACGATATAATCTCGCATGGGCGGATGGTTTTTCTCAGCGCCTTGATATTTATAAGATCATAAACGATAGCAAGCTAGTGTTATTGAAACGATTTGAGGGGGAAGCTGAAGGTATTGCGCGAAGACTGCCTGATAATAAAGTTGAAGTCGGATATGGGTTTTCTGATAAACCTGGCGGGCATTTGTACTTTGACCAATACCATTTTGATATATTTGAATATAAAAATGGAGATTTTGTGAAGGCCTCCGAAAGGAACGAGCCCCACATACTGAGAAGCGATAGCTGGCATAAATATTATGGCTTTGATTAAACGGAGGAAAGGAAACAATATGCGTAATGTATTATTGATTTTAATAATTGTAAGCTGTATCGCGTCAAACTCATTTGCTAGTGGCATGAGTAGTATGGAGAAAGGGATCATTAGGCTTGAATATATAGGTAGGCAAGTTCAAGCAATAGAGAATGAACTGCGCTTATACTACATGGCTAAAATTGAGGACCGCCCTGACGTTGAGCCTGTTGATGATGTTAACCAATTAATTAAATTAAAGCAGGAACTAAGTGCGCTGGATTTGCCTCAAGAAATCGCCGATTTAAAACCAGACCTATTAGGGGTTATTGATAAGTTAATAGATAATTGTAATGGCATTCTAAAGAAGGATGAGAAAGCGCGAGACAAAGAATTTGATGATTTTTGGAAGGAGGTAGGCGCTTTTAATGACAAGCTGAAGTCGAAAATTGATAAGTACCTATCTATCCCGGAGCTCGGCATAGATTTTAGTTTGGCAAATGAAGAAACGCGGCTTTTTACTGATAGCAAAGACCAGACTGCATTTAAGCAGGCACTATCATATATTGACAAGAAAAAATATCAAGATGCTGTTAAGATCTTGGAGCCTCTTTTAAGCAAATATAAAAACAAGCCTGCCGAAGGCAGTATCATTGTTAGAATTGCTGATTGTTATATTGTTAAGGATAGCCCTTTGAGCCAGCGTGGAGGCAATGAAGAATATCTAATAGGCCTTCTGATCGATTTTATCAATCGAAAACAATATACTCCACAGATTCAACGCATTTATCTACAGTGGCGTACGCTAGAGCAATCTTATAACAACGGTGCTTCGAACTGGTCGACTATGCCAAACGATCATTATAACGAAGTACTATTGGGGGTGGCTGAGGCTATCGAGAGACATATAGACCAGCACCCAGATGATTATTGGGCAAAATATCAGCTATTATTGCTTATGGATACCCCAATAATCGAAAGGTGGGGTAGGGGTTATCAATATGGTAATACAATGGCCCTAGACTATGCATTCTTAAATGGAATGCTTAACAAGGAGTGAGTGAACAATGCCTATATTAAGAAAGATGTGCGCTGCTATGGCTTTAGCGAGTCTGTTGATTTGTGCAGAGGTTTATGCAGCGTCTGTTAGTGTTAAAGACGGCAACATTTTTTATATTAATAATGGAAAGAGCATGCAAATCACATCAAGTAATCATGATAATAACCCTATGCTACATCCAGATGGCAGGTGGATATACTTCATTCGTGGCTCTGAAGGTAAATGGGTTGGGGAAAAGTTCTATCCACGCGAAGGGGCAGTAGTTAAAGATGGGTTACTTCATGATGAGCTCTGGCGCGTTAAAACTGATGGTACCGGCGCAATTATGTTGTTTCGCTCAGAGCACGCAGCTATTGACGGTCCGGATCCAGACTACTCTGTTGCGCATATAAATAGTATGCAGCTTTCACCAGATGGCGATAAGGTATATTTCGAAGCCTCTGAGTGGGTGACATCAGATGCTTTATATGTAATGAACGCAGACGGTTCAAATGCAAAGATGTTAGGCCCTGGTAATGATACAAAGATAATTTTATCAGCTAGAACATTCGATGATCGAGAGAGTGACTATAAGGGGTACATTATCACAAATCAACACAGATATTTCCTATACGGTGGTTCTTATGATTGGTATTATTTGTTCACGCCTGACCTAAAAAAAGAAATAGCGCCTTTGGGAGATGATTTTGATTATTTTACAGAAATGGGTGATATAATATATACAGATCATAGTGAAAAGACCATTCAAAGAAGCGAAAAGATAAAGGGCTTATGAAAGAATATTGTCACTATCGGATGATTCTTTTAAATAGAAAAATATCATTCCTAGAATACAAAACCAAGGGCGAGGCATTTGCTAAAACCGAAACATTTCTACGGCCAGTTACATCCAAAAGCTTACCCAAGATTTATATTATAAAAAATCGCGGTGAAATCATATATATAGGGATTGCGTCACAAAGCATTGCAAACCGGCTGCGTTATGGGTTTAGTGCTAAGGGGAGAGGTGGATACCACGGATATCGATGGAGGGATTTAGTCGATAAAATTGATCTTCTGGTGTGGTGTTTTCCAGGCCAATCTATGCATTATGTAGAATCGATTGAAGCAGAAATAGTTTTTGCATTGCGTCGCGATACTGGTAAATGGCCAGCATTTCAGACAGAGATCCATTTTCATAATGTGACAGATGAAGAAAAGAAGCTGGCTTCTTCAATTTATAGTGAAGCGTCCAAAACTGCGTAGAAAATCTTATGCTAACCGACAATATATTCAAGTTGCTAAAGAAAGTAAGCAAAGACGAAGATCAGCTTTCCGCGGCTTTTGGTTTTTTGCTTAAAGAGGATAGTGAGATTCTGCGTCATTTCTTAAGCAAATTAGGGATTCAGCTTAATAAACAGGAACTAAAAAGAGTTGATATCGAAACGCTAGTTCCATATGTGTTTAAATCAAAAACTAGTATTATTGATCTCCAGTTAGAGATACCGGGCAAATATCTTATTTTTCTTGAGTCGAAAATAGTTCCAACCAAGACCGAGAGAATCATAGCTCAAATTAAGCCTTATAACGATATTCTCAGGCATAAAGAAGATGGGTACGAAGGCGGTACGCACTTAGTATATGTGGCGAAGGATTCGATAGATAAGCGGCAAATAGATAGCATACAAAGAAGCTTGTGTAGAAGCGCTAATGAATTTGAATTCTTTTCATGGGAAAATCTGTTAGCGCTAGTGGTGAGTTGTAAAAGAAAAAATAGGCGACTAATAGAATTATTTAGTGATTACATAGGAGACGCTATGCATAGTAAAAAAGTTATAAATGAGCAAAAAATCAAAAACATATCAGACGTTCTCGTCGTATTTACAAATCCCGCATTCTGGCAAATGACTCTCCAAAGAAATATAGTAGTGCAAAGCCGAAGTGGTCCTGATGCTCGCTACATAGCATTCCTTAGAACGCATTTACCTCGGGAAAGAAGCGGGATTACACATATAGCCGAAGTTGATTATACAGAATTAAGGCCAAGAAATGAGATGTTTGAAAAGGTAGACAAGGAAACAAGGTGTCAACTCGAGCAGCATATGAAAGCTCGAGATATCGATCTTGAAGGCCTACACAAAGCTTATATCCTAAAGCCAGGCTCATTAAAAAAGCTGCATCATAAAATTGATCATTACGGATCGGGGCCAATGGTTAAGTTTAGCGCAAAGATGGGTGACTTACTATGCGCGAAAACCACCAAAGATATCAAAAAAGGTAAAAAAGTATAAATTCCTATGTCGATGAATAAAATAGCATGTTTCATAGCTATGGCTTTCGACCATCCTGATACAGACAAAATCTACGATAGTATTTTGTTACCCATGTTAAAAAGCAAGAATATTGCTGCTCGAAGGATTGATCGCATACAGCATAATGATGATATTACTACTCGAATTATAGAAGAAATTAATTCTGCAGACTTTTGTATTGCAGACTTAACATTCGCGCGACCAAGCGTGTATTATGAGGCTGGGTATGCAGAGAGAGGCATACCCGTTATCTATATTATGCGAAAAGATCATTTTAAGCATAAGCCGGAGGATGAGCACGGTAATTTTAGAGCGCATTTTGACGTACAGGTAAAGAATATTATACCGTGGGTTAGTTACAATGACGCTGTCTTTAAAAAGAAGCTCAGGAAAAGAATAGAATACATAATGAGGCCCATTGAGAAGATGCGGAAAGAAATAGCAGTTCTAGATAACGAAAAACTTCATTTTGCTTCTTTATCGTTATTCGAAAAAGTTCAATATTGTAAGACAGAATTAGAAAGTTATTTTAGGAAATATAAATTTCATAAGTTTCCTAGAGAAAGGGAAGGGGATAGGCATAGTACTAGAGAAGAGAAAAGAGATGCGCAGTATTTAGTCAAAGGGCAAACTGGTTTTTATTCCGATAATCTGGTTTTTTGGAAACCATCCAAAAGTATTCTTCGCAATATTGGGTCTCACTATACCTACTGGTTTGGTGTAGGGAGTATTTATAAAACAATCCTAGAGAAATGCAGGAAGAATATCACTGGTCTCATATATTTTAGTGTAATAGTTTCTCCTAACAAGGTTTTAGCTAGTAGTATCGCAGAAGCCCTGAGTGGATATAGAAATGCAGCCTATAAAGATCTAAAGTACTTTTTTGTTGATGTTCGTAAAGAGCCGATCGAAATATCGAAAAATAAGACAGTCAAACTGAAAATAACCTCTCTATTCATTGTAATAGATAATGTTCAGTCCAAGCGAGATTTATCGCTAAAATATAACCAAATATTTGATTTTGTTGTTGATCAATCCGATAGGCTATTATCGAGAAGGTATTAGTATGTTGAAATGTCCACCTATTTGAAGAGGACATTAGCTATCAATTTGTATCTAAAAGAGTTGCATCATTCCTGGACAAAAAAGACAGGACAAATCGGACATTTTTCATAGGGACCATACTATGAGAATAGCGGAATTTCATTGATAACAAGGGTATTTCGGCTATAATAGATACTTGAGGATTTACATAGGTCTGTCCCCAGGTGAGAAGGGGAGCGACCCCATCCGCCTTCGCATTCAAGGCGTAAAGTGACAGAATGCTTCGGCGGATTTTATCCGCCATAGCCATCATGCTATAATATGCTGAAGGCGACGGCGGATGAGCCCGCCGAAGCATTCTGTTGCGCTCCGTTGAATGCGAAGGCGGGCCACTAAACTTCGTCGGATTGACTAATAATCTCGATCGACGCATCGAAGAACACGACAAAACCTCGAGCGCACATTAACTCATGCGAGTGGGACCCCAATTTTAAGAACCCGTTTAATTCAACCGGATAATTAAGAAGGGAGGGTTGTTATGCAGGCAACGTTAGATAAGGTATATGGCTATATAATACAGTATGGCTTAAGCTTATTAGCGGCCATATTGATCTTTGTGATCGGTAAATGGGTCGCTAAAATTGTCGCCGGCCTTATCGAGAAAACGATGCAGAAATCAAAGGTGGAAACTACCCTCGCCTCGTTTGCAAAAAATATGATTTACTATGCAATACTGATATTTGTGATAATTGCCGCTCTCGGCAAGCTCGGTATACAGACTAGTTCCTTTGTCGCAATTATCGGCGCGGCAGGCTTGGCTGTAGGTTTGGCGCTTCAGGGATCACTTGCGAATTTTGCGGCGGGAGTTATGATCATCATGTTTGAACCATTTAAAGCGGGCGATGCTATAGAAGCAGGAGGGGCAAGTGGTACGGTCAAGGAGATTCAGATATTCAGCACGATCCTGACAGCCGAAGATAAGAAGATCATCGTGCCGAATTCCAAAATTACCGGCGATAAGATAGTAGTACACAAAAAATAAAATTCGGTAACAGAAAGGAGGCAACCATGATGAAAAGGATAGCCGTATGGATCATAGCAGTTATGTTTTTTGCCGGCACGACGCCGATATTTGCTGCAGATGAAAGCAAAGGCGGCCCCGATCCCAACAAAGAAGCATATGAACACGCCAGTGAAAAAGCAAGATTTAAGAGAACTGAAGATTTGAAGGATAAAGATGCTATAAAAGCCGCAAAGAAAGCAGAGAAGGAAGCGGAAAGAGCCAAGAGGGAAGCCGAGAAGGCAAAAAGAAAGGCCGAGAAAGAAGCGAAGAAAAAACAAAAAGAGATGGAAAGAAAAGCTAAGAAGACGAAGAAAGAATTTGGTAAATAAAATTTTCATGGAGGGCATCAGGAAGCGCGCGCATTGCTCGAGAAGGCAAAGAACGCATTAGCTGCGCAGGCGAAAGCTAAGATGGAAGATGTGAAGAAACAGCTCGGCAGTTTTGGTAAGTAACATCCGAAATCGAAGAGGAGGTAGCTATGGGGGCATTGATAGGGCTTGTTGTATTGGTATTGGATATTATTGCTATCGTTGATGTCGCGAAGAGCTCCGTAGATACAGGGAAAAAAGCGTTATGGATCATATTGGTGCTCGTATTGCCTGTTATAGGCATGGTCCTCTACTTCCTGATCGGAAAGAAGAAATAGTTTAGGATCGTTTTAGTAGAATGGCAAAATGTCCGCCTATATATCCAAAATTTTTTGCTGCTTGAAATAAAAATGATTTCGTGATTTAATAGGAACGTTGTTATGTGGGGAGGTCGTAAAGCGGCCTGAGAGTTCCGCACGCGCTCTTCAAGCGCAGAGCGGATTACCCGATGAACCTGATTCTGCTATGCCCGTCACCGGTTAGGCGGTGGTAGGGCTTCGCAGGAATCATTACTACGAAGCTCAAAGCCGGATGGCTTTGAGCGAAGTAGAATGATCTGGATAATACCAGCGGAGGGAGAGGGGGCATGAGAACTGATAACCTTTATGCGATCGGCATAAGGGTTTTTTATTTTTCCGCAGCTATTCTCCGGATCTACTGAAATAGGGGGGGATATGTTTAAGAAGATAACGGAGTCTCAGGTAAGCAGGGCTATCGTAGGTGAGTTTACCAAGTGGTTTAATGAGTATATCGTTTCTGACGTTATGGTGGTAGGTGGCGGCCCCAGCGGCCTTATCGCAGCGCGCGATTTAGCTAATGCAGGCCTCAAAACGCTTATCATAGAAAGTAACAACTATATAGGAGGCGGCTTCTGGATCGGTGGTTATTTTATGAATACCCTGACCTTCAGGGCTCCGTCAGACACTATCCTTGATGAATTAAAGATAACTTATAAAGAGGTAGAGGACGGCTTATTCGTTGCGGATGGTCCTACCGCTTGCTCAAAGCTTATCTCCGCGACTTGCGATTCAGGCGCTAAAATACTGAACCTGACCAAGTTTGACGATGTTGTCCATCGCAATAACAGGGTTGAGGGTGCGGTCATTAACTGGTCGCCGGTCTCAGCCCTGCCAAGGCAGATCACCTGCGTAGATCCTATCGCCTTGGAGTCAAAGGTTGTGATTGATGCCACAGGCCACGATGCCTGGGTAGCCAAGAGCCTTGAGAAGAGAGGGCTCTTAAAGATCCAGACATACGGGCCTATGGATGTGTGTACATCGGAAGATCTCGTGGTCGAAAAGACAGGCGAAGTATATCCGGGCTTATATGTCATGGGTATGGCCGCGGCCACCGTTTATGGCATACCCCGCATGGGTCCCACGTTTGGAGGGATGCTCTTCTCCGGCAGGAAGGCGGCAGGAGAGATAATAAAAAGATTGACCTAATCCCGAACAAAATATTTTAAATAAAGAGTTGACATATCTCAAAAATGGTGTATACTCTACTATGTTAGTAGAGATAGTAGATATGGGAGGTTACTATGCGAGTAACATATAGAGGAGATTATGCCCTTAAGGCAGTTCTCGATTTGGCCCTGAACTATGGCAAAGATGTAGTGACGATCCATGAGTTGGCCAAACACATAGACGCGCCTATCAAGTTCCTGGAACAGGTCCTGCTGGATCTGAAGAAGGGCGGTTTTGTGGAGTCCAGGCGCGGCAGTGTAGGCGGCTATTTATTATCCAGGCCGCCCGGTAAGATAACGGTGGGAGAGGTGATAAGATTTATCGATGGTCCCATAGAGCCCGTTTCATGCGCAAGACAGGGATATTCCAACTGTGGCGATATGCATAAATGTGCGTTTAGAAAGGTGTGGCAGGATGTCACTAAGGCGACTTCAGATATTATCGACAACGTGACTTTTGAAGCCCTGGCTTTCGAGGTCAGTATGGCCCAACAAATACCGGCTTATTCTATTTAGAGGAACAGCGAGATGACAGTTTATTCTTACAGTATGATGATGTGTAGTATGGACATGCGATGCCCTCGCGGCGCGGAGGGACATTTTATGCGATAGAGTGTATTATCACATAGGAATGATCAACCCGCTGCTTGAGGGCAAATTGTAAAGCAGCGGGTTTTTTGTTGAAAATAAATGATATAGATTGTGAGCAGTAGAAATGAGGAGGGCTTTTCGTGATTTTTGATAAGCATTGGCGCAGCATAGCTAAAGCCGCATCCTGGAGGTTGACCGGTACAATCGATACAATAGTTGTATCGTGGATTATTACAGGTCATTTCAAGATGGCGCTTTCGATCGGGTTCGTCGAAGTTTTTACGAAGATAACCTTGTATTATCTCCATGAGCGGTTCTGGAACAGGGTGAAGGCTGGACGTGTCGTTGCCGACTATCAAATATAAAAAGGAGGATAAGATGAGTATTTTGGACAATAAATATGATTTGAAGCATCTGGTGGAAACATTGAACTTCAAAGAAAAGGTGGAAAGATCAAAGCAGTTGATAAAGGAAGCCTATGCGCGTTATGGCGATGGGCTCGTGGTAGCGAATTCGCTAGGAAAGGATTCCGTCGCCGTATGGGACCTTGCAAAACGGGTGAATACAAAAATACGAGGGTTTATTGTCACAACAAGGTTTAAGCCTAAAGAAACAGTGCGGTTCATGGATGAGATCGTAAAAAAATACCCTGAGACGAAGGTGTATAAGAACGATCTTCCGATTGCGGATAAGCTCTACGAAACCGATCCGGACAGGTGTTGCGATATATTGAAAGTAGAACCGGTAAAACGCGCAATAGAGGAGATGGGTGTCAATTGTTGGGTTACGGGCCTTCGTTGCACCGAGGGAAGGACGCGCACCGATTTCCAGGAGGTAGAGGAGAGAGATAAGGGGTTGATAAAGCTCAATCCGATACTGATCTGGAAAGAACGGGAGGTCTGGCAGTATCTGGCTCTCTACAGGGTGCCCGTTAATCAGCTTTACGCGGAAGGCTACCGGTCACTCGGCTGCTCTCCGTGTACCAAGATCACGAACGACGACAACGAGCGCGCCGGCCGCTGGATAGGTACATCGAAGTGCGGTGGCGAGTGCGGTATACATACTAGACCTTTGAAATCAAGGAAATGATTGAATGAAATGCTATCCGATAGCGGTAAAGATAAACGATAAGAAAGCTATAGTGGCCGGAGGAGGAAAGATCGCGACACGCAAAGCCTTGTCACTGATAAGTGCCGGCGCTTGCGTTACGGTAATCGCGCCCGAAACAACGGAAAGACTGCGCGGTCTGGTAAAAATGGGCCGTATCAAATGGGTAAGACGGCTGGTCAAGAGACAGGACGTGAAAAGTGCGTATATGGTGATAGCGGCCACGTCGGACAAACTTGTTAACAGAGAAGTGAGCGCATGGGCGCGCGAAGAAAGAATGCTGGTAAATGCAGTGGACGATCCGAAGTGGAGCAATTTCGTATCACCGGCCGTGTTAAAGAAAAAGAGAGCGATAGTAGCTGTTTATACTGATGGGAGGGATCCGGTATTGAGCCGGGATCTCAAAAATTTTCTGAAGGAGCACTGGGATGTATTTCTATCTTATAGGAATAGACCACAAAATAGCGCCCATTGATATACGGGAAGCCGTATACTGGAAACGGGCAGAGATAAACGGATTTTTGGCGGAACATACCAAGGGCCGCGCAGAAACATTTTCTACCTGCAACCGTTTTGAGGTCTACGGCACTGCCGAGAACGCCGCTGATGTAGAAAAGACGGCCAATGCTTTAAAAAGCCGCTTCGCTCCGCTCTTTAAAAGGGCCTATGTTTCCTATGGCGAAAATAACGTTTTAAGGCATTTGGTGCGTCTTGCCGCAGGCCTTGAGTCCGAGATCACGGGAGAGCTACAGATATATAGACAGATAGGCACCTGGGCAGGCCGGCAGGATTTCCCCGAAGCCTTAGGCAACCTGGTACACGATGCATTGTTGGCAGCCCATGATATAAGGATGAAGAACGGGCTGAATAAGCCTGAAAAAAATATAGCAGTTCTTATATATGACAGGATACTGACAGAGCTGGAGCTTGATAGGCCTTTAAATATAATCGTGATAGGTACGGGAAATATCGCAGCTCTCTTTACCGAATATAAGCCGCACTACGCAAGGCTCTCTTTTGCGGCACGCAAGAATATCCTAAAGGCCTCCGGCCTTGCGGAAATGTCCGGCGGTGCCTCATTTTTCTTAAAAGAATTGCCAGGCCGCCTTGTGGATGCAGATGTTTTAATAAGTGCTACGGCAAGCCCGCACAGGATTTTGGGTAAGAACTATTTTTTGAAGATAGCGATGTTGCGCAAAAAGGACTTATATGTTTACGATCTCGCGCTGCCACGCGACATAGAGCCTGCTGTAAAGGATGTAGAGAGGATCGTATTGAGAAACATGGATGAGGTAACTTTAAATGCTGACGTTAAAAATAGGCACGCGTCCGAGTCCTTTAGCCGTTAAACAGGTTGAAGAGATAAAATCTCTTTTGCCGTCCGTGCGTTTCGAGGTGATGAGGATTAAAACGCGCGGGGACACGGACAAGACCTCATCTCTGGCCGGCAGGGAGGACAGTGACTTCTTCACGCGCGAGATCGAAGAGGCCCTACTGGATGGCCGGATCGACGCGGCGGTGCACAGCGCCAAGGATCTTGAGACTGTAATGCCCCGCAAATTGTGCATAGCGGCTACAACGCGCTCGATCAGCCATTTCGAATGCCTCGTATCGAGAGAAGGCCTTACTTTAGAAAGGCTGCCGGCCGGAGCCATTGTCGGAACGAGCAGTCGTAAACGTAAAGAGGCTGTTATTCGTTTCAGACCTGATCTAGTCGTAAAAGACATACGAGGCAACATCGATGAAAGGCTGGAACAATTGGATAGCGGGAAGTTTGACGCTATTATCGTAGCGCATGCCGCATTGATAAGACTTGGGCTTGAACACAGGATCACGGAGATTATACCAAGACAAATCATAGAACCGCACCCTCTGCAAGGCAGCCTGGCAGTCCAGGTGCGTACTGACAGGAAAGATCTGTTAAGGGTCTTCAGGGGTATAGATGCTAACTAAGAATGGTAAGGTATATATAGTCGGGGCAGGTCCAGGAGACCCGGAGCTTATTACGGTAAAGGCCGTAAAGGCTTTGAATAAGGCCGATGTTGTCATATATGATTTTCTGGCGAATACCGGGTTGCTCACTTTGGCTAAAAAAAGATCCGAGAAAATATGTGTGGGTAAATCGGACGGCTTCCATCTTTTAGAACAGGGCGCGATAAATAAATTGCTGTTCGATAAAGCAAGGAAAGGCAATAACGTAGTACGCCTGAAGGGCGGCGACCCTCTCGTCTTCAGCAGGGGCGTTGAAGAAACGCTCTATTTAAGAAAGAAAGGTGTAGATTTTGAGATCATACAGGGTATAACGTCCGCATTCGCGGCCCCGGAAAGCTTCGGGATCCCGTTAACGCGTAGAGGCATATATTCCTCTGTTGCCGTTCTGACGGGAAGAAAATCAAACGGCAAGCCGCTTGACGCGCCGGAGTGCGATACTCTAGTATATCTGATGGCGGTGGCAAATATAGAAAATGTCATCAATGCTGTGCTCAGATCCGGCAGGAGCAGGAAGACCCCGTGCGCTTTTATCGAAAGAGCGACTACAGGTAAAGAGAGGATCGTAGAAGGGAATCTCGCTAATATAACGAAAAAAGCGAAAGAAGAGCAGGTCAGGTCTCCGGCAGTATTTATTGTCGGAGGCGTCGTGAAGTACGGGAGGCGGCTATATGGCCATAAGTATAAAAACAGATGATCTGATCTGTCCATATTTTGTGACCGGCGGCAAAGGTATAGAAGAGAGGATAAGGTCTTTTCCCGGGCAGTTCAGATTTTCCATAGATAGGTTGGCGAAAGATATGGATGGGCTTGCCGGTTCAGGCATAAACAAGGTATTGATCTTCGGTGTTCCTGCCGGTAAAGATGGACAGGGAAGTTTCGCGTATTTGAAAAATAACATAGTCAGCTCGGCTGTCCGGGAGATAAAAAAACGCTTTCCTCGGTTAAAGGTTATGACGGATGTCTGCCTGTGCGCCTATACGAACCACGGTCATTGCGGGATACTGAAAGGACGAGATAAACAAATTGACAACAAGGCGACGCTCGAAACTCTTTCAAGGATCGCGGTGGCGCATGCAGAGGCGGGCGCAGATTATGTAGCTCCGTCAGCGATGGCAAAAGGACAGGTCAAAGCTATACGGAAAGCTCTGGATGGAAACGGGCATAGGAAGACGAAGATAATGGGGTATTCCGCAAAATTTGCGTCTAATTTTTATGGCCCATTCAGGAATGCGGCCAAATCAGCCCCTGCATTCGGTGACAGACGCGCCTATCAGCTTAATTACCGGGACAGGAAAAATGCCTTGCGCGAAATAGGAGATGATATCGGGGAAGGCGCGGATATTGTTATGGTCAAGCCTGCCCTCAGTTATCTCGATATCATCAGAGAGACACGATCAGAGTATAGTATACCGCTTGCCGCCTATAACGTGAGCGGAGAATACGCTTTTGTAAAGCATGGGGTCAGGCAAGGCCTATGGCGCGAGAAGGAGATAGTATTCGAGATAGTATCCTCGATAAAACGCGCAGGCGCGGATCTCATCATTACATATCATGCAAGGGATATAGCGCGATGGCTAAAAAAACCGTAAATTCAAAATTATTCAGGACGGCGCAAAAATATCTGGTGGGCGGCGTGGATAGCCCTGTGCGCGCCTTCAATTATGTAGACCGTGATCCGATTATAATAAAAAAAGGCCGCGGTTCAAAGGTCTATGACCATGATGATAATGAGTATATCGATTACGTGCTTTCGTGGGGAAGTCTAATCCTGGGACACGCGCTACCCGAGGTCGTGAATGCGGTCAAAGCTACCGCTTGCGGTGGTTTTAGTTTTGGAGCCACTAATATAAAAGAAGTAGAATTAGCGAAATTTATACGTGCGGCAATACCATTTGCCGAGAAGATCAGGTTTGTCAACTCAGGCACAGAAGCCGTAATGGGCGCAGTAAGACTTGCTAGAGGTTATACAGGAAGAGACAAGATTATAAAGTTTGAGAACGCTTATCACGGCCATGCAGATTACCTGCTTACTAAAAGCGGCTCAGGGCTTGCGACGCTTGGCATCCCGTCAAGTGCGGGTGTCCCCAGGGATTTCACCAAACACACGATCGTTGCGCCTCTTAACGACATCACGGCCGTAGAAAGTATCTTTAAAAGATCGGGCAGCTCGGTCGCGGCTGTATTGATTGAGCCTGTCGGCGGTAATTACGGCGTTATTCCGCCGGATATAGATTATTTAAAGAGACTGAGAAAAGTGACTGCAAAATATGGGGCACTATTGATTTTTGATGAAGTCATCACCGGTTTTCGTTTTGGATTTGGTTCGGCCGCCCGGAAATTCGGCGTTATCCCTGACCTTATCGTGCTGGGCAAGATCATAGGAGGGGGCCTGCCGATTGGCGCATACGGCGGCCGTGAAAAGATCATGAGGCATCTGGCGCCAATCGGTGCGGTATACCAGGCATCGACGTTTGCAGGCAACCCAGTCGTGGCGCAATCAGGTCTAGCAACTCTCAAGGCGCTTAAGAAAAAGGAGGATAATTACGGGAAGATCGAAGATCTCGCAAAATACCTTGTCATGAATATATGGAGGATGGCTGGAAAATATAATGCGGTCTTAAAGATCGATTCATATGGCAGCATCTTCAGCCTTAAGTTTGCAAAAAAGAGCGATTTCAAGCTCTTCTATAGGACTATGCTGGAGAAGGGCGTGTATCTGGCGCCTTCTGAGTTTGAGGCAAACTTTCTGTCGTTCGCGCATACCAAAAAGGATATCGAAAGCACCATAAAGGCCGCCGACGCGGCATTCAGGAGGATCATAAGATGACGCCGGAGAATATCGATTACGATGATCTAAAAAAACGCGGCTTCTTAAAACAAAAACAGGAGGGATTCTTTGTTTTAAGGGCCAGGATGCCGGCAACCGGCGTATTTTCCGACGCACAACTTACGGCCCTGGCCGGGATATCGCGAAGATACGCCCGGGGGATCGTGCATGCCACGACACGGCAGGGGCTCGAGATACCGTTTGTTAAATATGAGGATATAAAAGCAGTCGAAAATGAGACCGTTTCAGCCGGCATCGATACAGGCACATCAGGGCCGAGGCTCAGGGTGACAACGGTATGCCCCGGCAATAACTGGTGCAAACAGGGTCTCGTAAATACATTTTCTCTGGCCTCCAGAATTGAAAAAGAGTTGGGCTTGAAGTGCGGCTTAGGCTTGCCTCATAAATTTAAAATAGCTATATCCGGCTGTCCCAATGCCTGCACGCGGCCGCAAGCCACCGAAATAGGGGTACATGGCCAGTTTGATAGCGCGGCGAAAGGGATCGGCTATATAATCTATATCGGAGGCAGCGGAGGCAGGACACCCAGGACCGGCATTAAACTTGATAAAATTTATACTGAAAACGAGGTCTTGCATATTATAGAAAAGGCAGCAAAATTTTATAAAGATCATGCCAGATCAAGACAGCGGCTCGGGGCATTGATCGAGGAATCGGGGAAAGACGATTTTCTAAAGGAAATATGTTAATATAGTTTGTCGCTCTACCATCATAGAGATATAATATATGTATGAAACTCCAAAATAGATCGCTTTTCATTGCAGTGGTTACTTCGCTGTCTCTCAATGGCACGGTGTTCGCCAGCGATTTCCTTTTCTATAAAGAACTCAATCTTATTGGCGGACATTCTCAAAAGAAGGGCTGGGTTGGGCATACACAGGAATTATCGAATTCAGCCGGGTTCGAGCATTTCGGAAAATTTTCCAGTGATTATGGCGATTTCTTGACAACCGATTTACAGGTTCGCGGCGCTTATGATCCCAATCAGCCGTTCAGCGATGCCGTGTCATGCGAGATCCATAACGCCTGGGCGGAGTACAGGGCAAATAACGCTCTTAAGATAAAGGCCGGGCATTTTGAGCCGGCGTTCGGATTAGAACAGGTGATAGACGTTCATAGCACAATCCTGCAGACCTTGGCGATGGAAAACATTGGGTTTACCAGGGATTGGGGAGCAGGGCTCAGGGGTTCATTAGCCGCATTTGACTATTGGGTGGCCTTGACGCTCGGTTCGGGGATGAGCATACGCAGGATCGACTCAAGCTATCTTGTTTCGGTCCGCGTAGGAACGCCGGCCGGGAGAGAATTTCAATACGGTGTTTCGGCCCTTTACGGAAATGCACTGGAGACGGAAGGGATGTCTACGTTTCCCAAGAATCGTCTTTTATCGAACGAGGCGATGCAAAAACAGCGGATAGGATTCGATCTTCTTTATAATTGGAATTCATTCATCCTTAAAGGAGAAGGAGCTTTTGGCGTAAATAATAATAATAATGTGATGGGGTATCTGGTTGAAGCTGATTATACGCCGCCGAAAAGTCAAAACTGGGAATTTGAAATGCAATTTAAGTCTTTCGTGAATGACCTGGGTGCGAGTCGAACGGATGACTCTACGCTAAGCGTAGGGATTTCATATAAATCAAGCCAGGCAATCACGCTTCGCGCCGCGTTTACCCATGACCTTAACCAATATCACAAAGAGAGGGACACCGGATTTACGGTGCAATTCTATTACTATGGAAAATAAAGCGCAGGGAGTAATGTCCATAATCCTGATCAACGTTTCAATTATAAGCTTCGTTTACGGTATTTCTTTTGCAGCAATCGGTTGTGAGCTGAATGACCCTGATAGGGATATTCAGAAACTTTTCCCGCAATCGACCGGCTATAAGACAGACTATTTCACGATACAAGAGAAAGGCGGGGAGAAGTTAAAAAAAGAGGTTGAAGAAAAGTTGGGCGATATATTTGATCCCGTTTATGAAAGTCTGGATGTTCCATACTCATATTATACAGTTCTTAACGGCAAAGACGTCATAGGATATGTGCACGGAGTTAACCAGAAAGGTATTTTTGGTACGCTACAGATAATTCTTGCCACTGATCCTAGCGGCAGGATAATCGGTTTTTATTATCAGAAGATATCTTCTCCGGAGGCTCAGAAATTCAGAGGCAATGCTTTTACAAACCAGTTCGTTGGTCTTACTCTGGCGGACTTTTATCAGTCCAGTGACCCAAATGGTAAAGTGGCAGCAATAAAAGACCCGGCAGAAAAAAATCACGAGGATTTTAAAGCAACGGTCAGGGGTACAAAGAAGAACCTTATCTTGCTCGATACATTTCTTTTAGGAGGTGCGCAAAAATGAGTATAAAAAATTTAATTATACGGGTATCAATATTTATGGTTATCGCGGCAATCACCGGTTGCGGCCGACTTGAGACTTACGGAGAGAAGATCTCAAACCGGAATGTTACCGCAATAAAAAATATAGTCATGCACCCGCAGGATTATGAAGGTAAGGCGGTAACTGTGGAAGGGAGGATAGCTCTCGTATGCGAGACAGGGTGCTGGTTTAATCTGGAGGATGAAGGGGCTGCGATATATACAGATCTTGCGCCTTCAGGGTTCGCCATCCCGCAGAATGTCGGCAGGAAGGCGATCGCGGAAGGCAGGATATCGATAGAATCCGGCAAATTGATATTGACCGCAAGAGGGGTGGAGATACGATGAATATATTTTCAGTTTCCCTTAAAAATCTGACGCGGAAAAAGGTCCGCACGGTTTTGACCATCGGCGGCGTGGCGATAGCCATAGCGGTCCTGGTCAGTCTATGGGGATTCGATACGGGTTATCAAAGGTCGCTCAATAACGACATCGATAAGATGGGTTATCAGGTGCTGGTTACCGCGAAGGGGTGTCCTTATGAAGCCGCGACTCTGATGCTGCAGGGCGGCGGCGGATTGCGTTATATGGACGAAGATGTCTATAAACGGATATCGAGCGATACCAGGATCGATAAGATAACTCCTCAGCTTGTGGCAACAGCGTATGACCCCGGAAAACAGTCCGGCAGCGGCGGAATATCGCTATACATGGGTGTAGCGGATTCATATTTAACCCTGAAGCCGTGGTCAAAGTTCAATTCCGGAAAGTGGTTTTCAAGTGATAATGCCGATGAAGCCATAATGGGTTATGAGGTCGCCGAATATGAACAGCGTTCCGTAGGAGATAAGATATTCATACCGGGCAGGAACGAGGTGCTTACCGTTGTCGGCATCTTTGAAAGGAACGGCACACAAGACGACGGAATCATATTTTTACCGCTCAACGTAGCCCAGAAGATATTCGAAGTCCCGGATAAACTGACGGGAATAGGCATAAAACTGAAAGATATGGCCCAGTTGTCGAAATTCGAGGAAGACCTGTATAACGAACCCGGGATACAGGTCATCAGCCTTGCTCAGGTAAAAGGGACAATTCTTAATCTTGTCTCATCGGCTAAAGCTATGACGGGCTCGATCGCATTGATAGCCGTTATCATTGCTGTCATAGGGGTTGTAAATACGATATTGATGTCAGTATTCGAACGCACCGGTGAAATAGGCGTTATGAAAGCTATCGGCGCTTCCCGTCTGGATATATTCAAGATCATATGGGTGGAGACGACGCTCATCTGTATCTTCGGAGGCGCTCTGGGAAATATAATAGCTTTATTAGGCGGCAAGACGATCGAGTATGTGCTGAAATCGGTATTGCCATACGCTCCCAAAGGCCATCTCGTCGTTATCACGCCGCATATACTAACTCTTTCATTCTTCGGCGCGGTAATCATGGGACTCGTTGCGGGTCTTTATCCGGCTTTCAGGGCGTCTTCCATGAAGCCCATAGAAGCTATTCGAAAGGGGGAATAGCTTATGCGAAAAACCATTATAAAAGCCTCAGGATTGAAGAAGGTTTATATACGCGGTACCGAAGAGGTCTATGCTGTGAATGGTATCGGCCTGGAGATACATGACGGTGATTTTATCGCGCTTATGGGCCCGTCCGGGTCAGGTAAAACAACTCTCTTGGATCTTATAGGCTGCCTGGATAATATTTCTTCAGGCAGGCTTGAGGTGTTCGGGAAAGATGTATCGAATGTGAAAGAGCATGATCTGGTTGGCCTGAGGCGCGGCCACATAGGATTTATATTTCAGGATTTTCTGCTAATACCGAGTTTAACAGCTATTGAAAACGTAGAACTTTCTCTCTATTTCGCGAGGCGCCCGCAGGAAAGGAGAAAACTGCTGCAGCTATTCGAAAAGGTCGGCCTCGGGCATCGCGTTGATCACTTGCCAAAGGAGATGTCCGGCGGAGAAAGGCAAAGGGTGGCAATCGCCAGGGCACTGGCAGTGTCTCCAAAATTCCTCATTGCAGATGAGCCGACAGGAAATCTTGATACCAGAAGCTCCCAGGAGATATTCGATATTTTTAAAAAGATAAACAAGGAAGAAGGCTTAACAATAATTTTAGCTACTCATAATCCTAAGCTCGGCTTCCAGGCCGATCGTATAATCTATTTGAAGGACGGAAAGGTAGTTTCTGAAGAAGAATCAAGTTTGAAAATATGAAAATTCGAGAAATATGTTCTACTTTATGATCCGCTGGGCTGCCGTTATCTTCTTTAAACTGTGCCTATGGGCCAAGGTTTATGGAAGTGAGCACATACCCGCCAAGGGGGCGTTCATATTTGCCGCGAACCATTCGAGCTATCTCGATCCGCTTCTGATGTCGGCGTCCACGAGCCGGCCGCTCCATTTTATCGCCCGCGACAAGCTGCTGTCTTATCCGCTGATGGGTTGGGTCTTAAAGCACGCTAACACGATCCCGGTCAAAAGACACGGCGGGGACTTAAGCGCGATAAAGAATTCGCTGCGGTTGCTTGCAAAAGGCAAGGTTCTCGCCATCTTCCCCGAGGGTGTCCGGACTAAGGACCGAAAGATACACCGGGCGAAATTCGGTATCGGGATGCTTGTGTACATGGCAAAAGTGCCCGTCGTGCCCGCGTACATAGAAGGCACGTTTGACGCATTGCCGCGCAGAGTGAGAACGTTCAAGCGCCGTCCCGTGAGGATATATATCGGCAAACCGATCTATTTCACGAAAGAATGTGCCGGAGAGCAGACCAGAGAGGCATATCAACTGATAAGTGATGAGATCATGCGGGAGATCGCAGGGCTTGATCCTCGGTAAAATAGTCATAAAGGAGGTGCTGTGTGTCTATAGTAAAAGAGTTCAAGGATTTTGCGATAAAAGGCAATGCGGTGGATATGGCGGTGGGTATTATAATAGGGGCTTCTTTCGGTAAGATCATCAGCTCTTTGGTCAACGACATAATCATGCCGCCCCTGGGGTTATTGATCGGCGGGGTGGATTTCAAGAACCTCAAGATAATCCTTAAGGCAGCGACCGATAATGCCCCGGCGGTCTCCATTAATTACGGGCAGTTCATAAATACGACCATCGATTTCCTGATCGTGGCATCCGCCATTTTTGTGGTGGTTAGAGGCATCAGCAGGTTAAAGAAATAGACATAACACCCGGCGCAAGGAGCAGGAATGGATCTCGCAGGACGGAAAACGGATGATAGGTCCGGCCTGAGACGGCTGGCCTATCAGTTCATCATCCTGATGGGGCTTATCAGCCTTTTCGGAGATATCGTCTATGAGGGGGGCAGGAGCATAATAGGGCCTTACCTGTCTACGCTGGGCGCGAGCGCCGCTATAGTAGGCCTCATAGCAGGTATAGGCGAATTCGCCGGTTATTTCCTCAGGCTTCCATTCGGCTATTTAGCCGATCGCAGCAGGGCCTACTGGCCGTTGACGATACTGGGCTATGGTCTGATCCTGGCCGTCCCATTATTGGGCTTTGCCGGCTCATGGCAGATCGCCGCGGTCTTTATCATCGCGGAGCGTCTTGGTAAAGCGATCAGAAGTCCGGCAAGGGACGCCATGCTTTCCTATGCTACCAAGCATGTAGGAAGGGGTTTTGGGTTCGGGCTTCATGAAGCGATGGACCAGATCGGCGCCATTATCGGCCCGCTCTTTTTCAGCGCCGTCTTCCTTTTAAAAGGCAGTTACAGGCAGGGTTTTTCTATTTTATGGGCGCCGGCCATATTGGTCTTGCTTATTCTCATGATCGCGAGGAGAAAGGTCGCTTCTCCGCAGGAGCTGGAGATGCCCCGGGAAACGGCCGCGGATGTGAAAAAGGAAAAACTCCCGCACCAATTCTGGATATATGTAATATTCATCTTCTTGAGCGTGGCCGGGCTTGTAAATTTTCCGCTTATAGCATATCACATCAACGCGAAAAATGTCGTTGCCACGTTCCAGATACCTTTATTGTATGCGGCCGCGATGGCCCTTGACGGCATAGCCGCCCTTATTATAGGCAGGATCTATGATAAGGCCGGGTTAAGGTCGCTCATGGTGATCCCTTTCATAACGTTCCCTGTATCTTTTTTGGGGTTTTCCGGAAGCTATGGTTCAGTGGTGGCAGGTATAGCGCTCTGGGGCATAGTGATGGGGATACATGAAACTATCATGCGTTCTGCCATAGCGGACCTGTCGTCTCTACGACAGAGGGGGCTTGCCTACGGCGTCTTCAATACGGTGTACGGGCTGGCCTGGTTCGCGGGAAGCGCAGCGGTAGGTTTTTTGTATGAGATATCCCTGCTCTATGTCATACTTTTCGCCGCTGTCATGGAGATGATGGCACTCGTCACATTTTTCTTTTTCAAGAAGCGAACGTTGTAAGAATACATTTGCAGACGCGATCTTACATGATATAATATACAAAAGAGCATAAGCGGTCTTGAGATGCGCAGGCATTTCAGGAGGTTGGGGTATCAAGATGGTCGGGCCGCCATCTTTCGGGGTAAAACCCGGGAGGGCGGTTTTTTTATTTCGGAGAACTTATAGTGAGAAGGCTCCTTTTATTCATATTACCGATCCTTTTTATTGTTACGATAGCCTTTATGGGATTCGGCATATTCCAGGTAAGGTCCGAAGAGACGCGGCTCTTTGACGATCTGATGAGGAAGGCCAGGGCCGTGGCCGAGAGCATGGAGCTTTCAGTGAAGCACGCGCTTGTAAATAATAATCTGCGCGATGCCAGGTGGCTGGTTGAAAAATTCCAGAAGAGAGAGAGGTCGCAGGGATGCGTTATCTATGACAAAGACGGCAATGTCATTGCCATCACCGACAGGTTTTCGGAATGGAAGGAGAGGTCAAAACCTTATATAAAAGACGCCATTGCGGATAAGGATGCCAGGGGAGCGGTTGAGCAATTCAAAGATTACAGCGTCTATAGTTATGTGCTTCCTATAAAGGATGACGAAGGGAATACCGTAGGGGCAGAAGAAGTTTTATATGATACGTCATATGTCTTTACACAGCTGGCCGAATTGTGGCGGCGCCTGAGCACGGTCCTGATAGCCCTGGTCGTGTTCATCGTGTTGATCTCGCTCCTGGTGCAGCGTCAAATATTTACCGCTCCCGTAGAGCAGCTTACCGAATGGTTCAAACGTTTTCAGAAAGGCGAAATAGATATAGAACACCCTATCAAAGAAAAGGGTGAGCTCGGTAAATTGGCCAGCGAGGTAGAACAGGCCGCGCTCAGTATAAGAGTAGCCCGGAAGGCGGCAAGCGAAGAGGCCACCCAAAGGATACAAAAAGAGGACCTGTGGACCGACTCTAGATTAAAAGATGTGGTGAGGTCGAAGCTGGGTGAGAACGCCCTCTTCATCGTGTCGAACAGGGAGCCGTATCTTCATATTACGAACGAGATCACGGGACGGCCGGAATGTGTCCGCCCGGCCAGCGGCGTCGTAACCGCGCTTGATCCCATAATGCGTGCCTGCGGCGGGACGTGGGTGGCTCACGGCAGCGCCAATGCCGACAGAAAATTCGTCAATTCCAAGAATAAGCTCGGTGTCCCGCCCGGGGATGACCGTTATATCCTGAAGAGGATATGGTTGACCAAAGAAGAGGAGGACGGTTATTACTATGGATTTTCGAACGAAGGGCTATGGCCGTTATGCCATATTACTTACACGCGGCCGATATTCAGAGAGCCCGATTGGCAAACGTACAGGAAAGTCAACCAGAAGTTCGCGGATAGCATATTGGAGGAACTGCCGGCCAAAAATCCGTTCGTATTTATCCAGGATTATCATTTTACGCTCCTGCCCCGGATGATAAAGATGAAGAGGCCCGATACTACCATTGCGCTTTTCTGGCACATACCGTGGCCGAATCCAGAGGTATTCTCTACATGCCCTTATCAGGCGGAGATCCTGGACGGCATGCTGGGATGCGATCTGATAGGTTTCCATGTCCAGTACCATTGTAATAATTTCATAGACACGGCAAACAGGTTATTGGAATGCCGTGTCGACGCCGAAAAGTTCAGCATAGTACGCTCAGGCAAAGAGACGCTGGTGCGGTCTTTTCCGATCAGCGTGGATATAGGAATAAGCTCAAGCGTCGCTCAGGATGAAGAAGATGAGATGGACAGGATACGCAAAGAATTCGAACTTGACGGTAAGATAGTCGCCATCGGGGTTGACAGGATAGATTATACAAAAGGCCTGGCAGAGCGCATGATAGCGGTGGACCGCTTCATCGAAAAATACCCGTCTTATAAAGGCAGATTCGTCTTTATCCAGTTAGGGGCCCCCAGCCGGGTACATATAAAAAGGTATCATGATCTTATGGGGGAGCTTGATGAGCTGGCAGAAAAGATCAACTGGAAGCATATGAGCGATGAATGGAAGCCCATCATATACCTTAAACGCCACTTCTCGCCGGAAGAGATAAAACCTTTTTACAGGATCGCCGACATATGTATCGTGAGCTCACTCCACGACGGGATGAACCTTGTCGCGAAAGAGTATATCGCCGCGAAGAACGACCTGAACGGCAGCCTGCTATTGAGCAGGTTTACGGGTGCGGCAAGAGAGCTCACGGATGCCATCCAGATCAACCCATACTCTATAGAGGAATTCGCCGACAGTATCAAATTGGCTTCGGATATGCCTTTACCGGAGAAGGAAAGGCGCATGGAGAATATGCGTAATATCATCAGGGAAAATAATGTCTATCGCTGGGCAGGAGATATCATCACAGAGCTGGCAGCTCTCAAAAAACCATAAGCACGTATCCGCTATGAAATACTTTTTTGACGAATGGGATGCATTAAAGGAGATGCTGAAAAAGGACCGCATCTTCCTTTTTTTGGATTTTGACGGCACGTTGACGCCCATAGCCGATACCCCGGGACAGGCCGTCCTTCCCAAAAAAACGAAAGAGCTGCTTAAGGCCCTGTCCGGGAACGGCCAATTCCGCGTTGCCATAGTAAGCGGCAGGGCATTGGACGATGTAAGGGAAAAGGTGGGTCTGGACGGCCTTATTTACGTCGGCAACCACGGCCTCGAAGTGTATGATTCGAGATTGCGTTCCAGATGGATGATGCCGCCGCGCGTCAAAAAGATGTTTGCAGAAATAAGAGATAGGTTAAATGAGACCTTCGCGGAAACAGAAGGGGTATTGATCGAGGACAAGGAGTTTACCATAAGCCTGCACTATCGTTTGGCGCATCTGGAAGACGCGGTCATAAACGGCATGTTCGATAAGGCGACAAGCCCTTACCGGGCCGAAGGGAAGATAGACATAGTGGCCGGCAAAAAAGTTTTTGAAGTGCTGCCCGCCGGTGTGGGACGAAAAGGCAAGGCCGTAGTTGATATTTTCCTGCAGGAACACCCGGCAGCAAACCATATGAGCGCCATACCCGTCTATATAGGAGACGATGAAACGGACGAAACCGCGTTCGAAGAGACCAATGACAAAAAAGGGATCACCATAAGGGTGGGGGCAGGCAACAGGACGGCCGCGTCTTATTATGTCAATGACACGGAAGAGGTCGTAAAATTGCTCGGAATGATATTAAAGATCAAAAAGGGCGTTTCGGATGCCGATCCCGGAAAAAGCTAAAGAGCCGTTCGTATTTTATACGCGTCTTCACCTGTCGGAATTGACGGGGCGCAAAGCGTCCAATCTCAAACAGCTCGTGGATATTATAAGGGTCATGCCGGAATCGTCGATCTATCACCATACCCACCGTTTTTTACAGCAGCACCAATATCTCTCTCCGGAACCCCCCAACGACTTCGCCTACTGGGTGACGAGCGTTCTCGGAGAGGAAAAATTAGGGGAGATGCTCGCCAGCATAGATACGGTCCAGTTTACGACGATCCGGGAACTGCAGGAAAAGATCATCTCCACGATCGAGAGATATCTGATATCCAACCCGGCCGCCGCCGGAAGATCTGTCCATAAGAACGAAGAGTTTCATTTTATGAAATCAGTCAGCTTCATATTACCCACACAATATGCGGCAACCGACCTGGCAGAGTTTGTCGGGATATTGAAAAAAGCGGACCTGGACTCGATATATTTTCATATCTTCGAAGCGCGTCTCAGGCTCGGCAAAAAGACGAACGATTTCTCGAATTGGATAGAGACGTCGCTCGGCAACAAAGAGCTGGCAAATAAGATATTGAAACTGGATCCCTATACTTATACGCTGGAAGATCTGCGTAAAACGATAATACAGATCGCAGAAAAGAGCATTAAAAGATGACAAGGATCGACGAATACGTCCCGATCGTAGGACAGGCGGTCATAAACGACCTGAGGTTGCTTGCCGAAAGGCTGGAGGGCAGGAAGGTCCAGCATATAAATTCGACCGCGGTCGGCGGCGGCGTCGCTGAGATATTGAGCCGCATGGTCCCGCTTTTGCGGGAACTCGGCGTCGATACCCGTTGGGACGTGATAAAGGGCGGCGAGAAGTTCTTTGAAGTCACCAAGAGATTCCATAACGCGCTGCACGGCAAAGAAGAGAAGATAGACAGCGGCGACTTCGTCACTTTCATGGAGACGGGGCAGCGGAATATCGACGAAATGGATATATGCGGCGATATAGTATTTGTCCATGATCCGCAACCGGTAATGCTTGTAAACAAAAAGTCAGAGAACAAGTGGATCTGGCGCTGCCATGTGGACGTATCGGACCCGGACGAGGTTGTATGGAAGTTTTTATGCGATTTTATAGTGAAATATAACGCCGCCGTATTTTCCGCGCCTGAATTTGCCCAGAAATTACCGATAAGACAATTCCTGATCTCGCCTTCTATCGATCCCCTGAGCGATAAGAACAGAGAGCTCCCGCAGGAGGTCATAGATAACGCATTGAAGAAATATGGTATCGATCCCGATAGGCCCATGATCACGCAGATATCGCGTTTTGACCGCCTTAAAGACCCGGTCGGAGTGATAGAGGCTTATATGAACGTTAAAAAATATACAGATTGCCAGCTTGTGCTGGCGGGGGGCGGAGCGGCCGATGACCCCGAAGGCGTATCGGTATATGAAGAATGCAAAGAGATCTCCGCGAAAGATAAAGATATACACATCCTTTGGCTGGCTCAAAACGATATTGAGATAAACGCGTTGCAGCGTGCCTCAACCGTCATCGTGCAGAAATCGATAAAAGAAGGCTTTGGCCTGACAGTTGCGGAAGCTTTGTGGAAAGGAAAGCCTGTGGTGGCTTCTCATGTAGGCGGTATCCCCTTACAGATAACGCATAAATATTCGGGGCTTCTTTGCCATTCGATCGAAGGCGCCGCTTTCGCTATAAAGCAGCTTTTAAACAGCCCCGGCTACGCGCAAAAATTGGGTAAGAACGGCAGGGAACATATAAGGAATAATTTTTTGATCACACGCCATCTCAGGGAGTATATGCTTTTGTTCCTTTCCCTATATCATGATGAGGATGTGGTCCGCCTGTAATTTGGCTCTATGCAGTTGAAACCGTGACGGTCTTTTTGGTCAAGGCGAGGTGCTGGTGGACGTGGCAGTATACAGAGAAATTATAGATACTGAGCAGGCGTTTGCAACTGGTCAGCCTGCAGAACCTCCGTTTTTTATTGAACCTTATTATCTTGGCCATATAGCGGTTGATCCGGTACGGCAGATGCTGTCTCATCCGGGAGCTGCGCCGGGGCATCGGCGGATGGCTGTTTATTCTTTTTATCCAGTTTGCGCTGCATCTTCTCTTCTTTCTTCTTCTTCTTGATCAGCTCCCTCTTGTATTTCCGGTACGAGTAGTTATCCCTTGCCATTGTCTTATCCTTTCCTGTATGGTATATATTATACAGGTGATCAGGGTATTAAGATACAAGTTTAATATAAAATCCGGGGTGGCATCCGCACCGGGCTTTAATATGGGGGTAAGGCCATGAGACAGGAAGAGAGGACCAAAGAAGAGCTTATCGAAGAGATAAAGCTCCTGCAGAAGCGTATAGCGGAGATCGAAAAGCCGGATGACGGGCGCAAGCAGGCTGAGGAGAAGCTGCGCGCCAGCGAAAAACGTTTCAGGGCGCTGTTCGAGCAGAATAAAGACGCCATATTCGTCGCGGACCCGCAGACCAGGATGCTCCTTGACTGTAACTTGCAGGCCGAAAAGCTGACCGGGCGTTCGAGGGAAGAGATCCTGTCGATGCGCGCCGATCATCTTCATCCAAAAGAGGCGGTGGATGAAATAATGGCCGTATTCAAAAGGCAGGCTTCCGGAGATGATGTGCTCGGGGAGTCGTACGTTCTCACCAAAGACGGGCAGAAGACCCCGGTATCCATAAACACGGCCATTATCGAGATAAGCGGCAAGCAGTATCTTGTCGGGACGTTCAGGGATATCACAGAGCGCAAGAAAGCGGAGGAGGCGCTCAGGGAACAGGAGAAGTTGCTGAACGACGTGGGAGATATCGCAAAGATCGGCGGGTGGGAGATGGACATCGAAACGGGGAGGGCGACATGGACAAAGGGGACCTACGATATCGTGGAGATAGGGTATAACAGACCCATCCCCGGCCTGTACAAGCACGTGGACTACTACCTCCCGGAATATCGTGAGATGGTACAGGAAAAGATAGAGAGGCTTATAGAGACAAGGCGGCCCATGCAGTTCGAGGCGGAGCTCAGGACCGCGAAAGGCAATATCAAATGGTGCAGGGCTGTCGGCGAGGCGCTTGTTAAAGACGGAAGAGTCGTTAAGCTGAGAGGCACCTTTCAGGACATTACAGAGCTTAAAAAGATCGAAGAGGAGAACATAAGGCATATGCATGAGCTGGAAGTCTTTTACAAGGCAAGCGTAGGCAGGGAAGAGCGCATCATAGAGCTTAAAAACGAGGTGGAGAGGCTTAAGAAGGAATCCGGGAACGGCCGGTAGGCCTGATGTATGCGAAATAGATATACCGGCAGAATGATCTTGATTTTTACAGGATATATGTTAAAATATAAAAAATAATATTACAGAGATTCCGAGTTTTGAGGTGGGTCTGGACTAAGAGAATAACGAGAAACCTTTGTTTGTAGTTTTAACTACGGGCAGAGGTTTTTCTTTTTATAAGGGCTATTTCGTCAACATGCTGGATATCTTACCGAAACAACTTTTTCTGTTCGATCCGCTTTCTGTATTCTTCCTCTTCGCGATCTCTGTCATTTCCCTGCCGGCGGCAATTTACTCTTTCAGTTATCTTAATGGCAAGTATTCATCCGCCAGGATAACCCTCGCCACATTCCTGCTGCTCGTTTTTATATTATCGATGGCCCTGGTAGTTACCGTGAACAACCTTTTTGTCTTTCTTGTATTCTGGGAGATCATGTCCCTCGTCTCCTATTTTCTTGTGGTCTTTGACACAAAGCACGAGAGGTCCATACGGGCAGGGATGATCTATATAGTGATGGCGCATATCGGCACCGCCTTTCTGATAGCCGCGTTCTTTATCATGTATAAACATGCGAATTCCTTCGATCTTTTCGCGATAAAAGATGCCTGCCGGGCGATGCCCGCACGGACCAAAGACGCGGTATTTTTACTGCTCTTGATCGGTTTCGGGACAAAGGCGGGGATCGTGCCATTGCATATCTGGCTGCCATATGCCCACCCTCAGGCGCCGAGCCACATTTCAAGCATCATGTCCGGGGTCATGATCAAGACGGCTATTTACGGGATCATCCGGTTTGTGGTATTTACCCTCGGCGTAAATTCTTCCTGGTGGGGAGTCCTGGTCCTGATCTTAGCGGTGATCTCCTGTCTTGTAGGTGTCATCTATGCGCTCATGGAGCACGATATAAAGAGGCTGCTTGCATACCATAGCGTGGAAAATATCGGGATAATACTGTTAGGGGTGGGGCTGGCGATTTTTTTTACAAGCAGGGGCCTGCCTTATTTAGCCGTCTTTTCCATGATCGCCGGCCTATACCACCTGATAAACCACGCCATCTTTAAAGGGCTGCTCTTCTTATGCGCGGGCAGCGTATATAAGGCGACAGGCACCAGGGATATAGAGAAATTGGGAGGGCTGATCAAAAAGATGCCGCAGACCGCGGCCTATTTTCTGATAGGGTCGATGGCGATCTCCGCTTTACCGCCCCTGAACGGTTTCGTGAGCGAATGGATGACTTTGCAGGCATTCTTTTTAGGGGCTTTTAATGTGGCGGGAGGAGCCAGGCTTTTCCTTGGGATCTGCGCCGCGATGCTGGCTTTGACAGGCGGCCTGGCCGCCGCATGTTTTGTCAAGGCATTCGGGGTGACTTTCCTGGGGCTTCCCAGGAGCCATTATGCCCGGGATGCGAAAGAGGTCTCACTTTCCATGAGGGCCTGCATGCTCTTCCTGGCGCTTTTGACCGCAGGTTTTGGCCTGCTGGCCGCGGTGATCATCAGGTACCTGGCGATAGTTTCCGGGTCGGCAACCGGTGTCGATGTAAGCGGCATGAGTTTTTCCCTTAGCAATTTCACAGTCAGCCCGCAGATAGGCCGCGGCATATATCTTTCCGCCCCTTTGCTTGCGCTCGTATTGGCCGCGCTCGCCCTTGCGGGGTTTGTCGTGTACAGGTTATACAGTAAAGAGAAGGTGAGAGATCGCGGGACATGGGATTGCGGTTACTATAATTTAGGTCCGCGCAACGAATATACGGCAACCGCTTTTTCCAAGCCGTTCAGGATCGCCTTCAGTTTTTTTCTTTTGCCTTACCGCAGGACGCAGAAGATAAGGGAGTCGTTCTATCATGTTAAATCGTTCGCCTATGAGACGCACACCACTCCCGTATTCAGGAAATTCGTTTACGACCCGGCGCTTGCCATTGTGTTGAAAGCCGCTAAGTCCATGAGAAGGATACAGCCGGGAAGCATCCATCTCTATCTGGCGTATATCTTTTCTGCCGTGCTGTTGCTGATAATATTTATGAGCAGGTTCTGAAATGGGAGAGATCGCATTTATCTTACTGCAGCTGGTATTTTTTATCGGGGTTGCCCCGTTTTTAAGCGGCCTGGTCACCCGGATAAAGAATAATATCAGGATGCGGAGGGGGCAGAGCGTCCTTCAGCCATATTACAATTTAGCGAAGCTTTTTTCCAAGGGCGAAGTGGTATCCGGGACCGCTTCATGGATATTCAGGGCAGCGCCTTTCGTTGTGATCTCTTCGGCGTTAGCCGCAGCGCTGCTCATCCCCGTCTTTATCTCCTCAAGCCCTCTGCATCGCATGGGCGATCTTCTGGCCCTTATATTTATCCTGGCCCTGGGACGTTTTTTCCTTGCCCTTGCGGCATTGGACGCCGGAAGTTCTTTCGGCGGGATGGGATCGTCGCGGGAGATGTTCATCTCAAGTTTAACCGAGCCGGTCTTCGTGCTGGCGGTATTTTCCGTATCTTTACAGTTCGGTTCAACGGATATCTCGGCGTTCGGCGGCGCGCACGCAATAACCGTTTCTTCTATCGTAGCCGCCGCGGCCCTTTTCCTTGTCACGATCGCGGAGACATCGCGCATCCCGGTCGATAACCAGGAGACGCACCTTGAGCTGACCATGGTCCATGAGGCGATGGTCCTGGAATACTCGGGCAGGTCCCTCGCCCTGATAGAGATGGCCTCTTACATAAAACAGATGATCTTCTTTTTCCTTATTGCGCAGATCGTCCTTCCCGCAGCAATTCCCGTTTCGTTCGAGCTGACGCGATCTCTACTGTGGGCCCTCTGGTATCCGGTCAGGATGATCATCATCGCGGCCGCGGTAGCCCTGGTGGAGGTATCGGTTGCAAAGATGCGCCTCTTCAGGGTGGCGGACTTTTTAGCCTTTGCCTTTGTCCTGGGGGTCATAGCTACAGTATGCGCTATCCTGGGAGTTTAAAATGCCGGCAATGATCTTATTCTCCACTTTAGTCACAGCATACCTTATGGTAATAGCCAAAAGGGTGCCTTCTCTGATCCGGTCTTTCCGGTATCAGTCATTTTTTCTTTTCGTGATGACCTTAACGGCCGGTTTTTCGGAAAGGCATATGGATCTCTATTTTGTAGCGGCCCTCATCCTGGTCCTGAAGGTATTCATAATACCGCATTTCCTGTGCCTGACAGCAAAGAGGATAAATGTAGATGAAAATCTCGGACTATTTGTGAACCCGCAGCTTTCGTTGATCACGGCGCTTGCGCTCACTTATTGCTCATGGGTCCTTTCCAGGGCCGTTACGTCCGGCAGCGGCTATCCGTGGATCGCGATCACGGTCAGCTTCTCCACGGTCTTTATCGGCGCGTTCCTTATGGTATCGCGCATGAAGGCATTTGCTCAGGTAGCGGGCCTGCTTGTCATGGAGAACGGGATCTTTCTTCTGGCCTCGTCTATCTCCGGCGGCATGCCTTTTTTTGTCGAGATCGCCGTATTTTTTGACGTCTTTATCAGCGTCATCGTCATGGGGCTTTTTGTATACAGGATCAACAAGCTGTTTACGCATATCGATGTAAATAAACTTTCACAATTAAGGTGGTAAGGTAATTTATGCATATATCCCTGATCCTGGGCATCCCTATTTTACTTGCTGCAGGAGCCCCTTTTTTAAGGCGGCATAAGGCGTTCGGGGTGATCAATGCCCTCGGATATCTTGCGGTATTATCTGCCAGCATACTTCTTTTGATGAAGGTCATCGTATCGGGCGGTGTGATCTCTCATCCTGGTTTTATATACATAGACGGTCTCGGCGCGTTCTTCATTTTTGTCACCTCGGTTATCGCGTTTGCGGCAGCGCTTTATTCGATCGGCTATATAGAAAGGGAGAAGGAGATGGGGATAATATCGGATAAGAGGTCCGGCGCATATTATCTGCTCTTCAACCTGTTCTGTTTTTCTATGCTTGTCGTTCCATCGGTAAATAATCTGGGGATGCTCTGGGTCGCCATCGAAATGACCACGCTTATTTCAGCGTTCCTGGTAGGGTTTTACAACAGCAAAGAATCTGTAGAGGCAGCATGGAAATACATAATCATCTGTTCGGTGGGCATCGTCTTCGCGCTTTTAGGCACGATACTTTTCTCTTATGCCTTTTCCGTTTCGGGAGGCATAAAGAGCCTGGACTGGTCCGATATTGCCGCCGGCGCGGGTATGATGGACAAAAACATACTTAAACTCGCTTTCATTTTTATCCTGGTGGGGTACGGGACGAAAGCAGGGTTGGCCCCTATGCATACATGGCTGCCGGATGCGCATAGCCAGGCGGTGGCGCCCATAAGCGCGCTTCTTTCCGGGGTCCTGCTGAAGACGGCGATATATGCCATCTTAAGGTTCGGCATGATCGTGATAAAGAGCGTGGGGTTCCAGTATTTCGGCAATCTGATGATCTTATTGGGATTGATCTCCCTGTTGATATCAAGCGGCTTCATCCTGGTCCAGAAAGACCTTAAACGGCTTCTTGCCTACAGCAGCATCGAACACGTGGGGATAATCTCTATCGGTTTTGGTTTGGGCGCGCCGCTGGCCGCGGCCGGGGCGCTATTGCACGTTTTCAACCATGCGGTTACGAAGTCGCTTATGTTTTTCGGGGCAGGGAATATCGTAGGTGCTTACCAGAAACATAATATGAACTCTATCCGCGGCGTGATAGCTGCGCGGCCGTTTACGGGCATCATGACGCTCCTGGGAATGTTTGCCCTGATCGGGACCCCGCCGTTCTCGATATTCGTCAGCGAGATGATGATAATCATCGCCGCGTTCGTTAACGGCTCATATCTGGCGGCCGGCTCGCTCTTAATATTGTTAGCGGTCATTTTCGGCGCCTTCATCTACCATTTCGGAGAGATGCTTTTTGGTAACCCCCCCAAGGGGATGGCGATGAAGGGGGAACCGTTGAGCGGAAAACTGGCGTTCATATTCCTGTTCTTTCAGATATGCGCATCGGGCGCCGCGGTCTTATTCATTAAAAAGGACCTGTTATGGATCACTCAGAGATTATTTCAGGTATAAAGAAGAGATTCCCGGGTTTTGAGGCGGATTCAGTATTGCAGGACCGTCCGGATGAGGTCTCTATCAAGGTCACCCCGCGGGCCTTTAAAGATACCTGTCTGGCATTGCATAAGTCGCTCTCTTCTCCGGTGATGATGCTCTTTGCGCTTGATGAGCGGGAAAAAAGGGGCGTATTCGCGGTCAACGCCGTATTCGTGAATTTTAAGAGAGGGCAGTGGGTCATCGTGAAGATGGATATCCCGCAGGAGAACCCCTCCTTCGATTCGCTGGCGAAGACCATACATTCAGCGACCCTCTTTGAACGCGAGATACGGGAGATGTTCGGCATCGAGCCGACGGGCCATCCCTACCCGAAGAGGATGCGTCTGCATGATGAAGTCAGCGCCGGAGGAAATTATCCTTTACGTAAAGATTTCCGGAAGATGGAGCATGGCGATCTAAGCGAGTATAAGTTCGACAGGGTAGAAGGGGAGGGAATATTTGAGATCCCGGTCGGGCCGGTACACGCAGGAATAATAGGCCCGGGCCATTTCAGGTTCAGCGTTGCCGGAGAACCGATAATAAATCTGGAGATAAGGCTTGGATTCACGCATCGGGGTGTGGAGAAACTCTTTGAAGGCAAGCGCTGTACTGACGCGATCCTGCTGTCGGAATGTGTCTCCGGCGACTCAAGCTTTGCGCATAGCCTTGCTTTTACCATGGCTGCAGAGAAGATCTCCGGTATATCGGTCCCCGCCCGGGCGGCTTACTTAAGAGGTATTTTCCTGGAGCTCGAGCGCATGTATAATCATGCAAATGACATCGGCGGCATAGCAGTCGACGTGGGGTTCAGCTTTCCCTCTGCCTACGCCTCGATCATCAAAGAGGCGATCCTGCAATTGAACGGTAAGATAACCGGTAACAGGTACCTGAAAAGGGTTAATACGTTAGGAGGTGTACTGGCGGATATTGACGGGACCAAAGAAGAGATACTCCTCGATTCTCTCAGGCGGATAAGGCGTGATTTTGATGAGCTGGTCAGGATATTATACTCCAGCGTCTCTTTTATGGACAGGGTGGATACCACGGGAGTTCTGCGCAGGAAGACCGCCGAGGACCTTGGCGTTATCGGCCTCGTAGCCCGCGCTTCAGGCATCCCCGCGGACCTGAGGAACTATTTTCCCGGGGTGTATAAAGAGGCCGGGTTTAAGATGGCAACAGAGGGTCCGGGAGATGTACTGGCCAGGCTGCGGGTAAGGGTCGCTGAATTCGAAGAATCATGCCGCTTGATCGAAGAATTCGCGGCAAAGCTTGATGAGGGCGGGATATCAGGGACAGGAGAGAGGCCGAAAGAAGGCAGCGCACTGGGTTACGCGGAAGGGTGGCGGGGGCCGGTTTTGTACTGGCTTAAGACCGATCCTGCGGGTTTGGTCGAAAGGTGCAAGATAGTCGACCCGTCTTTTTTGAACTGGCAGGGGCTGTCGTATGCAGTACTGGGAAATATCATCCCCGATTTTCCGCTTTGTAACAAAAGTTTCGATCTATCTTATTCAGGGAATGACCTATAGGCCATGATATATATACTGAAGAACAGGATCCTGAAAGGCGTCGTCACCAGACATATCGAGCCGGGGCTGTCCGGAGATATAGAGGAGGCAGGTCCTGAATTGAGGTCTTTGATACGGAAAAGATTCGGCAGGTCCCTCCATATACGGGAAGTCGACACGGGTTCCTGCGGGGCATGTGAATCGGAGATCATTTCGGCAAATAACCCGGTCTATGACCTGCAGCGGTTCGGCATCAATTTCGTCGCTTCGCCCCGCCACGCCGACTGCCTTTTAGTGACGGGACCCGTATCGAGAAATATGCTCATGGCCCTCAAGAAGACCTATGAGGCCATGCCCGAGCCGAAATTTGTCATCACCTGCGGGGATTGTGCCATTGACGGAGGACCGTTCAAAGGTTCTTATTATATAACAGGCCCGGTAAAGGATATCCTCCCAGTTGCCCTGCATATACCGGGTTGCCCTCCGGGTCCGCTTACGATCATAAGATCATTACTGGCCTTTCTAAGAGAACCTCCCAAAAATTAACCTCAGCCAACTCATCATCCCTTTCTGCCGGGGGGAGTTTATCCTATAACATACCATGGGTGGAGATAGAAAGTAGTGGCAGCAACCGTTCTCTTGTAGTAAGATAATCGCTGGTCGTATATTTTCAAGCAAGAAAAGGAGCCGGGGCCCGGATGAAAAAGAGAGAGATAGATGTCTATAAGCTTTTGAAAAGGGTCAGGGATGAGAAGCCGCTGGTACACCACCTGACCAACTGGGTCACCATATATGACTGCGCCAATATCGTCAAGTTACTGGGCGGCTCTCCTGTCATGGCCCATGCCAGGGAAGAGGCAGGCGAGATGTCAGCCATATCCTCCGGGCTCGTCCTGAATATCGGCACGCTCACCCCGGAATTCGTGGAGGCGATGAAAGTTGCCGCCAGGAGCGCCAATACGAAAGGTATACCGGTGCTGCTGGATGCCTGCGGCGCGGGGGCGACGCGCTTAAGGGATGAGAAATGCTTTGAATTGATCAAAGAGGTGAGAATAGATATATTAAAGGGTAACGCCTCCGAAATAGCCAGGCTCTCCGGAGAGGATATACGCACAAAGGGGGTCGATGCGGCTTCCGTCGATAGCGATAAGGCGGGCCTGGCCCATAAGCTCGCGGGAAAATTAAGCTGCACCGTGGTCATAACGGGCAAAGAGGATATCGTAGCGGATAAGAATAGGCTATATCTTATAAGGAACGGAGATCCCGTGATGGCCGATATCGTAGGCACGGGCTGCATGGCCGCCTCAGTGATAGGTACTTTTGCCGCAGTCGAGCCAGACCTGAGTTTAGCCGCGGCATCCGGCCTTGTCTGTTTTGAGGTCGCCGCGGAGGTCGCCGCCAAGGGTTGTCCGGGCCCGGGGTCTTTTAAGCAAAGGCTTTTTGACGCCATTTTTAAGCTCGATGAGAAAGCGGTCCGGACGATGCAGAAGGTAATGGTGGAGGAGAAGTAATGGCGAGATCGAAGGACGGAAAGATCATCAGGGCGGCCGGAGGTATCAGGAAGAAGATAACGGTGGCTATATGTTTGTCTATACTGGCCCTCCTTATCATAGGGGTCTCCCTGGGGTATATGTGGGCATTTGTCCTGATGCGCAATACCGTCGGGGATGACCATGAGAAGATGGCGGCGATCCTGGCGTCCGGCATTGGCGATATTATAGAACATCGCGTGGAGACCATGGAAGGGTATGCGAGCGATATCGTATGGGTTAACGCCGCAGACGAGAAGAACCTCATGTATAGAGATATGGATACAGAGACCATGCGGCGATATTTTTCGGATATGGATATAAAGTGGACGGACGGTTCTCCGGAAGACCCCCTGGTGAAAGATATCCTCGATAACGGGGTCTCCGAAGAGTTAAAGGCCATAACCGAGAAAGACAGGACCGTCGCGGAGATCTTCATTACCGATGCGCGGGGCGGTCTCGTAGCGGCTTCGGAAAAGACGAGCGATTTTTATCAGGCCGATGAAAGGTGGTGGCAGAAGGCATACAACGGCGGGAGAGGAGATATGTTCTTGGGGGATGTCGAATATGACAAATCTTCCGGTGTCATGAGCATAACTTTTGCCGCGCCCATGGTCAAAGACGGAAGGGTCGTCGGGATATGCAAGGCAGTTTTAAATTTTGAATTCTTCATCAAACCGTTAAAGAAAGTGAAGATAGGCAAGAGCGGGCATGTATCCCTTATAGATAAAGAAGGGAAGATATTGTTCCATGAGGGCATGAGGCCGTACGAACGAAAGATCCTGAGCGGGGAGAAGGTCGGTTTGATGATCGGCGCGAAGAAGAGATGGGACATCATCACCGCCAACGCTATCCATGTCAAACCCGTCTTTACCGCGTGGGCTAAGGTCGAAGAGCCGCTTTTAGAAAAGGAAGGGATCTCGTGGCTGCTCCTTATCTCTCAGGACCGGGAAGAGGTCTTCCGGCCGCTCTATGCCCTGATCTTCCAGGGGATGGTCATCTCGATATTTCTCATATTGATAATCATACCGGTAGGGTATAGTTTAGGGGCGGGTATAGTGGAGCCCATAAGAAAGTTACAGGACGCCACGGCGCGTATCGCCGCGGGGTCGCTCGATCACAGGGTCGACCTGAAGACGGGAGATGAGCTGGAAGACCTTGCGGATTCTTTCAATAAGATGACCGACTATCTGCGGAAGAGCACCACTTCCATAAAAAATTTGAACGCAGAGATCGCCGAGCGTAAGAGGATAGGGGATGAGCTGCGCAGGGCATTGGAAGAAGAGGTCAGGTCGCGCGAAATAATGACTAGCATGCTGGAGGACAATAGCCAGATAAGGGAGAGGCTGGAGAAGAGCATACGGGAGTTACAGGACACCCAGAACCAGCTTATACAGGCGGAGAAGATGGAGGCCATCGGCAGGATGGCGAGCGGCGTGGCCCACGAAGTGAAGAACCCGCTGGGGATAATATTGCAGGGCATAGACTATCTTGAGATGGTGCTGCCCGCGGATAATAAAGACAACCGTGAAACGCTCCAGATGATGAGAAAGGGGGTCATGAGGGCCGATGGGATCGTTCGCGCGCTTCTCGATTTCGCGCGGGCCGAAAAGCTGAATGCGATGCCGCAGGACATCAATGCTGTTATCGAAAGCTCTATCATCTCGGTCGGACACAGGCTCAAGTCTGCCGGCATAGAAGTTGTCAGGGAGATGAAGGATGGTTTGCCGGATGCCCTTATAGACGCAGGGAAAGTGGAACAGGTGTTAATAAATTTACTGAATAATGCGGCGGATGCTATGCAGAGAGGCGGGAAGCTCTATGTCCGGTCATACCAGTCGGCGGCAGGGAAGGCCGGCGGCAAAGGTTCTATAGTCGTGGAGGTGGAAGATACAGGTGCCGGTATGGACGAAGGGGTTAAGGGGAAGATATTCGAGCCGTTCTTCACCACGAAAGACCGCACGCAGGGGACAGGCCTCGGCCTTTCGATCGCGAAGAGCATAGTCGACCTCCATAACGGTTCGATAAATGTTGAGAGCCATAAGGGCAAAGGGACAAAGGTCACCCTGGCATTCAGGTCATCATGAGGTAAGGGCGGTAGATAAGGCGCCGTTGCCGGTTGACTGTGAAGAATATTTCGTTGTATAATGTGACCATGAGAGCGGGAAGGGAGGCGTTATGATGAAAAAATATCTGACCATAGCGGCGGTTGTGGCTGTTGCGATCATCGCATTGGCATTTGCCAAAGATATGATAATAAAGATATCGGTAGAAAAGGGCGTAGAACTTGTTACGGGCCTCAGACTTAACATAGGCAGCATGAGCGCAGGGGTCCTCAGGCCGGTAGTCGACATCAGGAACCTCAGACTATTAAACCCCCCTGCCTTTCCGGACAGGACCATGATCGACATGCCCGAGATTTACGTCAAATATGACCTTCCGGCCATAATGGGCGGCAAGATACACCTTCCGGAGGTACGCCTTGCGCTTAAGGAGTTCATCGTTGTGAAGAACGCAAAAGGCGAACTTAACCTCGATGCCTTAAGGACGGTGCAGGCCCAGAAAGAGGGCAAGGCGCCTTCCCAGGAGGCGCCCGGCAAGGCCCCGGGAATAAAGATAGACTCTCTCAAGCTCAGCATAGGGAAGGTCATCTATAAAGATTACTCAAGAGGCGGCGCGCCGGACGTGAAAGAGTTCAACATTAACCTGAACGAGAGTTATACGAACATCGACGATCCGTATACGCTTGCAAGTCTTATAGTCGTAAAGGCATTGATGAACACGTCTATCGCCTCGCTTACAAATTTTGACCTAAACGGATTGCAGGGTACCGTAGGAGGCACCCTCGCCGGCGCTCATAAGATAGCATCATCGGCAATGTCCACAGCGCAGACGACCATAGCGACCACCCAGAAGACGGCAACCCATGCTGCCGCAACGGTGACCGATACGGCGAAGAAGGCACAGGATACCGTGACGCAGACCGCAGACGCGGTGAAAGATATATTTAAGAATCCCTTCGGTTCCGGTGAATAAACAATATAAGAGACCTCTATCAGGTTATGGGCAATCCCAGGATCTTTATCCTTCCCCCGTTTATCATATTGGCAGTTCAGCTATTTTTTATCTGCCCGTCTGCCGTTAGCGAGGCGGATACCGGGACGGTCGATGTGGTAGCGTCGTTCTATCCCATGTACATCATGGCCATCAACGTCTGTAAAGACGTCCCCGGCGTTACCGTAACGAACCTCACACCGTCCGCATCCGGCTGCCTGCACGATTATTCGATCACGACCGATGATATGAAACGGCTGGAGGGAGCGGAGATATTCGTCGCGAACGGCGCGGGTATGGAACCGTTCATGGATAAGGTCATATCCAGATATCCTTCTATGAAGACCGTCCGATTGGCCGACGGCATCCCTTTGATCAGGGACCAGGGCGGCGAAGAGGATAACCCGCATCTCTGGGTCAGTATATCCGATGCCATGCTTCAGGTCAAGAGCCTCGGTAAGGCCATGGAGACGTTCGATCCGGGACATAAGGAGCTGTATCGCAGTAATACCGACGGATATCTGGCGAAATTGGACGCCCTGAGGTCCCGCATGCAGTCGGAACTCGCCCCGTTCAGGGGCAGGAAGATAGTCACGTTCCATGAAGCGTTCCGGTATTTTGCCGGGGAATTCGGCCTGGAGATAGCCGCCGTAGTAGAACGTGAACCCGGCAGCGCCCCGGGTTCTAAAGAGCTGGCCGAAACGATAGATCTTATCAAAGAGAACGGCGTGAAGGTCCTCTTCAGCGAACCTCAATATCCGGCAAGTGCCGCTGACACAATAGCCAGGGAGACCGGCGCGACTGTCTATATGCTCGACCCGGCCGTGACCGGCCCGGACGATCCGGACGCCTATCTTAATATAATGGAAGAGAACCTCGCTACCCTTAAGAAGGCCTTATCGTGACAAAGACCTGCGAACATTGTTGTACAAGGATAGAGAACTTGGATGTGAGCTTCGGCGCCGTCAGGATATTGAAGGGCGTGAACCTGCACGTCAACTGCGGCGAGCTCATAGCCATAGTCGGGCCGAACGGTGCGGGGAAGACGACTCTATTGCGGGCGATACTCGGGGAGATACGCTATACCGGCAGTATAGATTTTCAGGTCAAGGGGATGCCGTGTAAAAAGCCGCGCATCGGGTATGTCCCGCAGAGATTGAATTATGATCCCGACTCACCGATCAGCGTGCTGGACCTTATCGCCAGCGCGATCAGTGACGATCCGGTGTGGCTGGGGGTCAACCCTTTACTGACTGCAAAGATCAGGGCTTCTTTGGCCGGCGTCTCCGCGGAGCATCTTTTGAATAAAAGGATAGGTGAACTGTCAGGAGGCGAACTGCAGAGGGCGCTCCTGGCCATGGCGATGACGCCTGAGCCGGACCTCCTTTTGCTCGATGAGCCGATGTCCGGGGTGGACGCGAAAGGGCTATCGCTCTTTTACGAGATCGCATCATCCTTAAGAAAGGCGAGGGATGTCACCATCCTCCTTGTGACGCATGATCTTATGGGCGTGGCGCCTCACGCGGACAGGATGATATTGCTTAATAATTCGGTCATAGCGAGCGGCGAGCCGAGGGCGGTGCTCTCCGATGAGCGGCTTATCAGCGCGCTCGGTCCTAGCCTCTGGAACATCTCAAAACTGCCATGATAGATATCTTTCATAGACTTATAGAATTTGTGATGCCGTTCGACTGGGCGAGGTACGACTTCATGAAGAACGCCCTCATGGCGGTCATACTGGTAACCCCTGTCTTTGCCCTCGCCGGAACGACGGTGATCAGTAAACATATGGCATTCTTTTCGGATGTCCTGGGCCATTCCGCCCTCACGGGCCTGGCCATAGGGATAGTGCTGGGACTATGCGACCCGACGCTGTCAATAGTCGTCCTCGGGATATTGCTGGCGGTCGCGGTGGTCATCTTTAAAGGGACGACCCAGGCCACATCCGATACTGTGCTGGGTGTCTTATTCGCCATGGTGGTGGCCCTCGGCATAGTGATCCTTAGCCGCGGCGGAGGGTTTGCTAAGTATACCGCTTATCTGATAGGTGACATACTGACGGTCACGCCGGGGCAGATATTTATGCTGGCCGTTATCACCATGGGCGTATTGTTATATTGGTTTATTTTCGGGAATAGACTTGCCCTTGTAAGCGTCAACCCTTCGCTTGCCGCAAGCCGAGGGATAAATGTCTTATTGATGGAGATAAGTTTTGCCGTGCTTGTGGCGATCGTCGTCACGTTATCCATACGCCTCGTAGGTATCCTGATAATAAATTCCCTCCTGATATTGCCTGCGGCCTCATCGCGTAATATATCGCGGAACATACACAGCTACACGATATGGGCGATCATTATCAGCGTTACGTCCGGCATAACAGGGTTGGTCGTCTCTTATTACTGGGGCACGGCCTCCGGCGCGACGATCGTGCTCTTCGCCGCCTTCTTTTATTGCATCACGGTCCTCTTCAGGGCCAGGCGCAGGACTTCGAAGGGCTGATAGTAGATTTTGCAAAAAAATAGTTGACTTGAATATCTTTTGTGCTACTATATTTAAAAAAGTAGCACTTCAGCTATAAGAAGGAAATATGGCAGGATTGGCGCGGTTCGGCATATCGACTGACAGGGACCTCCTGGAGAAGTTTGACCGGTTGATGGAAGGTAAGGGTTACACCAACCGGTCCAAGGCCTTCTCTGACCTCATGCGCCAGGAACTGGTAAAGAGAGAATGGGCCGCAGGCAAAGAGGTCGCCGGTGCGGTCATCCTGATCTACGACCATCATAAGAGAGAGCTTGTGAATAAGCTTATGAATATCCAGCACGATTTCAGCAAGGTGATCATCTCGACCCAGCACATACATCTGGACCACGACAACTGCCTTGAGATAGTGGCGATAAAAGGGACTGTGGCTGAAGCCCGGGAGCTTGCCGACGCCATGAAGGCCGTCAGGGGGATCAAACATGCGACACTGGGGATGTCGAGCACCGGCAAGGGGATATGATTTTTTTGGTATCCGGTAGCACTTTTTTAAAATAAGTATTATTATAAAGAGAAACGTATAAAAAAAGGGGGAGGGCATGCGGTATAAAAGAGGGAGGGTCATAACTATCTTTATGTTGATAAGTTTTTTTTCCGCGACGCCGTTATGGGCCGATGATGTAAGCGACCTTAAAGAAGAGGTAAGGATATTGAAGGAGAAGCTTTCCGAGATGGATGGCTTAAAGGCGCGCGTCGCGGAGCTTGAAAAGAAGCTTGAGGTCCAGGGGTGTTCGATAACGACGCAGGCGACCACGGTCAAAGAGATCAGGGAGTCCCTTATCAAATATGAGCCCGGGGAGGGCTTGAAGGTGCCGCCGTGCGGCATCGAGATGACGGCAGGCGCCACGTTCGTCCTCCAGGGGACGCCGAACGCCAACGATGCCGGCGACGGCGAGGCGTCAAGGTTCGACGCCGCATGGTCTGCCGACATATTCATCCAGAAGGCCTTCGACGATTGGGGGCGGGCGTTGATACACCTTGAGCCGGGACAGGGGCAGGGCGTGGAGGGCGAGCTTTCGGTATACAGCAACGTCAATAGGGACCAGAACCCGACCGATGCCGACGTGCCCGTTACGGAGTTGTGGTATGAGCATTACCTCTTCGATAAGCAGGTCGCTATAACTGCCGGCAAGATGGACCCCGCAAATTATATAGACCAGAACGAATATGCCCATGATGAGACGACGCAGTTCCTGGGGAGGATATTCAAGCAGAACCCGGCCATAGAATGGCCGGATGACAATACGCTCGGGGCGCGTTTAATAATAGCGCCGGAGTTCCTTCCGTATATGTCACTGGAGTCGACATATTTCGACGCCGACAATGACTGGGAGAGCGTATTCGACAGGCCGTTCGTGTCGGCCCAGCTTAATCTGAAACCGTCCAGGATATTCAATATAGACCCCGAACAATGGGACGGCAATTACAGGCTCTACTGGTGGCTGGACGGCAGGGCCCATCATAAACTGGTAGCGAAAGATGAGCCGACGACCGAAGAGAGGGAGAAGGAGATGAATACGGGGTTCGGGTTGAGCTGTGACCAGATGATCACGGACGTCTTCGGGATATTCGGGCGGTTCGGCTGGCAGATACCGTATCTGGAGCTCGTGACGACAAGCCCGAATTCCGCGCCCGCCGAAGCTTCATGGTCGGCCGGATTACAGATGACCGGAAAATACTGGAATAGAGAAGACGACATCCTCGCCTTCGGCGTGGGCCAGGTCTTCCCGAGCAGCCATTATAAGGACTCCGGCGTCGAGGGTACGGGAGGAGCGTCCGAAGGGCATTTCGAGACGTACTATAGGTGCCAGGTCCTTAAATGGCTCGCTATAAGCCCGGACTTCCAGGTGATATGGAACCCGAGAGGCGTTAATCACGGGTATCTGGGCGATGACGATGCCATATTCGTATACGGCATGAGGGGACAGCTGGATTTCTAACCTGGTTAGAAAAGGAGGGATTGAGGTCATGCATATACCAGATGGATATTTAGGGCCGACGACATGCGGCATCTTCTATCTATTGATGGCGCCCGTATGGGCGCTCGCTTCTAAGGTAGTCAAGAAGACGCTCAGCGTGAAGCAGGTGCCGCTCCTGGCAATAGGCGCGGCGTTCAGTTTTGTGATAATGATGTTCAACGTGCCTATACCGTGCGGGACGACCGGCCACGCCGTGGGAGGGGTGCTTGTCGCGATACTCCTGGGGCCCTGGGCCGCATCTATAGCCATTACGGTAGCGCTCGTAGTCCAGGCGCTTCTCTTCGGCGACGGCGGCATTACGTCAATAGGCGCGAACTGTTTCAACATGGCGTTCGTGCTCCCGTTTGCAGGATATTATATCTATAAGGCGATAAGTTACAATTCCGCCGCCGGTTCAAATAGACGGGTCATGGCCGCGGGGGTTGCCGGTTACATCGCCATTAACCTTGCCGCCGGTCTGACCGGATTCGAATTCGGGATCCAGCCGCTCCTTCACAAAACGGCAGGCGGGCAGGCATTGTACTGTCCCTACGGGTTGAATGTAGCCCTCCCGGCGATGCTTGGCGAGCACCTCCTCGTATTTGGATGGGTGGAGGCGATCGTCACCGCGCTTGTGATAAAGTACCTGCAGAAGCAGGCTCCGGAACTTCTGGAAAAGGGGAGGGCATAACGGTGAAGACAACGACCAAACTCTGGATAGGATTGGCCATACTGATCGTCCTTTCTCCCATAGGGCTTATATTGCCGGAACATTTCAAGGCAGGATCGGCATGGGGAGAGTGGGGCGCTGAAGAGATGATGGACCTGGTCGGTTATATACCGCATGGCCTGGAAAGACTCGCCGGTTTATGGAAGGCGCCCATTCCTGATTACGCTTTTAAGGGGTGGGAAGGGAAGCCCTTGCAGGACCTTAGTTTTGCCTATATAATATCTGCCGTCGTGGGGATTACCATCACCGTCCTGGCGGTCATCGGTATAGCCAGGTTGCTGGTGAAGAAAGAGGATCGATGTTAAGGAAAAGGCATAATAATTTCATAGAGCGCTCTATAATGGGCGCCCTATCTTTCCTGAAAGGGTCCGTATTTTCCGATGAATATGCGTCACGGGACGGGCTCCTGCAATCGATAGACCCGAGGGCGAAGCTCGTCACATTCTTCATATTTCTTTTGACGGTACTATTCACGCACAGCATAACCGTCTCTATCTGCCTTTATCTCCTATGTCTGGTGCTCGCCCTTTTTTCGAAGATCGACCTGGGTTTCTTTTTAAAGAGGACGTGGATATTCATCCCTCTTTTCTCTCTTTTTATCGCCATACCGGCGCTCTTTAGCGTCTTTACGCCCGGAGACGCAATATCCGGTTTTAAGGCCCTGGGGCTGGAGCTCATCATCACACGCCAGGGTTTGTACGGGGCGCTCTTGTTCGTCGCGAGGGTCATCGCCTCGGTCTCTTTCGCGGTCCTTCTAAGCATCACCACAAGGCATTTTGAATTGCTCAAAGTCCTGCGTATATTCAGGATACCTCAGGTATTCGTGATGATACTGGGTATGTGCTACAGGTATATCTATCTATTCATGGAGGTGGTTGAAGATACGTATATGGCGATAAAGAGCCGCACCGGAGGGAAAGTCCACTACAGGAAAGGACAGCATATAGTGGCCTGGAGCATGGCCTCACTCTGGCACAGGTCATACCTCCTGAATGAGGAGGTCTACGGCGCGATGCTTTCGAGGGGCTTTGGCGGCGAGCCGGTCATATTGAAAGACCTCAAGACGAAGCCGAGGGACTGGGTCTGGCTCTTCTTTGCCGTATGCCTGTCCGTCGCACTTCTTTATTTCGGCGATAAATGGAAATTCAACATATTATGAATAATGATGTATTTGAATTAAGGGATGTCCGTTTTTCATATCTCGGGAAGTATCCGGCGTTATGCGGAGTGGACATAACGGTCGCAAAGGGCGAAAGGATAGCCGTCATAGGCGCGAACGGTTCCGGAAAATCGACGCTTCTGCACATACTGGACGGGCTATTCTTCCCGGATAGCGGCGACGTCAAGGCCTTCGGTGCGGAGTTGAGCGAAAGGGCGCTTTCCGATGAAGGGTTCAACCGTGATTTCAGGAAGAAGGTAGGGCTTGTATTCCAGAACCCGGATGTCCAGCTATTCTGCCCTACGGTCAGGGAGGAGATAGTGTTCGGCCCGCTTAACTTCGGACTCGATCATGCGGCGATAACGGCGGCATTCAATTCCATAATAGAGGTCTTCGGCATAAGAGACCTGATCGAAAGGATGCCTCACCAATTGAGCATAGGGGAGAAGCGTAAAGTAGCGATGGCATCGGTCCTGATATCAGGGCCCGATGTCCTCCTTCTCGATGAGCCGACGGCAGGCCTCGACCCCAAGACGTCACGCGACTTGATAGATCTCCTTAACGGATATCACGCCGAGGGTAAGACGGTGATCACGGCAACGCATGACATGCATATTATTGAGGAGATCGCGGACACCGTATATGTATTCGGCCGGGATAAAAGGATAATAAGGAGCGGCCGCCCCGCGGAACTATTGGCCGATACCGTTTTTCTGCAGGAGAATAACCTGATCCACATGCATTCCCACAGCCATGGCGGTAAGACCCATATACACCCGCACCGGCATCTTAGCCCCGACCACCACCACACTTGAGACATTTTTTATTGACACAACTTTCATATATGTGATAAGATGGTTATGAACATACGTTCATAACTATGAGGCCGTGATGCGTCCCAAGAAGACGAGATGGATAAGGTGTTTGCCGGGCGAGAGGTGTTTCAAGCCGGTATGCAAGCCCCTCGATAGGCTGGAGGGCGTATATCTCACCCTTGACGAGTTTGAGGCCTTACGCCTCGCGGACCTCAAGAGGTTGAAACAGGTCGACGCGGCACGGCGGCTCAAGATATCGCGCCCCACGTTCTCGAGGATCGTATCCTCGGCGCGGAAGAAGATAGCCGACGGCCTGGTCAATATCAAGGCCATAAGGATAGAAGGCGGTTGCTGCAAAATCATAAAGAAAGGCCGGTCATAATGGATAGAAGGGCTGTCTCCGCAGTAGCTATACTGCTATTTATCTTTGCGGTTATAATAGTATACGAATGGAGCGGGACGTGGAGAGGCGTTAAGACCACCATGGCCGAGAAGAAGGTCATTACCGCTAAGCTCCTGGAGGAAAATAAGATACCTGTGCACGCATTCATAGCCGCCACGATCGTTGACTATGTAAAACACTCGTGGCTATGTCTTCTTCTGGCCTTTATAGCCGCGGGCGCGCTGCAGGAGTTTGCGCCGAGAGACAAGGTCATCAAGCTCATGGGATCCGGCAGGGGTTTCACGCCGTATGCGGTAGCCGGGTGCGGGGGGCCGCTACTTTCGATGTGCTCATGCAGCATAATCCCTCTTTTCGGCGGACTATATAAAAGAGGCGCAGGGTTAGGCCCGGCCATAACCTTTCTCCTGGCATCGCCGGCATTCAACCCTGCGGCGATCCTTCTCACACTGGGACTCCTTGGCTGGAAATTTGCCATAGCAAGGATCGTAGTTGCTGTAACGGCCGGGATCCTTGTCGGGTATGCTACAGACAGGTTTTTTAAAGATAGGATCCCTGAGCCGGGACCGATACGGATAGATACGGAAGTTGAAGGGGCGTTACAGGATGATCAGGGTTTTGGTAAGAGGTTCTTTAATATGACCCTCTATTCCTGGGAATTCGTTAAGATGGTGCTTCCTCTTATATTCCTGGGCGTCATATGTGCGGGTCTGGTCAAGGCCTTTTTACCTCCCTCCCTCATAATCAAATACCTGGGTAACGGGGTCTTGCCGATCATGCTATCTTCGGCTATAGGGGTCTTCATGTATACGCCGACTTTAGTCGAGGTGCCGCTCGTCAGGGGGTTATTGGAATCCGGCATGGGCACAGGCGCCGCGATGGCCTTTCTTCTGACCGGCCCGGCATTAAGCCTGCCTTCGATACTCGGCGTATGCAAGATAGTCAAACCGAGGGTGCCGGCGTTCTATGCGACACTCATGTGGATATGCGGTACCATCGCAGGTATTTTATTCTGGTTACTTGTGCCGGTATTTTAATCGAAGGGAGAATGCTATGAAGATAGAGATATTCGGACCGGGATGCCATCGATGCGGAGAGCTTGAAAAGGCCGTAAAGAATGTTATCTCAGAGCTCAATATACCCGCGGATATCGAAAAGGTCAAAGATATAACAAAGATAGTCGACGCGGGGATCATGCAGACGCCCGGATTGCGCATCAACGGCAAGATCAAATGCTCCGGGCGCATTCCTAAAGTAGAAGAGATAAAGAAGTGGATCGATGAAAGATAAAAAGATAAAGAAGATGGTGAAAGAAGGTTATGCCAGGGTAGCGGCACAAGGCATCTCCTGCTGCCCTACAAATTCATGCTGCGGGAGCCGAAACCGGGCAAAGGATGTGAGCAGGGCCGTCGGTTACAGCGATGCGGAGATCGATACCGTTCCCGAAGGCGCTAACCTGGGCCTCGGATGCGGCAATCCGGTCGCTATCGCATCTTTAAAAGAGGGCGACGTCGTGCTCGATCTGGGGAGCGGCGCCGGATTTGACGCGTTCCTTGCCTCGTCAAGAGTCGGTAAGACCGGCCGCGTCATAGGTGTCGATATGACGCCGGAGATGGTTGAAAAGGCCCGGGATAATGCCGGGAGGGGTGATTATAAGAACGTGGAATTTATGCAGGGCGAGATCGAAAAACTGCCTCTTGAGGATGCCTCGATCGACGTTATCATATCGAACTGCGTCATCAACCTGTCGCCTGAAAAAGAGCAGGTCTTTAAAGAGGCCTTCAGGGTGCTTAAGCCCGGAGGGCGGCTTATGGTCTCTGACCTGGTTCTGGTCAAAGATCTGCCTGATAGTATAAAGGGATCTGTCGAGGCATATGTGGGTTGCCTTGCCGGGGCGGTCAAAAAAGACGAGTATCTGAAGTTCATAAAACTGGCCGGCTTTAAAGAGGTCAAAGTGATAGACCAGATAAGCTATCCCGTAGATGCCATCTTCAAGGAACTTGAAGGCGTCCGGGACACGGTAGCCAGCATAAAAGTATCCGCAAAAAAATCTTTGATATGGGATACCGTCGCGCTATAATACACCTATATCTTTAACAGGCGGAGGGGTGAGATGAGGCGATTCCTGCGGGTCTTTACATCCGGGCTTCTGATCTTACTGGCGCTCGGCAGTTACATCTTCTACGAATATACCCTTAAGGAGAAGCTTGAAAGCGTGCGGGAGAAATTGATCCTGGTCGCCTCCAACGCCTCGCTCTCTATAGATACGGACCAGCTGCTAAGGATACCGTTAAATAAGGAGGGCGACAAGACCGAAGAGTACAGGGCCGTCTATCAGAAACTGTACAGCATAAAGAAGATGAACCCTTTCATAAAGTTCATATATATAATGAAGGCCACGGACCGGCCCGGCATCCTGCAGTACATCGTTGATGTCGATCCTCTCCCGGATACCGTAACGGCGGAGAGCCCGACCGCTTTCCCGGGAGATGAGTACGATGCGCGGAATGTGCCGGAGATGCTTAAGGCCTACAGCGGCCCCACCGCCGACAGAGGTCCGACCGCCGACGTATGGGGGACGGTAATATCCGGTTATGCGCCGCTTTACGGCGATACCGGCGAGGCGGTCGCTATCCTGTGCGTCGATACGGACGGCACGGGGATATACGGCGGTCAAAGGACGGCCTGGATACGCTCATTCTTCATATCGTTGATCGTAATAACAGTCCTCATCCCGTTATTTTTAAGAATGGAGGTTTAGATGCGCCGATACGGTGTTGCTGTGGGTATAGTTATCGCGGCCATGGTATATTCCGCCTTTTCACATGCCGCAAATATACGCCTGAAGGAGGGGCGCGTTTTTGAAGGAGAAATAATAGGCGAGACGGCCGATTCGGTAAGGGTAAGAGAGAAGACAGGGGAAGGCCAGTATATAGAGACGGAATACAACAGGTCCGAGATCGAGAGCATGGGCAACACAGGCCGGATCACAGGAGATGAGATCGTGGCAGGGATCATATCTCAACTCTCCCCGCCCGAACCGGACGCCGGACCGGAAGAGGCCGATCCTGTTTACAACGATGCCCTGGACGGGTTGATAGGTAAGATAGAAGGCCTGAAGGTCATCTGGGATATAGACCATACGAGGTTCGACAGCATCAAGGAATGGGTGAAGGGCTTTGAGCCTCTTAAGGAGGCCTTCCAGCAGAGATACGCCGGCTCAGGCAGGTCGTCCTACTATTACATATCTATGGCCCTCGTGGAGCTGAGTAATTTTATGGACTCGGTGAAGAACTTCGAAAAATCGAGGAAGTCGCGGCAGGATATGGAGAGGAACGGATCTTATGGCCTTGCGGATAAGTTCAGGGACGTCGCAAAAGAGTATGAGGACTCGGCTTCGAAGGAAATATCCAAGACGATAGAGTACTGCAATATCGCGCGGCAGAGGGCTGTACGGCAATAATAATAAAGATGAAATGGCATGAAGAATACGATATTTGCTATCCTCTTCGTTCTGGCCCTGGCCATATTCGGCGGGATATTCTATCTGAACGAGATCTTCATACCGGCGAACCTGAAGAGGACGGTCACGGAGGGGATAGAGACCGCTACCGGTAAGAAGGTCCTGCTCGAATCGCTGAAGTTTAGCGTCCTCAAAGGGATGGTGCTGAAGGGGTTCGTGCTATACGACGATAAAGATGTAATACTGAAGGCCAAAGAGATCTCCTGCACGTTCTTCATAATACCTTTCCTGAAAAAAGAGATAATCATCCCCGTAATAAAGATCAGGTCACCCGTAATATTGCTCGAACGCCGCCCGGACAATTCAATAAACCTCTCGGACCTCTTTGACCGGAAGGATGTGCCAAAATACGATTATAACGTAATGGTCCGCAGTATAAGGATGACCGGCGGAAAGGTCATCTTCATCGATGATACCCTGGCGCCGCCGTACGCAAAGGATATCGATAAGGTCAACGTGCGTATATACCTTTCGCCGCCTTCGAAGGCGCTCTTCGACCTTGACTTCGAGATCCCCTCAGAAACGGCCGTAAAGGTGGATTCGACCGGTGAGTATGACATATCATCGGGAAAGGGGAGCGCTAAGATCGCGGTGACAGATCTCTCTTTAAAAGAGTTCGCGGGATATTATGAAAGCACGGGGATGGCCTTTCCCGGAGGCACGTCCGATGCCATTATAGACCTGGATATGGACCGCGATATCATAAGCGCCGGCATGAACGTCCAGACCAAAGACCTCGCCATATTCGGGGGAGGTGCATCGGCCAGGCTCAGCTCCTATATAAAGGCCGACCTTCGGTATTCCCTGAACGACAGGCGGCTGGGATACGCGGGCACCATGAAGATCGATAAGCTTGCCGTCTCCGGGGTGGAATATTTCCAGGATGCCGATGAGATAGAGGGAGACCTCTCATTCAGCGATTCGGGGTTCTCTTCCAATAATATCAGCGCAAAGATCTTCGGCATACCCGTCGGGGCAAAGGTGAACCTGGCTAAGCTTGAGGCCGCCCTTCTCGATATCGACATCATAGCCGATGTGAAACTCGATCTCCTCGAGGCGATATTGAAAGAGAGATTCGAGATGAATATACCGGCCCGTCTGGAGGGCGACGGCAGGCTCTATATCACCATGCAGTACAAGATACCGGTCGTGGCCCCGCCCGAGGTAAGGGGATCGCTCGAGACCTCCGACGCGTCAATAATCATAGAGGAAGGTAAGCCCCGCATAGAGAAGGTCAGGGGCATCCTGCAGTTCGGCGCGAATCAGTTCACATGGTCCGGCATCGATCTGATGTACCTCGGTACCCCTTACAGGACATCGGGCACCCTTACCAATCCGGATGCGCCGGGGGTACAGCTTAAACTATCATCGAAAGACCTCTCATTGGAATCCGTCTTTTCGGTTAACGGGAGGCAGATGACTTTCGGCAAGTTCGAAGGCAGTTATCTCAATTCAAACTTTTCGCTTAAGGGCAAGGCGGTCCTTGCGTCTCCGTCCGCCATAAATGCCGACATAAAAGGCGCGCTGGATGTGAGGATCGGCGATATGAAGACGGCGTTGAAGGATCTCAGGGATAAATTGGAGCGCATGAGAGCGGCAGGGTCCTTTCATGCGGATCTCAATCTGAAAGGGAACATGAAGGATATCAGATCCTGCGCCATAGAAGCGAAGGTCATGAGCAGTTCGGTGTCGCTATACGGCCTCAAACCGGCCAGTATCGTCATCGATTATTACCAGAAAGACGGTGTCGTCGATATGCCCCGTATACATTCGTTCCTTTATGGCGGCACGCTTGATGCCGATGCCAGGATAGACCTTGTCTCGAGGGGAAACCCTTATTCGGTGAACGTAGAGATCAAAAATGTGAAGCTTGAAAAATTGAAAGAGGATATAGGCATGAGAGATAAGGATATATCAGGATCGGTATGGTTCCGGGCGAAATTGAACGGCCTGTCAGATGATCCCGCGACCTTGAACGGGGCCGGGAATATATCGGTCGATGACGGCAAACTGTGGCAGCTCAACCTCTTCAGGGGGCTCGGGGTATTGATCTTCACGAGCGACTTCAGCGAAGTTATATTCAAAAAGGCCTCCGCCTCGCTGGTCTTCAGGGATAAGGCCGTCTCCACGGACGGCATGTGGCTCACGAGTGACCTCATAAATATGTATGGTTCGGCCCGGATAGGTTTCGACAACTCCATAAAGGCATCCCTGAAAGCGGAGATCGCCCAGGATGCGCTGGAGTCGGGCGCCAGGAAGAATATCACAACGGCGATGGGAAGATATACCATGATAGATGTGGTCGGGACGCTCAAGGAGCCGAAGTACCGCCTCACGCCGGATATAGGCGGCATACTCGGGGATATCAAGGGTTTTGTCTTCGAATAGCCCTCCGGAGACCGCCCTTGCCCGGCTATCGCGATCTCAGTAATGCCTCGAAGAAATCGGTCTGTACCTTTGCCTCTCTCCAGAAGACCTTGACCCAATCTTCAGGCACGGGGTAATCCTCTTCCCTGATATGGATATCTTCGTACGGGATACGGGAATCTTTCGCCGCCTTCAGGTAAAAGTACATACCCTTTTTGAGCAATCTCTCTATCTGCGTAAAATAGTACCGGATCTGTCCCGGCCTCATCTCATGCAGGGTAGAGATGCTGATGAAGAGGTCGACCGTCCCTTCCGGGAGCATCTCTATCTGGCTGGGGAGAAAGAAGAGTATGTCCGATCTTTCAAACTCCTCTTTTATGTCGGAATAGGAATTGAACTCCCTGAAGGCGAATATCCTCTTTCCCGGGAATGAGCCGCTCAGATATCTTTCGGCGATGTAGAGAGCGGGAGGTGTGTCTATTATGATATATTTCAAAGGCGACATTACGGACAGGAAGACGAACGCCGTCCTGCCGTATCCCGCCCCCAGCTCGCAGACGGTCCCGATCTTTTCCCTGTCGCGGACCGGCCCCATCATGGAATTGAACTCTATCGCAGAATTTGCTATGTCCTGAGATATGAGCCGGCCGTCCAGATGTATCCTGGGAGGGTTGCCGGCCTCGGGCTCTTCCAGCCGGCCAAGGAGATCTTCGTTATCGTTACGTCTCGCATATTCCCATAACATGAAGACGAGAAAATTGTAAAACAGGGATTGCCGCCATCTTAAATATCTATGCCGCGGGGGGAAGAAACTCCTGAATATATTTCTTATCGTTGCGCCGGGCCCGGAGTGAGAGACCAGGTATCTGGTCTGCCTGTTGACCGGGAAGTTCGGCAGCCAGGTAAAATAATGCGACGCCACCGGTATCTTAAAATTTTCATACCCGTATTTGAATAACCGTTCTTCGTGTACCGTATTCAGGTGGTCCCAATATTTTGAGGGCTGGACCTCGCTCCTGCCGCGTGACAGGGACGCTTTCATCTCTCCGATCCTTGCGCGCATGGCCCTCTCCTCCCGTTCAGTCATCGCATATCCTCCCTAGAGATCTCTCAAGGACCTGTCGCGGTATATTATGCGTGATGTAATGGCAAAAGAGGCAGTGGTTCGTTGTCATGCCGGGAAAGCGGACGCCTGACGTCTCGAGCGCCTTACGGACCGGATGGAGGCCCGATCCGAATATCGCAGAGATGAGACGGTTATCCCCGGCGTTGCGTAAAAGTTTTTGAGGAGTGTCAGTTTTTATGGAGCCGAGCGTCAACATCTCCGTGCCGTTGGCGTATCCGCAGCACGGTTTGATCGTACCGTCCGGAAGGATGTAAAATAGATTACCCGGCCCTTCACAGAAGTCATCCCGGAACCATCTTCCGTTCCACGGGTCTTTCAGACGCGCCGCCTTACCTACGGGCGAAAGGTCTATATATGATATCCTGATGAAGAGCCCGCCGCCTTTTATACAGGCGTGTCCGGATCCGGCGCCTTTCATGGCTGCGCCCAGGAGACGGGAGAGTTTTAAAAGCCGTCCGCCGGTCCGGCTATCCATCGCTCCCTTTACTGCGGCGACAGATATTATGTCGGGCCGGTTCCATATCTCCCGAGCGGCCCTTATGAACGATGCGACCTTCTTCAGGTCCTGGCGGTGGAACGCGTCCACGCTTACACATATATCGCCGTCATACCCGGCCCTGTATATTTGTTCCAGGGACGGGATGAGTTCTTTCTTCGAATTGAACCAGGCACCATTCGTCATGATCCGGCCGAAGAGCATCCCGCGCCGTACAGCTTCCTTTATTATCGCGCACAGGAGATCGAGCGCAAGGAACGGTTCGCCCCCCGTAAATCCTACCCGCTTGATCCCGAGATCCGAACATCCGGCGAGGAATCTCAGGGCGCCCTTCCTGCCCAGGGCCGCGCCGCCGGGTTCTGTATTGCAATGGCCGCACCGCAGGTTGCACCGGGCGGTAAGGGAGAAGAGGACCTCGGTGGGACGGAATCGTCGTTTTTTCATCGGGACCATTATATCAAAACCCACGCATATATTCAGTAGTTATATGATATGGGATGTGCTAAAATATGCGGTATGAAAAGAGCCGGATCACCTAAAGTGGCCATAGTAGGGAGACCGAACGTCGGGAAGTCGTCCCTCTTCAACAGGATCGTCGGCGCGAGGAAGGCGATAGTGGAATCGACAAGCGGCACGACGCGGGACAGGATCCACGCCGACATCACCTGGAAGGGGAAGGGCTTCACGGTAATAGATACGGCCGGGTTCGACCCTTCGGTAAACTCAGGGTCGAATCCTGAGGATGCCGAAGGATTCGAGAAGGCGGGATCAGGCGATATGGCCGGCCTCATCATGGGGCAGCTTAAGAAAGGCATCGAGGAGGCGGATATAATATTGTTCGTTACCGACGGGATGGCGGGCATAACGCCTCAGGACGCGGACCTTTCGTCGGTGCTGAGGAAGACCTCCAAGAAGATATATCTCGCAGTGAACAAGATCGATAAAGAATCGGACGCGGGCCGCGCGCTCGATTTCTTCGAGCTGGGCCTGGGAGAACCTTACGCGATCTCCGCTATGCACGGGAGAGGTATAGAGCGGCTGTGCAACGACATCGTGAAGGGGATGGGGAAGGCCGCGGAGAGAGGTGTTACGCCATCCGTCCGGGTCGCCATAATAGGCAGGCCCAACGTGGGTAAGTCATCGTATCTCAATTGCATCCTGAGCGAGGATAGGGTCATCGTCCACCCGACCGCCGGCACTACCAGAGATGCGGTCGACATCGATCTCAACTATAAGGAAAGGGACTACGTCTTCATAGATACCGCGGGGATCAGGCATAATGCTAAGATAAAAGAGGCGGCGGATTTTTACGGGAGCGTACGCTCAAAAGAGGCCATAAAGCGGTCCGACGTGGCGATAGTCCTGTTAGACGGCTACGAAGGGCTGACGAAGGATGACGCGCGCGTGATAGAACTGATCATAGACGAGGGAAAGGCGCTTATCATAGCTGTCAATAAGTGGGACCTCGTTAAGGGAACGGAGATGTCAAAATACAGGGACCGGCTCATAAGACAGATGAACGATATACGGAACTTCCCGGTCGTATTCATATCGTGCAAGACGGGGAGGAACGTCAGGGAGACGCTCGACCTGATATGGGCGGCCTATGAGAGATACAGGGTGACGATCCTGCCCGATAAACTGGCCGCGACACTGAAGTCATTGAACTGCGATGCGGAGATGGTCAGGAGAAGGATAAATTTCAGGTACCTGGTTCAGGAGGGCACTATGCCGCCCGGGTTCATACTGGGCGTAAAAGGCGCCGGTCCGGAAGGGGATAATACCAGGAGGTTCGCCGAGAACTTCCTTAGGAAGGCCTACGATCTCGAGGGCGTGCCCATAAAGGTGCGTTTTAAAAAGTAGTTCCTTATTTCACCCGTACGTTGTACAATTGTAAAAGACCTGTCAGGGAAGTAAGGTGTATGGTACATTGTCGTTTGTAATTTAAAAGAGGGCTTGTTATGGCAAAGAGGATCCTTGTAGTGGACGATGAGAAGGATTGCTGTTCATTCATAAACGATTACCTGGCGAAACGCGGCTATTCCGTCGACGTGGCTTACGACGGCATACAGGCAAAAGAGATGCTGGACAAGAACTCATACGATTGTATATTCTTCGACTGCAATATGCCCGAGTTGACCGGAATAGAGCTCGTCTCGGTAATAAATAAGAAGAACCCTCACGCCAGGAAGGTCATGATATCCGGATACGAGGGCGTAGATGAAAATTTCGCGAAGAAGATAGGCATAGACGCGTTCCTGAGTAAACCCGTCATCCTGAGAGACCTTGAGACGGCTATCGGGGCCTAGACCAATATGACCCACCCGGCGGACCTCCGCAGATGACCATAACAAGACACGGTTTGATGATAATCGCGCTATGTTCGATAGGCAGCCTCTGCTACTCCGCAGATTCTATCACGAAGACGAAGACCGTCAATTATGAGGACGGCCAGAAGATGGCCGAGTTCACCATAAGAGACGGGAAACGGGACGGCGAGTCGAAGCTCTACTATGAAGACGGCACCCTCAAGTCCATCACCAGTTACAGGAACGGGAAACGGGACGGGAACGAAAAGTTATTCTGGCCGAACGGCGCCCTGGAGGTCTCGAGGAATTTCAATGCGGGTGAACCGGACGGTTACGCAAAATATTACACTATGTACGGGTGGAAGCAGCTGGAAGAGCATTACGTTAAAGGACAGCTCGAGGGCGTATCGAGGGGTTACTATGAGGAGGGCGGGCTGAGATACGAACAGCCGTATAAAAATAATAAGAAGGAAGGCACCAGGATAGTCTATGACAAAGACAGCACCGTATTGCTCGAGCTCCCGTATAAGAATAACAGGCGTAACGGCATGGCCAGGCATTACTACGGGGAGAGGATACCCAAACTCGACAGCGTCTACGTGGAGATCAGGAGGAAAGAGGAGGGGAATTACAAAAAAGGGCAGCTGATAGCCGAGGTGCCGTATAAGAACAGCAAACGGGAGGGTATCGCGACTTACTATCACAGTAACGGTAAACCTAAGCTTGAGATAGAGTTCAAGGACAATAAATTCAAGAAATCGAAGAGATGGTATTACGAGAACGGCAAGCTCCTGTGCGAGGCATTTTATGATAAGGAGGGCCGGTTGAGCGGGCCCGTCTCGAATTATTACGAAGACGGCAAGCTGCGTTCGCGGGAGCTTTACACCAAAGGCGTCCCGAACGGCATGACCAGGTATTATGAGAAGGGCGGCACCATACGCAGGGAGGAGTCCTACACCAACGCCGTGCTGGACGGCGTGGTGAAGCAATACTATCCTGACGGGAAGGTATATCTGGAGCAGCCCTTCAGGAACGGCACGCTGGAGGGCATCGAAAGATATTATCACCCTAACGGGAAGGTCAAGATAGAGACGCCTTACCGTAACGGTTACGTCGACGGCATGTGGAGGTTCTATGACGAAGACGGCAAACTCGTTGCCGAAGGCCTTCTCGAGAAGGGCAAACTCATAGGCAAATGGAAGTTCCGGGACAGCGAATAATGAGATATTGGACAAAGCATGATAATTATGGTAATATTCATGTTATAAAAAGACGGAGCCGCTGATGTTCTCTTTGACCGTAGTATATGTATTTACGATAATAGTCAGCGTCATCATAGCATTATTGCTCGCCTATTTCGCCAGCCTTTCGTCCAGGCCGCAGAAGAGCGCGGACACGGACAGAAAAGTGACGATCTTCCCCGATTCATCCTCCGCATCCGACAGCGACCTAAAGAAGATCGTCTATCATGAGATAAGCGGGCTTGTCGAATCGAAGACGCGCTGCCAGAAGATAGCGGATACCGTTTCCGATATCTTCCGTAAGGAGCTGGAGGAGAAGATAAGCGTCAATAACTCCAACATCGCCTCGAAATATGAAGAGATAATCAAGAAAAAGGGCGAGAGCGAAGATGTGGCATGGAAAAAATATAAGAAGATACTGATAGACAAGGAAGAGACCGAGGCGGTCATCAGGAGCATAGCCGAAGGGCTGGTGGTCATAGACGCCAAAGGCAAGGTCGTCATGATGAACCCGGCGGCCGAGAAGCTTCTGGAGGCCTCGAAAAAAGACAAGATAGGCAAGTCGATACTGGAGAATATAAAAGAGTCACAGCTCCTGTCGCTCTCCAAATCCTCGCAGAACGGCGAGGACAGGTCGATAGAGCTCATAAGTAACCGCGATGAGACGAAGAAGGTGTTGAGGGCAAGCACCGCCGTGATCGAGAACGAGAACGGGCAGACCGTCGGCATGGTCTCGGTCCTGAGCGATATAACGAAGCAGAAAGAATTGGACGAGATGAAATCCAATTTCGTCGCCAACGTCTCTCATGAACTGCGCACCCCGCTCGTGGCCATCGAGAAGTCCATATCCCTCATCGTCAACGGGACTACAGGGCCGCTTTCGGAATCCCAGGCGCAGCTCCTGTCGATAGCGGAACGTAACCTGAGGCGGCTTACATTCCTGATAAACGACCTCCTGGAACTGGCCAAGCTCGAGGCCGGCAAGACGAAACTGAGGCGCGAAGATGCGCCTATCGGGAAGATCATAGACGAGGTCATAGAGAGTTTAGAGGCATGGGCAAGCACCAAGTCCATAAAGATAGAGAAATATATAGAGAAGGACCTGCCCGAACTGCATATGGACCCGGGCAGGATAACGCAGGTCCTGAATAACCTGATAGGCAATTCCATCAAGTTCACCCCTACGGACGGCACCATAATAGTCAGGGCGATATTGCGCGGAGGCGCGAACCCGCAAGTCGAGGTCAGCATAAAGGATACGGGCATAGGTATAGCCAGGGAAGACCTCACGAAGGTCTTCAACAAGTTCTACCAGGCGGGAGAGAGGGTCGCCACCGATATCAGCGGGACGGGTATAGGGCTGGCCATCTCAAAAGAGATCATAGAGCTTCACGGGGGCACTATCCGGGTGGAGAGCGAAAAGGGGAAGGGCGCCGAATTCATATTTGCGTTGCCGGTGAAATCTGGAGGGTAGGATCATGGATAAGGATATAAAGGTTCTGATAGTCGATGACGAGGCGGACTTCAGGCAGGTCATGACGGTGTGGCTCGAATCGAAGGGGTATTCCGTCATAGCCGCGGCAAACGGCAAAGATGCCATCAGCATGGTGAAGAGAGACGAGCCCAATATAATTTTCATGGACCTGAGGATGCCTATCATGGACGGCAGCGAGACGATCAAGAGGATCAGGCGTTTCAACAGGCATATACCCATAATAATAATAAGCGCGTATGTCAACGATCCCAAGATGAAAGAGGTCCGGACTACCGATATCTCCGGCATATTCTATAAGAGCGACGACTTCGAAAAAGGGAGAGCCATCCTCGAGGCGGTGCTGAGGACTCACAAGAAACTCAAAAAGACAGGCACGGATAAAGAGTAACGCCATAACGAGCCATTAATATATCCCGTTGATGATAAATAAAAAAATATTTTTAATAGTTTCCCTCGGTTTTGTATTAGCCCTCAATCTTTACGTCCGCTCCTTCCCCGTATATTTTCCGCAGCTGAAGACACAGGCCAGGGATATCATAGAGAGCGCTATCCAGAAGGGGACCATGGAAGAGGTCTATAAAAAATTCCCCCAATTCTATCCCCTTGCAAAGGATGAGATAAAGAAGTCGAAGATGGACGAATATAAGCGGCTCAACCGGAAGTCGATAGACAAGCAGATAGAGGACCTCTACGCCAAGATGAAGGACAGATACCAGGACGATTCGGGCCAGACGTACATCATGGAGCTCGATTGCTGGCACTGGACGAGGTATGTCGATAATATCCTGAAGACGGGCCATCCCGGTGACCAGGTCATAGACGGGGCGCAGTGGGACATGTTCATGCTCGCCCCGCTGGGTTGGAAGATATTGTGGGATAACCTCCTCTATTATCTTGCGGCGTTCTTATACGGCGTCTTCTCCGTATTCCATAAGGTGCCGCTGCTGACTTTTCTCTTCTACCTCCCGCTCTTCTTCATATCCGTTTTTACGATCGTCCTCTACTCCGTATCTTTCCGGTACGGGAGATATCTCGGCGCCGTCTTAACGTGCCTTTTCATAGGTATGACCCCTGTATTCATACCGAGGAGCTGCGCCGGCTGGTTCGACAAGGATATACTGAGCATGATGTTCCCGGTAGCGATATTCGGGTCTTATATCTCGGCCCTCGTAGCCGGCTCCTTCCGGAAGAGATTATTGTGGACCGTCTTTACCGCATTCCTGGTCGGGCTCTTCGCATTCGCCTGGACATTCTGGTGGTTCATATTCGTCATAATAGTATTTTACGAGGTCCTCTCGCTGGCGCACGCGGCGTTCTTCGAGGTATATCTAAGTAAGAAAGGTCCGGCGATGTTGAAAGAGAGGTCCATCCTGCTCGCCGTCTTTGTCTTTGCCGGTTTCCTGTGGGCTATAGCGCTGGCCGGCACAGAGCCGGTGATCGAGCTCTATAATCAGGTACGGTTGGCTCTTATCTTCAATAAACCGCTCATGACCTCCATCTGGCCCAATGTCTATTCCACCGTAGGGGAGATGAGGAAAACGAGCATAGCAGAGATGGCCCGCTCCGTAGGCGGCACGCAGGGTATGTGGCTCGTAGCCATCTCCGCGCTCTGCATGGCAGTGCTCTTTGTCCGTTCTTTCCTTGATAAGAAGTGTGAGCCGTTCAAGCGCGCCTCCATATCGATACTCGTCATATGGCTTGCCGCCATGGTCTTTGCCACGACAAGGGGTGTGAGGTTCGTGATGTTCCTATCTCCTCCCCTCGGGATATCGTTCGGGTGGGCGGCGAGCGACCTATACCGTTATCTTAAGGGCAGGAATAAGATGCTGGGCGTCGTATGCGCCGGGCTGATCCTGGCCGGGTCGGGGACCGTATTGATAAATAACGGATATTCCGCGGCAAGGTCCTCCTTCCCGCTCATGGATGACGGGTGGTATAAAGTCCTTAACCTTATGAAGGAGAAGACCCCGCCGGACACGATAGTCAATTCCTGGTGGGATTTCGGCGATTGGTTCAAGGTCGTCGCCGGCCGCCGCGTGATATTTGACGGGCAGAGCCAGGGCACGCCCCAGGCCTACTGGATGGCCAAGGCGCTTCTGACCGATGACGAAAATCGGGCCGTAAGCATACTGAGGATGCTGAATAACGGCGGCAACGAGGCGTTCAACGCCATGGACAGGAACATAAAGAACCCGCTCCTTTCGGCGCTTCTCCTGGAAGGGATAATGGTCATGCCGCCGGATAAGGCGCAGGCGACGCTCGCGAAATTTTTGCCTCCCTCATTCGACAGGGACGAGGTCATGAGGATACTCTTTGCCGCGCCGCCGAGGGCCTGTTTTGTCGTCGATAATTCCATGCCTTTCAAGATCGGGGCGATCTCATTCCTGGGGAACTGGGACTTCTCGAAGGTCTACATAGCGCAGAACTTCAATAAACAGGAGAAGGGGCAGATAATAGAATATCTTAAAGGCTTCGGCAGAGACGAGCAGGACCTCCAGAGATTTTATCAGGAGGTCTTCCTGATATCGACCAAAAAACTCGATGACTGGCTTTCGCACCGCCTCCAGTTCTACTCCGGGCTTATGGACGGGCGCGAGAAGGACGGCATCGTTTACTTCGAGAACGGCTTTGCGTATAACCCGAAGGATAACAGCCTCCAGTCAGGCAACGGGCAGATACCGAGGAGCTTGTTCCTCCAGGTGGGCGACGATATAGTGGAGAGCGTATATCCGAAACCGAATATAATATGTTCTCTCCTGATATTCAGGACGGAGTCGGGATATAAGTGCATCATGCTCGACCGCGAGCTGGGCAGAAGCATCTTTGTGCGTCTCTATTTTATGAGGGGGAAAGGGCTGAAGCATTTCGTCCCGTTCATCGATGCCGAGGAAGGCAACAGCTATATACGCGTATTCGGAATAGCGTGGTGAGACATGGATAAAGATATAGAGCTTTCGGTAGTGCTACCGTGCCTGAACGAGGAGAAAGCGCTCGGCGTCTGCCTGGATAAGATAAAGGAGGTCTTCTCCAGGGAGGGCATAAGCGGTGAGATAATAGTTTCGGACAACGGTTCGACCGACCGTTCCGCCGAGATCGCCAGGAAGGCGGGGGCGATAGTCGTATCGGAACCGCAGAAGGGTTACGGCGCCGCTTACCTGAGAGGGCTCAGGGAGGCGAGGGGGCGCTTCATAGTGATAGGGGACAGCGACAACTCATACGATTTCTACGACATACCCAGATTCCTCAGGGCGCTGAGGGAAGGGTATGATTTTGTCATGGGTTCAAGGTTCAAGGGCGGCATACAGAAAGGGGCGATGAGCTGGTCGCACCGTTATATAGGGAACCCTATACTTTCGTTCATGTGCCGTCTCTTCTTCCATACCTCGCTCTCGGATATACATTGCGGCATGCGCGCCTTTACTCTCGACGCATACAGGAAGATGAGGCTGAGGACCCTCGGGATGGAATTTGCGACGGAGATGGTGCTCTCCTCGCTCCTCAATAACCTCAAGGTATACGAGATACCGATCGATTATCATCCCAGGAAAGGGAAGTCGAAATTGAACCCCCTGTATGACGCCTGGCGCCATGTGAGGTTCATGCTGCTCTACTGCCCCCTGTGGCTCTATTTCATCCCTGGGACACTGGGGTTCGCCGCAGGCCTCTTCCTCCTTATATTGATATTGCCCGGGCCGTTCCTCTTCCTGGGCCGCTACTGGGACATGCATGTCATGATATTCGGCAGCATGACCGCCATAGTATCTTACCAGATCCTGAATCTGGGGGTATACGCGCATACCTTCGCCATAAGACAGGGATTTTTGAAGTATGACCCTCTCACGCTCTTCTTCCAGCGCCACTTCAACCTGGAGAAGGGGCTCGTCCTGGGCGGGCTGGTATTCCTCACCGGGTTTACCGTCATATGCCTGATATTCGCCGAGTGGTTCTCGAGATATTTCGGCGCGCTCTACAGGATAAGGGAGTCGATACTCGCCATGACCCTAATGACCATAGGGCTCCAGACGATGTTCTCTTCATTCTTCATAAGCCTGTTGTTCCTGGAGAAGGAATGAACCCGCCCCGGAAGTTAAAGAACGCCTTCCTGCTCTGTCTCATCCTTTTGATCGGATTATTGCTGCGGCTGTACAATGTCAATTTTCCCTCGATCGGTTATCATAATATGCAGGAGAACGAGCAGATGAGCATAGCCCATAATATGGAGGCGAGGCACGATTATGTGACGAAGGTCTCCTATTCCGGCAATGCCTTCGGGGACGGACTTCCGTCGGTCTCCGACCCGCAGGCCCCCCTCGTCGCTTACCAGACGCTCGCTGTATGGGGACTTTTCGGGGAGAACCTGTGGGGCCCGAGGTTATTCAACATCGTCTTCGGGGTATTGAGCATCCTGGTGATCTATCTGGTCTCATGCCTGTTGTTCGACAACAGGCATATATCGCTCTTCGTTGCCCTCGAGCTGGCCATAATGCCGCTCGCCGTCTTCTTTTCAAGGAACCTCCAGCCGGAAAGTCCGGCCCTCTTCTTCATGTTATTGGGCAGCCTCTTCTATCTGAGAGCCGCTTCGGGCGGAAAGGCCTATAACCTTATAGCGGGGGGGGTCTCATTTTCGGCCGCATGGCTATATAAGTTCAACTTCATTATCGGCGCGGCACCCTTTCTGCTCTATCTGCCGTCCATGATAGGGAAGAGGGGAGATAAGGACTTTGCGTTCCGCCTGACCGGGCTCTTCCTGCCTTACGTCGTAGTGCCGGCGTATCTCCTGTGGGCGCATCTATCGGGGCAGCCCGCCTTCAACGGTTTCGACGCAGGAAAGCTTGCGGAGATATTCTCTTATCCATACTGGAAAGACCACGGGAAGACGATATGGTGGTATATAAAAGACGAGAATTTCACGCTCATCTTTGCGATATCCTCAGCGCTCGGTATAGCGATAGCGTTCTTTAAACGGGCCAATCCCGCCGCGCGCTATATTATAGGATGGACGCTTGCCGCCATCCCCTATGCCGCCTTATACTCCGCCGCTATCCCGCAGAACAACTATTGCCAGATGCCGTTCCTGGCCCTTGTATGCGTATCTACCGCCTACGCGTCGTCCTCCATATCGGTACTGGTAAGAAAGTTCATCAAAAAAGACCCCCTTATACCTATCCTTGTCGTTGTGATAGCCGCGTCGGCCCCCATGGTGCGCGATTCCATACTGAGGATGCACTCGACGGTATTTGCCGGTGTGGACGTGGCCGGCGAATCGCTTAGGGACTTTACGAAACCGGGCGAGCGTATATTCCTGCTGACCCACTCCCAGGGTTACGGGATAGCCAGGTATGCCCACCGTTATGCCGGCTGGACGTATGATCTTGAGGAGTTCAAATATAAGGAGAAGAGATTCGGTGTCCGCTACATATGTATCTATCCGGCAGATTTCATACGCAACCTTAAGAGGGACAGGCCGGAGCTCTTCGGTTACATGCAGGAGAATTACCGCATCAAAGAGATAGGCATGACCGAAGAACCCTACCGTGTCTACTATATGATACTGGAGAAGGGCGCCGGGCCCGAACCGCAAAATTTCCTCGAATCGATCTCCGGGCAGAAGTTCCTGAAGACGATATATAAGATAGCAGGTAAATATGTCTTCTTCTACGCCGTGAGGCCTGTGCAGGGGGCCCCTCCCGCGCCTTCTATGACGCAAAATACGGCCGGAGAGGGTGCGGGATGAAAGGACTCCCTCCCGTCTCGGTCGTCATCCCCGTCAAGAACGGCGCCGATATGTTGGGGCGCTGCCTCGGGTCTTTGAAGAACGCCGATTATCCGCCCGAACGCCTGGAGATAATAGTGGCCGACGGCATGTCGCGCGACGACACGAAGGGCGTGGCCGCAGGACACGGTGCAAAGGTGGTGCCGAACGATAAGGAGCTGGTCGTATCCGGGCGGAACCGCGGTTTTGAGGCCTCCGCAGGCGAGATCATCGCCTTCACGGATGCCGACTGCGTCTTCGATAAGGGATGGCTTAAGGAGAGCATAAAGTACTTTGACGATCCGAAAGTGGGCGGCGTCGGAGGCCTGACCCTGGCGCCGGAAGAGAGCTCCGCTTTCGAAAAGGCCATAGATCTTATCTTCAGCATCGCCGAATCGCTCGGGACGACCGTACACCGTAAGGGCATTATGCGCGCCGAAGAGGCGGATGATATACCCGGATGTAACGCCATATACAGGAGGGCGGCGCTCGCGGCGGTAATGCCCGTAGACGAAGGTCTCCTGACCGCCGAAGACGTATGGATGAACTCGCTCATAAGGAAGGCGGGATACCGGCTCATACTCGCCCCAGACGTGATCCTCCGGCACTATCGCCGTAACTCTCCGGCAGGATTTTTCCGCCAGGCATACCGTTTTGCCGTCGGGAGGACCCAGATAGGGAAGAGGGACGCGAAGCTTATGAACGTCTTTCATATAGTGACGGGGCTGGCCATACCCGCGTTTTTGGCAACGGGGGTATCCTTTTACCTGGCCGGGGCGCAGGACCTATTCTTCAAGATCGTATCGCTCCTCCTGGCCGCCGTTATCTTGGCATCTCTTTTCAGGGCAAGGTCGCTCAAAACGGCCATAAACGTTCCTCTGGCGATCGCGATATTCGTCTCGGGCTGGTCTCTCGGGTTCCTGAGGGAATTGTTATTTCCGATGAAGGACGTGAGGGGGAAGTAAGAGCATGAAGGTGACATTCCTGATACCTCCGGCGCTGGACGGCACCGGTAACGTGGACAGGTGGATAGGCTGCAATTACTGCATATACTTTCTGCCCATACCCGCCGTCTTATATTCCGCCACGCTCCTGAAGTCGGCCGGCGACAGGGTCGAGATAGCGGACCTCGCCGCCAGAAGAGAGACCAGGGACGGTCTCATCTCTTTCATATCAAAAGACGATTCCGATATCTACATATTTTACACCGTATTCCTTTCCCAGAAGACGGACCGCATGGTCCGTGAGATCATAAGAGAGAAGAGGCCCGGCGCGAAATTCATATTCTCGGGCCCGCATGCTACGCTGGCGCCGGAGCTCTTCCTTGACAGGACGGATACATTCGTCGCAAGGGGGGAACCGGAATTCGTCATCAAGGGGCTCATCGAAGCCCTTAAGGACGAAAAGGCCCGGGAGTCCGTAAGGGGGCTTTCTTACCTGAAGGATTCGAAGGTAGTGAACAACCAGCCCGCGGAGCCCATAACGGATATAGATGATCTCCCGGTCCCCGACAGGGCGCTCCTCGACCACAGCCCTTACTCCAACCCCAAACTCCATCTCGGCCCTCATACCTCGGCGCTCACTTCCCGCGGGTGTTACGGACGCTGCTGGTTCTGCGTGCCAAACTCATTGTCATACTCGAGGGAGGTGGAGTATAAGAAGAGCCACCCGGGGAAGCCGCCTCCGCGTCTACATTCGGCCAGAAGGGTGATAGAGGAGTTCTCCGACATAGCGCGGCTCGGCATAAGGTCCGTATCGATCCTCGACGACGAATTCCTGTGGGACGAGAAGCGGACGATCGAGATATGCGACGGCATAAAGGGGCTTGCCCTTGAGTGGTCCTGCATCGCCCGTCCGGATATGGTGACCGAAGGCGCGGTCCGCGCAATGGCGCGCTCCGGGTGCGTCTACGTGGACCTCGGGACCGAATCTTTCGACGAGGAGATACTGGACTCTATAGGAAAAGATATGTCTCCGGCAGACACGGTGAAGGCGGTGGATCTCCTCAAAAGATACGGGATCAAGGTCGAGATAAACGTGCTCTTCGGAGCCACGCCCAGAGAGACGGAAGAGACGATGAAGAAGACGCTCAGGGCCGTGAAGCGGCTGAACCCGGATTATGTACTCTTCAATATCGCCAACCCCTATCCGGGGACGGACTTCTACGATGCCGCCAAAAGAGAGGGGTGGATGGTCTACGGGGACTATGTCCCGACGGACGCGATGAAGAGCTCCATAATATCGTATCCGCACCTCTCCAAAGAAAAACTGGAGAGCTTCATAGCGCACGCGTACCTGACTTATTATTACCTGAACCCGAGATATCTCCTGAGACAGCTCGCCGGGATAAGGAGCTGGCGCGACCTCGGCAATAAGTTTTCCGCGGCGGCGAGGTTCTTCATTAAGAATTTCATAAAGAGATAGGATGCACAGGGACCGATGAACGACCGTATAGTATTGATAAATCCTCCTCCGGAAAAGTTGGTGGAGGAGTATGATGCCCCGCCATACGGCCATATAGGCCTTGCGTACCTCGGCGCCGCGCTCAGAGGCCGCGGGTTTAACTGCTCCATACTGGACGCCAAATTGGGGCGCATGAGCAGGGGGGAGGTAGCAGGGAAGGTATCGGATATAAATCCCGCGATAGTAGGCATAACTTCGCACACCCACGAGATAAAGACCGCAGCCTCCCTGGCGCAGGATATAAAGAGGCGGGTCCCCGGGGTCAAGATCGTTATAGGCGGGATACACGCTTCGTGCCTCCCGCTCGATACGTTAAGGGATTTTGACTGTTATGATTTTCTGATAAAAGGAGAAGGCGAGGACGCGCTGATAGGGCTTTCGGATGCCGTTATGAATAACAGGGAAGGTGCTATATCCGCCATACCGGGCCTTACATACAGGAGGGGCCATGATGTAGTGAGCGTCCCGCAGGGCGGATGGATAACGGACCTGGATAGACTGCCTTTCCCCGCCTGGGACCTCTTCCCGGAGATCGGCATATTCCCCGTCATGAGCTCGCGGGGATGCCCGTATAAATGCATATTCTGCGCCCGCATGCTCGGCGACTCCGTGAGGACCAGGTCCCCCGGCAACGTCATCTCGGAGCTGAAATTCCTGACGGAGAAGTTCGGCGCGAAGAAGATATATTTCTACGACGAGACGTTCGGCTTTTACAGAAAGTGGCTGACCGAATTTCTCGACCTTATGATATCGAGCGGCCTCGGCAGGAGATTGACATGGGGCATAACTACGCGCGCGCAGCTGATAGATACGGAGATCCTGAAGTCGCTTAAGGAGGCCGGCTGCAGGAAGGTCGACTTCGGCGTCGAGTCGGGCGACGAGCGTATATTGAAGATAATAAGGAAAGGCGAGACGAAAGAGGATTTCCTGCGCGCCGCCTCGCTCGTGAAGAAGGCGGGCATAGAATCGCATGCCTATTTCATACTGGGCCATCCTCACGAGACGAGAGAGTCCGCGATGAATACCATCGACTTCGCCGCCCGGCTCAACACGGACCATATATCTCTGGGTATAATGGTGCCGTATCCCGGGACGGAGGTGGCGCGGCTGGCCCAGAACGGTGAGGGCGGGTACAAGAAGATGTCATTCAACTGGGCGGACTACAATAAGCAGCTGGCCAACGCGCTTGAACTCGAATCGATATCCAGGGCGGAGTTGACCAGGCTTCAGCTTCTCGGGTACCTTAAATTCTATGTGCTGAACCTGAAGATCGCGCCTTTCCTGGCGGCGTTATTCAAATACAGAAAACTGATCCTGGCCATAATGGCGAAATATCTTAAGGCCTCGGCAGGGGAACGGACCAAAGGAGCGGCATGAAAGTACAGCTGATATTCGCGCCGCCGAAAGAGAGGACGAAACTCTCGGACATCGTCGAGAAGGTCTACCCTCCGCTCGGCGTCCTCTACATAGCCGCATACCTCAGGGAGAAGATGCCGCATCTTAAGCTCCGGGTCACGGACGGCCTCCTGATAGGATGGGAAGCGATGGTCGGGGAGGTGAAGACCTTCGCGCCCGACGTGATATTCTTCTCTTATATAACGCCGTGCGCTATGGGCGCATACGCCGCAGCCGACCATATCAAAGGCGCCAGCCCGGGGACTGTGACCGTCTTCGGCGGACCGCACGCCACCGCCCTTCCGCTCGAGGCCTTCGAGAGGTCCCGGGCCGACTTCGTCATCGTCGGGGAAGGGGAGGAGACGGCATTAGAGCTCGTGAGGGCGCTGGAGAGAGGCAGGAAGGACCTCCGCGATATCGACGGGCTGGTATGGAGGGACGAAGGAAAGATAATACGGAACAACCCGCGGCAGTTCATGCGCGACATAGACACGATACCTTTCCCGGCAAGAGACCTCGTAGATATGAGATCGTACAAGGGATGGTTCGTGCACCGGAAGACGCCGGAGACGTCGATACTCTTTTCCCGGGGCTGCCCTTTCGACTGCACGTTCTGCACGAACGCGGTCTGGAAGAGCTCCAAGCCATGGCTCCGCCTGCGTTCGCCGAAGAGGATCGTCGATGAGATGGAGAGCCTGAAGGCGTCCGGCATACGCGAGGTCTTCGACAATTCCGACGAGTTCAACTGCAACCTGCAGTTCGCGATGGCCGTCTGCGACGAGATAAAGGACCGTAAGATCAACATGCCGTGGAAGACGCAGTTGAGGGCCTCTCCCTTTTCCGAAGACCTCGTCAGGAAGATGGCCGAGTCGGGATGCTGGTATGTGCACCTGGGCATAGAGTCGGGGAACGAGAGGACATTGAAAGGGATCAGGAAGAAGATAACGCTGGACGAGACGAGGAGGGCCTGCGGGATATTGAAGAAGTACGGGATCAAGGTCTTCGGCCTCTTCATGCTATTCAACGCATGGGAAGAGGACGGCCATCTCGTTTTTGAGAATGTCAGCCAGACCGAGAGGACCCTGGAGTTCGCGAAGGAGATGATAGACAAAAAACTTCTCGACTACATGTCCTGCACCATAACGACGCCTTATCCCGGGAGCGAGCTCTTCGGGATATCCAGGAAATTCGGCCTTATAAAAGACGACCTCCTGCGCGACTGGTCCAGATGGCTCACCGATGAGTCGTTCATAATGAGGCTGCCCGGGATCACCGAGCGCGAGGAGAGCCACCTCTATTTCAGGGGTTCGCTCCTCCGCGCCTATTGTTACCTGAAGTCCGGGAACTGGTCGCTTAAGGACGTGCCCGTATTCCTGGGCAAGTTCATAAAGTCGGTTTTTCTCAGGGTAAAAGGCCTTTTCGGCAAATAAACCGGGCCGTTCCCTTGACAAATCTACCTTTTGTGATATATTATTATATAATATATAATGATATAAAGGACTAATTCAATAATGAGTTATTACAAAGTATTGGGATTTGAAAAAGAGCCTTTTTCTACGAGCCCTGATCCCAATTTTTTTTATCTCTCGAGAGAGCACGAGACGGCGCTGACCAATATCCTGATAGAGCTCCGCCTGAAACGCGGCCTCTCCGTGGTCCTCGGCGATGTGGGGACCGGCAAGACGACCCTCTCCCGGAAATTGATCCAGGAACTGAAAGACAGGGACGACTTCGTCTTCCAGATAATCCTCGACCCGTCCTTCGAAGACGAATCGCTCTTCCTCGCGGCCCTCGCAAGAAATTTCGAGATAGATGCTATCCCCTCCCCGGAAAGCGGCACACCCGCGTCGATACTCGACATAAGGGAGTCCCTCGAGAGGTTCCTCTTCCAGAAAGGCGTCACGGAGAACAAGATCGTCACCCTCATAATAGACGAATCCCAGAAACTTAACGAGAGCTCCCTCGAGGTCCTGCGGGTCCTACTCAATTACGAAACGAACGAATTCAAACTCCTGCAGCTCGTCCTGCTGGGGCAGATGGAATTGCACTCAAAGATCATAGACATACCCAACTTCTTCGACAGGATAAGTTTCAAATATACGCTCAACCCCCTCGACCTCGCGGAGACGAAAGAGATGATAGAGTTCAGGATAAGGCAGGCGGGGTATAAAGCGAACATGAACCTCTTCCTCGATGAGGCGATAGGCGAGATACACCGGTACAGCAAAGGCTACCCCAGGCGTATAACCATGTTATGCCACAGGGCGCTGAAGACGCTCGTCCTGAAAAATAGATTTGTGATAGATGCCGCGCTGGTGCGGGAACTTGTAGATGAGGAAGTGAGATCGGGATGGCACAGGAAAGACCTGCTACTCCAGAAAAACAGTTACTAGGCCTTATAGAGACGAACTCCGCGAAGCCGGTGAATATACAGGCGCAGGCGGTGAAACACCAGGGGATGAGCATGCTCTCCCGCGGCGCGTGGATGGGCAGGTTGTCGTTCTTCAGGGATAATCTCAAGAGATGGCTCAGCGGGGATTATCTTCAACTCGATATAAAACTGCTCAATAATGTCCTCATCGTCCTGATAGCTATGCTGACGGTATATCTACTGGGCAGCGTATACAGTAACGCGGTCTATCTGACAAAACTGCCGTCGTTGAAGTACGACGTCAAGACGGCCAAAGGCGAGGAGGCGGGCCCAAAGAGCATGTCGGTCCTGAAGAACGCGATGTCATACTATTTGGAGAAGGTCAGGCAGAGGGATATCTTCAAGATCGGCGAGCAGGCCCCTCCGGAGAGGCCTGCTGTCCCGGGCGCGCCCGTCCAGAAGGTGGCCGAAGAGGGCCAGCGTTTCAAGCTGGTGGGGATATCCTGGTCGAAAGAGCCGGACGCCATGATAGAGGACACGCTTGCGCTCAGGACATTCTTCGTCAAGAGGGGACAGATGCTGGGGCGCGTAAAGGTCGAGGCGATATTCAAAGATAAGGTCGTATTGAGCTGTGACGGCACGGAGACGGAGTTGAGATGAGACGCGCTGCTGGCCATATCTGCATATTACTATTCTTCCTGGCTATAGTTCTATATCCGGTATCTTTCAGGATCGCCGAGGCGGAGGATGCCGGGCCCCAGGCGGCGTCCGCGGAGACGCTCGACCCTACGTCGCCGGCTTCTATGATGAGCCGTGATATCATAGCAGGGGGCATGAACGGGAACGTCTCCCTGGACCTCAGGAATATCGACATCGTCGAGGCGCTTAAATTCCTGGCGGTGAAGGCGGGCGCGAACATCATAGCCACGAAGAACGTTGCCGGCAGGGTCACGCTGATGGTGGAGAACGTGCCGGTCCGGGACATATTCGATATCATGTTGAGGTCCAACGGCCTCGCCTACGCAAAGCAGGGAGATATATACAACGTCATGACCGAGGAGGAGTACAAGGCCATCTTCGGCAAGAAGTTCTCCGACATACGGGAAGTGAGGGTCTTCAAACTGCAATACGCCATACCCGAACAGGCCTTCAGCATGCTCGATGCCCTGAAGAGCGAGATAGGCAGGGTCCTCGTCGAGCCGGATTCCGGCACGGCGCTCATAATGGACACCCCGGAAAAGATCCAGGAGATAGAGAAGGCGATATCGACGCTCGAGGAGAAGAACCTCGTAAAGGTCTTCAACCTGAAGTACGCCAAGGCCAAAGAGGTGGAGGAGCAGCTGAAGATGCAGCTCGACGCCAAGAAGGTCGGTTCGGTAAAGGCGGACGAGCGCTCGAACCAGATAATAATCCAGTCGTTGCCGGAGAGGATGCCGGACATAGAGAAGATAATAGCCGCCCTTGATACCAAGACGCGGGAAGTCCTGATCGATACGCAGATCATCAAAGTGAAATTGGCCGATACGCTGACCCACGGTATCGACTGGGAGGGGATAGCCAACGTCGGCAAGAAAGCAGGCATGATCTATATGGGTTCTTATCCTTTCAGCGTACTGCAGACGGCCACCTCGGCGGCGGCGACCGTCCTGCCGAGCAGGTACAGTTACCTGACCGATAATTACGCTACGAAAGGCGTCGGCTCAGTCCCGTTCAGCGGCAATGCCGTTACCAATGTCGGAGGCACCACGGTCGCGCCCGGGGAAGAGATGCACGTCGGTATAGTGGGCCAGAAGTACGACCTCGATTTCCTCGTAAAGTATATGCAGACATTGGGCAATACCCAGGTCCTCTCCAGCCCGAAGCTCGCCGTAGTGAATAACCAGGAGGCGCGTATACATATCGGGGAACGGCAGGCCTACGTCACCACCACGACGACCACCGGGCAGACGACAAGCACCGTCTCCGAAGAGGTGACCTTCGTCGACGTCGGCATCCAGCTGGCAGTGACACCCACGATAAACACGGACGGTTATATAACGATGAAGATAAAGCCGGAGATATCGAGCGTCGTCTCCACGCTCGAGACGCCGTCGAAGAATAAGATACCGATAATCGACACGTCGATGGCGGAGACGACCGTGATGGTGAAGGACGGGTCTACTATAATCATAGGCGGCCTTCGCAAAGAGGAGAAGACGAAGGACTCCGACCAGATACCTTTTCTGGGAAACGTGCCGATAATAGGGTTCCTCTTCAAATCCGCCAGCACGAAGACCGAGAGGACGGAGCTCCTCATCATGATAACCCCCCATATAGTGAGCGGCGACCTGTTGACGACGGGAGACGAGGCCGATTTCGAGTATAAGGCGCCGAGGGAGTATAAGGACTACAAGCCGTTCACGGAAGATAAGGAGATCATCTCCGTAGAAAAGTCCCCGGCCGATTTCATAAAACCTTACAGGGAGTATTCGAATCCGCCGGCCCGGGGGAAAGAGAAGGCCGGCAGTCCGGTATTTAAACTCGACGAGGGGATGAAGGATGAATAAGGCGATCACCATAATAATCGCGGCGGCAGTTTTAGTCCTAACGGCCCATCCGTCATCCGCTATATTCGACAACAAGAAGCTGAAAGAGACGGAGGATAAACTGGCCGGCGTGGAGGCGTCTTATGAAAAGGTCGGGAAGGATTATGAGAAGCTCAGGCAGGAGATGCAGGAATTGAACGATAAATACGCCGTGGTGCTCAAAGAGAACGAGGCGATGAAACAGGACCGCGAGAACCTTATGGCGCAGGCGAAGACATTGCTCGTCGAGAGCGGGCGGACGAAGGAGCTGGAAGAGCAGGTCAAGGGTTTCGAGCCGGAGAAGATAGCGTTGACAGAAGAGAGGGATAAGCTTAAAGAGGAGAACACCGCGCTTTCGAAAGAGTTGGAGATATCCAGGGCCGAAGAGGAACGGCTCTCGAAGTGGGTCAGTGAATCCCAATCGGGGATGGAGACGGTCAAAAAGGAGGCCGCGATAAAGGGGCTCCAGAACGATCTCGCCAAGGCGAAGTCGACGAAGAGCAAGGTCGAGGCGCGGCTCGCGAAGGCAGAGAAGCAGTTGAAAGACCTGGCCGCAAAACAGGGCAGGTTGGAAGAGGAGAAGGACGCCCTCGAGAAGGAGCTTGCCGCGTCCAGGAAAGATTACGCCGAGGCGTTGAAGACGAACAAGGCCTTCGAGCAGAACCTCAAAATGATGCCCAAGAAGTTCTCCGAGATGGGGAGGCAGAATAAGCAGCTCATAAAAGAGACGTCGGAGATGCACTACAATCTCGGCGTATTCTACGTGAAGAATAAAGAGTACGAAAGGGCGCGCACGGAATTTGAGAAGGCGGTCGAGATAAATCCCGATGATGGCGCCGCGCACTTCAACCTGGGTTATATCTACGCGGAACAATTGACGAACCGCAGGAAGGCGATCACGCATTTCAAACGTTATCTGATGCTCTCTAAAGAGGACGACCCCGACGTGGATTACGTCAAGAAATATATCCTGACATGGCAGACGTACGACGGCAAGGAGCCGATGGAATAATGAGGAGAACGTTAATAGGGGCGGGGATAGCGTTACTGATCCTGGGTATAGGGTATAGGGTATCGGGTATAGGGTCCGGAGTATCGTCTTTTGCGGAAGAGACGGCGCCGGCCAATACGACCGGAACGACGGAAGCGAAAGAAGAGGAGCAGCTGAAATTCGTCGGGACCTTTTATGATACGCGGGTCCCGGAGCAGAACTACTTCTTCATAAAGAGCGTAATATCCGTATTCGGCAACAAGTTCGGTAAGCAGCCAAAGACGCCGGAAGAGGTGGAGGAGGCGGTATGGGACCAGCTCCTCATGTCTTATGAAGCGTTCAGGAGGGGGATCACGGTAAATCAGGAGGAAGTCGACGGTGAGGTCGATAAGATACTCCAGGCGGAACGGGTGGCGTTCGACCGTAAGAGCGACAGGGCGGGTTACGAGAAGTGGGTGAAAGAGAAGACGAATGAGCCTATCGCGCTCTTTGAGAACCAGATAAGGCATATGATCCAGCTGCAGCGCCTTAAAGAAGAGGTCATGAAGGCGATAGAGCCGGAGGTGACCGACGCGGAGGCGTTACAGGGTTTTCTGAACGAGAATAGCTCCCTGGATGTGGAACTTGTCCAGTACGACCTTGAAAAAGACGCAGGTATGTGGTATAATAAAGCCATTATGGACCCGGCCTCCTGGGACAAAGAGAAGGCGGCCAGGCCCAAGGACTTCAGGCGGCCGGGAGGCGTGACCTGCCAGTTCCTTATAGATTTCTGGGGTATACCGGAAAAGGCGCTCCAGGAGATGGTAAGGATGAAGCCGGGCGAATTCCATAAACCGGAGCCGATCTACAAGGGGTGGGGCGTATTCAAGGTCTTGGGATCGACGGCGGCCGATGGATCAAAGTTCGAAGAGGTGAAGGAGAGATACCGAGAAAAGGTGAAAGCCGGTAAGAGATACACGGGTTACGGCGAATGGTTCGAAAAGTTCAAGAAGGACGCGAATATACAGATTTATCCGGCCGCTGTCGCGGACGGAAGCCAACCCAAGAACCCTTCGACAAATGCTCAGGGTTCTGTAATGAGCGAAACCGAAGGACAGAAGGAGGAGTGAGAGATGAGTAAAAAATTAACGGTACTTGTAGCGGTCATATTCCTTGTCGGCATATCGAGCGGGATATCTCATGCGAAATCATTGAAGGCCCTGGTAGATCCCAAGGTGGCCAGCGAAGAGCAGATGAAGGAGATCGACCTGTCGAGCCGCGCCGCCCTGAAGGCGCAGGAGTGGACCATATATCTGCATAACAGGGACGGGGCCCAGGGCGTGGAGACGGATATCCTCACATTCACCGACGAGACGGTCAATTCGAGGAACCTCGAAACGAAGGGTTATCCTGTCTCCAACTTCGGTCTCTTCGTCAACCCGAACGGCTCCGCTTCGTGGGAGACGATGAAGACGAACCCGGCCAATAAGGACAAAGCGTTCCTGAGGGGTGAAATAAGAGGCGGCGTCATGACCGGGACCGTCTTCATGAAGCCGGCAAAGGGGAGGACGTCCACGTACATATTCTCGACGGTGAATCCGGCGACGGTTACGGCGACGGCGGCGGTCGAAACACAGGCGGCACCGGCGACGACGGTTAAGAAGGGCAAAAAATAGTCAAAGAGGAGCTCGATCGATGAGAAGGCGTCTTATATTAACGCTCATCGCGGCCGTTTATCTTATATCAGGTCCGGCCTATGCGGTCCCGGCCGAAGAGAAGGCCGCTCTGCCCCGGGAAGAGGTGGCGACCAGGTCCGTTGTGGGCATCGTAAGCGGGGTAAGCCCGAGCTTCATAGCGATAGAATACGGGATCGATCAGGCAGGCCCGTCTCTAGAATTAGCTTTCAATATAGACAAGAGTGTCAAGGTGGAGAACAAAAGGAGCATAAAAGAGATAGCCATGGGCGATACGGTGGAAGTCACATACGGCGAGATAACGAGGATCGCCCCCGACGGCAAAAAACTGGGGTCTAAGCGCGTGGCGAAGAAGGTGACCTTTATGAGGCCGGCGGCCAAGCCATCGGAATCGAGCGTGCTGACCTCTGTGGAGCAATAAGACAGGTAACGTTATATTTCGCGGGGCGATCAGGAGAGATGATTGAAATCGCATAAACGATTTGCCATTTTCTTTCTAATAGCCATACTATCTCTCATATCTTCTATTTTAACCCCGCCCGCATCGGCGGCCCAGATAAAACGCGTACAGACCGGCGATGTCTATTTCGATATCGATGATACGAGCGCCATCGTCTCTTTCGACGCCGTCGACCAGACGAAGACGCTCGTCTTCCTGTATCCCGACGCGGACTATACCACCGTCCACCTCCTCAGGAACACGCTATTCACCTCGCAGTTCGAGTCGGACTCATCCCTCGTCATATCCCGCGCCGCCGGAAGCGCGGGCGCCACTGTGCGTTATTACCTGATAGAGTTCAGTGAAGGCGTGACCGTCCAGAGGGGCCTCAGCTCCTTCCTCGCCGGCGTCATAACCAATGATAAGTACCGTATAAAAGATATAGCTTTGCCCGAATCGGTCGAGCTAGATAAATCGATATCTTTCGTAGATGCAAGCATGACGCAGAGCTACGCTTATACCGACGAACTCGCGCTTATCTCCAGCCGCATAATCAACGACGGCGCGACCCTCCGGCTCGAAAGGTGCGCCACCAACGACGAGACGAGAGTTATCACCATGATATGGCAGGTGATAGAGTTCGACACCGATACGCTGGTCCGGCAAGGCGAGACATTCATAGGGAACAGCGCGACTTACAATACCTCGGCCATCTCACCCGTGATACCTGCCGGGAAGCTTGACAAGTGCGCCCTCTTTTATAGCTACAGGGCGAACAATACCGTGAACGGGAATGAGAGCTTATACAGGATAGACGGCAGTATTCAAAACGCGACCCTCGTCAATTTTACGAGAGGGAACCAGACGGGCGCCACCAATACATCCGTCTGGGTCGACTGGTACGTTGCGGAGTTCCAGGATGAGTCGACATTCGTCCAGACGAACGTCACCACGCTCGCGGCAGGCGAGACCGGCGGCGCCGTCACGTTGACCAATGCCACAAACCCGGCAAGGACCTTTGTCAGGGTCGGAGTCGCCGGCCCGAATACCCAGACCAATACTTATGAAGATGATACCGAGCTCTGCCCTGAGACGGAGAAATTGCAGGGGCTCGCGTTCGACCCGTCAACGAATTCGATATGGGTGACAGGGTATCTTACGGATAGTATCTATAAGGTGAATGCCACCACCGGTAACCTGACCGGCACATATCCCGTCGGCGTGAACCCGATCGCCGTAGTTTACGATCCGTCGAACCTTGCCGTATGGGTGGCCAATTACGGGTCGAATAACGTGACGAAGCTGTATGCCTCCAACGGGACGGAGATAGGGAACTACTCTGTCGGCACGAAGCCGATGGACATCGCCTATGACTATTCGAACGCCACTACCCAGTACATCTGGACGGCGAACTACGGGTCGCAGAATGTGACCAAATTGTACGCCAATAACGGCACTTTAAGGTGCACCAACGCCACGAGCCAGGTCAATCCCACATCCATCTGTTATGACCCTGACGGTAAACAGATATATGTCACGTTCTGGAGCGGTTCCACGGGCGAGCAGGCCTCCAGGGCCCCCTGTTATAATAACAATGTCACCGTAGCGTGGAACGCGATCGATACGGGCACCACCAACCAGGGGCAGATAAGGGTGCGCTGGGCCGATACGAAGGGCTACACGGGCATGAACGCCTCGAGCGGCAGTATGTGGATAACACAGCAGCGCCTCCACCAGTGCCGCCGGATATACGTGAATGAGTCGGGCGCGAACTATTATCCGGAACTCTCTCCGATAGGCGTGGCGTGGGACAATAACACCAAGACCGTCTGGATCACGAATTACGCGTCAAATACGCTCTCGAAGATGTATCCCAATAACGGTACGGACACGGGCCCCTTTACTACGATAGCAAATCCCTACGATGTCGTCTACGCCCCGAACGATACCTCCATGTGGGTCTCATGCTCCGGCCCCGCATCGCTGCAGCACTTTGATACGGACGGCACGCTCCTCGGCACCTATCGGCTGGTCAACATAAGCGATACGATCTACCTCGCCCGCCAGAATACGGGCTGTAATCTTACGGCGCACTGGTATGTAGGGGAGTTCTCCCCGGTGAATATAAAGGATCCTAACGGCGTCGGCGAGGTCTGGCGCGTCGGCCAGGTAAAGCAGATCAACTGGACACAGTCATCCGATGTGATAGGCCATACGCTCGCCATAAGCGCGAATCTGGCTAACAGCACCAATATATCGAATTACACAGTCATCAACGGCTCCGTCCCGGCCTCTTCCAATAACACAGGCACGTTCAACTGGAATGTCACCTCTACCATAGGCGGGGCCAACTCCATAGGCAAACTCGTCAGGATAGGCATAAAGGACACGAATCTCACCGCGAGAAACTACGATGTCTCGAACGCGCCTTTCGAGATAAAGGGTGATATACCGGCCGTGACTGCGCCGGTCGGCGGCGAGGACTGGCGCGTGGGAGAGAGCCACGACATCACCTGGACGAAGGCGGGGGACCTGAGCGCCAATAACTTCAGTATAAGCTTATCGAGTGACGGCGGCGGCAACTGGACGGTCATAAATAACACCACTTCCGGCAGTGCCACCACTTACAACTGGACGATACCCGATACCGCTGAGACCGGCGGTTCGATGCGGATAAATGTGAGCTGGGAGGGCGACCCACTCAACGTGACGGCAATGTCGCCCGCCAACTTTACCGTAAGGGCCAAGATAAATGTAACTTATCCTACAACGGGTGTGGAGTGGCTTGCCCAGAGTAACGGCACCATCACCTGGACCAGGAACGGTTCGTGGTCGCCAAATACGGTCAGTATATATTACAGGAATGCCACAGGCACAAACCAGCTCATAAACGGGAGCGTGCCGGCAAATAATTCGACCGGCCCGAATGTAGGCAGTTACTTCTGGGACAACATAACCGTGAACGCTTCCAGCGCCGCCACGCGCATATATATAGAGAGCAACGTCGACTCAGCCGTCAATTCCACATCCGAGGCCTTCACAATATTCCCTTATATAGAGGTGACCTATCCGAACACCGACGACGTCGTATGGAACGTGACCGACAGCGTACCGATAAACTGGACGCTATACGGCTCTATGGACACCGTCGATATCTGGTATAATAATTCGAGCGGCTGGTCAAAGTTAGGGGACAGTGTGAACGCGAGCGGCGGGACATGGATGTGGTACAACATCCCCGTCTCCTACGCGAGCGAGACCGCGTACATATGGGTCGCCAAGCACACCACGGCCGGCGCGCCGGTCATACCGAGCGATGCCTCGAACTACCCCGCAAGGATACGCGGAAAGATAAGCGTCGGCAAGCCCGCGTTGAACAATATCTATACGATAAACAGCTCCCAGTATATAAACTGGACGGCAAGCGGTTTTGGCGCTTCCGAGAAGGTGAGGATCAAATTCTCTCCGTCCGGCGCCATGGACCCCGGGAACCTGACGAACCTGACGAACGCCACCACGGACCCGGTCGCCAACAACCAGACGTGGACGTGGGCCGCCGTGCCGAAGAACGTTACCAATGTGGGAAAGATACGGGTTGAGTGGACCAGCAATAACTCGACCTATGGCGACTCCGCCAACTTCTCCATAAAGGGGAGTATAGACGTGAACCTCCCCAACACCACAACTACCTATTATATAGGAAGCGCGATGCCTATAAACTGGTCTGTGCCTGCCGCCTCGAACGGCTGTATAGGCGCCGTCGAATTGAGGTACGTACTTGAGAACGGGAGCGGCGCCTCGACCAATATCTCCAACGGCACGGGCTGGTGGTTCGATGAAAGCGGCCAATACAGCTGGCCGATCCCGGAAAGCGCCAGCATAAGCGACGCGGTGAGGATAAAGGCCGTGATGGCTAACGACTCGTCCAACGTATCGAACCTTTCAAGCGTGCCATGCAGGATAATGGGCGTCCTGAATGTCACCTCACCGGACAACGGCACCCAGGCCTGGAAGATAGGCTCTACGTACCCGATCACATGGAACCGGAACGGGACGAACCTGGGCAATATAAACATCACATTCTTTAACGGGAGCTCCAATATAACCATATACTCATCTTACGATTCCGCGGTGGGCACGGCCGACTGGACCGTCAATAATACGACGATGGGAAGCGGCCAGAGGATGGACAATGTCACGGTAAGGATAGCGTCCATAACTTATCCCAGTTATACATACGATATATCATCCGCGCCTTTCTCTATCGTCCCGAATATCGATGTCACCTGGCCCGATATCCTCAATACGACGCTCTATGTCGATACCAACGTCACTATACAATGGACCGTCCTGGGCGATCTCGACAAGGTCAACGTATATTATTCGCAGGACGGCGGTTCGACCTGGGGTAGCCCCATCGCCGAAGGAGAGGCGAACGACGGGAATTTCACCTGGCAGGTCCCGAACCAGAATATACAGGAAGCCGACTCCAAACTGAAGATATGCAATTACTATTACAATCTCACACCATCGGCTGCCGGCGGCGAATCGAGGAGCTTCACCATAAAACAGAATATAGAGATACTGCACCCCAACGCCACGGACAGGCCCCAGGTCGGCCAGGCCTTCGCTATCCAGTTCATGCCTCACGGGACCGTGGGCAAGGTCAACATAAGCTGGTACAACGGTTCGAGCTGGACGGAGCTTGTGAATAATACGAGCACCACGCCCGGCATAGTCAATACCTTCAACTGGCCGGAGGTGCCGGATGAGATGTCCACAGCAGTCAACAGGATCAGGATAGAGAGCGAGACGTACGGAGGTGTTAATAACACATCAGGGCTATTCCCCATAGTGGGATATATAAATGTCACCGAGCCGAACGCCAGCTACTATGCCAAGGCCGGCTCTATAGCAAGCGCGCCGTTACGCTGGTCCTATAGCGGTACCAAGGTGGGGGATGTCTATATTAAATATTCTACCAACGACGGCCAGAACTGGACCAATATCTCCACCGTACCCGCCACTTACGGCGGCAACTACACCTGGCCCCTCGTCCCGTCCCTCAAGAATAACCTGACGAGGATAAGCGTCACCGACGTCAACGACTCAAACACCACCAATATGTCGGAGCGGTTCGAGATAATAGGCGCTGTGACCATGGGCCTGCCGAACGGCGGAGAGACGTGGAAGGCCGATTCGACGCGCGAGATCACATGGAACGCGGAGGCCGTTTCGACGGTATCCCTCTACTATAGCGTGAATAACGGCACCGGATGGACTCCGATACCGGATGCCGAAGGGCTGAATGCCGGTGACGAGTCGTTCAACTGGAGCATATCTAACAGCATGCCGATCACGGCCAATGCGTCTATCAGGATAGACGACTCGACCAATTCCACTATAAACGACACGTCCGACGCCGTCTTCAACATAGCGCCCGATATAAACGTTCTCCATCCCGAGACGCAGGCGGACGTCCTCATAGCGGAAGAGTCGGGCAACATAACGTGGACATGGACGGGCGATTTCGATAACATCACGCTCCAGTATTCCACCGATAACGGCGGGAACTGGAGTTACGTCAATCCTGCCACGCCCCAGGTGCCCAATACAGGCACATACGAATGGACATCGGTGAACGGCACCGTCATCTCCAAGAACTGCCTGGTGAGGATAAGCCATCCGGATAATGTCACTTATAACTCGACTTCAAACGCTACGTTCCCCATAAGGGGCAAGATAACCCTCGACAGGCCCAATGACCCGAACGAGGCCTGGCGCATGGGTAATACATATCCCATAAACTGGACGAAGCAGGGCAATATGTCCACGGTCAATATATATTATTCGACAAATGACGGCGCGTCCTGGGCCAGGATAAACCCCGATGCCGAAAATGCGTCGAACGGCACTTATAATTGGGCTATAAATGCGACCACCACACCTTCCTCCAGGGCCAGGATAAGCGTCAACTACACGGCGGATGAGGCGAACGTCTCCGCAATGTCGGCGCAGTACTTCAGGGTGACGAAGCTCGCGGTCACGGCGCCTAACGGCGGCCAGAACTGGAGGTCGGGTTCGACCTATGAGATAACCTGGCAGAGCGGCAATATAAGCAAGGTCAATGTCACATACTCCCTTACCAACGGTTCGTCCTGGTTCGCCGTCCCGAACGGGACCGATATAAACGCCTCGGATAACAGCCTGAATTGGACGGTGGGGAACACGACCAACTGCTCGAATATAGCCCTCATAAGGGTCGAGGACACATCCAATGCCACACTGAACGATACCTCCGACGCCTTCTTTGCCGTCATACCGAACTTCACAATAACGCATCCCAGGAACGGGGACCCTGTCCTGGCCGGTGACCCGTATAATATAACATGGAACAAGACGGGCTCCAACATAGGCAACGTGAAGATCGAATATTCGACCGGCGGCAACTCGAGCTGGATCTCCATAAACGATTCCGCATCGAGCACATCCCCGTATTACTGGAGCTCTGTATCCGGCGAAAACCTATCCAATGACTGTTATGTGCGGCTCACGAGCGTAAATAATGCTAACGGGTCCAACGAGAACGACCTCGCCTTCTATATAAGAGGCAACATCACCCTTACCGCTCCCATCGGCGGGGAGGACTTCCAGGTCGGCAACCCGACCAACGTGACGTGGACTAAGTCGGGTAACTTCTCAAGCGTCGATATATACTATTCACCCGATAACGGTTCGAATATCTCCAACTGGACCAAGATAAACCCGAGCCCGATAAACGCGTCTCTCGGCACATACCAGTGGAACATAACCTACAGCGAAACGACGACGACCCAGGGTCTCATAAGGGTATTGAACCCCGACGACGGCCTGAACGCCACCTACGACACCTCCTCGGACACGTTCAACATAATAGGGACCCTCGTCCTCAACTACCCGAACGATGACGGTGTGGTCCTCACGTATGACGGCACCGGTTCCAAGTGCCAGGTGAACTGGACGAGGTACGGCGGCATAGCTACCGTCAACCTCACTTACAAGAATTATGACACCAATAATACAACGGTCATAAACAGCAGTGTCGACGCAAGTTTACAGAAATATAACTGGACGATACCCGATGAGGTAGGCACCAACATGAAGGTGAGGATAAGGGATAACGATAACGACAACGTCACCGACGAGTCCAACTACTCTTTTGCCATAAAGGGGACGATACAGCTGATACAGCCGAACGGCAATGAGAACTGGACGGTCAATTCCGTGCCCAAGCCGCAGATACAGTGGAAGACGAGGGGCGCCTATCCGGGGATGATCCTTATCCAGTACGCCACGGACAATGCCACCTGGAAAGGCAACTATACCATGGCCGCCGGGGCCGATAATGCCACGGTCTCATACAACTGGACGGTGCCCGATGATATAGCCAACACCGTCAAGGCGAGGGTATTGACACAGGTGAGCGATGCCAAGGTCGACGTGAACGACACATCGGACGCGAACTTCAGCATAATAGGTAACATCTCCCTCAATGCGCCTACGGGCGGCCAGACATTCCTCTATCCGGACAGTGCCACGATCGATATAAACTGGACCGCCAAGGGGACCGTGACCCCGGTGAGGATAGAGTATTCTCTCGATAACGGTTCGAACTGGGACGATATCACCAATAACTTCACCGGCGTCGAGGGGTATAACAACTATTCGTGGCCCACACCGGACGAGAGGAGCGCAAGATGCCTCATAAAGGTCTCGGATAACAGGACCGCCTTCTACGACCACGCGACCAATCAGTCGTCGTCCGTCTTCAAGATATGGCCTAAGCTGAACCTGACCGAGCCGGTCTCCGGCCAGAACGTCGTCGCCCACTCGAGCGATACTCCTATAAGATGGACATATACAGGGACGAAGATAAAGAACGTTACTATCGCGTATTCCACGAACGGCGGCACCAACTATAGTGCTATTGAAACGGTCGCTGTGACGCAGAACGGCACCTATGTATGGCCGCTTGTCCCTACCACCACCTGTGACGATAATGCCAGAGTAAGCATTACCGATGCGGATGACGCGAATATATCGAATGCCACCCCGCTCTTCAACATCGTTGGAAGTATTCTCCTGACCCAGCCGAACGGGGGCGAGAACTGGACGGCCGGCTCCTCGAGACAGATACAATGGACGAGGTTCGCCGTATCGACGCTAAATATAAGTTACTCCACGAATAACGGCGGCATATGGAATGACATAAACTCGAGTTACGACACCACGACTAACACCTCCATATCGTGGGACATACCGAGCGACACCGCCATCACCAACCAGGCGAAGATACGCATACAGGATACGGCCAATCCCGATAATGTGAGCGATATCTGCGATAACACTTTCAATATTACAGCCAGCCTGAACATTCTCCACCCTGAGACCCAGAGCGATGTCTTCATAGCGGAGGATACGCACTACATCACATGGTCGAAGACGGGGACCGGTTTGAGCGAGGTCAAGCTCGAATACTCCACGGACAGCGGCGGCAACTGGAGCAACGTCAACGCGACGGCCAACGTCGACAATAACGGCAACTACACCTGGGTCTCGGTGAACGGTACGGCCCTCTCCGATAATTGTCTGGTCAGGATAAGCGACCCGGACAAGGCAGAGGTCAACTCCACATCCAACGCCACATTTGCTATAAAAGGCAAGATAACGCTCACCCGTCCCAATGACGCGGATGAGAACTGGAGGGTAGGCACGGCCCAGAACATCACCTGGACGAAACAGGGGAATATGTCCTCGGTGAATATATACTACTCTAACAATAGCGGCACGAGCTGGACGAAGGTGAACGCCGCACCGGTCGACTGTGCCGGCGGCAACTACTCATGGACTATAAACGCCTCCACCGTGCCTTCTACCCAGGCGAAGATAAGCGTGAACTACACGCTCGATGAGTCGAACGTCTCCGATTCCTCGACGAACTCGTTCAACGTCACAAAACTGATGGTCACAAGCCCCAATGCCGGGACGGAGAACTGGAAGGCGGGCTCCACTTATGAGATAACCTGGAGTTCCCTGGCCATATCCAAGGTCAATATCAGATATTCGACTAACGGCGGCTCTTCATATACGCTCGTGCCCGGGGCCGATAACGTCACCGCCTCTGACCAATCGTTCAACTGGACTGTAAACAATACCACCGCCATATCGAACCAGGCGTTGATACTGGTGGAGGACTCATCGAACGCGACCGTGAACGACACCTCCAACAGCACATTCAACTTCACCCCCGACCTGAACATCCTCCATCCGGAGACATCCGGCGATATCGTGATAGCGGAGGACCCGTACTACATCACTTGGTCCAAAACGGGGACAGGCCTGAGCGAGGTCAAGCTTGAGTACTCCACTGACGGCGGAGGCAACTGGTCGAACGTGAACGGCACAGGCAATGTGGACAATAACGGTAATTATACCTGGACTTCGGTGAACGGCACGAAACTCTCCGACAACTGCCTGGTGAGGGTTAGCGACCCCGCTAAGGCAGATTCGAATTCTACTTCGAGCTCCGCCTTCCCTATAAAAGGTAAGATCACATTGACCGCCCCTGTCGATGCCGATGAAAATTGGCGCATAGGTACGATCCACAACATCACCTGGACGAAACAGGGGAATATGTCCTCGGTGAATATATACTACTCTAACAATAGCGGCACGAGCTGGACGAAGGTGAATGCCGCCCCTGTCGACTGCGCCGGCGGCAACTATTCCTGGACGATAAATGCCTCCACCGTACCTTCTACCCAGGCGAAGATAAGCGTGAACTACACAGGCGATGAACTGAACGTGTCGAGCGCCTCTACCAATGTATTCAATGTCACGAAGCTCATGGTCACAAGCCCCAATGCCGGGACAGAGAGCTGGAAGTCGGGCGCCACTTATGAGATAACCTGGAGTTCCCTGGCCATATCCAAGGTAAACCTGTACTATTCGCTCAATAACGGTTCCTCTTACACGGCCATACCGGATGCCGACAATATCACCGCGTCAAACCAGTCCTTCAACTGGACGATAAACAGCTCGATCCAGTTGTCGAACCAGACCCTGGTGCTCGTAGGCGACTCTTCCAATGCGACGGTGAATGACACATCGAACGCCACGTTCTCGATAATACCCGACCTGAACATCCTCCACCCGGAGACGCAGTCAGACGTCTTCATAGCGGAGGATACGCACTACATAACGTGGTCGAAGACGGGAACGGGCCTGAGCGAAGTTAAGCTCGAATATTCCACGGACAACGGCGGGAACTGGAGTAACGTCAACGCGACGGCCAACGTCGACAATAACGGTAACTATACCTGGGTCTCGGTCAACGGCACGGCCCTCTCCGATAACTGCCTTGTGAGAGTAAGCGATCCGAGCAGGGCGGATGTCAACTCCACCTCCAACGCCACATTCGCCATAAAGGGCAAGGTAACGCTCACAAGGCCCAATGACGCGGACGAGAACTGGAGGGTCGGCACGACCCAGAATATCACATGGACGACACAGGGCAATATGTCCACCGTCAATGTCTACTATTCCACCAACGGAGGCACGAGCTGGTCCAAGATAAACCCGAGCCCCGTGAACGCCTCCGGTGGGAACTACAGCTGGGCAATAAACGCGACGACGACCCCCACTACGAACGCCAAGATAAGCGTGAACTACACGCTGGACGAAGGTAACGTCTCCGACTCGTCATTCGACTCCTTCAAGGTGACGAAACTTATGGTCACCTATCCCAATAACGGCACGGAGTTCTGGAAGGCGGGGGACACGTATGAGATAACCTGGAGCTCCCTGGCCATATCCAAGGTCAACGTGAAGTATTCCCTGAACAACGGGTCGAGCTGGTCGCTCCTGCCGAACGGCGACAACGTCACGGCGACCGACCAGTCATTCAACTGGACGATCGCAAACGCCACCCAGGTCTCCAACAATGCCTCGATCCTGATAGAGGATATATCGAACGCTACCGTGAACGACACCTCTAACGCCACATTCGCCATAATACCGAACCTCACCATAACCCATCCGCAGTCGGGCGACCCTGTGAGGGCGGAAGATCCATACAACATCAACTGGACCAAGACGGGCACCGTAATAGGCAACGTGAAACTGGAGTACTCCATTAACGGTAATACGAGCTGGGTCTCTATAAACGACTCGACATCGAGTAACCCGCCGTACAATTGGGACCCGGTCCCGGCCGATGCGCTCTCCGAGGACTGCTACGTCCGTATAACGAGCCTGGGCAATGCGAACGCCACCGATGAATCGAACACCGCCTTCTATATAAGAGGCAATATTACGGTCAATGCCCCGAACGGCGATGAGAATATTCCTGTCGGCAACAAGACGAATGTGACCTGGTCGCGGAAGGGCAGCATAACGTCGGTCAATATCTACTACTCTTCCGATAACGGCGCGAACTGGACCCAGATCAAGTCGAATGCCCCGTCCGGCGCCACCGGGAGCTGGGAGTGGAATATAGACAATAACACCACGACCTCGACCCAGTGCCTCATAAATATCACGGACCCGAATAACGAGGCGAACGTTTGGGATTCCTCGAATAATACCTTCAATATCATAGGCCGGCTCGAGATGACATATCCGGCCAACAATACCACCGTCATCACCTACCCGGGTTATGCCAACCTCACCTGGAACAAATACGGCGGCATACAGTACCTGCAGGTGCGTTATTCCAACGACGGGGGTGAGACGTGGCCCGACTCAAAGATAATCACCAATAATACCTCCGCCTCGGGGAGCCCTCTCAACTGGACGATAGTGAACGATATGAGCGCAGAGGTCAAGATAAAGGTGACCGATAAGGATAACGCCAATGTCACCGCCGAGTCGAACGATACCTTCTCCATAAAAGGGAGCATCCTCGTGATATCGCCTAACGGGAACGAGAATATCACGGTCAATACGACGCATATAATACAGTGGAAGACGAGAGGCACCTATATACAGCCGATACTCCTCCAGTATTCGATCGATAACGGTTCGAACTGGACCGACATAGATACCGCCTTTGCGGGCGGCGACGATGAGGTGAAGAACTACTCCTGGAGCGTACCCAACAATATAACGGATGTGGCCAAGGTCAGGGTCCTCACCCAGGAGAACGTATCGACTATAGACGTGACGGATATCTCGAACGCTACGCTCAAGATAATAGGTAACGTCAGCATCGTCCAGCCGAACGGCGGCCAGATATGGTACTATAACGACAGCCAGCAGATAACATGGAATTCAAAAGGCACCTTCCCCGTGAGGATCGAATATTCCAACGATTCGGGTGTCTCCAACTGGACCGTTGTAAATAATACCTTTACATCCAATCCCGGCTTTAACGCCTACAACTGGACCATACCGGACGATAACTCGGAGTCCTGCCTCGTGAAGGTATCGGACAACAGGACCGTCTTCCAGGCACTTGCCACGGACACCTCGAACGCCACCTTCTCCATAAGACCGGTCATAGATGTGACCCAGCCCGTTTCGAGCCAGAACGTCGTCGCCCATTCAAACGATACGGCGATACGGTGGACACACACGGGTTCCACCATAGGCAACGTGAAGGTCCAATACTCCCTTGCGGGTACAGCTCCATGGACAGACATTGCGACCGTCGATGTCGCGAACGGTTCCAATTATGTATGGCCTCTGGTGCCTTCCTCAACGGCCTCCGGCGCAAAGATACAGGTCTATGACGTCAATAACGCGAACGTCACCAACACTTCGGAGGCTTTCAATATCATAGGAAGCCTGCTCCTCACCCAGCCGAACGGAGGCGAGAACTGGACGGCCGGTTCCTCCAGGCAGGTGCAGTGGACCAGGTACGCCGTGGATACGCTCAATATAAGTTACTCCACGAATAACGGTTCCACATGGAATGATATAAACTCAAGTTACGACACGACGACCAATACCTCCATCTCGTGGGACATACCTGCCGATACCGCCATCAACAGCCAGGCAAAGGTACGCATACAGGATACGGACGATCCGACTAACGTGAGCGATATCTCTAATGATACCTTCAATATCACCGCCGACTTCAATATCCTCCATCCGGAGACCCAGTCGGACATCTTCATAGCCGAAGAGACGCACTACATAACCTGGTCAAAGACCGGGAGCGGATTAAGTAATGTCACGCTCGAATATTCAACGGACGGCGGGGCCGTATGGCATGATGTGGACGAGAACTCCTCTACGGTGGACAATAACGGTAACTACACATGGGAGTCGGTGAACGGGACGATCCTTTCGAACGACTGCCGTATCAGGGTAACGGACCCGAATAAGCCCGAGATCAACTCCACGTCGAACACCAGTTTCATCATAAGAGGAAAGGTGGACCTTACCCGTCCGGACGATGCCAATGAGAACTGGAGGGTCGGAGGCACTTATCCGATCACCTGGACGAAGAAGGGCAATGTCACTAACCTGAACATCTACTACTCTTCGAATGGCGGTACGAGCTGGTCCAAGATAAATCCTAACCCGATAGATGCTTCGCTGGGCATCTATAACTGGACGATAAACGCGACGACGACACCTACGACTAGCGCCAAGATAAGCGTGAACTACACCCTCGATGAAGCGAATGTCTCCGACTCATCTTTCGACTCTTTCAAGGTGACGAAGCTCCTCGTCACGTATCCCAATAACGGGACCGAGTTCTGGAAGGCGGGGGACACATACGAGATAACATGGCAGAGCGCATCCATCTCCAAGGTCAACGTGAAGTATTCCCTGAACAACGGGTCGAGCTGGTCACTCCTGCCGAACGGCGACAACGTCACGGCGACCGACCAGTCATTCAACTGGTCTATAGGGAATAACACCGTCGTTTCGAATAATGCCCTGATATTCATAGAAGATACGACGAACTCGTCCGTGAACGACACCTCTAACGCCACATTCGCCATAATACCGAACCTCACCATAACCCATCCGCAGAACGGTGACCCTGTGATAGGCGAAGACCCGTACAATATCACGTGGACGAAGTCCGGTAATTACACCGGCAACGTGAAGCTTGAGTACTCGACCGGAGGTAATACAAGTTGGACTTCTATAAATAATTCCACATCATCCACTTCGCCGTACACCTGGAATCCCGTACCGGGAGAAGTGCTTTCGGAGGATTGCTATGTCCGCATAACGGGCCTGGATAATGCGAATGCTACCGATGAATCGAACGCGGCTTTCTATATCAGGGGTAATATCACCGTGACTAGCCCCAACGGAGCCGATAACCTCCAGGTCATGACGCCATTCAACATCACCTGGTCGCGGAAGGGCAACATAACGTCGGTCAATATCTACTACTCTTCCGATAACGGCGCGAACTGGACCCAGATCAAGTCGAATGCCCCGTCCGGCGCCACCGGCAGCTGGGAGTGGAATGTCAGCGTCAATACGACTACATCCACCCAGGCCCTCATAAATATAACCGACTCCAATAACGAGGCCAACACCTGGGATGTGTCGAACCAGACATTCAGCGTCATGGGTAAGTTGGACATCTCCTATCCCAATAACGCGACCGATGTCTTGAACTATCCCGCCTATGCCAATATAACCTGGTCGAAGTACGGCGGCATATCGTACGTCCAGGTGAGGTACTCCAACGACTCCGGCGAGACATGGCCTGACGGCAAGATCATAGCGGCAAATATATCGGCCACCGCCTCCCCGCTCAACTGGACCGTGCCGAACGACATAAGCGCCAACCTGAAGATGAAGATACTGGATACCGGGAACATCAACGTAACGGATGAATCGAACAGCACCTTCTCCGTAAAAGGCGGCATCATGATCGTCGCCCCCAACGGCAACGAGAACTGGACCGTCAACTCTACGCAGACGATACAGTGGAAGACGACCGGTACCTACATACAGCCGATACTCTTGCAATATTCCGACAATAACGGGACCAACTGGACCGACATCGATACGGCGCTCCCGGGCGGCGACGCCGAGGTGAAGAATCTCTCCTGGACGATACCCAATAACATATCGAGCGAGGTTAAGGTGAGGGCGGTGACGCAGGAGAACGCCTCCACCATAGACGTCAACGACACCTCCAACGCCACATTCAAGATAATAGGCAACGTTACCATAACGCAGCCGAACGGAGGGCAGTTCTGGTACGTCAATGAGTCGAAAGAGATAAAGTGGAACTCGAACGGTACATTCCCTGTCAGGATAGAGTACTCCAACGACTCAGGCGTATCGAACTGGACGCTCATAAATAACACCGTGACGAGTGTGCCGGGGGTCAATACCTATAACTGGACCGTCCCGAACGATAACTCCGAGGGCTGTATAGTGAGGGTCTCGGACAACAGGACTATATTCCAGACGCTCGCAAGGGATATATCTGATGCGGTCTTCTCCATAAGGCCCATAATAACCGTGACCCAGCCGGTGGCCGGACAGAACGTAATAGCTTATTCCACCGACACGGCCATACGCTGGAACTACACAGGTACGGCATTCGGTGATGTGAAGGTGCAGTACTCCACCACAGGTGTCGCCCCGTGGACCGATATAGCCACGGTGAACGTATCGAACGGCTCCAACTACATATGGCCCGAGGTCCCGATCGTCACCTCCTCCACCACCAAGATACGCGTCTACGACACCGGTAACGAGAACGTCACCAACACCTCCGGCACATTCAATATAGTAGGTTCCCTTATGCTGACCTCACCGAACGGCGGGGAGAACTGGACCGCCGGCTCCTCGAGGCAGGTGCAGTGGACGAGGTACGCCGTATCGACTCTCAACATAAGCTACTCCACCAATAACGGCTCCACATGGAACAACATAAACGACTCTTTCGACACGACGACCAATACCACCTGCTCATGGGATATCTCCACGGATGCCACGCTATCTAATCTCACGATAGTGAGGATACAGGATGCGGATAACCCGGACAACGTCAGCGACATATCGAATAATACCTTCAACCTGACGCCCGACTTCAACATACTCCATCCCGAGACGCAGTCGGACCTGGTGACGGCAGAGGAGACCTACTACATATCGTGGTCGAAGACAGGTACCGGTTTGAGCCAGGTGAAGCTCGAATATTCGACCGATACAGGCGGCACATGGAATAACGTCGACGCCAACGCCACGGTATCGAATAACGGTAACTACACATGGGTATCGGTGAACGGCACGGTGCTTGCGGATACGTGCCTTGTCAGGGTGAGCGACCCCAATAAGCCGACGGTCAACTCCACTTCGAACGCCACATTCCCGATCAAGGGTAAGGTGACCCTCACCCGTCCCAATGACGCATCGGAGATATGGAGGATCAATACGAACCAGTCGATCACCTGGACGAAGCAGGGGAATATGTCCGGCGTCAACATCTACTACTCAATAAATAACGGTACGAACTGGACGAAGATAAACCCCTCACCCGTTGACGCCGCGGGCGGCAACTACACCTGGGACTTGAACTCGAGCACCAACGCCTCGACCCAGGCGAAGATAAGCGTCAACTACACCGCCGATGAAGCGAACGTATCCGACTCGTCCGAGAACCCGTTCAAGGTCATACGCCTGACCGTAACGAGCCCCAATAACGGCACCGAGAACTGGAAGGCGAACTCCACGTACAAGATAACATGGACCTCCGCCAATATCGATCAGCTGAACCTGAAGTATTCCCTCAACAACGGTTCGTCGTATACGCTCATACCGGGAGCCGATAACCTGACGGCGTCAGACGGTGAATTCAACTGGTCGATAGCCAACACCATAGTGACCTCCAACAACGTCCTCGTGCTCGCCGAGGACACGGGGAACACCTCGGTCAACGACACATCGAACGCCACATTCGCCATAATACCGAACTTCACCATCACGAACCCTCAAAATGGCATACCGCTGATAGCGGAAGACCCGTACAACATCACCTGGACTAAGACCGGTAACTATACGGGTAGTGTGAAGCTCGAATACTCGTTAGAAGGGAACACATCCTGGGTGTCTATAAACGACTCCGCATCATCCAACTCGCCCTACACCTGGACGGCCGTACCGGGAGATCTACTCTCCGAGGATTGTTACGTCCGCATAACTAGCTTAGCCAATGCCAACGCCACCGATGAGTCGAACGCAGGGTTCTATATAAGAGGTAACATCACCGTCACAAGCCCCAACGGCGATGAGAACCTGCAGGTAGGTAACTCCACTAATATAACATGGACGCGTAAAGGTAACATCACCGCCGTCCACATATACTACTCTTCGAACGACGGAGCGAACTGGACCCAGATCAAGGCGAATGCCCCGTCACCGTCCGGGTCCGGGAGCTGGGAATGGGATGTCGACCTCAACACCACTACCTCGACGCAGTGCCGGATAAATATCACAGACCCGAATAACGAGGCCAATACGTGGGATATATCGAACCAGACGTTCAGTGTAATGGGTAAATTGGAAGTGACCCAACCCACCAACGCAAGCGTGGTCCTTAACTATCCCGGATATACCAATATAACCTGGAATAAGTACGGAGGTATATCGTACGTCCAGGTTAGGTACTCCAACGACTCCGGCGAGACGTGGCCTGACGCGAAGATCATAGCCAATAATACTTCAGCTACCGCCTCCCCGCTCAACTGGACGATACCGAACGACATAAGCGCCCAACTCTTCATAAGGGTGATAGATAAAGGTAATGCTAACGTCACCGACGACTCCAATAATACCTTCTCCATAAAGGGCGGTATCCTCCTGCTCGCACCCAACGGCAACGAGAACTGGACCGTCAACTCTACGCAGACGATACAGTGGAGGACGACCGGCACCTACATACAGCCGATACTCTTGCAATATTCAGACAATAACGGGACCAACTGGACTGACATCGATACGGCTCTCCCGGGAGGGGATACCGAGGTAAAGAACTACACCTGGACGATACCCAATAACATATCGAGCGAGGCGAAGGTGAGGGTAGTCACACAGGAGAACGCCTCCACCATAGACGTCAACGACACCTCCAACGCCACGTTCAAGATAATAGGTAACGTCACACTGACCCAGCCGAACGGCGGGCAGCTCTGGTACGTCAATGAGTCGAAAGAGATAAAGTGGAACTCGAACGGTACATTCCCTGTCAGGATAGAGTACTCCAACGACTCGGGCAGTTCCAACTGGACGCTCATAAACAACACCGTCACAAGCGTGCCGGGGGTCAATACCTATAACTGGACCGTCCCGAACGATAACTCCGAGGGATGCATAGTTAAGGTCTCCGATAACAGGTCTGTCTTCCAGTCGCTCGTAAAAGGTCAGTCGGCCGCCGTATTCTCCATAAGGCCCATAATAACCGTAACCCAGCCGGCGGCCGGACAGAACGTGATAGCCCATTCGATCGATACTGCCATACGCTGGAACTACACAGGTACGGCATTCGGCGATGTGAAGGTGCAGTACTCCACCACAGGGGTCGCCCCGTGGACCGATATAGCCACGGTTAACGTATCGAACGGCTCCAACTATCTATGGCCGGAAGTGCCCGTTACGACCTCATCCACCACCAAGATACGCGTCTACGACACCGGTAACGAGAACGTCACCAACACCTCCGGCACGTTCAATATAGTAGGTTCCCTCATGGTGACCTCCCCGAACGGCGGGGAGAACTGGACCGCCGGATCCTCGAGGCAGGTAGGCTGGACGAGGTACGCCGTATCGACTCTCAACATAAGCTACTCCACCAATAACGGCTCCACATGGAACAACATAAACAGTTCTTTCGACACGACGACCAATACCACCTGCTCATGGGATATCTCAACAGATGCCGTCCTCTCCAACCTGACGATAGTGAGGATACAGGATACGTCGAACCCCGATAACGTCAGCGACATATCGAATAATACCTTCAACCTGACGCCCGACTTCAACATACTCCATCCCGAGACGCAGTCGGACCTGGTGACGGCAGAGGAGACCTACTACATATCGTGGTCAAAGACAGGTATCGGCCTTGATCAGGTAAAACTGGAATATTCGACCGATACAGGAGGCACATGGAATAACGTCGACGCCAACGCCACGGTATCGAATAACGGTAACTACACATGGGTATCGGTGAACGGCACGGTGCTTGCGGATACGTGTCTGGTCAGGGTGAGCGACCCCAATAAGCCGACGGTCAACTCCACTTCGAACGCCACATTCCCGATCAAGGGTAAGGTGACCCTCACCCGTCCCAATGACGCATCGGAGATATGGAGGATCAATACGAACCAGTCGATCACCTGGACGAAGCAGGGGAATATGTCCGGCGTCAACATCTACTACTCAATAAATAACGGTACGAACTGGACGAAGATAAACCCCTCACCCGTTGACGCCGCGGGCGGCAACTACACCTGGGACTTGAACTCGAGCACCAACGCCTCGACCCAGGCGAAGATAAGCGTCAACTACACCGCCGATGAAGCGAACGTATCCGACTCGTCCGAGAACCCGTTCAAGGTCATACGCCTGACCGTAACGAGCCCCAATAACGGCACCGAGAACTGGAAGGCGAACTCCACGTACAAGATAACATGGACCTCCGCCAATATCGATCAGCTGAACCTGAAGTATTCCCTCAACAACGGTTCGTCGTATACGCTCATACCGGGAGCCGATAACCTGACGGCGTCAGACGGTGAATTCAACTGGTCGATAGCCAACACCATAGTGACCTCCAACAACGTCCTCGTGCTCGCCGAGGACACGGGGAACACCTCGGTCAACGACACATCGAACGCCACATTCGCCATAATACCGAACTTCACCATCACGAACCCTCAAAATGGCATACCGCTGATAGCGGAAGACCCGTACAACATCACATGGACTAAGACCGGTAACTATACGGGTAACGTGAAGCTCGAATACTCGTTAGAAGGCAATACGTCCTGGGTTGCAATAAATAACTCCACCACATCCAACTCGCCCTACACCTGGACGGCCGTACCGGGAGATCTACTCTCCGAGGATTGTTACGTCCGCATAACCAGCTTAGCCAATGCCAACGCCACCGATGAGTCGAACGCAGGGTTCTATATAAGAGGTAACATCACCGTCACGAGCCCCAACGGTAATGAGAATATGCAGGTGGGTAATAAGACGAACATCACCTGGACCCGCAAAGGTAACATCACCGCCGTCCACATATACTACTCTTCGAACGACGGAGCGAACTGGACCCAGATCAAGGCGAATGCCCCGTCACCGTCCGGGTCCGGCAGTTGGGAATGGGATGTCGACCTCAACACCACTACCTCGACGCAGTGCCGGATAAATATCACCGACCCGAATAATGAGGCCAATACGTGGGACATCTCGAACACCACATTCAGCGTCATAGGGCGACTCGAGGTTACACAGCCCACAAATGGCACCACCGTGCTCAACTATCCCGGTTACGTGAACATATCCTGGTCGAAGTACGGCGGTATATCGTACGTCCAGGTCAGGTACTCCAACGACTCCGGCGAGACGTGGCCCGACGGCAAGATCATAGCGCCGAACATATCGGCCACCGCCAGCCCTATCAACTGGACGATACCGAACGACATAAGCGCCCAGCTCAAAGTAAAGGTCATCGATACCGGTAACGCTAACGTCACCGACGACTCCAATAATACCTTCTCCATAAAGGGCGGTATCCTCCTGCTCGCACCCAACGGCAACGAGAACTGGACCGTCAACTCTACGCAGACGATA
>Ga0265297_10000281_pt1 | contig 169034 bp, 120 predicted proteins | sample Munlanlwell13791_FD_192502 | JGI IMG/M metagenome (GOLD analysis project Ga0265297, IMG submission 192502) | Leachate microbial communities from a municipal landfill in Southern Ontario, Canada - Leachate well 137-91 | ecosystem: Engineered > Solid waste > Landfill > Unclassified | place...
GTTCTTGTTTTAACTCACAATTTTGAAATAAGGAAATCAGAAAAAACTCGGTTGCCAGTGTTTGCAATTTGATGGTTGTGGTTACAGAGAAGGCAGTGGCAAAATTGTAAGTCAAAACAAGTAGTTCGTTTTGACTCTAAACCGATTCTTTTGTGATTGCAACTATAATTTGAGGCAACAGGAAATTTCATTCATTTTCCGATACTTTCAAAGCTGAAGCTCGGTTTAGAGTTAAAACAAAAATTCGCCCCGAAGTCACTATTCCTGAACAATTCAACCAACCCTGCAAATGTGAAAAAATACCTTCTTTCACGATTGTGGAATTTGAGGGGTTGGCGAGATTTGGTTGGCAGTGTGCGGGGTTCTTGTTTTAACTCACAATTTTGAAATAAGGAAATCAGAAAAAACTCGGTTGCCAGTGTTTGCAATTTGATGGTTGTGGTTACAGAGAAGGCAGTGGCAAAATTGTAAGTCAAAACAAGCAGTTCGTTTTGACTCTAAACCGATTCTTCTGTGATTGCAACTATATTTTGACGCAACAGGAAATTTCATTCATTTTCTGATACTGTCAAAGCTGAAGCTCGGTTTAGAGTTAAAACAAAAATTCGCCCCGAAGCCACAAATTAAGAACAATTCCACTTACCCCTGCAAATGTGAAAAAATACCTTCTTTCACGATTGTGGAATTTGAGGGGTTGGCGTAACTTGGTTGCCAGTGTGCAGGGTTCTTGTTTTAACTCACAATTTTGAAATAAGGAAATCAGAAAAAACTCGGTTGCCAGTGTTTGCAATTTGATGGTTGTGGTTACAGAGAAGGCAGTGGCAAAATTGTAAGTCAAAACAAGCTGTTCGTTTTGACTCTAAACCGATTCTTTTGTGATTGCAACTATATTTTGAGGCAACAGGAAATTTTGTTCGCTGCCTTCAACTGTCAAGGCTGAAGCTCGGTTTAGAGTTAAAACAAAAATTCGCCCCGAAGCCACAATTTCTGAACAATTCCAACCCACCCTGCAAATGTGAAAAAGTACCTTCTTTCACAATTGTGGAATTTGAGGGGTTGGCGTAACTTGGTTGCCAGTGTGCAGGGTTCTTGTTTTAACTCACAATTTTGAAATGAAGAGACCAAAAAAAACTCGGTTGCCAGTGTATGCAATTTGTGGATTGTGGTTACAGAGAAGGCAGTGGCAAAATTGTAAGTCAAAACAAGCAGTTCGTTTTGACTCTAAACCGATTCTTTTGTGATTGCAACGAGATGTAGACGTAACAGGAAATTTCATTCATTTTCTGATACTTTCCAAGCTGAAGCTCGGTTTAGAGTTAAAACAAAAATTCGCCCCGAAGCCACAATTTCTGAACAATTCCACTTACCCCTGCAAATGTGAAAAAAAGCATTCTTTCACGATTGTGGAATTTGAGGGATTGGCGTAACTCGGTTGCCAGTGTGCGGAGTTCTTGTTTTAACTCACAATTTTGAAATGAGGAAATCAGAAAAAACTCGGTTGTAAGTGTTTACAATTTGAGGGTTGTGATTACAGAGAGGCCAGTGGCAAAATTGTAAGTCAAAACAAGCTGTTTGCATCGGTAATTTTCCGAGGGGCTTACGCCTCCATCGCTATTATTGTGTCGCCCTTAGGGGCTTTAAGGTATCTCAACCCTCTAAACCTTCTCAACCTGCTAAACCTTTTTTCCCGAGGGGCTTACGTCTCCATCGCTATTATTGTGTCGCCCTGAAGGGCTTTTTTACTTCCGGAAGAACGACATCTTGCGTTCCACTTGCAACCGGGCTATTTCTTTATCACGCATTATGTAGTAACAAAATAGAACAGACACAGTAGTTGACCGGGAGGTCAACTTTCCGGAGTCAAAACAAAAATTCGCCCCGAAGTTTTTTTCTCCGGGGCGATCATCTTATTTTACAATTGTATAAACGCTCTAACGCGTTACTTCACTATCACCATCTTCTTTGTCTGGTTCAGTGAGTTCGTACTCAGTTTGTAGAAATAGATTCCGTTTCCGCAAAGGTTGCCTTTGCTGTCACGGGCATTCCAGGTAAGGTTATTTGTTCCTTGAGTTACAGGGAAGGTCTTCACAACCTGACCAAGGATGTTATAGATAGTTACTGTTCCAGTGTCTCCGGCTTTTACATCAACTTTAATAGTTGTGCCATCACCGGCTCTGAAAGGATTCGGATAGGCATTTTGCATTGTTGTATATTCCGGTAAAACTGGAGGCGTAGGTCCATCTACATAAACTGGAGAAGGTCCGTTAAAGGTGCTGTGGTTATTCATTTCTACACATTCCAGCCAGTAGTAATAAGTATGACCATTTTCCACTTCTCTGTCAATATGTTTATAGTTCTGAGTGGTGCTGGTATTGGTAGCAGGAATATAGGCAATTTGAATTGCACCTGCAAGATTTTCAGAACCCTCATTCCTATAAATATTGAAGCCATTCATATTGGTCTCGGTTTGAGTTGTCCAGGCAATATTCACAAAGTTCTCTGCTGTGAGAGTTGCTGCAAAATAACTCAATTCCACTGGCAAAGTAGGATCTCCACCTGAACCGTATTGAATTTCTGCACCCTGATCCTTAGTTCCACCTGGTATTGTGATATCCATGGGGAATGGTCCGGTATATACACCAACACCTACTATCCAAACAAAACTATAAGTTGTGTTAATAGTAAGTTGCCAAGGTCCAAGTCCAAGTAATGTCATAAATTGAACATATCCCATATTCCAACTGGGATTAACAGCTGAGGTTGGTATACCTGTTGTATAAAGTGCTGATCCTCCTGTCAATTGAATAGTGATATCAAAACCAGCAGGAACACCGGGAGGAGTAATTGGCACATCAGCAGGGAAAGTAAGTACAAAATTGCAACTCATATTTTCGGAAATATCCTCTACAACAAATTGAGCTGGAGTCCAAGTATAAGTTCCCATCACAACAGTATAAACTGCATCTGATCCCTCTGCCAGAGTAAATGTATAAGGGGTAATTTGACCACTGTCAACTCCACCAACATATATTGCAGCTCCAGCAGGAACTGATGTGATTAGCACATCGTAATATTGAACTGGTATTTCTTCCAGCTCAAAGGTGATTGTTGCTTCATATACATAATTTGTCTTGGCTCCATTAGTTCTACTTCCCAAAACAACTTTATCCATTCCACCATTCTTTTTAGTAGCTGCAATGAACATATCAGCTGAAACAACAATAGGATTTACTGCCCATTGATAACCTGCAGGTGCAGCTTCAGCAGTATAACTTCCGACCAATTCGGTTACCACAGTAGCTGTTGCTGTATAAGGTATTGTTCCGGATGATGCTGGAGTAGGCCCTGTTACAGTATAGCCAGGAGGTCCGGCAATATGCAGATTGTAAGTATAGGTATCCGGTATTGGAACAAGCACAAACTGCTTTGCAGCATTATAAACATAATCTGTCTTTCCAGCGGTAAAATCACCAGCAACTACTTCAATTGTTGTAGATTCCCATTGAAAACCTGCAGGAGGTGCACTGGTTACAGTATAGGTTCCCAGAAGTGAGTTTGTTTCATCACCAGGTCCATCAGTTAAAATGGCTGGTGTAGTATGAACAACACTCTGGGGATCTGTAAACTCATAAACTCCATTATCTGATGCTGTTATATTTAAATTATAAGTCCAGGTATCTGCTACTGCTAAAGGAGGTATAATTTGTTCTTGTCCAACTCCAGTATATAGTATTCCACTAGTACCAGTTGGTATTACAGTGTCCCAAGTAGTATACTCATTATTAGGAATATAAGTAACTGTCATACGGATCGTTTGTCCTTCTAACCATTGAGTAGCAAAAGTTCCTAATTGCAAAACAGTAACTACTGTAGTTTCAGTAAGACGAGTTATCCTTAAGGTAGTAACAGGTGTAGTGCCATCATTTGTTGATAAAACTTCTCCTGGAGTTTCAACTATATCTGCAGTAACAATATAGTTAGTACTTGTAGTAGTTCCTGTATTAGTTACGTAATCAAGCACATTCCCACTACCGCTTAACACTTTTTGGTAATAAGTTCTAGGTGTGCCAGCATATACAAGAGTAACGGTGATTAGTACTAATAGTGTTATTAAAGTAATTTTTTTCATGTTATCTCCTTATAACCTTATTAGTGAGATGATCTTATCTGATATGTATTAGAAAATCTAGCTGGCCATGTAGTTATTCCAGTAGAATTTACCATTAATGGCATTCCAATGTACAAAGCAAAATCACCATCCCATATTTCGAAATCTGGTATGTATTGTGCTGCAACCCATGATTGAGTAATTTCATCCCAATCGTTGATTGCATCAACTACAGAAATTGCAGTTCCTAACTCACTAGCCATAGTAATTTCTGACTTATTCAAAGGTATCATCAAAGAATTAAGACCGACAATAATATTATATGTTGCATTTTGTGCGGGCATATTCCCGATACTATAAAAAGCGAAATTAGATAAAGCATTAATCATTAGAGCTTTACCTGGAGCAACAGAGAAATCTCCATCCCATATTTCAAAATCTGGGATATATTGGGCAGCAACCCAAGATTGTGTTATAGGATCCCAGTAATTTATAGCATCCATTATTCCGGGGTATGTAACAGCAAGATCACTTGCCATATTATAACCTGTATCCATCGGTAAGGCAATGAAATTCAATCCTGTTACACAATCATATTTTACATATCCGACTACTTCGGAAGGTTCTGATTCGACCGCTGCGAGCATACCAACGGTAAGAATCAGCAGCAGCGGTAATATAAATTTCTTCATAACATTCCTCCTAAAGGAAATGATATTAAGTTATAAAAATTAAGTTTTGTGTTTCCGGTTTTCGTTTTAAGCGGTTGAAAACCGGAGCACGACATTGTTTTTGTTGCCGGTGGTTTTTATTATGCTATTCACCGGTATTTGCTTTTGAAAAGTGAATAAAAAATATCGCATATTTTCCTCTGCATATCTTGCAAAAGGGTTATGCGTCAGCTTTTGAAAAGGTTAAAAAAAACACTTTCATCGCACATTACACTCTATATACATTTTTTCTTTCAGACAACAAAGACCACTATCTATATTGCTAAAATTCTGTCAAGCAAAAAATCATCTTTTTTCAATTTTTTTTCATTTTCGGAAGAACGACATCCTGTCGTTCATAAGGATTTCCCGGTTACGATGTTGTGTAGCCGGAGCTCGCTGAAGCTCCGCATTCCTTGTAGCCGGAGCTCGCTGAAGCTCCGCATTTTTATTCCGGAAGAACGACATATTGTCTTTCAAAGGTCAGGAGTCGTCACTGCTTAAATAACTTTCAAACTACCTGCAAATTTGTTTAGCAGTGAGGACTAATGACGACCTTTATGAAATCAGTGAAAGGCAGTATTAACTTTCTTACCCCTGCTTTTTAGTCAGGAGTCGTCACTGCTTAAATAACTTTCAAACTACCCGCAAATTCATTTAGCAGTGAGGACTAATGACGACCTTTGCGAAATCAGTGAAAGGCAGCATTAACTTTCTTACACTTGCTTTTTAGCACTCTATATACTTATGTTTTCATTAACCATAGTTATATAATAATGCATAATGGAAAAATGTCAAGCGAAAAATCATATTTTTTTTCAGCTATAGCGATAAATAAAATCTGAACCTTTCGTATCTTTCATTATAGCAAGGAGTAAAAAACCCTTTTCAGAAAATAATAAATATTCCAGTGTGCGGGGTTCTTGTTTTAACTCACAATTTTGAGGTGGTGTCGTTTTGACTCTAAACCGATTCTTCTGTGTTTGCAACTATAATTTGAGGCAACAGGAAATTTCATTTATTTTCCGATACTTTCAAAGCTGAAGCTCGGTTTAGAGTTAAAACAAAAATTCGCCCCGAAGCCGCTATTTCTGAACAATTCCATCCAAACCCTGCAAATGTGAAAAAACAACTTCTTTCACGATTGTGGAATTTGAGGGGTTGGTGAAGTTTGGTTGTAAATGTGCGGGGTTCTTGTTTTAACTCACAATTTTGAAATAAGTAGACCAGATGAAACACGGTTGCCAGTGTTTTTGAGTTTGTGGATTGTGGTTACAGAGAAGGCAGTGGCAAAATTGTAAGTCAAAACAAGCAGAGGTGGTGTCGTTTTGACTCTAAACCGATTCTTTTGTGGTTGCAACGAGATGTAGACGCAACAGGATATTTCATTCATTTTCCGATACTTTCAAAGCTGAAGCTCGGTTTAGAGTTAAAACAAAAATTCGCCCCGAAGTCGCTATTTTTGAACAATTCCACTTACCCCTGCAAATGTGAAAAAACAACTTCTTTCACGATTGTGGAATTTGAGGGGTTGGCGAAGTGCGGTTGCCAGTGTGCAGGGTTCTTGTTTTAACTCACAATTTTGAAATAAGTAGACCAGATGAAACACGGTTGCCAGTGTTTGTAAATTGTGGATTGTGGTTTCAGAGAGGGCAGTGGCAAAATTGTGAGTCAAAACAAGCTTCGGGTTGTGTTTTCAGTGAAGGCAGTGGCAAAATTGTAAGTCAAAACAAAAAAACTTCTTCAAAACAAAATGCTATCTTTCTCAAATGCTCTTTGCATTGCCTTTTTTCTGGCTATATCAATAACTTTCAATCTGTATGTTTCCGGATTACCAATATAATCCATCAAAAATTGTTCTGAATATAGTGTTCCTTTCCTCATCCGGATATATTCCCGGAAATTGGAAAATTCCCATTCTTCAGGAAAACCTACTAAACCTGCTTGCACAGGATTGGCATGAATATAGGCACAAGCATTTAAGAGATAATTTTCCGTTGGAGTTTCAATATGATTTAAGGGACTGCGAAATATTCTTCCTTTGCAGTTATATTTTTTATTGTAATAGCGTGCATATCTTTTATGAGCTCTTTCCAGTAATGAAGTTATTGCTTCGGGTTCATTCTGGCGAAGCAAGAAATGAAAATGGTTGGGCATAAGGCAATAGGCAATTACAGTTACTTTGTAATCCAATTCTTTCTTAAATAAGTAAAGGTAGGTTTTATAGTCACCGGGGTCATAATAAAGTTTTCTACCATCAATAGAATGATTTACGATATGGAAATAAGTGTTGAGGGAACGATGAATCATTTTTGTGCGCATTCAGAAATCTCCTGTTTATGGGATATGATAAATATTTTTGGGAAGAAAACAAATAATTTTTTTGCTCTTGTTTTAACTCACAATTTTGTGGTGGTGATGTTTTGACTCTAAACCGATTCTTCTGAGATTGCAACTATATTTTGACGCAACAGGAAATTTAATTCATTTTCCGATACTTTCAAAGCTGAAGCTCGGTTTAGAGTTAAAACAAAAATCGCCCCGAAGTCACTATTTCAGAACAATTCCATCCCACCCTGAAAATGTGAAAAAAAGCATTCTTTCACGATTGTGGAATTTGAGGGGTTGGCGAAGTGCGGTTGCCAATGTGCGGGGTTCTTGTTTTAACTCACAATTTTGAAATAAGGAGACCAGTCGTACCGCGGTTGTTAGTGTTTGCAATTTGAGGGTAGTGGTTTCAGAGTTGGCAGTGGCAAAATTGTAAGTCAAAACAAGTAGTTCGTTTTGACTCTAAACCGATTCTGTTGGAGGTGTTGATGTTTTGACTCTAAACCGATTCTTCTGTAGTTGCAACTATAATTTGAGGCAACAGGAAATTTTGTTCGTTGCCTTCAACTGTCAAAGCTGAAGCTCGGTTTAGAGTTAAAACAAAAATCCGCCCCGAAGTCACTATTTCTGAACAATCCCATCCCAACTTTGCAAATGTGAAAAAATACTTTCTTTCACGATTGTGGAATTTGAGGGGTGGGTGAAGCTCGGTTGCCAGTGTGCGGGATTCTTGTTTTAACTCACAATTTTGAGGTTTGGAGACCAATTGTAGCTCGGTTGTTAGTGTTTTCAATTTGTGGGTTGTGGTTTCAGAGAGGGTTATGGCAAAATTGTGAGTCAAAACAAGCAGGGGGAAGTTTTGACTCTAAACCGATTCTTCTGTGATTGCAACTATAATTTGAGGCAACAGGAAATATATTTCATTGTCCGATACTTTCAAAGCTGAAGCTCGGTTTAGAGTTAAAACAAAAATTCGCCCCGAAGCCGCTATTTCTGAACAATTCCAACCCAACTTTGCAAATGTGGAAAAATACTTATTTTCACGATTGTGGAATTTGAGAGGTTGATGAAGCTCGGTTGCCAGTGTGCGGGGTTCTTGTTTTAACTCACAATTTTGAGGTTTGGAGACCAGTAATAGTTTGGTTGTTAGTGTTTTGAGATTGCGGGTTGTGGTTACAGAGTGAGCAGTGGCAAAATTGTAAGTCAAAACAAGCAGTTCGTTTTGACTTTCTGCTTTTCACCGGGTTGAAACCCGGCGTTAATATGTGTCGTTCCTACGGAACTTTTCTTATAAGGGAGAAAGGTTTTGTTCGGTATTATCTAATCACCGGGTTGAAACCCGTTGTTAATATGTGTCGTTCCTACGGAACTTATTATTTGGTCTCTGTCTTTCTTCTTTTTAACTTAGAATTTTGAGGTTTGGAGACAAGTTGTAGCTTGGTTGTAAGTGTGTGTAATTTGTGGGATGTGGTTTCAGAGAGAACAGTGGCAAAATTGTAAGTCAAAACAAGCAGAAGGGGTGGGTGATAAAACAAGAAAAAGCCCCCGGATAAACACGGGGGCAGTTATTGTTAAGTTTAACAGTTTGTTTACTTTCTGTTTAGAACAGGGTTAGGCATTTTTTTAGTAAACACATTATTTCTCTTTGTTAAGGGAATATCCGGCAGTTCCATAGAGCAGGCCTTAATCTGATAGAATTCTTTACTATTAGGTTCGAAACTAAGAGCAGTTCCATAGCTGGCAGGCCAGTAGCCAAGATAGTTATAAGCACCATAAGGATCTGTAGCAGAATAAATCAGATACCAGTCAGTTCCGGGAACAGTATCCCAAGTAAGGTTCACATAAGTTCCATCATAGTCAATAGCCAGGGTTGGCTGAGATAAAGTTGTTGGAATTATTTCTACTACAATATTATCAATATACCAGTAATTAATTTCATACGAATCTTCACCTGCAGCCAGGAATCTGATTCGGAACATCCGGTTACTGGCATAGGCAGAAATATCATATACATAAGTATCCCAACCATAACCAGCACCCTCATTATCAAAAGAGGAGAAGGTATCAATTGTCTGCCAGGAAGTTCCATCCCAGACCTGAGGTATTAACAAGTTTTCAGCATCAATGCTGTAATTATTCAATGCCATATCAAATTTGAATTTTACATTAGAAATCCCGGTAGCATCTAAATACCAGCTAGTAAGATATTCCTGATAATCAGTAATTTGGGGACTCCAACTGAAGGCAGCAGATGGTTCTTCCAAACCATTACCTGAGTCAATTATCCAGTTAGCTGCAGTTGTATTCCATTGATTTGTAGCAAAGTCGGCACTACTCCATGTCTCTACGAAGGGCAAAGAGTAGGGAATAGGAGGTTCTACATTAACAACTACAGGATCAGACATTGGAGATAATGCAGTGTAATAAACACCCTGCACAGTATAAGAGTAAGTTCCGTAAGGTACACCCTGATCAAGATAGGTAGCAGTGGGAACCAGTAAAGTGTTTATTTGTACAGCATTACGATAGATATTATAACCCCGCAGGACACGGTTAGGAGGATTGCTGTTGCCGGAAGTTGTGAATCGGACAGCCAAATGTTCCTTAGAACGCAATTCCTGATTGATTACGGGAATACTGAGTAACTTAGGAGCTTTTGTGCCTATAGGAATATCAAAATATCCCTGTAGATTCCAATTATAATCCAAGCCATATCCAGTTGCCATACTTTCCCATGTTCCCAAGGAAATAAGATCACCGTAACCAACTACAGCAGGACCTGCATCACAGCCAGCCGGATAATAATCAGCGCCAGTGGCGACAACGCATTCATAACCGATCCATAAAGCTTGGGTTCCGCTTATAGGAATAGGAGTATTAAGAACAACTTCATTCCATTGATTTACAGTGGGAGTATGAGCTTGAGAATAAACCAGAGTGGAAGGGGTAAGCGTTCCATCATTTCCTGTCCAGACCTTAATAGTATAGGTAGTATTAGCTGAACGAGGGAAATATTTTACTTTACTAAGTTCCATACCCTCATAGCCATACATTGTTCCGGAATCAAACCTGATAGCGACATCAAAAGTACCACTTGAGCCAGTGCCTATTCCATCATAGTTTGTGCCATCATCGTAACTTAGCCATCCAGGGCTTCCTGGAATACCACTGTAATTTGCCCAAATTAGCTGAACATCTTGTTCTGTAACAGTGGCAGTAAGGTTTACAGGAATATAAATTTGTTCTGCAATAGCAGTTCCACTTAGAGCAATGGTATGCAAGACCTTAGCGGAAAGATTATCCAGGATGTTCAGAGTAGCAGTTTTTTCTCCTATCGTCTGAGGAATAAAAGATACCGTAAACTCGTATGTTTCATTATGACCCAAAGATACGGGAAGACCAGGTGCATCAATAACAAAGTTATGTTCGGTATCAGTTGTCAGATATATACCATCTTCAGGAATGATTAATGGAGTTGGACCTGAACCCCCGGTATTGGTAATAGTAAAGGTCTGCATTACAGGATTCATCTGTTCTATTGTGCCAAAATCAACAGCAACATCGGGAGTAATGGAAAATACAGCTGGATAAATACCTCCTACTGTCATAGTGACAGGAACCACTACAGGTTCATTTTCACCATTATGTGTGAAGGTAAGGTTAGCAGAGTAGGTTCCTAAATCAAGACCAGAGGCATCAAAGGATACCGTAACTGCGGGTGTTTCACCTGGACTTAAAGTTCCTGTTCCTGGTTCCGCACTAAGCCAGGTGATAAGATTGCACAGTTCAAGACCGTAGAAGGCATAATTTTGCGCCATTGCTACTAAGGTTGCAGTTCCAGGAATCAGGTTTTTAGCTATGCATAAACCACCGGCTGAATGCTCAGTAGCAGGTAAACCAGGAACAACAGTAGCATCTACATTGAAGGATTGAAGAACACTACCATCATTGAGATCAATCTGAACCAAAGTATTAAGGTTTGTTCCGGTTTGTGTATTTGCCCACAAAGTAGGTTCAGGTCCAGATAGGTTATCCCAAGCTAAACCGCCCATACTTGTTGCTGCTGTAGTAAGAGTTTGTAAAGTTTCTCCAGTTCTACTTACTAAATAAAGAGGGGAAGACCAGTTGGAAGTTACCCAGAAGGCATCGTTATCTTCATCGTAAGCAATACCACGAACACCGGAAGGCGCAGTTATTGTTCCAATTAAGGTGTGAGTATTGAAATCCATCTGGTAGATTGTTGCTGTTGTAGCAGCTCCATAGAAATATGTCCCATCATAAGTTAAATCTCTCAAACCGGATGGAACACCTGTTACGGAGAATGTCTCCAGATAATTACCCGAGAGATCATACTTATGGAATGAAGCAGCATTCCATACACTAACATAGAAGTAATTACCATCACAAACTATTCCATACTCACCATCATTAACTTGAGTAGGATAGTAGAATTGCAGATCAAAGAGAATTCGGCTTTGAGATTCAATAAGCGGTCCCTGAACAGGGGCATTATCACAATAATTAGCTGCTTCAGGATTGGCAATAGGTATTTGCATTTGTTCTGGAGGAACAATAGAACTTCCCCGTGCAGTTGTTTCTTCAATTATAATTTGATAAGTTAGAGGAAGTGCTCCAGTATTGCTTAAGGTTAATTGTTGTGTTGCTGTTATCGCATCCGGAAGAGTAAGTGTCTGATTTAGGGAAGTGGGATTAACACCCAGAATGCCAGGTTGAGGCGTTATAGTGAACATAAAAGGCGGTTCTACAACAGCGGATATCTCACCTACAAATGCTTCAACTGTCCAATACCAGCGCTCCAGATAATTGAAAGTTATGCCGCCTTCGGTTACTGGATTGAAGTGAGTATTAGAGGTCTCAAAACGAAATTCTGTATCAAAAATTGCATCTTCATCTTGAGATAAATAGACAGCATAATAATCCGGTTGTAAACCATTGAGCAAATCAGGTGCCCATTGTAGATTAAATCCCGTAGTAGGCAAAAGAGTAGCGCCGTTTGCAGGATAGATAAGAGTTACAGGTGCCGGGGTAGTAGGAATTTCATCAAACTTTAACATAATATTGGGATAACCCGAGACCATTGTGCCAGTTGGAGGTGTAGCAGGATCAGGATTGGTGCCATCAGAATAGTAACGAATACTACGATATGTAGTTGCTGAAGTGCAATAGAAATATACAGAACTACCATCATAACTTGCTTCGTTTTCGTCTACAGCGATAACCAAGTTATCGGTATTATTATAGACAAAAGGACTTGTAAGCATTATTTCAATCCAGCCAGCTGTAGCAGGAAGGGCAACTTCACCAGTAAAAACCTGGGTAAGATTGCTTAAGGGTATCCAACTGGTTCCATCAGCCAAGCTGGTATTCGTTGTATGCCCCATATATATAGTCCAGTTGTTACTATGAGTTGCTTCTGCAGCACCGTTCCAATGATACCAAATTTTTTCAATCCTTTGATTAACCATATTCAGCTCACTCTGCAGGAAAATACTCTGGCTGTAAGTATATCCATAAAATGGTTCTATTGGTAAACTAAGGTCACTGGTTCCATTGCCTATAATCACTATTCCTGCAGGCAAACCTTCAGCAGAAAGAGCTACATTATAGGGTGTCCCATTATAGGTAATAGTTAAAGTAGCACTTACCGGACCTTCCTGAGTTACCGTAACGGAAACAGGAATAATTACCGATTGTCCTGCATCTAAAGCAGCAGGAAGATTTGCAGGATTGAAAGAAAACATTGCTGCATTGGGTCCTGTGATACTGATATCAGAGCTGCTAAGATTTAAGGTTCCACCACCGGTATTAGTTACAGTAACATTAACGGGAGTAGCAGGTAGGTTTTGCTGTATCAAACCAAAATTGATAGAAGTGGGAGTGTAACTAAAGATTGGAGCAGCAGGAATTGCCTCTAACAGAAAATCATCAATTCCGAAATCCCAAACAGTAGAACCAGATGCAGTTTGATGAAAAGCAATATAAATTGTATTGTCGGTAAAGGCATCCAAATTCAGTGTGTGTTCAGTCCAGGTAGTCCAGTTGCAGGTAAAGGTTCCCAGATTGTTTGTAAAGGAGGCAATATTATTATCAGTAGTAGAGACCAATACAGTATAGGTATTGGGACGAGTAGCTGATTCTACAGCATCCCACCATTTAATCCTTAGGTCTTCACTTGCTTGAATAGGAGGGGTAATCAACCAGTCATCTGTATTTCCCATACCTTGGGCAATATAATCTCCTGTGTGAGCATCAATATAAGTTGGACCTCTTCTCCAGGTATAAGAATCATTATCGGCATTTATAACTGTCCAACCAAGTACAGGTGCTGGAGGAGTTCCTGTCCAGGTCTCTTCAAAACCATTGGAATAGGGTAATTGAGCGCTGGTAATCGTGGGATCATAACATACAGCACTCAAATTAACAATTGTTGTTCCTCTATTATCAGTAATAGTAACAGTGCCATTGTGATTTCCCAATGCCGTAGGAGCATACTGAACAGTAAAGATAGCAGTTTGACCAGCTGTAAGGTCTACAGGGGCAGGATTGGTAAGCAGTGTATAATAATTTCCTGCTATGACTATAGAAGACACGCTAAGAGTTCCACCACCTATATTACAAATCGTAAAGTCCTTAGTTTTAGTAGTGTTAAGTATTACCTGTCCAAAATCCCAACTGGTAGGAGTACAGCTTATGATCGGTGCAGCAGGAATATCTTCTACTATTATATCATCTAAACCTAGATCTGTCATCCCATTTCCATAATTACTCATCCCCTTGAAACGAAGATAAACAGTAGTGGAAGCGTATGTCTCTAAACTAATCGTATTTTGATACCAGGCAAGAGTATTAGAAGTATTGGAATGGGTATAGAGAGTTGTCCAAGTTGCTTGGTTATCCGTAGAAATTTCTACAAAGAGAGGATTGGTATAAGTATCTGTTCCAATCCAATACCAGTAGGTTAATCTTTTGGCTGTGGCATCCAGAGCAATAGGCGGGGTAGTTAAATAATAGGGATTATATGTACTATTAGCCAAATAGCAATATAACCAGCCAAAATATGTTCCTGAGTGAGGTGCTGCAGGACCATGAGATGCTGCACCAGTGCTTACATTCCAATGATAGGAAGCTCCAGCTACACCTTCTGAAGCAACCCAATTAAGCGGTAAAGAACCAGTCTCAAAATCACCAGCGGTATAGGGGAAAGTATAAATGGTAGGATCAGTTCGCGTAGTGAAACTTCTTACCGTAGCTGTGGGACCATTTCCTGTTCCGTTATATGCTAAAACTGTCCAATAGTAAGTTGTATTATATGCCAGAGGAGTAGTTAAAGTATAGGTAAGAGCATTCAGGTCTGCTTTCAGGGTTGTTGGAGGATTATTTGTATCACAATAGAGTTTGTAACCGGTAGGCACACCACCGGTTGTAGGCGCTGTCCAAGTGAATGTAGTTAATTCATTTACATTGGTTGCCAGATCTGCCGGGGTGCCTAAAGTAGGCGCACCTGGAGCTTCAGGAGTAATATCCGGACCAATAATCAGATCAACATAGTAACTTCCACTTTGAAGACCGGTTCTGATACCGAGGTAATAATTATTTCCGGCAAGAGAGCTCAAATCCACAACTGTATTATACCAGGTATATGTTGCTGTATGTGCAATATTGCTGCCAATTTGAGTCCAGGTAGTTCTATCAGGAGAATAGACAATTTGCAAAGTTCCCGATGTTGAAGAACATAAAGTCCAGAGGTCTAAAGTACTTGTTTCAGTTATCGTTACTTTAGGAGTGGATAGAATATACTGAGTGGAAGTTGAACCAGATTTGTAAGCAGAAGCAGTGCCATGTTTCTTATAGGTTGTAGATCGTGTCCAATTACCGGTGGAACCATTTGCCCAACCCGCAGGCGGGAAGGTTGTATTTTCAAAGCTCTCTGCTATTTGAGTAGCAGTTGGTGTTTTGAAACTCCATACAATCCCTGTTGTAGTGCCATTGGCATTTACAGCATCAATTCGCCAGTAATAAGTATTGCCGGCTGTTAAACCAGGAGCATAAGTAGTTGCCATTTGATTTTGAATAAAAGGAGGGGGATTAGTGGTTCCAAAATAAACATCATAAGATGAAGGAAATCCGCCACCACTATTCCAGGATAGAATATCTCCAATCATAGCCCAGGCACCGTTTCCAGGGCTAACTAATACTGCAGGATTAGGTGCTGAAGTAGGATCAGATGTTGTCATATTTATCTGGATATTGGGTCTGGAAGTAGATAAACTCAAAGTAGGAGGATTAGTAGAATCGCTATTTCCTAAACGGCAACGATTATATCCCGTAGTAGCAGTATAATACCAGTATGAATGAGGTGTAGTGTATGGTGCATCTTGGGTGTATACAGAAACTACTAAGTTGCCGCCGGTATAGTTAAAATCGGTGATATCAACTTCATACCATCCGCCACCAGCACCAAGATCAATGTTAGCAATTTCATAAACTAAGGTTCCGGGGTCTTCCCAGTTTGCATCTGCAAACACTGCATTAGGAACTGTTTTAAGCCAAATCTGGGTAGTCCCAATAGCATTAGGATCGGCACCGGTATCACTGCGATACCATCTTAATTTATGAATAGTACCGGGATATCCTATTTCACTTTCTAAATAAATACACTGGGAACGGGAATACACAAAATAGTCATTGAAAGGATAACGACCTGTGGATGTTCCTGTTCCAATAGTTATATCTGTTTGTGCAAAAGCCCAAGCAGCTATAACCAGTGCTAAGGTTATAAGTAATAATTTCTTCATAACAAAAACTCCTTGTTTTAGATGTTTTTTTTCTTGAAGAGTTAGTTTATTGGTTAAACGATAGGCATTACCTTTGTTTTAAAGCTTACGATTTGGTGTTTAATCAATGGCAGGAAAAGGAATGCCTGGTTTGATATTGACGGTTTAGGCAGATAGGGAAGAACGCTGATTGTCCCTTTTGCACTGTGCTTTAGTAATAATGTGCGATGATTGTTACAAAAAGAGTGCAATAAGTTCATAAGATTGCGTTTTCCTGTTTTCAGCGTATTGGTTATTTCCGGAAAAGAACTTAAATTCCCGTAATAGTTGTATAGCTTTTGAGTAATAATGCTATTGTTTTTTTGCTTTAAAGAGAAATTACTTTTATTCATACTCTCTGTATTGCCGAGGGAATTTAATTTGCTTTTCCGGAGGATTGATTTTGAAGGGTTAAAGAAAATAAATATAGAATTGGATAGACACCAAAGTGCATAGTTCTCGCTCTTGCGGTTTTTTATCCCTATAGGAACCTTAGACCTTGGGCAAATCCATAAATTCATCTAAACTCCTTTGTCTCAAAAAGAACAGCATCCTTTCTTTAGTTTCTTAAAAATCATCACTACCTTAGTAACTTTTACTTTATATCCTGTCTTTTGGCAGTGAGGACTCATAACAACTTTGGCTGAATACAACATAGAAATTTGTATCCAACCATTTTCTTCTTCATCTTAAGACAATATAATCCAAATTTTCCGTCAAGCAAATTTTTTTTGAAAAAGGACTATTTTTTTGTATAGTCATTTTTCTTAACTCACCAGTTTAGAGGATATTATTTCAACTTCCATTGATGTTCATTATCCTATAAACCGACTTTTACAATTCTAATATTTGTGTCAAGTAAAAATTGAAGTTGCGGGAAGTTTTTTTTAAGTTAGTTTTGACTCTAAACCGATTCTTTTTGTGGTGGTGATGTTTTGACTCTAAACCGATTCTGTTTGTGGTTGCAACGAGATGTAGACGCAACAGGAAATTTTGTTCGATGCCTTTAACTGTCAAAGCTGAAGCTCGGTTTAGAGTTAAAACAAAAATTCGCCTCGAAGTCACTATTTCTGAACAATTCCATCCGAACCCTGCTGATGTGAAAAAATACTTTCTTTCACGATTGTGGAATTTGAGGGGTTGGTGAAGCTCGGTTGCCAGTGTGCGGGGTTCTTGTTTTAACTCACAATTTTAAGGTTTGGAGACCAGTTGTAGCGCGGTTGTTAGTGTTTTGAGATTGAGGTTTGTGGTTTCATAGAGGGCAGTGGCAAAATTGTAAGTCAAAACAAGTTGGAGGGAGTTTTGACTCTAAACCGATTCTTCTGTGGTTGCAACAAGATGTAGACGCAACAGGAAATTTTGTTCGTTGCCTACAACTTTCAAAGCTGAAGCTCGGTTTAGAGTTAAAACAAAAATTTGCCCCGAAGCCAACATTTCTGAACAATTCCAAACCACCCCTGCTGATGTGAAAAAATACCTTCTTTCACGATTGTGGAATTTGAGGGGTTGGTGAAATTTGGTTGCCAGTGTGCGGGGTTCTTGTTTTAACTCACAATTTTGAGGTTTGGAGACCAGTAATAGTTTGGTTGTTAGTGTTTGTAATTATAGGTTTGTGGTTACAGAGTGGGCAGTGGCAAAATTGTGAGTCAAAACAAGTAGTTCGTTTTGACTTTCTGCTTTTCACCGGGTTGAAACCCGTTGTTAATATGTGTCGTTCCTACGGAACTTTTCTTATAAGGGAGAAAGGTTTTGTTCGGTATTATCTAATCACCGGGTTGAAACCCGTTGTTAATATGTGTCGTTCCTACGGAACTTTTCATTTGGTCTCTGTCTTTCTTCTTTTTAACTCACAATTTTGAGGTTTGGAGACCAGTTGTAGCTTGGTTGTTAGTGTTTGTAATTTGTGGGTTGTGGTTACAGAGTTGGCAGTGGCAAAATTGTAAGTCAAAACAAGCAGAAGAAAAGATGTCCCCGTCGTTTATTGACGGGGACATCAATGATCAGGGAGAGGTTGACAGGGATGTCAACCTTCCTGTTATTTACTTTTTGTTTTTAGCAGCCGGTGGTTCTATTCCTTTGGCGACAGGCATTTCACCATCTGCTGAGGCAATTTTGAAGAACTTTTTAGCTGGCGGAGTAGCAATAGTATAGGAATTAGTATTGCTGTAGCCAAGCACAGTAAAGGTTCCGTAAGGATCATCGGCAGCATAGATTACATAGTAATCAGCTCCCGGATCTACAGTCCAAGAAAGCTGAACTGTAGTTCCAACCCTATTAGCAACAACATCCTGAGGAGTAGCAACATTTCCCAGGTAGTTAGAAATTATTGCTTCAGATTGCAGTGAACCACTGTAATTAGCTATCACAGCCCACTTATATTTTCCACCGGGTTGAGTTCCAAAAGTAGTATCCAGATAGGTAGTATCGGTTACTCCAGTTTGTATTAGAGTCCAGTTTGCCGGGGTTCCCTCATCAGCAATCGGGAAACGATGAACACTGTAATTCAGGAACCAGCGATCCTGTGAACTGCGGGAAGCAAATTGAGTTGTAGCTATATTTCTGCTTGCCGGTCCGATATAAATGTCATCAATATACCAGCCAGCATAATTAACAGTAGTTGTAGCATAGAATTGGAATTGGATTACGACACTTTGATTTTCATAAGCAGAAAGATTAATTACTCGCTGTCTCCATTGAGTTGATGAATAATCCCAGGAAGGACCCCAAACAACAGTTCCGTTTACAGCTACCTGACAGTAATCAAAGTTACCGAACGCATTTTCCCAGCTCCAGAAACTTAGTTGAGGATTAGTAAAACCAGATAGGTCTATCGTTTGGGTTAGATAGCTGAAAGCACCGGAATTATTATAGTTGGTAAGCAATTTAGTTCCCCACATTCCAGTTCCGGAATGAGCTGTAGGAGGAGGAGTAACATCACTTCCTGTGTAAGTATAGACAAAATTAGCTACATTATAGGTATTGCCCCATTCCCAATCTCCATATCCACTGCTAACCCAGCCACCGTTATCCACTTCAAAATCATATAAATAGTAATTTGGTTCTCCGGCAGGTTCCCAAACCAGAGAAACATCATTACCGGAATGAGTAGCAACCAGATTATAAGGAGTCCAGAGGTATTCAACCAGATTGATAGTTCCTACATTAACATTGGTTTCAACAACATTTAGGGCACTAATATAGGATTGATAACCTTCTTTTTCAACTGTTAACGCATAGCTCAATGTATCAACGCTACCCAAAACATTATTGATACTGAAAGCACCACCAGTTTCTGTAATTGTATCATAATTTTCAATTCCGGATATGCTAACAGTAGCACCAACCAAACCGGCAGGATAATCATTAGAAGTAACAATTCCACTAACAGTTACCCGTGGCATAGGCACTAAATTGAAGTTTTGAGTTACAGTAGTTCCCAAGGTTAGAGCTATATCTGTGAAAGTAAGATTGTAATAAGCAAGCATACTTGCGGTGGCATCAACTGTTAATGATTCCCAGAAACCAATGTGGTAAAAACCATCTTCATTAGTAGTAGTTGATACGCGTTCAGTAAGAGTAACGGTTGCTCCTACAATTGGTAGATTAGTAATAGAATCACGCACATAACCTTCCAGCACTGCTTGTTGTTGCATAACGGCATTTTGCACAACGAAGTAAGTATTAGGAACATAACCGACAACAGTTCCAGCTGCAGAAGGTGCCAGAGGATCATATACAACAGAGTCGCTTTGCAGATAACGAGAACGATTAGTATGTTCAGCTGTAGTTGTGTAGTAGAATTTATCACTGGAGGAATAATATACAGTATCCATTGGACGATTTACTCGGGTGGCAAGCACTCCCCCAGTGAAATTGAAAGGTGTATCCAAAGGAATAACTACTTCATTAATTCCAGTCGGGAAAGTTACTGTTCCATCAAATACAAGAGTATAATTCGTACTGGGCAACCAACCATTCACAAGGGAGGTAGAATCTGTATGCGCCATCCATATTTTTACTGGTTTATCTATCAGCGTTTCTACGAAATTATTCTTATAAACAATAGCAGTAATTGTGCCGGTTTGTAAGTGCATTTCATCTGTGAAATAGAGCTCTTCGGTAACACAGTTCTTAAAATACATATTCAAGGGTAGATAATTACCGGTTGTAGTGCTGGCATCATCACCCACAGGAATAATGGTCATTGTAGGATCAACAACATAAGCAGAAATAATATTGGAATTATTATTAGCTGGATTGCCGTCCCCGGCTAAAATCACTTCTCCGTAAAGAGGATAAACACCTCCGACAGCAGGAATCCAGGAAAGGGTATGCTGAGCAGTAGCACTACTGGCAAGAGGAGTAGTTACATTCAAAGTAGCCAAGGTCTCAGTTCCGGTCTTTAGATTAACCGTGTAAGAACTTTGTTCAGCAGTTCCTTCGTTGAACACACTAATTACATAATCATAACTATTACCCGCTTGAATAAAGGTAGGACCAGTAATAGAAGTAGCAGCTAAATCAGCGGGTTGCAGTTCAATAAATTTAACATCGTCAACATAAAGAGAACGGTAGGTTCCTCCCAAGCCATGTTTGAAACAGATATATTGATCGGTTCCTACATAATCTGCTAGTGAGATTACATATTCCGTTTTAGTAACAGTAAGATTAATAGAGGTAACCTGAGTAAAGATACCGGTAGAATCTTTTGCACTAACCGTTCCAATCAGAATTGGGTAACCTGCAGAGCTGCTGCGGGCATAGAATTTTAGTTTTATTCTGTTTATAGACCTGGCAGAGAGATCAATTGGAGGAGAAATTAACCTTAAATCAGCATTAGTATCTGAGCTATTGGAAAATATAACACTATTGGGAGGACTTTGAGCATAAGTAGTGCTACTGTAAGTGCGAACATAAGCGGAAGTGGAAGTGGAATTTACAAAAGCACTCCATCCCCAAGGCAAGGCAGGAGCCGTTACACCATCAAAATATTCTTCGTAGGGAAGAGATGTTATAGTAGGATCTGGAGCAATGGTAAAACTCCAAACCATAAATTCCGGTGCTAAAGGATCTGGACATAATCCATCTGCATTGTAAGGTAAAACAGCCCAATACCAGGTACTACTAAATGGCAATACAATATCCTGCTCGGAAAGATTTAAGCTGGTATTTACTGTCTCAAACGAATATTCGCCAAAATAACCTTCTTCCGGATTAAAGGGATTTTCTCCTACTAAAACTTCATAATAAGCAGGATTTCCACCGGTTATAGCAGGAGTCCAATTGACTTCTGCATTTTCCGGGTCTATATAGGTAGCTTCATTAGCGGGACTAACTAAGGTTACATGATCAGGTGCGCCTGCAGGAGTTAAACGAACAATGACATTATCTACATATACATTGTTATCTCCCCCGGAAACAGTAGATTCACCGTAAAAAGCAAGATATTTAGTCCCTGAATAAGTATTCAAACTTATGATATGATTTTCACCAGAAGGAGAGATATTATCATACACATAAGCAGAACCTGTGTTATTCCATTCCCTAAGAACAGTCGGATTGGTCATCAGAGGGCTATCACTGATCAATACAATAAATCTGTCATCTGGTTGAGCACCTGGAGTTGGAGGTGTAGCTATTCCACTAAAAGTAGTTAATGCCAAGTCAAATTTCAGTTCATATCCTGTGCCAGGAATTGCAATTGGTGGTGTTACCAACCAATACTTTGTAGAACTAGACCATATATTAAGACGAGCAGACATATTTTGAGGAGTAGTTACTACATTGGCAAAATCATCATAAGTCCATCCAGATGTGGTAGAAGTAGGTGTCTCTGATGGGTATAGCCCAGTTAAGCGTGACCAATTAAGAGGTGGGAAGTTTGTAGTTGTGCCAAAATCTTCCAGCCAAGGGAAAGTATAAATAATAGGATCGTCTCTGGTTGTAAAGCTTCTTACTGTAGCTGTAGGTCCTTCTCCGGTATCGTTATAAGCTGAAACTGTCCAATAATAGGTTGTGCTGTAATCCAGCGGAGTAGTAAGAGTAGTAGTAAGCGATGTAACATCAGCTAACATTGTCACTGGTGGATTATTTGTATCACAATAGAGTTTGTAACCGGTAGGTATTCCACCGGTTGTAGGTGCTGTCCAAGTGAATGTAGTCAATTCATTTACATTGGTTGCCAGATCTACCGGGGTGCTTAAAGTAGGAGCACCGGGAGCTTCAGCCGTAATTTCCGGACCAATAATCAGATCAACATAGTAACTTCCACTTTGAAGACCGGTTCTGATTCCGAGGTAATAATTATTTCCGGCAAGAGAGCTTAAATCCACAACTGTATTATACCAAGTGTAAGTGGCAGCGTGGGTGATATTGCTGCCAATCTGAGTCCATGTAGTTCTATCAGGAGAATATACAATTTGCAAAGTTCCGGATGTAGAAGAACATAAAGTCCAGAGGTCTAAAGTACTTGTTTCAGTTATCGTTACTTTAGGGGTGGACAGAATATACTGAGTGGAAGTTGAACCGGATTTGTAAGCAGAAGCAGTTCCATGTTTCTTATAGGTTGTAGATCGTGTCCAATTACCGGTGGAACCATTTGCCCAACCCACAGGCGGGAAGGTTGTATTTTCAAAGCTTTCTGCTATTTGAGTAACAGTTGGTGTTTTAAAACTCCAAATCGGACAGTCGGTTGCATTTCCATAGATATTACCAGGAACAATTTTCCAGTAATAAGTGGTTGCTTCATTAACAGTTACATCATAAGTAGTTGTTTCTTGATTATTCACCAGAGGTGGGTCGGATGTAGGTCCGAAATAGACATCATAAGTTTCTGGAATTCCACCAAGTAAAGGAGGGTTCCAGGAAAGGGTTACACTTCCAGGAAGGACCCAACTGTTATTTAAAGGAGAAATAAGAGTTGCAGGACCTGGTGCTTCAGGAGTAAATTCCGGACCAAAAACCAGATCAACATAGAAACTTGCTGATTGCAAACCGGTTCGGAAACCAAGATAGTAATTATTACCTGCAAGAGAACTTAAATCAATAACTGAATTATACCATGTGCTTGCTGCCGCATAAGTAATGTTATCACCAAGTTGAGTCCAGGTAGTTCTATCCGGAGAATAGACAATTTGTAAAGTTCCTGTTGTTCCACTGCAATATGACCACAGGTCTAAAGTACTTGTTTCAGTTATCGTTACTTTAGGAGTGGATAGAATATACTGTGTGGAAGTTGAACCATATTTATAAGCAGAAGCAGTTCCATGTTTCTTATAGGTTGTATTACGGCTCCAAGTTCCGGGATTTGCCCAACCTACAGGTGGGAAGGTTGTATTTTCAAAACTTTCTGCCAATTGAGTAGCCGTTGGCGTTTTGAAACTCCAGAGAACTATTCCTGTAGCAGATCCAAAACTATTGAACGGGATAACTTTCCAGTAATAGGTTGTTCCAGGTTCTAAAACAGGAGTGTAAATAGTTCCCGTTTGGTTATCACTAACTAAAGTAGTTCCATCTACAGTGTCTAAATAGACATCATATCCGGTAGGATAATTTCCGCCACTTTGCCAGCTGAGAATATCATTAGTAAAAGCCCAACCGTTATTAAGGGGCCAAACTAATACTGCAGGATTGGGTGGTGAATCAATTATACCAAATTTAATATTAGGACGGCTGCTAGATCTGGTTCCGGCAACTGCAGGAAAAGAAGTATCCTGATATTTATAAACACAAGTATTAGAGGCAGTAGTATAGCAAAAATTAGGATAGCCGCTTACATAATCTCCATCCCAATTTTCCCATAATATTTCAAGGTTATCTGTATTATTCCAGTAAAAAGGAGTGGAAAATACAATATCAAACCAGCCACCTCCATTAAAGGTTAAATTACCCTGAAAGACAGAGGTAAAATTAGTATTATTAGGATAACCGGAACCGGTTTCATCGGTAGCAGTTCCATAAGTAGCTAAGGTTGTATGCCGGATGTAAACCCTTTGGTCTAACATTTGATAATTGGAAGGGGTGTTGCCAACATAGAAAGAAATGGCATCAATATTACCTTCCGAATTTAATCCGGCTGCGTTAATCTCTGTTTTAGTATAAATTGTTTTGCTCCAGCTGTAGTCATATAATCCATAAAAAGGGACATAAGTTTGTGTGCTTGTTCCCGTTCCGATTATATATTCGGTAGCAAAGGCAAAAGCCACAATTAGCAAGAGCAAAGGGATAAGTAATAATTTCTTCATACAAAAACTCCTTGTTTAGATTTTTTTTCTTGAAGAGTTAGTTTATTGGTTAAACGATAGGCATTACCTTGGTTTTAAAGCTTAAGGTTTGGGGTTTAATCAATGGCAGGTAAGGGAATGCCAGGTTTGATGTTGAGTAGTGAAAAGGAAGATGAAATGGGACTGCTGTTTTTGCCAGTGTGACTTCATATAATGTGCGATGATTATAACTAAAATACACCGGTAGAAAAACAGCGGGTTGCATTTCGTTAGGATACAGGGTTGATTTTTTAGCCACCGAGACCACCGAGACCACTGAGACCACCGAAAATAACGAGAAAAAAGTTAAAATAAAGAAAGGGATATTAAATATGGGAAATAAGTGTGAATTCAAAGTGAAGAGGATATTTACTATACAGGAGTATTTAACTAAAAGGATAAAAAAAGGATATACAGCATTAGATAAGAAGAAGAATAAGATAATAGCTGATAGGTATAAATTTCCTCTCAGATAAACGATACTCTTCAAGCATTGACTAACTTTTACCCCCGAAAAAGTAGCCACCTTTAATTCATCTGGACTCATTTTACCCCTTCCTCATTTATTAGAGACCAAAGTTCGCTTTTTGCTCTGCTCAGCATGAGAAATATTTCAGCACGCTAATAACAAAAAAAAACAAGAAATAATTTCTATGCCTAGAGATATAATAATCGGATAGAATAACTTGTCAAGAAAAAAATGAAGTTGTGGGAAGTTATTTTTTAAGTGAGTTTTGACTCTAAACCGATTCTTTTGGGGTGGTGATGTTTTGACTCTAAACCGATTCTTCTGTGGTTGCAACGAGATGTAGACGCAACAGGAAATTTTGTTCGTTGTTTTCAACTTTCAAAGCTGAAGCTCGGTTTAGAGTTAAAACAAAAATTCGCCCCGAAGTCGCTATTTCTGAATAATTCCAACTCACCCTGCTGATGTGAAAAAATACCTTCTTTCACGATTGTGGAATTTGAGGGGTTGGTGAAGCTTGGTTGCCAGTGTGCAGGGTTCTTGTTTTAACTCACAATTTTGAGGTTTTTAAGACCAGTTATAATTTTGTTGTTAGTGTTTTGAGATTGAGGGTTGTGGTTACAGAGTGGGCAGTGGCAAAATTGTAAGTCAAAACAAGTAGTTCGTTTTGACTTTCTGCTTTTCACCGGGTTGAAACCCGTTGTTAATATGTGTCGTTCCTACGGAACTTTTCTTATACTGGAGAAAGGTTTTGTTCGGTATTATCTAATCACCGGGTTGAAACCCGTTGTTAATATGTGTCGTTCCTACGGAACTTATTATTTGGTCTCTGTCTTTCTTCTTTTTAACTCACAATTTTGAAATGAAGAGACCAGTTGTAGCTCGGTTGTTAGTGTTTTGAGATTGAGGTTTGTGGTTTCAGAGAAGGCAGTGGCAAAATTGTAAGTCAAAACAAGTAGTGGGGAGTTTTGACTTTCTGCTTTTCACCGGGTTGAAACCCGTTGTTAATATGTGTCGTTCCTACTCTTCTGCATATCCTGCAAAAGGGTTATGCGTCTGCTTGGGTTGAAACCCGTTGTTAATATGTGTCGTTCCTACGGAACTTTTCTTATAAGGGAGAAAGGTTTTGTTCGGTATTATCTAATCACCGGGTTGAAACCCGTTGTTAATATGTATCGTTCCTACGGAACTTATTATTTGGTCTCTGTCTTTCTTCTTTTTAACTCACAATTTTGAGGTTTGGAGACCAGTTGTAGCTCGGTTGTTAGTGTTTTTAGATTGAGGGTTGTGGTTTCAGAGTTGGCATTGGCAAAATTGTAAGTCAAAACAAAAATAAATAATTTCAATTGCTGCGCACTAAGCGAAAGCCGACATATTGATATCCGCGATTGGGGTCTCCTTTTTCTCTCCACATAATATTTAGATTTCTACCTTCACCATTCGCAACACTTCCACCGCGGATAACTTTCAGGGTCCCTGTTTCGGGACCTGTAGGATTGATAAAAGTAGGCAGGGAACGGATATAATTTGCATCATACCAATCCCAAACCCATTCCGATACATTTCCGGTCATATCGTAAATACCATAATCGTTTGGTTTTTTAGTTCCTGGGGTATGAATTTTGCCGCCGCTGTTATCTCTATTCCAGGAGATTTCATCAGGGTCATCTGAGCCGCTGTAATTATATAGTTTTCCTGCTTTAGCTGCCATTTCCCATTCTGCTTCAGTAGGGAGACGGTAGCCGTTCGCTTTAAAATCACAAGTTACGACTCTGGAAGCCCCGACTCCTCTAATTTTATATGCAGGGGTTAAGCCCTCAGCTTCACTTCTGCCATTGCAATAAATAGCAATATCAAACCAGCTGATGTTATCTACAGGTAAATTTTCTCCAAATGTGGAACAATTTGCGGGTTTCATATAAATATTCCATTCTGCCTGAGTAACTTCATATTTGTCAATATAAAAAGAGGATAAGGATACATTAGGATTGAGATTATCCCGCAGGCGTCCAAAACCTAAAGTATTTGCTTCAATAAGAACCATATTTTGGGGAGGACGAGGTTTGGGAGCTACAGGTGGAGGATTAACAGTTGTGATTCTGGGAACAGGGAGCTGCTTACGAAAATCCTCTCTGGGGGTGGGAGTACCGGTTTTCAATTCACCATAAGCTGTTTGGGTTGGTTTTTCGCGAGGTAATTCAGCAACGGGAACAGAATTATTTACAGTGTCCGATTCCGTATCAGGCATAAGCCAGGAGGAATAAGTTAATTTTTCTCCCTTGCTGCCAAAGAGAACACTGAAAATATTGGTAGTTAGCAACATTACAATAACTATGATGATAAGTGCAATCAGTATCCAGAAAGGGAGTTCAATTCTGATTTTAGGAATATCTTTTTTGCTAAGGTCTTCCAATTTATCCGGTAGTGCCTTTTCTGGCTCTGTCCAAATCTCACATTCCGTAACAGGAGGCAGATTGATTAAAGCATTCAGTAAATCATTTAGGTTACGATAACGCTGTAAAATATTGCGGTGCAAACATTCGGCAAGGATTTTATTGAGGGGAACGCTTACTCCGTATATATATTCAAATTTTTGGGTGGATAAGCGCTCCTGACGGTATAATGTTTTATAGAAATCGTGTTGGGATAATGCCTGAGCTAAAATAATGGCAATAGAAAACATTTCTTCCCGTTCATCTCTTTCCTCCCAGGTGATGGCAGAAGAAAGAATTATTCCCTCGTTATTATCATTTATCATTATATTGGTTAAAGCTAGTTGACTGAGAGTAAGTTGATATTGATGTAAAGTAATAGCTGTGTTTACTATTTGGATTGCTATAAAGCGGATAAAGTCCTCAGTTAATTTTTCCGGATTATGGGTTTTTAGGTCAGCCAAAGAAACGCCGTGAATGAATTCCACGACCATAAAAGGAGGATCAAAATGCGGGTCAATTTCAATCACTTTGGGAAGGTGTTTATCTTCCAGTTTATTAAGTTGTTGTAAACGCTGTTGAAGGTTAAAAATATTGGTAATATTACTTAAACTTGCCTTATAGAAAAGCTTCAGGAGAAATTCTTTGCCATCCTTTTCCACAATATATTTTATTCCCTCTGCATCTTTATTCAGTATTTTAATTATAGTATAATCCCTGAATGTGGTTCCAGGATTCATAAGCAAACGAGTATTTCTGCGGGAAATAGTTTCAGCAGATTTCTGAGCTTTTTCTTTTTTAGTTTCCTCTTGTTTTGGTTTTTCCTGTTCGGGAATTTGATTTTCCCCGCAGACGGGACAGAATTTTGCTTTTCCCGGGATGGGGTTTCCACAATTTATACAATATTTAGTAATGACTGCCTCCTAATCATTATGAAACTACTTTTTCAATACCCAGATGGATTTTATGACCATTGATATCCAAACACTGCATATTTGCTGTTGGTTTATCTAATAAGATCAATTCTTTTCCAAGGGTTTCAGATAAGATATAATTTCGGTGAATCTGAACCGCCTGGACAATATCTTTCGGAGCTACCAATGTTACAATAATATTATCTAAAATATCCAAATTCATTTCTTTACGGGTAAATTGGATTTTATTGATTAGTTCACGGGCATAACCCTCATTTAACAGTTCATTAGTTAACTTTGTATCCAAAGCTACAAAGAGGTCTTTGGCATTAGCAAAAACATATCCCTCACGGGGAATGATGCTTATGCTGACTTCTTCTGGCAATAGATTGATAGTTTCGCCTTCGATTTTTAGGGGATAAAAGCCAGTTGAATTAAATGCCTGCAAGACCTTATCTGCCGGGGTGTTGTTTAAAAGGATATTAATTGCTTGCACTTTTTTGCCGTATTTAGGACCCAATATTTTGAAATCGGGCTTCAATTCATACTGCACAAAGCCATCCTGTTCGCTTACAAAGGTTATTTTTCGGATGTTTACTTCTTCTTTTACGAGGTCTAACATATCCTTCAAATCATCTTTCACTTTTGCGGGAACAAACATTTCGTTTAGGGGTTGGCGAACCTTTATTTGGCATTCATTTCTGGCGGCTCTGCCTAAAGAAACAAGATCAATTACGGTCTGCATTTTCTTTTCCAGTTTGGTATCTATATAGACATCATCGGCAACAGGATAATATTCCAGATGAACGCTTTCTCCTGCATTCAAGTTCAAAAAAAACTCTTCCGCCAGGTAAGGAGCATAAGGTGCAATAAGTTTGGCAATTTCTACTAAGACCTGATAGAGAGTTCGGTAGGCATCAGTTTTATCTGCATTAAATTCTGAAGCCCAAAAACGGCGTCTGCTTCTGCGAACATACCAATTGGAAAGCTCTTCAATTACAAAACCCTGAATGGCACGCACCGCTTTTGTAAAATCGTAAACATCAGTGTTATTACGCACCGTAATAATCAAGGAATGCAAGCGGGAAATAATCCAGCGGTCAATTTCCACTTCCCGAACCCAATTATATGGATAGTCAGTTGCTACAAAGCCATCAATATTGGCATAAGTAGCAAAGAATGAATATACATTCTTCAAAGTGCCGATAAATTTTCCTAAGATTTCTTTCACCCCGTCAACATCAAAACGCGTAGGAACCCAGGGCGGAGAGACCTCTAATAAATACCAGCGAATTGCGTCTGCTCCATAATCTTGCATTAGTTCTATAGGGTCAACTGCATTTCCGTGAGATTTACTCATTTTCCTGCCGTTTTTATCCAGAATCATATCATTAACCAAACAGCTTTTGTAACTGGAAACTCCTTTCAACAAAGTAGAAATGGCAAGCATAGAATAAAACCAACCCCGGGTTTGGTCTATACCCTCAGAAATAATATCAGCAGGAAAGAGGTCGGGCTCAAAATGCTCATAATTTTCAAAAGGATAATGCCATTGAGCAAAAGGCATAGAGCCGCTATCAAACCAGCAATCAATAACTTCCGGAGTGCGATGCATCTTGTTACCACAGGAACAAGTAAGAACAACTTCATCAATATAGGGACGGTGTAAATCCAAGTCTTCCGGAACTTCTTTTCCGGAAATCATTTTTCCTTCTTTATGCAATTCTTCAATAGAACTTATAGAACGCTGGTTCCCGCATTTTTCACAAATCCAGATATTGAGCGGTGTCCCCCAAAAACGGTCTCTGGATAAAGCCCAGTCCACATTATTTTCCAGCCAGTCACCAAAACGCTTTTCTCCTACAAAAGGAGGATACCAATCAATTTTCCGGTTGTTTTCCAATAGCTGTTCTTTGAAAGCCGTAGTTCTAATATACCAGCTTTCCCGGGCATAATAAATAAGCGGACTTTTACATCTCCAGCAAAAGGGGTAACTATGTTTAATTTGTTCCCTTTTTAATAAGTTGCCACTTTCTTTTAAGTGACGGATGATATCTTTATCGGCATCTTTAACAAACTGATGTGCCCAAGGGGTTACTGCTGCGGTAAATTTGCCTTCGCTGTCTACCGGTTGAATAAAAGGCAGATTGTATTTCACAGCCAATGAATAATCATCCTGTCCAAAAGCAGGAGCTGTGTGAACAATTCCAGTGCCATCACTCATTGTAACATAATTGCCTAAACAGATATACCAGGCGGGCTTATGAACAGGAATAAAATTAAAAAGGGGCTGATAATAACGACCTTCCAATTCGCTGCCTTGCATTTCAGAGATAATTTTTACATCTTCATCCAGCACTTGCAAACGGGCTTTAGCCAAAATTAAATTCTGACCTTGATAGTGAACTTTAATGTAGGTTTCATCAGGATGAACAGCTAAGGCAACATTGGAAATAAGAGTCCAGGGGGTAGTTGTCCACGCGAGAAAATAGGTGTTCTCTTCATCCAACGCTTTAAACTTAACATAAATGGAGGGGTCTTCTATATCTTTATAACCCTGAGCCACTTCATGTGAAGAAAGAGGAGTTCCACAACTGGGACAATAGGGAACAATTTTATATGCCTTATATATGAGGTCGCGGCAAAAGAAATTATTCAGAATCCACCAAACGGATTCTATATAGCTGTTATGTAAAGTTACATAAGGGTGATCCAGATCGATCCAATAGCCCATAAGTTCTGTCATTTCTCGCCAGAGCTTTTCATAGCTGAAAACGGACTCCCGACATTTCTGACAGAATTTTTCAATTCCATAGTCCTCTATGCCACGCTTATCCTTCAGACCGAGTTCTTTTTCTACTTCAATTTCTACCGGTAAACCGTGTGTATCCCAACCGGCTTTGCGTTTAACCTGAAAGCCGTTCATTGTTTTATAACGGCAAATAACATCTTTCAGGGTTCTTGCCATTATATGATGAATACCAGGTTTGCCATTTGCCGTAGGAGGTCCTTCATAAAAAATAAAACGGGGATTTCCTTCACGAATATCAACGCTTTTTTGAGCTAAATCGTGTTTTTTCCAATATTCGCGAATGCGGTTTTCCAGATGCCTGGGGCTTTCTTTCAGGTCTGGTGTTTTATACATATTTTCCTTATCCAATCTTTTTTTGATGACCACTTCTGCGTTGACCGGGAACGAAATTATGCGGATTGGCAGGATGGTTTTTTGTGCGTTCAAAGTCCTTTTGTTTAAGGGGATTTTCCTGTTCAGTTTCCACTTTCTTTTCTTCAAAGAGTTCACTAAAATGCTCTTTCAATTCATCCTGTTCAGAAACATATTCCTTCCAGTCCTCAATTGCTTTTTCTCTATCAACACATTTCGGACAGAGGACAAGCATATTTTGTTCATTAACGCCAATCCAACCTCTATTATAACAGTGGTCACAGCTATTTTTCTTACGATTTTTTTCGGCTATGGCTTTTGCCACATCCAGATGTTTTTCTTCAAGGATAAACATATCTCCTCCTGTGCTTAATTATGCAGAGATGATTATATATAACTCAGCACTTTTCTACATTTTGAGCCATTTATTTTGAAGGCAGAATTCTGTAAAAGGAAATTTTCGTTTCCTCTTATTTACAAGAGTGCCTATATAAATATAGGATGACGAATTTTATAATTTGGGACAAAAAACAGGGTATATACTGCTTTCTTTGTATTTTCCTTAGCAGAATTCGGCATTCCATTATCCAATGGATAACCCTAATCTAAATGAGGGGTCAGCAATATTTAATGCTTAGGATTGCGTTTGGGTTTTGGCTTTACAGGGGTTAGCGGTAAAGTTGTAACCTCTTCAATTGGCTCTGCCTCCTTAGGAGTACTTTCCATAAATTGAATGGGAGCACTAATCACCGTTTTTTTCAATTCAATTTTAACAATCGGTTCCAAACGGTGCGTTACAATAAATAAGTTCTTATTGCGGGATAAAGCAAGTTTATCCTCTGCAGATAATGCCTCAATTTCATTCCAATTGACTACTTTTTCAATTTTGCCGGTAGCCATATCTACGATTTGGACGAAAGTTTGTTTTTCAGGCATAAAGTGAACCTCCATTGTATATTTATCCGGAAATTTTTTACTGATTTCAACAACGAAATTCAGATATTCTTTTTGATGTTCTTTGTGCCAGGCATAAAAACTCTTGCATTTGAAAATACGAGGGCAAACAGCACACAATTGAGGTGCCGGTTCACGGTAGCGTTTTAATTCACAGAAAAAATGCCTGTCTATTTTCATAACTTTTCCTTTTCTGATGAACTACTTATGCTGTCAAGAAAATTTCGGGAAAAAAATAAAGATCACGCAGATTACGCAGATAAAAGAATAGGTTGGAGATGAACAGGATTTCAGGGATTTATTGGATTATTTGAGTCAGGAATAATACGCGCCGTAAAAGATATCTGCAAAGTAAAAGTTATCCAGGCGCAAATGACTCCTGACTTCATTCTTCCTAAAAAAATTTCCTTGCCAAAATCCCTATCTTCAATAGCGTGACTTCTTTAATTGAAATATAAGGAAACGAATATGGCTACAATGGCTGATATTAGAAACGGAATGGTCATTGAATTCAAAGATGACTTGTATGAAGTGATAGAATTTCTCCATGTAAAACCAGGTAAAGGACCTGCTTTTCTGCGTTCAAAGCTGAAAAATGTTCGCACAGGAAGAGTTTTGGAAAATACTTTTCGGGAGAGTGACACCTTCAATGAAGTCCGTATAGAACGCACTAAAAAAGAATTTCTCTATCGTGATGGAGATTTTTTGGTGTTAATGGATAGTGATAACTATGAACAGATGCATATAGATGTATCTCTTTTAGGAGATAAAGAAAATCTGCTTAAAGAGAATATGGAAGTTATTGTATCAACTACTCCGGATGGAGATGTTGTAGGAATAGAACTACCAACAACTGTAATTCAGACCATAGCTGAATGCGAGCCTAATTTGAAAGGAAACACTGCTTCCGGAAGTGGAAAAGTTGCCTATACGGAAACAGGTTTACGGTTGACGGTTCCTTTCTTTGTGGAACAAGGTGATAAAATTAAAATTGACACCCGCACGGGTGAATATATAGAAAGAGCTAATTAAGAGGATAAAATGGGAAAAGTAAAAAGTTTTGCTGCTAAGGTAGCACATGATAACTCTTCTGAGGGGAAAGTAATTTGTCCTGTTTGCAATACAGAAATAAAAAGGGTTAAGCTTATTACCAATAAAAAGAAGAATGGCGGTTGGACTCCTCAGAAGTCATATATAAAAATATGCAAGTGTAATGAAACAGACATTCTGGCTGGCAAAAATCTCTAAAGATATATAATTAACTTAAAAGAAAGCCATATTACTGCAAAGAAAAGAAACATACTTGCGTCGGTTTTTTTAATTGACTATTTATGTAAGCACCAAAAAAGGTCTTAAAAGCTATCCGCTATTAATAGTTTGGTAGCGGAATTTTTATCTTCATAGTAATATTTCCTGGAGGATTGAATGCCTTGCCCTATCTGGAAGCGGATAATACTGCTGATAATTGTAATTCTAACTGGTTCATTGTCAGCATTGGTTCCTCCTGTCCCAATGTATAAAAATTCACCATCAACCTGGCAAGCTACACGCTTGGAGGGGGATTTTTTTGTGGATGGAGCTTTAAAGTCCGGTACAAGAAATCTACCTAATAACATTCTGGTTTTACGCGTGCAATTTAGTGATGTCCCTTTTCGGGATCAGACAGAATATCCTGATTATTTAGCTCACGATGATGCTTTTTTTAATCGCTGGATGGAACACTTGAAGGATTATTTTCAGGAGGCGAGCCATTTTCAATATGAACTGCACTGTTATCTATATCCACAAGTCCTAACAATGCCTAATACTCTGTCTTTTTACGGCGCTGATGGAAATGATGAAATAGATGTAAACTTACCTCAAATTTTACCGGATATTTTAGCTTTAATAGATACTGATGTTAATTTTAGTCAATATGGAGGCATTATTATTTTTCATTCCGGAACCGGACAGGAATCAGACATTGAGTCCATTCGGCTTAATGAGATATGGAGTACTTTTCTAACCCGGAAGCAGCTACAGAACTATTTTGAGCCGCAAAATGATTTGTATGCTGGTTATCTAACTGATGATGGAACTTATTTAACCAACATAATTATTGTTCCCGAAGACGAATTTCAGGATTACTTTCCTGCAGTAGGTGAAGATAATGCAGCTAATTACCTTTTCAGTATCTATGGTGTGCTGGCTCATCAATTTGGTCATTTGTTAGGTCTACCGACTTTATATGATAATGATAACAGTAATGGTATCAGCCAGGGTATTGGTAATTGGGGTTTGATGGGGACAGGTTTATGGAATGGAAGTGGTTATGTTCCTGCTCAGTTATGTGCCTGGTCACGCTATTTTTTAGGTTGGGAAACTCCTGTAATATTATCCCTGGATAGTGAAAATAATTCTGTGGATTACTTTCTTAATCATTTACCGGGGGCAATTCGTCTCTACAAAGTGCCTATTTCAGCAACGGAATATTTCTTGGTGGAAAATAGACAACAAAATCCTGATGGCAGTTTAGACCCTATTAATAATCGTCCCAGTTATACTTTTAAACTTCTTACTGATGGTCAACAGGATTATTATGAGGATGATCCTTCAACACCGGAGAATGAATCCTTATTACCCTATTTCAATTTTATGGAGAATAGCTACTTAGGTAGTGAATGGGATTTTTTCTTACCTGGTTTAGGAGGTCCCGTTCCCGATAATAGTCCTTTTCCCATAGATGGTTCAGGAATTCTTATCTGGCACATAGATGAGAATATTATCAATGCCAATTTTTCCGCTAATTTTGACCGTAATTATATAAATTCCTATGCGTTACATAAAGGAATTGACTTGGAAGAAGCAGATGGAATTCAGCATCTGGATACAGCAGCAAACAGTATTTACAAATGGGGTAGTCCTTTTGATAGTTTCAGAGAAGGCAATAACGCTTATTTTGGTTATCAATATCATAATGGAATGCTTTCCTTGCCTACCTCAGAAAGCTATTATGGAGGTATTTCATTAGAAATAACTGATATTTCTGCCAGCGGATTGCAAATGACTTTTTCGGTTATTTATAGTTGGCGTATAACTACTTCCTACCAGGGAATCAATTCTATTAATGCAGCTGCTGTTGATTTTGATGGCGATGGGATAGATGAATTATTTTATCCTCAGCCGCAGGGCAAAATATATATGTGGAAAAATGATGAATTACTGAATAACTATCCTATACAATTAGCATTTTATATTCCTTATACTTATATCTGGGACGGAGAAAACTTTTATCTGCCATTGCAGAGGGATGAGGGATGCTGTTTGTATAAACTAAACAATACAGAACGGATTTATTTGTTCAGGTCTAATGCCTATAGCTGGGAAAGCCATCCAGTAGATTTGGGTGAAAATTTAGCTCTACCTCTAAAAATAAAAGCTGAAGAAAATTCCTTTACTATTAAGCTTTTTAACAAAGCAGATAAAACTATATCCACTTTAGCTGATTATACCGGTAACTTTAAAGCCAATCTTATTCATTTTCAAAATACACTATCTCTTATTTATCAAAATACAGACGGAGAATATTGGCTAAGTGACATAAATCTTACTGATAACAGTAAAAGTGACATCAAATTACCTATTCCTGCTGATTCTACTATTGTAGCTGTTTTTAAAGCTCCGGTTTCGGATACTGAGAATTTGATTGTGCAATGTCCCAATAGTGTTTATTGTTTGAATGGTTCAGAGATTGTGGAGGGTTTTCCTTTTGTGCATAATCTAATTGGGGATTCAGACAGCAGTTTTGTTGCTCCTTTAAGTATTGCTGATGTTGATGGTAACGGAACTTTGGATATTTTAATCGGAGGTGAAAGCGAAATTGCCATAATTGATTATTCCGGAAGGTTGATGAATCCTGAGAACCAAAATCCGGAACCGCATACGGACTTTATCAGCGCAGGTATATATGCTATGGATATTGATAATGATAACAATGCAGAAATAATAGGGAATTTTAAAAATAACCGACTTAATATCTGGGAGCATAATTACCGCCTGAAAAGTGGGTATCCTGTTTCTTTTGCTGAACGCAGCAGAACCTTGCCTTTTGTTTCCAAATCAACAGATGACAACTGGTATATTTATTGTGCAACGGATAATGGATCTTTATTCAGAAACAAACTGGAAAATGAACCGCGTTTTAATTCTTCTTTTAATTGGACTTGTGAATTTGGTAATTTAAGAAGAACTGCCTCTGTGGAAGAAGTAAATTTGCCAAATCAATATAAAACATCGGAGCTTTTTGTGCCGGGTCAGGTTTATATCTATCCCAACCCCTTGAAATCCATTTACCAGCAAAAAATGCGGCTGAATATTATGACCAGTAGAGATACTGAACTGGAACTAAGTATTTATGATATTAGCGGAACCTTAGTTTATCGGCAAAAAGGTTATGCTAAGGCATATCTTAAAAACCTGGATATCTTTGATCTCCCTGCAGATAAACTTTGCAGCGGAGTTTATATTGCCATTATTAAATCCTCAACCGACAGCAAGCGACTCAAGTTTGCTGTAGAAAAATAAGAGGGAGCAAACTTATGAAACATATAACAATTACTTTATGCCTGATCTTGATTGGGGGAATGTGTTTTGCCGGGATTAATGAAAATGCCGGAACTTACGGATATAAATTTTTAAATGTTCCCTGCGGACCTGTAGCTTTATCCTTAGCAGGAAGAGGTGTTTTCAGTATTGATAATCCGGGTTCTTTTTTATTGCAACCGGCTGTCTCCTGTATGAATAATCAACGCCTTTTAGGCATAACTCATAATATGTGGCTGGCAGATACACAGGTAAATATGATTACTTATTCTTTTGCCCAACGAAAAAGCCATTTTGGAATAGCTATACGTAATTTGGATTACGGAGAAATAGAAAACCGGGACGATACGGGTTTTTTAATAGGTAATTATCATCCCTTGGATATTGATATTACAGCAAATTATGCTCATCGCCTAACCCCCTCTTTTTATACTGGAGGCAATTTAGGGATTTTGTATCAGAAATTGAACACTGCTTCCAGTTTAGCTTTACATACTGATCTTGGTTTTTGTTGGCTGCCGCCTGTTACTGATGCTAAAATAACTTTAGCAGGAAGAAATTTGGGCATAGCCAATCATACTGATGAAGAAAGAGTTAAACTGCCAACCTGTTTTGAACTGGATATTGCCAAAGGATTTTCCCTTGCAGAACAGCATTTTCTTTTCGGTGGTTCGGCAATTCAAACCTTAGACGAAGACCTTAAAGGTAATATTAATCTTGAATGTGAACTCTTTCAGATACTTTCTTTAAGGGGTGGTTATCTTTTGGGCTATGATGCTCAGGATTTAAGTGCCGGTTTTGGAGTGAAATATAAAAACATCTCTGTTGATTATGGCTACGGCTCTTTCAACAATGAATTGAATGATGTTCATTCTTTGGGTGTAACTTACAGATTTTAGATAGAGGAAGAAGTGAAGGACTTTTGGAGTTTATATAAACTGCGCACAATCCTGTTTCTGTTCATATTTACAAACTTATGTATCTATATATCTGCTGATATTACTCCAGGACAGCTTATATTTAAAACCTCAGTTCCCATTCAGATTAAGGGAACTAAAACCGGCTTATCTGCTTTTGATAATTTTCTTGTTCAGAAAGGAGTTACACATATCAAATCCATTAAGGGTATGCAGCAACCAACTTATTATCTGGCAAATGTTTCTGAACTGCCTTCTGCTCAGGATTTAGAACAATTAAGTTTTCCCGGAATTCAATATGTTCAGCCCAATTATATAAGAAAATTGCATTTAAACCCTAATGATCCTTTATTCAATCAACAGTATCATTATATCAGCAGTATTCCTGATGCCTGGAACTATACTGTCGGCAGCAATTATGTTAAAATCGGTATAGTGGATTCTGGAGTGCTGATTCACCATCCAGACCTATGGCATAACATAGCTATCAATACAAACGAAATTCCTGATAACCAAATTGATGATGACAATAATGGCTACATTGATGACTGGTGCGGTTGGGACTTTACTGATGCACCCGAAATGGCAAATAATGCTTTGGGTGATTTTATGGAACAGGATAATAATGTAGAAGACGAAAATTTTCATGGCACTCATGTTTCCGGTATAGCAGGAGCAGTTGGAAATAACGGAATAGGGGTTGCCGGTGTCTGTTGGAATATAAGTATTTTACCTATTAGAGCTGGATTTAGAACACTTGATAATCAGGGTTATTTACAGGATGATGATGTTTCATCTGCTATTATTTATGCAACAGATAACGGCTGTAACATAATTAATATGAGTTGGGGTGATCCCAATTATTCTGCCATCATAGCTGATGCCTGTGAATATGCTTATAGCAAAGGAGTTGTTTTAGTTGCCTCAGCAGGAAACGATGCTGGACCGGGATTAAGTTATCCTGCAAAGCTGTCAACCGTGATTTCTGTCGGTTCAATCAATATTGCTAAGCAGCTTTCCACTTTTTCCAGTTATGGAGAAGATTTAGACCTTGTGGCGCTGGGAGAAAGAGTACTTTCCACTTATAAACTTAGCTCCGGCGATCAATATTTCCAGATGGATGGAACTTCTATGAGCGCAGCTTTTGTAACGGGAGCCGCAGCATTACTTTTATCTTTGTATCCGGGCTTGAGTCCCGCAGAGGTTAAAGCTCGTTTAATTTCAGCTACGGATGATTTATATCCTGTTGGCTTTGATATTAGAACCGGTCATGGTTTACTGAATGTTAAAAAACTATTGGATAATTTAAACCCTCCGTTCCTGGAAATTACCAGTCCCCAAGATCAATTAGGAATAAGCGGTTCGGTTCCTGTTATCGGTTCTGTGTATGGAATAGATTTTGCTAATTATACCGTTGCCTATAAAAGAGATAAAGACACCAACGATCCATACTGGAGAGATGTTTCTACTCATTCTCAAACGCTTACAAAATATAGAGAACCGGTTCATAATGATACTTTGGCTACTTTCAATATTCCGGACTACTTTCCGGAAGGGAAATATCTGCTGCGTTTGCAATATGAAAAAACACTGAACAATATGAACCGTTACAATTTTTATAGAACAGTTATTTTAGATCGCACTGCTCCAGTTTTAAGAACTGAAACTATTTCCTGTTTTACCCGCTGGACAAAACAAAATCTGGAATATTACATAGCTGCCAATTTTGATGAAATAGTTAATGCGCAGCTGAAAATTACCGCTTCCGATGGGCAAATATTCAATGTTTATTCTTCTCTTGCCGATAGTATTCAAATATGGAAATTGCCTTCTTCTCTTCCTGAAGGGAAGATTGATGTCCAATTTATTGCTGTTAATATTACCGGTTTAATTTCAATTTCCGATAGTTATCCCGATTTTTTGAACATTCATTATTATTTAATTCCTCAATATGGCTACACTAAAGAAAATATAGGACCTCCCCAAAAGCCGTTATTGCGTAAAAGAGATTATGACGGCAATGGCATTGATGAATATGTTTCTATGGAAATACCGGAAAGTGGTTACGGAATTGTTAAAGCTTATGAACCTCATACCGGAGGACATATCCTTAAGAATGATTTTGGTGATTCTTTCTGGCCCCTTGATATTGGTTCCACTTATACTACCGGTTCAAAAAGTGAATTGTTATTACTGAGAGGCGAAAATGCCGAAATGTGGCTTACCCCAGTTGGAGGAAATTACCCTTGCAACAGCAATGACAGCTTAGTAATTGTTTTAGACACAGGTATTTCGGGAGGAGTTATGGCTGATTATGATAACGATAACAAAACCGAAATCCTGATGGTGAAAAATCTACCTGCCGAAAGAGTTATTCAGGCATATAAAAGATTATCCACCGGTGAGTTGGCTCCAAGAAATACAATTAGCAATCCAACTGAAACTGAGAGCCGTAATAATTTTGTGCCTACTATCATTGTAGAAAATTTGGATGATGACAACTATCCTGATATTTTATGCGCTGATACCGATGGCGATATTATGATTTTTGAAATAATGAATGCCACACAACACCATTTATGCTGGACAACACGACTTCCCGTAGGAAATACTTATTCTCTTACTGCAGGTGATTTTAATGGCGATGGACATAAGGATTTTTTTGTTGCCGGCTATGTTACGAATACACTTAATCAGAATCTCAATTTCTGGTTTGGTGAGGGATTTATGAATGCAGGCAATGATAATTATACTTCTATGGGTAGCATTATGTTCAATGAGGTCGCCTCAATGAATTCTATCACCAGTGCTGACTTAGATAAAGATGGTTTAGATGAGGTTATTTTAGCCCTTACTCCCAATTTATATGTTTTGAAATATATCAATGGCAATTTCGTTCCTGTTTTTTTTGCTGAAAGCTCTCATAATTATCAGGTTAGCACTTGGGAAGATAAAAACGGAACTATTCGCATTCTGGCTAATGTAAAAACAGAAGGCAATAACGCAGCTCTAGCAGAATGGACTCCTACAGAACCGTTTACAGGACCCCCCACACCCGCCAATTTAACCGTAAAACCCTTAAATGAAAGTTCTATAAAGCTCTCCTGGACTTCAACAGGTGCCCCGGAATATGCATTATATCGCAAGGATGAAGATGGTAATGAAATTCTTTACACTGTTAATGGAGTTACCAATTTTACCGATACCGATTTGCAACAGGGAAAGGTCTATCAATATGCAATTGCTGCAATAGACCCTACTTATTCGCCAAATGAAAGTAACAGAGGTCCCTGGATTGAAGGAATACCTTTGCCTAAACCGGAACTGGTGCAAATCTCTTTTGCAGGAACAAAAGAATTACGCTTGTTGTTTAATCAGAAAATGCCTGCCGCTATTATCAATCCTGCCTGTTATTATATGAGTAATGGAATGGATAATCCTGTTTCTGCTAATAGTATTTCCGCCAATTTTGGTGTCCAATTAAGGTTTAGGACAAATTTTCCGGTTATTGATTCCCTCTTTTTTATTGAACTTAGAAATGTATATGGGATAAGTGGAGTAGAACCTGATACAACCTTCTATTATTTTCCCTACGCAGAGGATATAATTCCTCCAGAAATTACTGGTGTTATAGTATTATCTTCAAAACAGGGTATAACTATCCAGTTCAGTGAAGAAATATCTTCTGCTCCGGCTTTGTATCCTGCCAATTATATTTTGCATTGTCCTCAAAACGATCCCAATAATAAAATTGTTTCTGCTTCTCATTCTGTGGACACTGTAACGCTTAATTTTGCTGATAAACTTAAATTCACCAATTATGCCTACTATCTGGAAGTAAATAATATAACTGACCTGGCAGGAAACCTGATATCACCTCAAGGAAATTTAGTCCGTTTCGGAATGCAAAACCTAAATAACCTGGATAACTTGAATGTTTTTCCCAATCCTGTTACTTCCAAACATTCACCACAAGCTGTTTTTATTAACTTTCCTGTGAATAAAAAAGGGAAAATTGCCATCTACAGCAGTAGCGGGCAACTCGTTTTTCAAGATGACATAGGACCTTTTAGTGCGGAAAACAACAATATCACTTATACCTGGAATTTGAAGAATAATAATCAGCGTTCTGTCTCCAGTGGTGTTTATTTTTATGTAGTGGAGATGGGAGGTAAAATCAAACGCGGTAAACTTGCTGTTATCAAATAAATTTTGGGATAAATAGTGTTTAGATTGAATTAGAACTATATGTTTTGGAAGGTTATTGCTACGCTATTCTATTCCCCTGTGTTTACCCTTATTTTAAGCATAATTTTTTTGCTGCTGAATATTTTGGATGGTCATTCTACTTATTTAGTGCTGAAACCGGATAAATATCAGCGCGAAAAAAATCCTCTTGCCAGATGGATTTTCCAAAAATTGAAAATCCCGGCAGGAATAATTATTTTTAAAACCGTTTTAATGACCATTCTAATTCTTTCTATATCCTATTATACTGCCTGGGAACCTTTAACTGTAAATATTGCAATGCTAATTGCAGATCTTCTTTTTTTGTTTGTTGTTCTCCATAACTATCATCTTTACTTTCGCCTATCCCGAAAAATAAGGAAGAATGAAGAATGAACAATAAAATGTAAGTTGGGATTCGTCTTAACCAAAATATCTTTGAAACTTTTTCCTGATTTGTTTGGCAGTGCAGTAGTATGAAGGGAACGAAAAATGAATAATGCAAGATAAAATATCTGATAAAGCATAAAAGTACCCGAATTCCCGGACCTCTTCTTTTCTCTGCGAAATTATCAAAATCTGCATTCTATTCTTTATCCGTGTTCCTATTCTGCTTACTTGATCATCTTATAACCAAGTAACACTCAAGTAACAACCCCCTAACAGAACTTAAGGAAGTGTTACGGGAGTGTTACGGAGTCGTTACTTAATCTCCTAGGTATCAATTAAATAGCTAAATAAAAAACAAAATGGGCTCAAACTACATTTTTTTCGTGGAGAATAAGTTTTTCTTGACAGTATTACAGGCATAATTATTAAGTGAAAATAGTAAGTTTTAAGCATATAAATTATGCGGAACAGACCAGCTTATGTGTTTATAAAATTTAGTTACTTAACAAGAAAAGGAGATGCTATGAAAGCACAAATTCACAAACTCCTTCTTCTACTGATATTTTCAGTAACAGCTATGGCTGCATTTTCTGTGGTAAGCGAATATTCTTTTGCTTCCGCATTAGGAACTTTTACTGAAATCAGTGGGGGAACTATTCACGGAACCAGTGCTAATGATAATGAATGTTTTTTAGCCATTCCACTGGGTTTTACTTTTACTTATAATGGTGTTGATTATTCTACAATCAGCATAGCTTCCAATGGTTTTATTGCTATGGGTGATACTGTAGCAACAAGTACTGTTCCTATCAGTTCTGGAACTTCTACAAACAATGTTATTGCGATTCTTGCCCGCGATATTAAATCCAGGGCTGAGGGAACTCTAATGTCCTTAAGTAGTGGAACTGCACCCAATCGTGTTTTTACTATCCAATGGAAAAACTGGCGGAGAAGTCCAACTGCCACTGCCAATGATGATTTTACTTTCCAAATTCAGCTTCAGGAAAACGGTAATAAAGTGGTCTATATTTATGGACCCTTTACTGCTGTAACTTCTACAACTGCTGCTACTGTGCAGGTTGGTTTAAGAGGAGATTCCAATGCTGATTTTAATAATCGGACAACTACCACTGACTGGTCTGCTACTATAGCCGGAACTGCTAATAACAATACCTGTACTTTGAGCGCAACTGTATTTCCTGCTAATGGATTAACTTTCACTTTCTCACCTCCAGTTACAGGTGAACCACCTTTGGCAGCTCAAAATCCTCATCCTGTTAATGGTGCTATCAATGTTCCTATAGCTACAAATCTCAGCTGGAATTCCGGAGGTGGAGTTGTTGATGGTTATAAGGTCTATTTTGGAACCAATAACCCTCCAACTAATATAGCTAATGGAGTAACGCAAACGGCAACTTTATATGATCCTGCTAATGATTTAACATACAGCACTACTTATTACTGGAAAATTGTTCCCTATAATCAATTTGGTGATGCAGTTGATTGCCCTGTCTGGAGTTTTACGGTTTTAGCTGATCCCACGGTTACTACCTATCCTTACGAGCAAAACTTTGATACTGTTACTCCTCCTGATTTAGCATTAGGGTGGACAGTTATCAATTCCAATAACGATCTTTACACCTGGCAGTCCTATAATGCCAACGGTCACACGGCTCCTAACTCAATGCGTATTCGTTATAATACTACATTGGCAATGGATGATTGGTTAATTACACCTCCTCTTGTCTTTACTAATACTCATAATTATAAAATAAAGTTCTATTATTGCAGCGGAAGTACCACTTTTGCAGAAAAACTTTCTGTTTATTGGGGAACCACTCCTGCAGTGGCAAGTATGACGAATCTGCTTTGGGAAAATTTGAACATCGTCAATACTAATTATGAAATGGCAGAAATTATTATGCCTGCAGTAACCGGTGGAACTTATTACATCGGTTTTCACGGTCATAGTGATGCCGATAGATTCAATCTCTATATGGATACTTTCAGTGTTTCCGATATAGTGGAACAGCTGAATCCTCCCCAAAACCTTACTGCTACAATTCAAAACTACTATAATGTGCATTTAACCTGGCAGGCACCTGTTTCCACTTTTGCAACCAGAGACCTTCTTGGTTACAAGGTTTATAGGGATGGCAATTTAATTAACACTATTAATAATCCTGCCACTCTCTCTTATGATGATATGGGCTTGGAAGTAGGCACTTACAGTTATACAGTTACTGCTTTTTATACTACTGGGGAATCAGTTCCTGCAGGTCCTGTAAGTGTAGAAATTGTGGCTCCGCTTGATCCACCTCTGAATTTAACAGGCACAGTGCAGAATAATACTGATGTTTTCCTAGATTGGGATGCTCCCGGGGTAATTCCTCCTCCTACAGGTTTTAATGATGGCTTTGAGAGTTATGAGAATTTCTCTATTAGTTTTGCTCCCTGGACTTTGGTAGATGTTGATTTAAGTAGCACTTATGGAATGACCGGTATAACCTGGACTAATGCTTTTGCTCCTCAAGCCTATATTATTTTCAATCCTAGTGCTACAACTCCTGCTATAACTGACTTGGCAGCTCATACTGGAAACAAAATGGCTGCCTGTTTTGCTGCTACTACTCCTCCTAATAATGATTGGATGATTACGCCTCTAATTACTGTTGGTAACGAAAGTGTATTAAACTTCTGGGCAAGAAGTTATACTGCTCAATATGGTTTGGAACGCTTCAAAGTTGGTGTTTCCACAACCGGAACAGCCCCTGCTAACTTTACCTTTATTAGTGGAGCTAGTTATATTCAAGCACCTGTTGAATGGACTGCCTATACTTATGACCTCAGTAGTTATGCAGGTCTGACTGTGTATATTGGTATTCAATGTGTTTCCAATGATGCCTTCATCTTCCTCGTAGATGATTTTACTGTTGATGTCCCTGTAGATATACCCCGTTATTCTGAAGTTGTTTCTCTTCCGGGAACTATAGAACGCGTAAAGGGTATTCCTGCTCCTGTTAAAGAACAACCGAAAAATGCTGACCGCTCGCTTTTGGGCTATAAGGTCTATCGTAATGGCACACTGATTTCTACTATTAATGATCCTGCCACGACTGACTATACTGATCTTGCTCTTACCAACGGAACTTATAATTATGGTGTAACAGCTCTTTATTCAACTGGGGAATCAGTTCCTGCCACTGTTAGCGTAACAATCAATTATCAGCCCGCTCCTGCGTTCTTTACAGATGATTTTGAAAGCTATGCTGATTTCGTTACTTCTTTTGTACCCTGGACTGCGGTTGATGTTGATCTTTCCGATACTTATGGAATACAGGATGTTGAATTTCCCGGAAACGGGGGTGCTATGGCATACATCATTTTCAATCCTACTGCCACAATTCCTCCGTTAACAACATTAACTGCTCATAGTGGTTCCAAAATGCCTGCTAGTTTTGCTGCAACGACACCTCCCAATAATGATTGGATGATTAGCCCCCGGGTGTTTTTAGGCACCGATTCCTATATAAAATTCTATGCTAGAAGCTATACTGCACAATATGGACTGGAACGGTTCAAAGTAGGTGTTTCTACTAATACCCAAATTAATCCTGATAACTTCCAAATTGTTTCCGGCACAAGTTATGTGCAGGCACCTGTCACTTGGACTGAATATATTTATGACCTTTCCAGTTATGACAATCAGAATGTTTATATCGGAATTCAGTGTGTTTCCAACGATGCCTTCATCTTCTTTATTGATGATGTAAGCATTCACGGAGTAAATGGATATGATAACAATGATAATAATGCTCCTGTTGTCCAAACTGAACTGAAAGGAAATTATCCCAATCCGTTTAATCCGGAAACCACTATTACCTATAGTGTTAAAGAACATATTCCTGTAAATATTGAGATTTATAACATTAAGGGTCAGAAAGTTAAAACCCTGGTTAATGAAACAAAAGCTCCAGGTAATTATACTACTGTTTGGAAAGGACTGGATGATAATAACCATCCCGTATCCAGCGGAGTGTATTTCTTTAAAATGAATGCTGGAAAATATAGCAGTACGAAGAAAATGATAATGATGAAATAAGTTAACCTAACAAGTAATTATCAAACCCCGAGCTGAATTAACTCGGGGTTTCTTTTTTTTGGAAGTTTGTAGTTCCCATCAACCAATTAAGTCAGGATTCATTTGTGCTGCAATAATCTCTCTCTTCTTAATAACAATTTTAGTGCAAAGGACTCCTTACGACAACAGCGTTTTAATTAGTAACATAATGTAATAGTGTTTAGTTGGAGACCTTTAATGGGTTGGCAAACTCTTTCCTTGCCAAAAAGGTCGGAGACCTTTAAAAGAAGTATACATAAAAGCATTTGCCGCATCGGAGTTCGGCAACCCATTATATTTCGCCGGGTTCAAAACCCGTCGTTAGTATCTGTCGTTCCTACGGAACTTTTTTGTTGGGCATCGCATCTTCCTTTTCGCCGGGTTCAAAACCCGTCGTTAGTATCTGTCGTTCCTACGGAACTTTTTTGTTGGGCATCACATCTTCCTTTTCGCCGGGTTCAAAACCCGTCGTTAGTATCTGTCGTTCCTACGGAACTTTTTTGTTGGGCATTACATCTTCCTTTTCGCCAGGTTCAAAACCCGTCGTTAGTATCTTTCGTTCCTACGGAACTTTTTTGTTGGGCTTCACATCTTCCTTTTCGCCGGGTTCAAACCCGTCGTTAGTAAAAGTATGCCTGAGGGCATTTGACCAATCGGAGTTCGGTAACCCATAAATGCAATTAATGCAGTATAAAAAAGTAGTCGGAGCTTTTTATAAGCTCCGACTACCATATCACTTGCTAACTTGTTAACCTGCTAACCTGCTAACCTGTTAACCTGTTAACCTGCTAACCTGTTAACCTGTTAACCTGCTAACCTGTTAACCTGTTAACCTGTTAACCTGCTAACCTGTTAACCTGCTAACCTGTTAACCTGCTAACCTGCTAACCTGTTAACCTGTTAACCTGCTAACCTGTTAACCCGCTAACTTATTAACATGTTAACCTGCTAACCTGCTAACCTGTTAACCTGTTAACCTGCTAACCTGTTAACCTGCTAACCTGTTAACCTGCTAACCTGTTAACCTGCTAACCTGTTAACCTGCTAACCTGTTAACCTGTTAACCTGTTAACCCGCTAACCTGTTAACCTTATTTTGCTAATACCATCTTTTTAGCAGAAGTATAATTAGCTGTAGTTAAACGATACAGATAAATTCCACTGGCAACATTTTTGCCGTTTTCATCACGACCATCCCAGGAGACCTGATAGTAACCTGGACTTGCGTGTTCCTGATTGTAGCTCTTGATTTTCTGACCTTTCATATTGTAGATTTCAATTTTAACCTTACCTGCTTCTTTCAGAGAATAACGAATATTAGTATTCGGATTGAAAGGATTCGGGAAAGCATTATACAGTTTTGTAACCATTGGGATTGAAGGAGGAACAGGTTCCTGAGTTGGATCACCAATAATAACGGTTAAAGGACCGTAGAATTGATTTGTTCCATCCAGTGCAACACTTTCCAGCCAGTAATAATAGACCTGATTAGTATAAACCTCAAAATCAGTGTAGAAATAGCTGATTTGAGTTCCCACCGCTGTGCCTTGGTCAATTAGCTGAGCATTAATCTTAATGGCATTTTCCAAATCCTTTACCTCATTCCGCAAAATATTATATCCGGAATGATTGGTTTCGGTTTCTGCCATCCAAGCAATATTAACAAAGTTCTCTGAAGTTACTACAGCTGTGAAGTTAGACAATGTTACAGGTAATGTTTGACCTTCTTCTGCAGGAAAGACAATATCTAAATCACCATCTGCTTTAGCTGAAGGAGTGAAAGTAACTTGTGTTTCATCCCAATTGGTTACTTCCGAACTTAGGGAAGTGAGTATATTCCAAGTTCCCGGCTCTATTCTATAAGCAATTTGTTCTGGATTGAAACCAAGATTATGAGTTATAGTAATAGTTGCACCGGAAAAGCTGGTTCCAGTAAGTGTTAAGCTAAGACCAGCATTAGGAAGAGCAACATCAGCATAGCCAGCAATAACGGTTACAGTTGCATCACTTTCTCCAAGATTGGAAATATCTATCGTAGGAGAAATAGAATGAACAGGTGGGATAACTATACTAACATTTCCTCCAGAAGCAGTTCCGCTTACAATATCACTATTTTCAAGGGTGATCCGGAAATTATCTACATAGAGATTATACATATCAGCATCACTATATCCGTGAAATCCAATGAAATAGGTACCGGTTGTTGAAGGTGTAAAAGTGGCTGTACCTAAATTAAATGTAGTATTGTCAATCTCGGGATGATCATTAAGAGTAGTTGTAAGAGCAGTAGGGGAAGGTGAATCTCCCACACATACTTTCAGCTTTTCAGTCCAAGTAGATGATTGAGCACGATAGTCATACTTAATCTCATAAGTTATGCCCTCAGTTAAATGAATGGGAGGAGTTATAAACCAGTCATCCATTGCTAGATCATCATTATAACCAATTTTCATCGCCATATTGGGAGAAATCTCAGTTGACCGTTCCCATTTTATGTTGTCATTATTTTCGTCAAGAATCGTCCAACCATTGATATTGCTCTGAAAATCATTTAGATATGGTAAAGAATATATAGTAGGATCAGCCATTGTAGAAAAAGACCAGACAGGCCCTTCTGCTGTTTCTCCTTCGTCATTTTTAGCTACTATTTTCCATTGATATGTTTTGCTATATTCAAGCTCAGGATCATAGCTATTCAAAGGATCGGTTTGATTTTCAGAAACCAATACCATATTACCAGATAAACCAAAATAGACATCAACTTTTGTAACAGTGCCATTATTTGTCCAGGAAAGGATTTGATTTAAGGGAACATCAGTAGCCAAATCAGCAGGAACAGGATTACTGGGTGGTTCAGGAGAAGGATTAGGCATTGTGTAAGTAAGTACAATATTATCTATAGCTGCAGGTGGTTGAGTACCCCCTGAACTATCATTTCTCCAAGAAAAGACCAGGCGTTTTGTAGAACCGGCTACTGCATTGCCAATAGTAATGGTCTTTGCTGTCCAATCAGTAGTAAGATTATACCAAGGATTACCTATCTGTCCTGTAGTGAGCTGTGTTCCTGCTGCAGGAATAGTAGATGTATCTACTAAAAATACTTTTAGTCCATCCCAAATAGATTCGCCACCACATTTTAGCATAAAGCTTAAATTATATTCCAAGGCACCTGCAATAAATTCAATATCGCGATACAAATGAACAACTGAAGTTGAACCATTGTTATACTCATAAGTGGTTCCACCGTCTTTGGAAATATAGGCAGAGTTTCCCTCATAAGCTGGAACAGTTCCTACAAACCATTTATTGGTTTCTGTTCCATTAACAATTGTCCAGTTGATTTCATCATCAAAGTTTTCGGTAAATGGTAATTCAGCTGGAATTTGAGCAGTTGTAAAACTGGAAGGACCTACCCAGGCACTTGTATTACCATCTTTAACAGCACGCACATACCATTCATAAGTAGTATTTACCTGAAGACCTGTAAGGGTATATGGATTGGAGGTAACCTGAATTTGAGTCGCTTTTGCATTAGGATTGAATCCAGGAGCACCATAAATAATATCCCAAGTAGTTGCCGGAGGAACATTGTTTTCTGTCCAACCTAATACAGCAGAATCCTCAGTAATATTACTTACGGTAAGATTGCTGGGCTCAATAACGGATGGTACAAGTTCCAATAAGAAATCGTCTAAATATATTGAACGGTAAGTTCCACCCAAGCCATGTTTAAAGGCTAAATATTGATCACTTCCAGTGTAACTATTCAAATTTATCGTATACTTGGTATAAGTACTTGTTAAATTTATTGTTGCAAAACTCGTAAATGTAGCATCATTTGTAGGATCAGACATTGTGCCAAGATTAAGAGTATAGCCAGATGAACCCTTGGCATAGAATGAAGTTCTTAAGGTATTGAGAGGAACATCAATCATAGGTGATATCAGAATTAATTTGGCATTAGTGTCACTAGAATTGTATATATAAATATGATTAGGAACAGAATAGGGTGTACTAGATGTGTATGTTTGGACTGCCGCAAAGGTTGATGTAGAATTTATAAAACTTGTCCAACCCAAAGGTAAGGCAGGAGCAGTAACCCCATCAAAATTTTGAGAGTAAGGTAAATCTTCTGCATAGATAGTAGCATCCACACAAGTTCCTGTTAGAGGAATTATCGTTTCTCCACCATCATATTGGATAATCACAGAACCTTCATGTGTTCCCTTGGACTCTGCACTGGGTTCATATACAACAGTGAAATTTGTACTCTCATTTGCATCCAGATCTGTATCCGTAATTTGCTCACTAATATTATAAAAATCACCGGCAATATCAACACTGCTAATATGTAATCTACCCCCACCGGTATTGGAGATAGTAAATTGCTTAGTAGCAGATGCACCTAAGAGAACCGTTCCAAAATCCCAGGATTCAGGATTAACAGTAATTATTGGCTCTTCTGGTATTGGTTCAAAGGTTATATCGTCCAAACCCATATTGCATGAGCCAGAGCCATAATTACTCGTTCCTTTAAATCTTATATAAGCATTGGATGATGTATAATCAGTTAAAGGAATAATGTTATTGAACCAGCTATTAGTAGTTGTCAAATTATGGATGAATAAATTAGTCCAGGTTATTTGATTATCAGTTGAAATTTCTATATCTAAAGGTGTGCTTGAACCAGTAGAACCAAGCCAAACCCAATAATTCAAGCGAATATTTCCAGAGCTGAGATCAATAGGGGGAGTAATTAGACAATAAGGATTGTAACTTGTAGATGCGTTGTATACATTAAGGCGAGCAAAATAAGAACCATTATGAGCAGCACTTGGGCCATGAGAATCCGTAGTAACACACTCCCAATTATAAGTACCACCTGTACCATGAGTTACATTCCAACCATTTGGCAAAGCACCACTATATTCAAAACCTTCAGTAAATGGAGGATAAATTGTCGGATCAGCCATAGTGGTAAAAGACCAGATTGGACAATCAGCAGCAGGATTAACTCCATTATAGGGAACAATTTGCCAATAATAAATTGTATTATACATTAAGGAGGTAGTAAATGTATAAGATGTGGATGTAAGATTATCATAACCATTAAGTATATTGGCTGGAGTTAAAGTTCCACCACCATCTGTACCAAAATAAATTAAATATTTTGTTACTATGCCTCCACCTGAACTCCAACTCAATGTAGGCAAATTAGAAACATTACTTTGTCCATTTGTAGGAGAGACAATAACTGCAGGTAAAGGAGGAGCATTGGGATCAACCTTAGTGAAAGTGTAAGTTGTTCCAGATGTAAGATAGGTTATAGAACTAATACTGTTATTTGATGTAGTAGTGGAATATGTTATGGGATTTCCGGGAGTAATACTATAGAAATTTCCAGAGCCGCCAGGGGAACAGTTTATTCCAATAGAAGCACTTGGATAATTAGGAGTAACCATTGCTCCATAGATAATCTCTATTTTTTCACTTGTTTCATAGAGGCGAATTTGAAAATTCTGACCAGCAGTACCATTATAGTTCCACTTTGTATTTTTCCACTGCGCTATAAAAACTCTATTTGGTTCAGTTCCAATAGTGGTATAAGACATAGTATTAGAAGTTAGATCATCCCACAAAGGAGCTATAATTGGTAAAACAGATGTTGTAGAAAGATTATTACCTAAATTAGAATATGTTTGAGATGTCCCCAAAGCCAAATAACCATCTGAAGCCATTTTTACCTGTGTGTATGCAGTTCCACAATAATTAAATGTAAAACCAATATTCAGTGCAGAAGATAGAAAAGTATCTCCACCTGCTCCAGCTGAGGTTCCAGTTATCTCTTGGTATGTTCCTTGAGAAGCAACAGGGGCATTATAATAATTTGTAATTCCGGCTGCTAACACACCTATAAAAATAACTGTTAGTAGTGTAAAAATTATCATTTTTTTCATGATAAATACTCCTTTTAAAATGAAGATTTTTTTATTTTTTTAAAGTGGAAGGAATTATCTTCAATAGTGATTGGGTTAGAAGTTTTTATTAGGTTTGAAGATAAATCCTGTTTGTTTTTGAAAGTTAGAAAGAAGGGAAATACAGTGTTTGATATTTCTGAATTTATATAAGATAAAAAGCAATTATGGATAGTGAATAAAAGATTCAGGAAATTATCAAACAAGCAGATTTTGCATTTTTGAAGATTGTAAAAATAAGAAGAAACAGCACTTCCCGAAGAGGATAGGGAGGGCTGAGGATGATTTTGAAGAGGAAAGCTTTTAATGAAGAAATTGGGGAGAGTTATCTTTTCTGCGCTTTGGCAGGAGGTAACTCTTTTTTTAATATAGGCATTGGGCTTAGGGTCAAGATAACAAATCAATTTCTTCTCCTTAAATAAATAAAGTATTGAGCGACTTTTTTTGTTTTATTTTCCCTATTTCATATAAGGAAACAAAACAACTAACACGATATAACTTACACTCATAGAAATCTTATAACATTAATATAAAATCATTTCTATGCACAAAACCATTAAGAGAAAGATTGAAAATCTTGTCAAGAAAAATCTGCAAAAAAGGAAAAAATTTTTCTAGTCAGGAGTCGTTACTGCCGAAATAGCTTTTATGCAATCCACAAATTTATTTAGTAGTAAGGACTCGCGACGGTTGGTTTTACACGGAATACGCTAATTTCACGGCTTATATATATTATTTGTAGCTTATAAGTCATAAGCGGACTTAAAGTTATCTTAAAGAATAAAATTGTGAAGTTGCTAATGACTTCCGGCTTGCAGAAAGGAAAATTATAATTCAGTGGGAAATAATTAAATCCCACCCAACCGAGGTGCTAATTTTTTCCGATTTTCTTAACATCATTAGGAAAGAAACACGGATTCATTACGGCTGCCATCAGTAATGGGTAGGCAATGGGTAGGTAATGCTATTAAGGAAGTAGCTACAAACATAGATAAAATTTTCAGTTAGGTTAGCAGATAAGAGTTTTCCTTGTTTTACGGGATTTTCGGGATATAATATCCTTAAGACGCAATCCCTGATGATAGAGTAGCAACGCTTAAAAACTATATTTACTTTTGCTTTTGCGCTGAAAGAAAAGAAGTTATCAGCAGGGTTTCAGGATCAGGTAAAATAAAATAAAAAAAGGATAAACAAGAATGCAAAGGAAAATTACGCTTGGAATTGAAGGAATGCATTGCGCTGCTTGCAGTGCGCGAGCCGAAAAAGCCCTGTCACAACTGAAAGGTGTTAGCGAGGCAAATGTAAATCTCGCGTTGGAAGAAGCATACATTGTTTACGATGACAAGCAATTAACGCTGGCTGATTTTGAGCAGGCAATTGAAAAAATCGGCTTTAAAGTGAAAGAGACAGAAGAAGATAAAGAAAGTGAACAAATCCGCCAAATGCAAATAGCAAAGAAGAAAATGAGGCTTTCCTGGCTGATTACCGCTTTTGTATTGTTGTTAATGATTCCCGATATGGTTTTGGGAAGGGCAATTTTTAGCGAACGGATTGATGCCTGGCTGATGGTGATATTGAGTTTGCTGGCGATGATTTTCCCTGCCAGAAGCGTATATCTATCTGCATACAAATCAGTTAAAAGCGGAAGTGCCAATATGGATGTGCTAATTGCAATGGGCACAATTGCTTCATTGCTGGCGGCTCCTCTTTCTCTTTTTATAAAAGAAATTGCGGCAAATAGTTTTGCTGGTATTGCTGCGATGATTATCTCTTTTCATTTAACCGGTCGTTATCTGGAGGCAAAAGCGAAAGGAACTGCTTCAGAGGAAATTAGAAAGTTAATTGGTTTAGGCGCTAAAACAGCAATTATTCTGGATGCGGGCACGGAAAAAGAAATTCCGCTTAGCCAACTGAAAGCGGGAGATATATTTATAGTTAAGCCCGGAGCAAAAATTCCTACCGACGGGATTGTGGTCAAAGGGAGCAGTTCAGTAAATGAGTCAATGGCAACAGGGGAGTCCCTTCCGGTAGCTAAAAAGCCGAATGATAATGTCTTAGGGGCAACAATCAACCTTGATGGCTATTTGGAAGTGCAGGCAACAAAAGTAGGAAAAGAGACCTTTTTGGCGCAAGTGATACAAATGGTTAGAGAAGCACAGCATTCTAAAGTGCCTATACAATTGCTGGCAGATAAAATAACTGCTGTTTTTGTTCCCGTGGTGCTATGTTTGGCAGTGATTGTTTTTGCGGTCTGGCTGCTTTTTCCTGATCCAATGCAAGATATTGCTTCTGTTATAATAAGCGTTATTCCATTGCAGGTTCCAGTTAAAGGTTTGGCGGCTGCATTGATGGCTTCCATAGCAACTTTGGTAATTGCCTGTCCCTGTGCACTGGGTTTAGCAACTCCTACCGCTTTAATGGTGGGAAGTGGATTAGGAGCTAAAAACGGGATTTTAATTCGCAACGGCGAAGCACTACAAAGAATGAGAGAACTGAATACAATGGTTTTTGATAAGACAGGAACTTTGACTAATGGCGTTCCGCAATTGCTTAAGATTGCTTGTTTCCAGGGACCGGAAAAGGAAAATCTGATGATTGCAGCTGCTTTGGAACAGGCATCGGAACATCCTTTGGCTGCGGCCTTGGTGAAAGCGACAAATACTATGGAACTGCCTGTGCGGGAGGATTTTATGGCTATCCCCGGAAAAGGAGTTAAAGGCAAAATATACGGAAAACAATATCTTTTAGGCAGTGCGGACTTTCTGCAGGAAGAGGGAATAACTCTGAAAACATTTACTGAGGAATCACTAAACTATGCTACCCAAATTGGACTGGCAACAGAAGCGGAATTGCTTGCCTGGTTCTATCTTGCTGATACAATTAAAGATAATGCTACCGAAGTGATTGCGGAATTGAAGCGAAGAAGAATTAAAAGCATTATGATTAGTGGAGACCAGGAAAAAACAGCTATTGCCATTGCAGAAAAATGCGGTATTCAAGAAGTGCTGGCTCCTGTGCTGCCTGGCGATAAAGCAATGAAAATTAAGGAATTACAGGAAAGGGGTTTAATAGTGGGAATGGTGGGGGATGGCATTAACGATGCTCCTGCTTTAAAACAGGCAGATATTGGCTTTGCAATGAGCTTGGGAACCGATATTGCCATTGAGACAGCAGATATAACTCTTCTCCGGAACGACCTAAAACTGATTCCAATAGCGATAGACCTCTCCCAAAAGACCTTTACCAAAATTAAACAAAATTTGTTTTGGGCTTTTTTCTATAATTTGATTGCGATTCCCCTAGCCGCGTTTGGTGTTTTACATCCTGTAATTGCAGAAATGGCAATGTCATTTAGTAGTGTGACAGTAATCACTAATGCTAATTTGCTGAAAATGAAAAAAAATTAGCCATAATGTATTGATGGATAAAAGAATAGGTCTGGGATGAACAGGATGATAGGGATATACAGGATTTGATGATATAATACCTTCCGGGAAAACGATGTAAACCATCCGGAAAAACGACGTAAACCGTCCGGAAAAACGACGTCCCCGTCGTTTAAAAAACTTAGCTCTTGGTTGACGAGGATGTCAACCTTCCGGTTTTTTGATTGACCGGGAGGTCAACTGTCCTGGATTAAACCCTCTCAAGCTTTATCTATGTTCAGGATTCTATTACTTCCACATTAGCGCGAGGAACAATAATTCTTGTGCCGTCTTCAAATTCCGCTTCCAGGACACGAACAAGGGTCTCCGATTCCACTTTTGTAAGTTCTTCGGGCAAAGCCGTAACTTTGGCAATGCGGCCAAAATGCGGTTGACGGATAATTCTGATCACGGTTCCGATTTCCAGAATAGGCATAGTAACTTCTTTAGCTACCAGTTCCTGTTCTTCAAACTGCAACGGAATAATGATTTCCGGACGAATAACACCGGCACGGATTTGGGTTCTGCCATGAATTGATGTTTTATAACCCTCAAAACGCTTTAACAAATTAAATGTCTTTTGTGCCATATTAATTCTACCAAAACCCTCAGTGCAAACGATAGTAATTCCGATATTTTCGTGTCCTGTAATAGCAACCCCAATATCATAACCGAGTAATTTTTTAATATCTTGATCGTCAATACCGCCGGTAATAATAGCTTTTACACCATTTTTACGAGCTATATCAATAGCATGATAAGGAGCAAAGGCACCGGCAACAATTATTTTTCCTGCACAGGAAGAATCAATTTTGGCAACATCCAATTCATCATCCGAGCTATCAGCTATCATTTTTAATTCGCCAAAGGTTTCACCTCCGAGTCCAAAAATACCTTGAATATAGGCACTTTTATTTTCAATGATGACTCCTTCATCTTCAATAATATCGGTTACTAAACCATCAATAAATGCCTTCACCTGAACAGGAATGCGGGGTTCACGAAGTAAAATTTGACCAGTTACGGAAGATATATTTTCCACCTCTCCTTCAATGGGAGATAGAACTTCAGTTTTCATTATACCGAGCCCGAAAAGTCCTTTGGTCTCAGCCAGGACAGTGTTTTTGGTGATTTTGTCTCCCGGCTTAATTTTAATGAAATTTACTAATTGCTGAGGAGTTACGCCAAGTTTATTGGCAAGGTTGAAAGGTATCACTTTACCTGGCAGTAGAGTTTCGGCAACAACATTTTCAGCTTTTACTTTATCACCTTTTTTAACGAGAACCTGCCCTTTCAAAGGCAGAATGCGTTCTTTGCGTAAGATTATACTATCAGTAACGGTTAAACCGGCAGAATATGCTTGTCCCATTTTTTATCCTCCTATGATAAAATATTTTCGGGGTATACTATCAGAGCTTTCATCCACTTTTTAAGGGCTGAGATGCGTTCATTTTTATCGGTTGGTAAAACAAAGGGTTGACGCCCTCTGGTATCTAAAACAATACCAACAACTCCACCGTGCAGATCTACGGTTATTTCTTTCTTCCTGTCTGCATCTAAAATTAAGCCACTATGCGTTTTTAAGGTTGCTTTAGCTACCTTTCCAATCTCACAGGGAATTAAACGCATTTCTCCAAAGGGGATATCTTCTTCAAAAACAGAGCCATCAGGAAGTTCCAGTTTGGCATAAAGAGCAGGTTTACCAATTTTGCTTTTACCTACAGGGGCTACGCAAGTTCCCAAATAAATCATACAATCCTTACGGAAAACCTCTGTAGCAGCTTTTGAACTTATTTCAGATAGCACACCTAAATGGGGCATCATAAAAATGCTATCTACAGAAAGACGGGTTATTCCTTCAGGTAGAAAAGCATCAATTAACATCATCACGGTCTGATTTCTGCGTGGAGCATGAGATAAAACTCCTCCGCTACCAACTAAAAGGTCTAAAGTCATCATATTTACAATTGTTTCTCCGGAAACGGATTGGGAGAATGCTTCTGAAATATCACGCTGTTTTTGCATCCCTTTTAAGGAACTGGCAAAGGACTTATGCTGCTCAAAAGCCAAACGCAATGCTTCTTTGGCAATTGCTTGTTCCAAAACAAGCTCTTCCAACAGAGAAGGAATCGTTGTAGGACGAATCATCTTGTTTTTAATCATATTGCGCAGTTCACTTTCATTAATGTCAAAAGGCACCCAACGCATAATATTTTCCAGTCCTGCGGAAGCCAGAACATTGGAAATACTGTAGCTTAAACCTAAATTAGCACTGACCGTGCGGTTGAAAATGAAGTCCTTGGTAAAAACGCTGAAGATATCAGTTGTAGCGCCACCGATATCAACACCTACAACTTCAATATTTTCTTCTTTAGAAATTGCCTGCATAATATTTCCTACAGCTGCTGGAGTTGGCATAATAGGAACTTGTTCGTGATCAGGACCAACAGTCCATTCCATCAGTTTGTTATAGCCAGGTGCTTGTTTCATAACATGTTCCATAAAAAGATTGTGAATCTTTTCTCTGGCTGGAAGCAGGTTTTCAATTTCCAGTTTGGGACGAATGTTATCAGTGATAATCAAATCCACTTTTTCACCGAGGGTTTTGACAATTTCTTCTCTGGCATCTTTATTGCCGGCATAAATAACTGGCAATTTGTAACCGGAACCGAGACGGGGTTTAGGATCCGCACTAGCAACCAATTCAGCCATTTCTACAACATGTTTAACTGTGCCGCCATCTTCACCGCCTGCCATTAAAATCATATCGGGTCTCAGTTCCCGGATACGTTCAATTTTTTCATGATTCATTCTTTTATCGTTACTGGCAATCAGGTCCATAACAATTGCTCCAGCTCCTAAAGCTGCTCTTTCGGCACTTTCACCTGTCATAGAAGCAACAACTCCAGTAACCATCATTTGTAATCCACCACCTGCGGAAGATGTTGAAACATAAGCATCAACACCAATATCACCTTTACGGGGGATAACGAATTCGCCGTTTTCCATAAATTTGATATTAGGATTGTGATATTTCAAGCGTGCCAGTTCTTCCAATTCCTGTGTGGCATTGATAACACCTTTGGTAACATCGTTTAAGGGTGCTTCTACAGTTGTAGGTGCTTCTCCGCGAATGGTTTGACGAAATTCTCCATCTATCCATTCAATTAAAATTGCCTTGGTAGTAGTGCTGCCACAATCAGTTGCAACAATACGGGTAAGGCGTTTCTCATCGTATTGCATATATCCTCCATTTATTCAAGCAGTTTTATTTTTTCTCTTAAATCTTTTGTTGAAAAATGCTTTTCTTTTAGCTTTGCGATGCTCTCTTTTAAGCTTATTTTCCTTTCTGCGTTCACGAGTGTAAATTTCATCCAGTTCGTCCATTCTTTTAATAAGTTTCTTCAGGTTATTTTCATCTTCCATCATAATGGCAAACTGCTGATATTTTTTAGAATCAAAAATGATTTCAGCTACCGGAAGAATAAAAAAAAGTGCCTGACTTCCAATTCCGTGTAAAGGACGGAGGGACTCCAAAAGCAGAATTCCTGCAGGAGCTAAATGCCTTTCAGCAATGAATTTTGCCACCTTTTCAAGCATTTCATTTATTTCGCTTTCTGAGGTCTCGGGTCGTATTTCCCAAAAGTCCTTATTCATTTTAAGCTCTTGCAACAGTTATGGCACAAATTTTTTCTGCTCCTGCAGAGTGTAGGGTTTTGGCAATTTCATTTAAAGTGCTGCCTGTAGTGAAAACATCATCAATTAAAATAATTTTTTTCCCTTCCACCAGTTTTTTATCTTTCACTTTGAAGGCACCCTCTAAATTCTTTATTCTATGATCGCGGGAAAGCAGGGTTTGGCTTAAAGTATTTATTCTTCTTTGCACAGGGTTAAGATAAAGCATATCAATCAATTGAGCTACAGCATAAGCAATCAAATCGGATTGATTGTAACCCCGTTCTCTTTTTCTTACTCTATGCAAGGGAACTGAACATATATAGTCGTAATTTTTTAAAGCTGTGTGGGATTCAATCAATTCTGCAATCGGCAAGGCAAAATAGCCGGCTGGAGAACTGTAACCTTCATACTTTAAAATATGTATCAGGTCTCTAACAGGACCTGAATAGCGAAAAATAGAGATAGCAGAATCAAAATTAAATTGTCCTTCAGCACAGAACTCACAGGGAAGTTTTTTATTTTCACTTCCACAAACAGGACAGGTTCCTTCTCCAATTAAATACAGCTTCGCCTCACAATCAGAACAAATAACCTGATGACGGTCATCTATTCTGTTTCCACAAACCAAACAGGCAGGTGGAATCAGGAGTTCTAAGATTTTATTCCAGAGCTTTTTCAATTGCAGCAAAAATCCACCTTCCATCTTTATGGGGAACTGTTTCTGTAGCAGAACGTTCAGGATGCGGCATCATTCCTAAAATGTTTCGTTGTTTATTACAAATTCCGGCAATATTATCCAATGAGCCATTGGGATTACTATCTATATTTAAATTTCCCTTTTTATCACAATAGCGGAAAAGAATTTGGTCGTTATCTTGCAGTTGTTTTAAACCATCGGATTCAATATAAAAATTGCCTTCTTTATGCGCTATAGGAATATCCAAAACTTTCCCTTTGCCAATGCTTTGAGTGAAAGGACTGGCTACTGTTTCCACCCGAATATATTGATGCTGGCAGATAAAACATAAATTTTCATTCATTAGCAATGTTCCCGGTAGTAAACCACATTCCGTTAAAATCTGAAAACCGTTACAGATACCAAGTAATAAACCTCCTTTTTGGGCAAAAGCGATAACTTCTTTTACTATAGGAGAAAACCTGGCTAAAGCTCCACAGCGAAGATAATCTCCATAGGAAAAACCACCAGGCAAAATCACTAAATCCGGTTTCTCCAAATCAGTATCTTTATGCCAGATAAGCTTTGTCTGATGATTCCTGCAAAGGCAAACTTTATAGACATCGTGATCACAATTAGAACCAGGAAAAGTTACAACACTAATACGCAAGATATTACTCCTCAGAAATTATTTCATAGTGATAGGTCTCAGTATTAGGATTAGCCAAAAGGTCTTGGCAAATTTGTTTTACTTCCTGGCTTACTTGTTCTCTGTTATCATTCATAAATCTCATTTCTATATATTTACTGATGCGGGTTTCAATCACCTCTGTGTAACCCAGATTATGCAGAGAATTAGTAACTGCTTTACCTTGCGGATCAAGAACATTAGGTTTCAGTTGAACATAAATCTTGGCTTTCAGCATTGCTTATCCTTTCGCTTATTTCTCAATTTATCCTTGTCTTTTAACTTTAGATTTTAGTCAATACTTTTGTTTAGAATAGCAACAAGGATATTACGGATAATACGGATTTACACGGATATAGGAATAAGAAGGGGATTTTTAGAATTTATAGGATTTTTATCCTCCCTTCTCAATTCTTCATTTATAATTAGAGAACAGGAAATGAAGGGATGTAATTTATTCCAGAAATATCCCTCCGCTCTCTGCCCTTCGCTCTAAGTTCTCACATTTTACATTCTTCCGTCCCTTTTAACTACATAGTTACAATCCTTGTATTTATATGATAGTCCTGCAAAATTGGTAGATTAGCAAGAGCTGTTTTATAATTTGCAAGTTGATAAGGATCGTAAATATCTCCGCTTTTGTAATCTACAATTAAAATCTCTTTTTCAGCAGTATTCACCATCAAACGGTCTATCCTGAGAACTTTTCCCTTCGCAACTATTTCTTGTTCGGTAAAGATATTATTCCAGCCAGAAGCAAAAAGATAGGGATTTGCAGCACAGACATTTTTACAGCGTTCCGCCAGTTGGTCTATTTGGAAGCGGGTAAAAATAGCTCCATAGCGGCTCAGGCATCTGTAATAAGCATATTTATGTTCTTTTGTTTCATTGCGGATAAGGAAGGACATATAAAAATGCAATAAATCCCCAATCAGTTTTGGGCGTTCAAATAGATAGTATGTTTTAAGGTCTTTCACGGCAGGAAGGTCTATAGGGACTAAATGATCCCAATTTATAGGTTTATGATGACGAATTTTTATATGAGAATTGATTTGTTCCAGATTAGTTTTTGGGGATTGGGAAGAAAAAAATGTTCCTTTCTTATTCTCCTGCAGGCAGCTTTTTTCAATATAAACTCCGCGTTCATCAGGAGTGGAATTCTTAAAATGAGCTAAAACAGAATTACAAAGTGCTACAGTCAGATTATCTTCTTTATTTGCATTATAATAGTCCTCCCATCCCTCCTTAAACTTGTAACCGAAATAGAGATGTAATTTTTGTTCTGCTCGGGTTATAGCTACATAGAGGTTATTTAATTCTTCCAGTTGTTCTCTTTTCCTGTTTTGGAGATAGAGATCGGCATAGCTTGATGTTTTCAGGATTTTCTGATAATGTAAACTGAGCCCGAAATCCCGAATTCGGTTAAATGTGTTTCCTTCATACTCTAATGCCCAATTAAGGGTTTTACTATTTGTTCTATGTTTTCCGGAAAGGTTACAGAAAACGAAAACCCGATTAAATTGTAAGCCCTTAGATTTATGGATGGTTAGAAGCTGTAAACTGTCATCAGCATTCACAGATACCTGTTTAAAATCCTCAGCATTGGCATTATCTTTAAAATAGGTAAGTAAATCGGGAAAAGAAGTTCCTTTATTAGAAGCAGCTAACTGGTGTGCTGATAAAATATCCAGAAAGCGATGTAAATTCAAATAGTCCCGTTCACTTGGCTGTTTGGAGGGTAAACAAAGGTCTATCATTTCTCTGCATATTTCAGTTGCTTTTTTGTTTTCTTGTTGCCAAGAGAGTTGGTAGAATTCATTTACGATAGGTATAGCCGAAAAATCCGCTTTTACAGGTTTTTGTTTATCTTTTTGCACTTCTATTGTTCGGGAAATGATATTAAGGGTTTGTTTCATTACTTTTGTATTGATTAGCACATAGTCGGAACGCAGAAAGGAAATAAAATCCATCCAGTCACCCCAGGCTAAAAAACGCAGCCAGGAAAGCAAAGGAGCTACATAATGATGTTCTATAATAGACCTGTTGGGTTGAAATAAACTGGTTTTGCCGCTTAAATCCAATGCCTGCTGAATTTTTGTAAGTTCTTCATTGGTTCTACATAAAATAGCAATTGATCCGGAAGCATCTTTTTCCAGAGCCGGCACAACCATCCTTTCTACAAAATCCGTGTAAATATCTTTTTCACTATCAGCAGCAGCTATGCTTGTGGAGAAATTTTTCAGGCAGAATTCAATTTCTGTTCCTGGTTCTTTTGTTATTTCTGCGCTCTCAATATGTTTATAATCCCATTGCATTTCTTTTTCTTGCAGTAAATTACGCAGTTCTGTAGCTATAAAAACCTGATTGATAAATTCCATTAGAGTAGGACCGCAACGGTAACTTTTATCTAATGCCTCAATGGAAAGATCTTTTAATGCCGGAAAAATATCTTTCAGATTCAGCAGTAAATCGCGTTCACCACCCCTCCAGCCAAAAATGGATTGTTTTTCATCACCCACAACTATTAAGCCCCCAAAAGGTTTGGAACCTTCTCCGGCAGTAATTTCTTCTATAATGGGCTTCAACACATTAAATTGAATCAGGGAAGTGTCCTGAAATTCATCTATTAGTAAAAAGCGGGTTCTATGGCTTAAGAATTGATAAAATTCCGTTGCGGAAACAGCACTTTCGGGATTTAGAAAGGGTGGTTCTTCACTGAAAAGGGCTTCAAAAGTGAACCAGGTTATGTCATCATAAGTTAAATTTTTATAACGATAAAGCAAGCGATCGTATTCATCCAGTATACTTTTCCATATTTGAATAATTTCCTCTTGTTCGGGAAGATATAATTTCAGCATCAAATAATCAGCTAGATAGCGTTTTGCTTCATTTTGGGTATTCTGCAGTTCAATATTTTCTGCTGCAAATTTCTTGTCGCTAATTTTCTGTTTACTCCAAATATTGTTTTTATCTAATATGTATAGCAGTTTTTCTGCCGCATCCAAATTAAGCTGTTTTAAGTTATTGACAATAGCAATAGGAGTTATGGCATCTCTCACAACCAAATTTTTAAAGTCCTTATTAAAATAATCTTCCAAAGATGCACTACCCAAAGCAGAACAGATATCTGCTACTAATGCTATAAACTGTTGCATTGCTTTCAGGAATTTTTGATAGAATTCATTCGGCTCGGTTTGGGGGTTTAAATTCATTAAAGTTCCGTTTAAAGCAGCAGCATTATTAGTTTGGCGTTTAGTAATCATATAATAGAGCCAGCGTTGTGCAATTAAAGAACAGAAGAAAAAAGTATACTCATCCAAAGAGCGGCTGATTTTCCGGCTTAATAAATTTTCAATTTTTTTCCTTAAATTCGGTTGCATAATATGCTCCAGCAAAAAGGGCATAATCTTTTTCACAGCTTCAGTATCTATCTCATAATGTTCAATATTTCGTAAGGGACGCACAATATTACGAAAGATTTGTCCCGTGTAAGAATCAATAGTCATAACTTGCAAATGGCTTTGATCGCAGATTAATTCCTTGCGTGCACTGAGCAGTAAATTCTTTTCCTGTTCACTTAAGGGGAGTTCTTTTAATTTATTAAGTTTTCGGAGGTTTAATAATAATTCTTTTTGTTCCTTTTGTTTTTCTTCCGTTTCCGGTTCAGAAAGCAACAGTTCAAGGTGTTTAATAATCCTTTCTCTAATTTCTGCAGTTGCTTTACGCGTAAAAGTTAAAACGAGGATATTATCCAAAGAAAATTCACTATTTCCGTAATATTTCAAGATTAGGGAAAGGAATTCTAGGGAAAGACGGTAGGTTTTTCCGGTTCCAGCACTGGCACAAATTATTCTGCAGTTATTTTCAATCATTTCAGACCTCCTTTTCCGCTTAACAAATCAGCTCTGGTAATATTTTGCCAACGCTGTCTATCAATTGTTTTGGTAATTGTGCTATAACCATTTGCCAGACACAATTCCAGATTATCCAAAATTTGCTGCTTCAGTTTATTGCGTTTTTCTTCATTTACACCTTCCGTTTTATCCGTAGGGTCTAAAATATTCCAAAAGAGTGAAGAAACAGCATTTGGCGGTAGAACATCATCCAAAAGATAATAATACCATTCATAAATACAGAGTTGACGATAGTCATGACTGCCTGTTTTGAAATCAACAATGAGAGCTTTATTTTCCAGTTCAATACGCAGGTCTGCTTTTCCCCGGATGCAAATAATATATTCCTTATTGTTCCAAACGACCTTTCCCAGTTGTTTATAGTTCATTTCTGAAGGGAGAATTTTATCTTCTTCCGGAATAAGTATAAAGTTTCTTCCCTCAACCTGTTTTTTCAGCCAGTCATTATAGAAAAAGAAGAGGGATTCAGACAATTTTTTTGCCAAAATTTCACCTAAAAAATCAGCATTATAGTTCTTTGGTATTTGATATTTCATTCTTTCTGAAGCAATTACATTTTTCAGCTGATTTACCAGTTTTTCACTATCACCAAAAAGGGTTTCCAGACCTGTGTGGGAATTGTGAAGTCCTTTCAATTCAGATAAAGTTGTAGAAAAATAGTTATGCATTATGTTCCCGAAAAGTTTATAACTTATTGTCTCTTCAGCTTCCCAATTTTGAGCCGAGATTTTGCTTTTGTTTTCTACAAACCAGAGGAAGGGATTTTTCAAAAATTGAATAAGGGCTGAAGCACTAAAATTAATATGATTATCCTTATAAAAATCGGCAACAGGATCGGAAGGAATTATAAAGAAATCCTCCGTCAGGTCTTTATTTATAGCGCAAAGTTCCGGATCTTCAAGTTCGGGAATTGTTTTACTTATTGGCTCCCAATTATATACATCCGGTAGAGAAACAATCACTTTTCTTTTTTTCAATAAATCCTCTTTTTCATTTTGCAGCAGTTCTTCCAGTTCACCTAAAAAGGAACTGGGGCTGATATCGCGTTCTTGATTTACATAGCTGAAACAAATTGCCCGTTCTGAACACAGTAAAAGATGGAAGAAATAATAGCGTTCCCGGTTTCTAATATCTATAAATGTTTTGAGACCTAATTTTGACCGTTGGGATTCATTGAATAACCATACAGGAGTTGGACTGGAAGGAATAATACCTTCAATCATCTGAAAAAAAGCTAAAGTGGAAAAACTTCTATTTCGTGCATCCAGTAGATTGCTAATTTCCCATTCGGGAGTTAGGGCTTCCTTTTTTTGGTAACTGATTTTACTGCTTTTCAGAAAATTCAAAAGTAAATCAAGCAAGTTTAAGCCAATATTATCTTCAGCAAAAATCTGTTTCCAGGAATTTATCAACCCCAAATTTTCAATAGCCATAAAGTTTGCCATTCTTTCCCAGAAAACAGGTAGAATATCAGTATATTGTTTTTCGTTATCATCCAGCAATTTATTCAGCTGTAAGCCATTGGAACTATCTATTAAATTGCAGAGTTCTTTCAGATTTTGGGCTTTACCAAAGGCATTGGTTAAATTGTAATATTCTCCTACGAAGTTTTTCAGGGTTGGCAAATTCGCAGTTAGAAACAAAGCATTATCAACATAAAGATAATCCCAATTGATTAAAATACTAAGTTCCAGACGCAGCTGGCTTACATAATCTTCAAGTTCCAAGCCACTTTGTTTATCGTAAAAATAGTTACAAAACCAATCCTCGGAGATATAATTCGCCAATATTTTTATTGGTAGATAACCATTACTTTCTTTTATTGCCTTAAGTCCCGCCAAAATTGCGGAAAGCATTTTATAAATATTCCCTTCACAGAAAGAATAATTATCCGGTTTAAAAAAATGTTCTTCAGGAAAGTAATGACTATAGCTTTTCAAATGAAAACAGCTATCAATAATAGCGCAATTATGATATTCCTTATCCAAATTCCAGGAGAGGAAAGATAAAGCCATCTGCGTTTCATTATCCGTTTCTATAAATTCCAGGGAGGGTTTTTGTTTTAAGGAATTCCAGGATTCCTGCAAATCAAAATCTTTTACTTTCCAGTTTTCAGCATTACCTTCTATTTCCAAACTATGAGTAATAATTGTAACTCTGTTTCCTGAATCCTCAAGAGCTTTTATTTGTTGTTTTTCCAAAGCACTGTAATAATATTGATTGAGATAAAAAATATTTAAGCCCTGCCAGGGGACAGAAATATTAGCGGAATTCAAGTAAAAAATGGAATCACTGAAACCTAATACATTGATGTATTTTTGATAGTTACCGCGGATAGTTAAAATCTTCTGCAAATATATCTCCTGCCATTCCTGTAAGGGAAAAGATCCGGAATTCACCATTTCTTCAAGGTCCGGAATGGTTACACATTCTTCACAGAGTTCTTCAAAGAAATCAAAAAAACGCGTTCCCCAGTCCACAATATCACTGTAATTATATATATGAAAAAATTCCCGTTCGCTTTCTTCCATTACTAGATACAGGCAAAGCAGTCGTTTTTCATCTGTCAATAAGGGTTGTTTAGGTAAAATAAGAGCAGAACGCAATTCTTCCATACTGTAAAAACCGCACCAGGAAAGGTCCCAATTGTTCAAAAATTCTCTGGCAGCTCTTTTAGCCGCCCTCAAAGTTGGGAAAATAAGAAGAGAATCCGGCTGAACAAGTTTTTGGACTATTGTATCCAGATTCTCTGATAAAGGATAATGCAAAAATTTCATTACTTTTTCTCCTTTTCCGGATTAACGACATCCCCGTCGTTCACAAATCCCGGATGAACGACTTCCCCGTCGTTCACAAATCCCGGATGAACGACATCCTCGTCGTTCAACTTACAAGCAAAATATTTCTTTCTACTAACTATTCGGTAACAATATTAAGAACAATAGGTGGTTGACCAGGAGGTCAACCTTCCGGTTTTTTGGTTGACCAGGAGGTCAACCTTCTGGTTTTTTTGGTTGACCAGGAGGTCAATCTTCCGGTTTTTATAATAAAGGAGAAACCAGACGGCAAATGGATTCTTTTGTTTTTTGCAGCATACTACGCTGTCTGAATTTCTCGGGATTGATTTTACTACTGTATAAAAGGTCTTCTTCAAATTGCCTAATTGCCTCAGCACAGACCGTTTTATCGTATATTACGGCAGCAAGCTCAAAATTTTGTTTAAAACTGCGTATATCCATATTGGCAGTTCCAATGAGCAGAACTTCATCATCCACAATCAATATTTTGGAATGATTAAAGCCTCTGTGATAAGTCCAAATTTCTACTCCAACCTCTAAAAGTTGTTGAAAATAACTGCGAGAAGCCCAATAAACCAGAAAATGATCCGGTTTATCAGGAATCAGTATTTGAATTTGGACATTGCTGATAGCTGCAGTTTTCAAAGCAATAAGTAAGCTTTCGTTCAAAATTAAATAGGGAGTAGAAATCCGAATACTATGTTTAGCATAAGTTATAGAAGCAAAATATAACTGCATAATGCTGTCATAATCACTATCGGGACCATCAGCCACAATTTGCATCGGTAAAAATCTTTGTTTCAGAGGAGGATTGACAGGAAGATATTTATTCAATAAATCCTCTTGCATCAAATTTTTTCCGGTTACAAAATTCCAATCCGCTAAAAAGATTGATTGCAGAGCATTAACTGCCTGACCTGCAATTTCGGCTAAGGAATCACGCCAGTAACCATAATAGCTTTTTTTGCCTAAATATTTATCTCCAATATTCAAACCGCCCAAATATGCCTTTTCTCCATCCACGATTACCAGTTTACGATGATTTCTATAATTTAACCGACTGTTTAAAAAAGGAATCCAAACAGGCATAAAAGGAACAAATTCCACTCCTGCATCGCGCAATTCCTGTTTAAATGATTTTTTTAGCATCCAGCAACCTACATCATCATAAATAAAACGCACTTCAACACCTTCCAGTGCTTTTTGAATCAATAACTTTTGTAAAGTGTAACCTGTTTCATCAGCAAAAATAGAAAAATATTCCAGATGTACAAAATGCCGGGCTGTAATAATACCTTCCAAAATTGCCTTAAATGCTTTTCCCGTATCGTTATATAAAGTTACATAGTTATTTGTGGTTAGTGTAGCTTTACTGTTATTTTCCAATAATTTATTAAGTCGGGCAGTTAAATCATTCTGCCAATTGTGTTCTATATTTATGGGATGCTTTTGAACATAAGATAACAGTAATTTTGTATCAGCATACCTTTTTTTGCTGAATAAACGCTTTTTCCGCCAATTTCTGCCAAAAAACAAATAAAATATAAAGCCCACTACCGGCAGAAAAATAAGCACCAAAATCCAAGCCATAGTTGTTGCCGGAGAACCATTTTCCATTACTATGATGAGAATAATTAAAACTATGGAAATTCCAAATAAAATATTGATAATTCGTAAAGTTACTTTACTGAATGTATCCAGAACTGTACCACCAACTATAATCTGCGTGAGGGAAGCAATTAAAAACAAACTTATCAGCAAACCTATAATCAGCGCCAGGGAATCCCATAATTTATTGGAAGTTAAAATAATTCACCTCTTTTTTAGTAAAACCGTTTATATTCACTTCATTCTGATTACTATTATCAACACCTTATAAAAATTCAGGAAAAGATTGTCAAGAGGAAAAGCCAGTAAAATAGCAAAAGGGTTTTTAAGGATAGTTTTGCAGGACAGATTGAATGGATAAAAATGATTATATCGTCCTGAAATAATAAAAAATAAGAAGGAATACCATAGAACGACAAAAGTAATGTCTTGTTGCTCAGAACAGAAGTTCTGCTCCCATCATTATCTTAATTTACAAAATTACTTTGTGGACTTAGTATAACTGCCTGTTGCCTAGTCACTTCTTTTACGACTCTTTAACGATTCTTTAACACTTCCTTAACTTTGTTAAGGAGTCGTTAAAGAAATGTTGATGCAGCATAAAAGATATAACTTGGCAGGAAATATTGCGCAGCTGAGAGAATGAGGGGTAGCTATTAAGGATTAAATTATCCCCAATCTGCAACAAGCAATTCATTTTTCTTGACAGCAGCAGGTAAATTTACTATCAGGAACAAAATATTTCAGGTTATAATAAATGAAGAACAGAAGAAAGAATGAGGAATGGTATTATCCAAGACAATGAATTGATTAACAAGCAGTTAGTTGATATTAGTAAGTTCTCTTTAACAGTGAGTGGGGATTTTCAGCTCGCTATTGCAGTGAAACTTGCTGTGAAGGACTTTAAAATAAATTAAGCTAAAGGAAAAAAGGAATGCTCGCGTGAAAAAATCAGGACTTCCAATCATAATAATTATAATTCTCTTTACTTTTTCCTGCAAGCAATCAGAGAAAAATCAAAAAAAGGGCATTGTAGTTCTTTCTCCGGAAGTGGCAGAAATTATTTGCGCGCTCAATGCTGAAAATGAGATTACGGGTATTACAGCTGAATGTAATTATCCCCCCTCTCTCCAACAAAAAAAAATAGTCGGCTCTTTTAGCAGTATTGATAAAGAAGCCATTATAGCTCTTAATCCCCGGTTAATTTTTTGCAGTTCTTTGGAGCAGGAAAGCATAGCTCTTGACCTGAAAAATCTGGGATTTCAAGTGGAAGTTATTTATCCTGAAAGTATTAACGCAATGTTTTCAGACATAGAAAGAATTGGAACTCTTATTCGAAGAAAAGAAGCTGCAGAAAAACTCGTAAAGGACTTAAAAGAGGAAAAAGAAAAAATTAAGGCAAATTCACAAGGCAAACTTCGTCCCAAGGTCTATCTGGAAATATACAGAAATCCTTTAATGAGCGTATCCGATTCCTCTTTTGTAGGCGAATTAATTGAAACAGCAGGAGGAGATAATATTTTTCCTAGGCTGGAACGTGACTATGCTAGAATAAATCCTGAGGCAGTTATTTCTGCTAAACCCGATATTATGATCTGTTATTCACAGGACACATTGGAAAATATTATTAACCGTAAGGGCTGGCAAAATATACCAGCTATCCAAAAGAGAAAGATTTTCTTTGAGAAGGACATCAATCCTGATCTGATTCAACGTGCCACTCCTCGCTGTATTGAAGGAATGATGATTTTAGCCAAATTATTTGAGGACTGGCAGAAAGAACAATGAAAAAAATATTAAGTCCGATTCTGTGGCTCTTGATCGGTGTAGGTATTATTATTGCATATCTTACATTAGGTAAGCCGGATACGAATATTATTACTCAGGTTAGAATTCCCCGTTTGCTGTTAACTTTTTTTACCGGAATGGCTTTAGCCGGAATCGGTTCTATCTATCAACTTATGCTTGCCAATCCCTTAGCCGAACCATATATTTTAGGAATTTCTTCCGGGTCCGCTTTTGGCAGTATACTTCTTGGCATATCGGGACTGATTATTTTGATGCCTGTTGGAGGTTTTCTTGGTGCAGGGCTTACTATGCTGCTGGTTTGGAAACTTGCTCATCAAAAAGGAAGGTTTGATAAAAGCCGTTTATTGATTGCCGGTGTGATTGCCGGGATGTTTTTTTCTGCCGGTATTTCACTGCTTATGTATCTTCATCAGCAAGATACAGCTCTAATTTTAGGAACTCTGATGGGTAATTTGGGTCATATATTTACTACGGGTGAATGGACTTTTTTCTTAATTCTGACAGGGCTGTCTCTTGTTATTCTTCTCTATCTCTTTTTCCAGTCCACTACAATTGATATTTTAAGCTGTGGAGATTTGTATGCTGCAAGCTTGGGAATAAATGTCTTATCTCTGCGGCGAAAAATTTTTATCCTCACTTCCATAGTTATTGGAATTAGTGTATCTTATGCCGGAATAATTGGTTTTGTCGGATTAATTATTCCGCACATCGTTCGCTTTTTCATTCCTTCAGGACAGAAAAAAATATATCTGCTGTCATTATGGTCTGGAGGTATCTTTCTGCTTGCTTGTGATATGCTCGCTAAATATTTGCTGTCTATGGAATTACCGGTAGGAATAATTACTGCCTTTATCGGTTGTCCCTTTTTTATGTGGCTTCTTTTGAAAAAACAAAGTTGACACATATAAATTTGCAATAGGGATTAAAAGGATTATACGAATTCACTCTGATTTTTCTTTCTTTGTTGATGTATTGTTCTTTTTGAACGACGAGGACATCGTTCTTCCGGGCTTTGTGAACGACGAGGACATCGTTCTTCCGGGCTTTGTGAACGACGAGGACATCGTTCTTCCGGAAGGTTGACGTCCTCGTCAACCATCTATTGTTCCTAATATTGTTACCGAATAGTTAGTGGAAAGAAATATTTCTTTTGCAAGTGGAACGACGGGGACGTCGTTCTTCCGGGCTTTGTGAACGACGAGGACGTCGTTCTTCCGGAAGGTTGACGTCCTCGTCAACCACCTATTGTTCCTAATATTGTTACCGAATAGTTAGTGGAAAGAAATATTTCTTTTGCAAGTGGAACGACGGGGACATCGTTCTTCCGGGATTTGTGAACGACGGGGACGTCGTTCTTCCGGAAGGTTGACGTCCTCGTCAACCATCTATTGTTCCTAATATTGTTACCGAATAGTTATTGGAAAGAAATATTTCTTTTGCAAGTGGAACGATGGGGACATCGTTCTTCCGGGCTTTGTGAACGACGAGGACGTCGTTCTTCCGGAAGGTTGAAGTCCTCGTCAACCATCTATTGTTCCTAATATTGTTACCGAATAGTTAGTGGAAAGAAATATTTCGTTTGCAAGTGGAACGACGGGGACGTCGTTCTTCCGGGATTTGTGAACGACGGGGACATCGTTCTTCCGGAAGGTTGACGTCCTCGTCAACCATCTATTGTTCCTAATATTGTTACCGAATAGTTAGTGGAAAGAAATATTTCTTTTGCAAGTGGAACGACGGGGACATCGTTCTTCCGGGCTTTGTGAACGACGGGGACATCGTTCTTCCGGGATTTGTGAACGACGGGGACATCGTTCTTCCGGAGAAGAAAACCCCGGTATAAATACCGGGGTTTTACTTTATACATTTTGAGGAAGGGTTTTCTTATTTCATTAACATCATTTTACGGGTTTCAACCTTACCCTCGGTAGAAAGGCGATAGAAATATAGACCGCTGGTAACTTTGTTACCATTATTATCCGTTCCATTCCAAACAACGGTGTTTTTACCAAAATTGGCAATACCATTATGAAGGGTTTTAACCAGTTGACCTTTCACATTATACACAGAAAGATTAGCATTAGCGGTTTTGGACATATCAAAAGTGATAGTAGTTTCCGGATTGAAAGGATTAGGATAGTTTTGATTCAGCATATTGGTAACAGGGCTAACGGTAGGATCGTCTGAAGCATTACTGGGGAAGACGATTTGCAATTCTGTAAACATTACTCGTCCACCATCATTTATAGCACCGACTCCGGGACTTATAACAAAAGCACCCCAAGTAACATCATCATAGAACATAAGTCCAAGTTTACCTACTTTCTCACCGTTATTTTCACCAACATAAATAACTTTATCAGCTGGATATACCCACATTGGCTTTATTCCGGCAAATTCAGGTGTTTCAATATTGTTTAGTCTTATGGGCTCACTCCAACGTTCTCCATTATCGGAAGAGACGGAAATCCAGATTTCGGGAGTATCTGCCCAGGCAGCATAGTCAGTATCTCCATCTGCATTATACCACTTTGCCCGGGCACAATTTTGCCAAACCATAGCTAACATTCCTTCCCCGTTACATTCAGTAACTTTCATATTATTGCAATGGAAAAACATAGCATTATCATGAGCAGCATCATCCCAATAAGGAAATTCCCAGCTTAAATACATATTGATAAACCACTCACCACTATCAGGATCTTGCACAAAATCTTCTACACCCCAAGGTGGCTGGCTATCCCATGGTTGATAATGCTCATCTACATCGTTAAGCGAATTTATATGGGGCCAGATATCGTTAATTCTGAACTGAGAATCTTCCGGAAGAGAAGGATCAAAGATAATTTCTTTGGGTAATTGGTAATTGGGAAACCAATAACCATCATTAGTAATAATTCTCCAAACAGCAGGGAAATGAATACGACCCAAGTCATCAACAGTAGCATTTAGATGGCCTGAAGCAGAAGAAAACAATTCCCAGGTAAGATCATTATCTCCATAAGGTAGATCACTTGGATTTTTGAAAAAACCTGTTGTATCAGTAGGACTTGTATTAGGATTCCATGTAGGTAAATAACCCGAACTATTTAATCTAACCCAAGTACCTTGTCCATAATTTCCACATTTAAAAACATCTACATCCGGCTCAATAATATCGGTTGTTCCATCTGCTTCCGTAGCAAAATGAAAACCGGCATAATAAAGGTTTCCTGCATCATCCGCGGTTAAGGAATTGAAAGGTCTACGCCACTGATCATCAACATTCCATTGATCCATTTCCGGTATAGATGTATACTGCCAGTTTAGAGGAATAGCATTTTCTATTTGGGCAGCATCAAAATCGGCATAAGCAATTTTTGGATTTTCAGAGGGACCGTAAGTATGAGTAATTGAATTTCTGGCAATTACATAGATTCTTCTTTTATCGGGAGTAGGAGAAGGACCGATTACAGCTGTAGGCCAAATGAACTCGTTGTCAGATGTGGAATCAACATCAGAAGTATAAACAGTTGAAGGATTATCAATAATGGTCTCAAGATCAGTAAACAAGCCATAAATGCCTTCATAAAATTGATCCACAGTAAATTGCACTTCATTTTCAACATCTGTATCAGTATTACAATGCCAGGCATAAAATGGTTTTCCCGAAACCGGATCTACTGCCACGGTGCCATATCCTTCATGATTTGCTTCTGTTGTAATCTCGTTATTTACTGTAACATTACCATTAGCATCAAGATAAGCATAAAATATACGACGGGTTCCGTCTGCAGTTCTACGTCCATGATAGGTTAAAAAATATCCGCCTCCGTAAATATTAGGCGGAATTACACGTAAGGGCAAACCGTTATAACTTCCTATCATATAATCATAATAAGAAGTTAAAAGAGCAGTCGGAGTTTTGGTAAAAGTAAATTCCGGAACTGTCCTGTCGTTCGGTATAAATTTTTTAGGGACAGGGGTTTCCATTGCCTTCTTGTTGTTAGGAGTAGGAATCATTTCCTGGGCAAAAATTATACCAACAAGCAAAGACAAGGATAAGGTGACTAATAGGATTTTTTTCATTATTTCCTCCTGAATCATAATTGATTCTTTTAATATTTCATTTTCAAAGAAACACGATGAGCTCCTTTAATAAAGGACTCAGCCAAATCGCCCATATCAGTATAGGCATAATCAACATTAAAAATTCCAAATGAAGTGGGAACCTGCCAACCCACTCCTGCAGCAAAACCATTTGTATCATAATTGAATTGATACCCGCAGCGGAAAAATATGTTTCCCAGCTTATATTCAGTTCCCAAATTCCAGGTCTCTAAACGATCTATTACATTATCCAATTGCAGTGAAGCAATCCAATAATTATTTCCCGAACGCATCAGGTCACCACTAACTCCTAAAGAGAAACTTAAAGGAATTTTACTATCCAGTTCAATGCCATCTTCATCAACCAGACCATCACCGTCATTATCAAATAAATCAAAGGGGTCTTCATCATCTCTGCCATCTTCATCATCATCAACCCGAAAACGAATATCAGGACCAAAATTACGCATTGCCATCCCGATTTTTATATTTCTCCAACCGGTGTTATACATTGAACCGACATCAACTGCATAGCTGTTTACACTAAAATCGTAAAGATTTTCTCTCAGATATTTAATTCCTAATCCAGCCGAGAACTTATTAGTAAACTGCTGAGCGAAATCTATTCCGATAGCAATATCACTGCAGGTAAATTTCTCCCCGGTAGGTCCAAATGGCTCTTCTTCTGTTTTATCCATATCATCCATATGTAATATACTGCCATATAGAGCAACAGTAGATACCCCATTAGTATATGTGGCAGCTCCAAATTCATGCATAATGCTGGCAGGCCAATTAGTATGCGAAACAAATACCTGATTTTCAAAGGCAGGAGCCAAACCGGCAGGATTCCAGTAAACTGAAGAGATATCATCAGTTACAGCTGTATATGCTTCTGCCATACCTACGGCACGAGCATCTACCCCAAGCTTGAGAAACTGTAAAGCTACCGTTCCTGTTTTACCAAATGGTTTGGCTGTAATTATCAGCGGTAATCCGGTTATTGTTATGACCAGGATAAGTGTAAATACTTTCTTCACAGTTCCTCCCTCATTTGATTATGACAAATTTGCCGACTTTGATTTTGCTGTCGGCTTTGTTCTCTACCGAAAATAGATACACACCAGGGGCTATTATCTGTCTGTTTTTGGATAGTAAATCCCAGGATTCCATACCATCTGCAGCAAGACCAGTAGTACTTGCTTTAGAAATAGTAATGATATCAGTAACTGGAGCACCATCATGTTTCAATGTCTGGACAAGATCACCTGCTAAAGTATAAATACGGATATCACAACGCTTAGGCAAATTAATAAACCATATACGACGGCTTTTATCTCCCTTTTCATCGTTTTCTCTACGCCCGTCAAAACTGCTTCTGCCAATATAGGGATTGGGAATAACCATAATATTATCCATATTTTCCTTAGCTAAAGGGCCAGGGAAAAGCACTTTCATATTAGCATCAGAATCTCTTCCACTTTCCAAATAATCCAGATCATTGGAAGGAATACCTCTGTCATAAGCAGTTAAGGCAACATAATATTCAACACCTTTTCGGGGATACATAATGGACGACCTGTAATAGCGTCTGGCTAATCTTTCTTTTTGTAGTTTAATCAAATCCAAAGTATCGGGAGCTTCTACACCCACACCTCCAGGGAAAGCAAAACCCTGTAAAGGAATTAGCTTGGGGTCGTATAGTGCATAAAATATATGATCAGAGATGTCTTTATGTTTGAAAATTCGCGCTTGTAAAAGCTTGGTTGTTTCAAGATTAGGTCCTATTATACTGTTAGCATAGTCCTGAATAAATTGCCAGTCAGTTACTTCATTATGTGGTGTCCCATTTATTACCGGATTTGGTTCATAAATAGGCCAACCATAAAATGTATCACCATTGGGAACTAAAAGATAATTTTCATCAAAGCAGTAGAATTGGTGGTATTCACTAACATCTACATTCCACTCATTTTTATTGGGTAAATCAGTATCAATGCCTAAATAACCTCCAAAATCTACAAATAAAGTATCAAAATTGCTATTTACCGTATAATCAGAATGATCTCTAGGAGTATCAACTTTATCCCAGCGCTTAATCATCTCCCAATCTTCTTGGCTTCCACTTCCACTTCTGCCCCAAAGTGTATAACCCTGAAAATCTCTTCTTAAGCGTGAAGCAGTATAGGGATTAACCAAGGCATTCATATTCCAGCGTGTATCTACCTCTCCTGGAGGCGGAGGAGGTCCAGGTCTGTATTCTTCAGGTATATCCACCCAGTTATTTGCAATATGAGGTCTTGGGTCACTATCAAGACCTGAAATTATTAATGAGCTTTCGGGATTTTGCCAGCCAATAATTGCAGTACTAACTGTTTTAACATCATAGGAAAATTCGCTGCGATTATCCCAATAAACATCCAGGCGATTACCGTTATCCTGTAATTCTGCATATAAATTAGGAATATCAGGTGGCTCCGGTGGATTATAATGAGGAAATGTATCAGGTTGAGTTACAGTTATCAGGTCTTGTGCTTGACCATATATTTCCTTAGCCCAGCGTGCTGTTCTTTTAAGGTCTTCCTTATTATCTCCGGGGAAAACAGCAACCACAATTTTCATTGTCTTTTTTGGTGGTAAGTTCCACCTTTTTGCTGGATCGTTGTATTCTGATTCATTGTTCGGTTGAGCTCCATAGAAAGAAAACAGAAAACGGGTATCATTTGGGGTGGGCTGTTCCCATTCAGTTAAATCTTCCTGTTCAGGACGAAGAGCAGTATATGTACTCGCAGTTGGTTTAGGGTTGCGTCCTGTTAGCAACCAATATTTTTCATTTGATGTCTCACCGGGTTTTGGGAGATTATAGGGATTACCGTCATCAGGTCCATCACCAACTTTCCAATACCAGCAATGGAACTTTAATTTTTCAGGATCAGGTGTACAAACACGTGCTCCTACCAATCCGGGAGTAATACCGTTATCAAAATCCGCATCATAAGTATAGGCAAATTCATATCCCGTTCCCTTTACATAGCCGGATTTATCATCAGCCGCCTTATCTACACCCCAGGTTTGAGGACCGACATCACAATCCATATAAATACCCATTGCGCAATCATATAAAGTATCCTGTTCGTTCATATTGGTAATGTCAAATTCCACATAAACCAGGTTTTTAATATATTCATAGCTCCATTGATAGCTCATTTGGCGTATTCTTACCGATAAAGGATAATGTGTATTAACACCACTTGATGTGCCATAATCCCTGTCTCCGGAAGTTCCAAAAGGGCAATAATCATAATAAAAAGAGATATAGTCCTGTTCAGAAACAGGAGCACCATCTTCATCTATTCTACCATCAGAATCGTCGTCATAAGGTGCAGCAAAAGCATAATTTGAATTTTGATATGATAAGTCCATAAATCCTAAAGGAAACCAAATTTCCGCATTAATAGGATCGTCCAAAATGGTAAAATTACTGATAGGAACATCAGCAAGGAACTGACCACCAAAATTCTCACTGAACTGAGCAGGTAATTCTGCAGCGGTTCGGTAAGGAAAAGTAAAGCCTGCACCATCCTCATCTATTTTCCCGTCACCATCATCATCCACAGCTCGCTTTTGTTTCCTCGTTGTTGCATAAATAATCCCATCCAGATTGTTATACGCTGAATAGTTCTCTGTTTCATCAGGATTATTAACTAGCAAGGGATTGTATGCAGGCAAAAATTCATATAAATCCCAATCGCCATCAAAACCGACACTCACTAAAGTATCTATTACTGCGTGTTTAGTTGGATTCCAGCGCGGATCAGCTTGCGTAATAATAGTGTCATTAGTTTCTGAGGGAGGATAAACTAACCAATATAATTTGTTTTTAAAAGTATCCCGGCGTTGTTTTTTAGCTCCGAACCACAATGCTCCTTGATATAAATAATCAATTCCACTGCCTCCAGGATATTCCAAAGAAGGATATTGGGGAACAATGTCGTCACCGGAACCAAAAAATCCATAGTTACTAACCCGTAACCAGATGTTTCCTACATTGTGATATTTGGTTAAATCCAGTTTTTTTGTTCCTGTTGTAGGAACTGCCATTGCTGCATAAGCTAAACTGGCTGTAAAAAACAGCAATAAGCAAAGGCAGGTTCCAATCTTATAAAACTTCATTAAACACTCCCAATTATTGAATTCTAAATTCTACAGGAATAATGACCAAACAGTCCACTGGTTGACCACTACTTTTCCCTGGTTGAAACTTTACTTTACGAACTGCTTCAATAGCTGCTTCATCCAAGCCACCACCAACCCCCCGCCGAACTCTGATATCACGAACGCTGCCGTCTTTCAGTACTTCCGCTTCCAGAATCACTGTTCCCTGTATTTTATTCCTTTTAGCAAATTCGGGATAAACAGGTTCAATTTTTCCGATAACTACCGGGGCATCATCATAAGGAACGAAATTGACTGGTGTATTATCTTCTTCTTGTTGAGTCGGAGCAGTAGTACTATATATATTTCCAATTTGGGATAGTGCTTCCTGGAAAGCAGCCATATCCACTTCTTCAGTTCCCAAAACATCGCTTATTTGAAAAGTAACATTAACATCAACTTCTGTTTGAGGTGCCTCTATCCGTTCTCTCTCTTCCGGTGGAATATCCACTAATTCCATCTGCTGTGTTTGAAAAACTTGTTTTCTAACTTCAACCTTTGGAGTTACCATAATACCAAAGATAAGTAGAGTAAGGGATAAAGCAAGGGCTTTGCTGAATTGAGCATTAGCAATGTCTTTCCAGTCCTGATTTTTTGTTTTCATTTTTTCTCCCTTTATTTCTTCAGTATAGGTTGTGCTTCAAAGGCAACTACAAGTGCATTAGCATCTTGCAATTGACGCATTACATCTGACATAACTCCATATTTTGTTTCTCGGTCGGTGCGAAAACAGACAATCAATTCCGGGTCCTCTGCTTTCTTGCGGATAAGAGTTTGAGAAACGAAAACATCCTCAGAACTCTCTATCCGGGTAGGTATATCATCCAGGAGAATTGTCTCATCCCGCATTACATAGATTGTACTAGTATGATTACGAGGAATACGTTCAATACTTTCTGCAAAGGGCCAACGCTCCCGTTCAACCCAGAACTTTTTTTCCTGAACGAAAACGGTAGTTACCATAAAGAACAGCAATAAGAGAAAGGCAATATCGGAAGTAGATGCTTGTGGAATGGTAGCATCTCGTCTTTTTTTTACACTTAATTTAGCCATATCTACTCCTAACTTGTGGAAAGCGATATTTTTTCTATTTTTGCAGCTTTTAAGCGGTCAACTACTCTGATCATATCGTTATATTTTGCATCCCGATCGGTAATGATTTTAAAAATCATATCCGGATTTATCTGGACTTTTTGTTGAATTATTGTATCCAATTCTTCGCTCTCAATATATCGTGGTGCTTCTCTATTTACTGCTATTTGTCCATCAGGTAAAATTTGAAAACGAGTCATCTCTTTTTCTGTTAAAGTAATGGTTTGAGTTTTATTCTCTTGAGATTCTACTGCTTTAGGTAAAACAAGTTTGATTCCTTCCTTGACATCAAATTTAGTTGTGGACATAAAAAAGATGATTAGGAGAAATGCAATATCACCAGTGGAAGCTGTTGGGATTGTTGCTTTATATTTCCTCTTCCGCGTGATTTTCATCTGTTTACACCAATACTTCGCTTAATGTTTCAGTAATTTTTTCGGATGCTCTTTGCATATCAATTACGACACTATCTACCATAGTCATAAAAACATTATTAAAAAATTGAACTGGAATTGCTACTATCAAACCAAATTCTGTTGTAATTAGAGCAATTCGGATACCGGTAGCCACAATTGTAGCATCAACCGCTCTAGCAGCCGCTATTGAATCAAATGCTGCAATCATTCCGGCAACAGTTCCTAAAAATCCTAACATAGGAGCTAAAGTAATAGTGCTGGATAGTTCCACGAATCCTTTTTCCAAGTAACTCATTTCAATCATTGAAGCATTTTCTATGGCTTCATCTACAGCTGTCATCCCTTTAGCTACTTTCTCCAGACCAGCATAAACAATAGCAGCTACTGGTCCTCGTGTATTTTTAGCAATTTCTCTTGCTTCCTCAAATTTTTTATCCTTAATCAAAGGAATAATTTTATCAAGGAATGAATTTAAATTTACTTTTCCGATAAGCATAGCAATAAATTTCCAGATTATATACGCTAAACCATATATTGCCAGAAAGAGAATAGGCCACATTGCCCATCCGCCATTTTTGAACCATTTTACCAGTCCACTGCCAAATACGAGTTCTGCAAAGTTTTGTAAACCACTACCTCCTGTCTCAGTTGCAGGTTTTTCCTGTGCGTAGGCAAAGCTTGCAAAGATGAATGTCATCATCATAATCAGCAGTATTGTTCCGATGATTTTTCTCATTTTTATTGATTCCTCCTTGGAATAATTTAGAAATTTACTGAAAAGCCCAGGGTAAGGCCCCGGAAGTCATTATAAAGAAGGGGATTTTGACTAGCTAAAGAATATGCATAATAGACCTCAGGATACACAAAACCCGGAATGTTAGCTTCCTCTATTTGTGCGCCATTCCAATAATAATTCCCCGTTTTGGGATATACACTTATAATGTTTTTGTTTTTAAAAAGGTTCTCCACTTCCGCATAAATCTTAATATTCATTTTATTAGGTAAGACAAAGCCCTTGGTTATTCTTAGATTTGTCTGTTGAGTGCTAGGCATTCTCTTACTATTGGTATCCAAATCATGACCTGATTCATAGCTTTGTGGTGTGTAAGGAGCACCTGAAGCATAAGCCCAATTGATATTTGCACTAAAATCATCAAGAGGTAATATAAAATCAGTAAAAGGTATGAAATATTCTTCACCTTGGGCAATGCGGAATGTGAAATTAACACTTATATTATGTCTGATATCCCAATCCAAAGGAAATTCTCGTAAATTGGTTGTCTCATCCTGAATAATAGTATAGGAACTGTTCCCTTGTGCCCAAGCTAACGAGTAGGCAAGAGACCAGGTGTTAAAATTGGATAGCAGTTTTTCAATTTGCATATCAATTCCCCGGGCAGAACCATAGTCATTGGAATAGTATTTATACCAGTATACCGTTTGCTCTATTTCACTACGTTCTTTCCTAGTGTTCACATAATTATAAAGGTTTTTATAATAGGCAGTTAAATCTAAAACATAGTCCTCACTCAATTGGTGAGAAAGACCGGCTTCATAAGTAACAGTTATCTGTGGTTCTAAACTGGGATTTCCTACTCTGATTGTAGTTTCTGAACCATAAGCATCTTCAGGCGTTTTACTGGTAAAAATATATTGCATTTGGGGTAATTGATTTTGATAGTTATAAGCAAAGCGCAAAACATCCCTATCTGTAATTGGATGAGAAACACCCAAGCGAGGAGAAATCATCAACTGCATTATATCTTTTTTATCAAATTCGCGTAAATCATAACTACCATCATCCTGTGCTACATAATAATTTTTACCCAAATACCACAAATCAAACCGTAATCCGGCATTCACAATCATTCCTTCCCATTCCATTTTATCCTGTAAATAATAAGCCATTTGCCAGGGCTCAGCTTTATAACCATCACGCTTTCCTGAAGCCGCTTTAGCAGCAGCATAGTAATCCTGGGGCATATAAATAGGTATCAAATCAGCAATAGATGTTGGATTCGCTTGCGTTGCGGCAATCCCGTAAATGCCCTCGGGAATATATTCATCATCTAACATCAAATTACCATCAGCATCAACAAAATCGTTAACATCATAATCTCTAATATTATATATAGTATTTAAATAGGCAATTCGTCGTTTTTCGTCAATTTTCAGAAAATTCTCTAATTGATTTTTTTTAATGTTATGCTTTATAATTTCCAAGCCGGTCTTTGCCATATGGGTATCATTTATTTGCCATTCAAAATCTGCTCGTCCACTAAGTATTTTGGTGGTATCATCAATAAAGGCATTATATATATAACCAGGAGGAAGATATTGGGGAATTGGTCTCGGCTCTTCTACACTTTCCAGACGATATTTCCAAGAGTCACTAGGTAAAAACCCGTAATCATATATGCCATCATTATCGGCATCAATTGTGGAATATCCATAATCCCCTAATGCAACCCTCTGGACATAATCACCAGGAATATTATCAGGATCTACTGTCATAAAAATATAAGAATCCCGATCTATGCCTTTGGGACCTTCATAATTATCTTTCTGATAATAACTGCCTTTCACTTTTATATTCATTTTATCGTTGATTACATAATCATAAGTTCCGATATATTGCCGTTGTGTTGTTTCTATTTCTTTAAAATGTTGTAAAGCATAACGCCATCTATTTTCACCAGCATATTCATTGAAAGGATAGTTTAAACTTCTATCTCCTCTGATAGCAAATGTAGCTACTTGACCAGGGTTAAAGGCATACTTGGTCTTTAAATTCACATTATAGGAATTGTAATTCCGATTGCCAATATCAATACCGAGAATTTTATCCCTGCCTGCATAAGGGTCATAGATAGGATAATCATCATCTATTAGAGACCTGCCATTAAGAGTGAAATCTCCGTTAGGATCACTAACATAATAATCTTTCAATCTCCCATCCATCCATTCACCTGAACCATTCAAATAAAAGGTAAATTTTTCTTTAATATCCTGAGAAGCAAAAGGTATTACAGGTCCGCCAATAGCTAATTTTACTACATCAGAATTTCGTCCTTCACCTACAAGATGATCAGTATTATACTCTACTTTACCGGAGAAAAAAGGATCTCCATCCTTTGTAACAATATTGATCACACCCGATTGAGCATTACCATATTCTGCCGGAAAACCACCTGTCATCACTTTCATATCTTTAATTGCATCGGTATCAATTTGTAATGTTGCTCCACCATCTACAGGATCTGTAACACTCATACCATCTATAGTATAATTGATTTCATTGGAACGACCACCACGAATATGTAATTCTCCTCCAACATTTGTTACCCCTGCTTGGAGAGCAACAATATCAGCAACATCTGAAACGGCAGCATCGGTCACAACACTCATTTCTATATTTCTTGCGCTTCCTACACGGTTTTTATCTACTTTATCTTCAGTAGCTGTAACTGTTACCGCTTTCATTTCAAAACCGCTTTTATTCATAGTAGGAGTAAGATTTGTGGTTTGATCTACAATTATACGAACATCATTAAACACCACAGTATCATAGCCGATAAGCGAAAACTTAACTGTATAAAGACCTGGGGGAATATTTATGATAATTGCTGTTCCTTTAGCATTAGTTTGACCACCGGTTATTCGTTGATTTCCTTGCATAACAACTATATTTACAAATTCTATGGGACGACCTGAATTATCGCGCACCCGAACTGCAAGTTTTCCTGTTGTAGCAGCTTCCAAAAATATTGTTCCTGCAAGCATAATTATTAGTAGGATCAATGCATATTTACGCATCAAAACCTCCCCTTTGTCCGGATTTTATAACTATATTTTTCTTTTCGTTCTAAGCTCAAATCAGTTTTTTCCTCTTTCTTAACATCTTTCTTAAAAACTCTTTTTTGTAATCTTCAGAAAAAAGTCAAGAGATTTTTTTATAATATAATCAAAATTCTTCTTTTGGCAAGCTGAAATATATTTAGTATTCTTGGCTTTAACCTTCTTGAATGAATTCTACTTTTTTCTTTATTCGGTCTTGTTTCACAAGTTCGCCAAGGTATCTTGCTTCGGGTATAGATAAATATTCATCTAATGATTCATTATTAATTATGCAAATCATACCAGTTCCCAAATTAAAGGTCTCTCTCATTGTTTCCTCTGATAGTTTTCCTGCTTCTTGTAACCAATGAAAGAAAGGAGGTATTTCTGTGTTCTTGATTTTAATTTGAGCACTCACACCTTCAGGTAGAATCCGTTTTAAGTTTCCCGTAATGCCGCCTCCGGTAATATGAGCTAAACCATTAAGATTAGGGTCGGTAAGATGCTCTTTCAGTAAAGGTAGATAACTTCTATGAACACTTAAAAGAAACTCACCCAAGGTAGTTTGACATTCAGGAATATAGTTATCCAGAGATAATTTCAGCTTTTCAAACACAATTTTCCTTACCAGTGAATAGCCATTGGTGTGTAATCCACTGCTGGGCAAAGAAATAAGCTGGTCACCAGGTTTTATTTCAGGTCTGGGTAATATTTGTTCCTTTTCTACAATGCCTACTATTGTTCCTACCAGATCAAATTCTTCGCCTTTGTACAAATCCGGCATTTCTGCCATTTCTCCTCCGATCAAAGCACAGAAATTTTGCTGGCAGGCAATGATGATTCCTTCAATTATTTTTTCTACTTTTGCCGGTTCCAGTTTTCCTATACCGATGTAATCCAGAAAAAATTGCGGGATCCCACCTTGAACTAATATATCATTTACACAGTGATTTACTAGGTCCTGACCTATAGTTCCATATTGATCAGCTAAAATAGCAATTAAAAGTTTTGTGCCTACTCCGTCAGTGCTGGAAACAAGAATCGGCTGATGCCATAAATTTATGTCTATTCTATAAAGCCCCCCAAAGCTTCCTAATTCACTTAAAACATTTCTATTATAGGTTTTGCTGACCTTTTGTTTTATTGCCAAAACTGTTTTTTCTCCTGCTTTTATATCAACTCCTGCTTTGCAATAATCCAGCTCGTTTTTCAAGTTGTCCATATCACCAGTTTTTCCTTGTTCACTTCAATTTCTGCTTTGGTTTTGTCAACTATACCTTTCACACTGAAATCAGCTACATTCAATGCTGATATAACCGTTCCGTATAAAATTGCTTCCTTAATAATTGCCCGGTTCAAAATATCGTAGTTTGCCAAATAACCCATAAATGCACCGGCAAAACTATCTCCTGCCCCTGTCGGGTCTTTAACTTCTTCAACCGGAAAAGCAGGCGCAAAATACATATCATCTTTAGAAATGGCTACAGAACCATATTCACCGCGTTTAACGATTATCCATTGTGGTCCCAAAGAAAGTATATCTCGGGCAGCAGAATAAATATTTTCCTTATTTGTAAAATCTCTAATTTCGTCCTCATTCATAAACACAATATTTACTCTGCTTAGCACCTGCTCTACTTCTTTGGGACATAAATAAATCCAGTAATTCATTGTATCACAGGCAAGATGTGAATAACAGGATACCTGATTTAAAACCTGCATTTGCAAGGAAGGGTTAATGTTCGCTAATAATAAACTACGACAGCTTTTGCAGGTCTCAGGCAAATGCGGAGAAAAATCAGCAAAAACATTTAACTCCGTAGAAAGTGTTTCCACTTTATTCCAGGTATTATATTTTCCGCTCCAGCGAAAGGTTTTACCCTCTTTAACCTCCAGTCCGTCCAAATTTATCCCTTTTTTCTGTAGCAGGTTCAGTCCTTCAATCGGAAAATCCGTTCCGACCACTCCTACAATGTAAGCATCTGTAAAAAAGGAACCTGCCAAAGCTCCATAAATAGCAGAACCACCTAAAGCATTTTTTATTTCTCCGGCAGGTGTGGAAATACTATCCAAACCTATAGAACCAATGATTACTAAGCTCAAGGTGTTATCTCCGTCTGCAATGTATCTGCATGTAAAGTGTCGGTAACACTTGCAGAAGGAGTTTGAACAATATTTTCTGTATTCCCAAGGTGATTTATAAGATAAAGAATAATTATTAAGGCAAGCACCATAAGTATCAGCTTAGGCCAATTATATGCCTTTTTCCGTTTTTCTTTCCAGCGATCTTTAATCTTATCGTTAAAATCATTCATCTTTTACCTCCCGGAAGCTATCTCTGCTAGAAAATCAGCAAAGCGTGTTAGTCCTTCCTTGATGTTTTCTATACTGTTAGCATAAGAAAAACGCACTGTTCCTTCCATTCCGAATGAATTACCTGATACTAGAGCAACATAATACTTGTCAAGTAATTTAGCACAAAAATCATCCGATGTCCTGATATTCTGGTTATTGTTTTCCAGATACCATTTTATTCCCGGCATTATGTAAAATGCACCCTGAGGCTTAGAGCAGGTAATATGCGGCAGTTTTTTCAGCTCTTCATAGAGGAAATCCCTCCGCCGGGAAAATTCTCTACGCATTTTTTCTATTGAATCATCTTCTTCCCTTAAAGCTGTTACACAGGCATATTGTGTAATTGAATTAACACAGGAAGTTGTATGTTCCTGAACCATACCTGCTGCTGTAATAATTTCTAAGGGTCCCGCAGCATATCCAAGACGCCAACCAGTCATTGCGTATGCCTTTGAAACACCGTTAATTACAATAGTCCTTTGTTTCATTTCTGCACTGCTGCTTGCTATTGATATATGCTGCATTTCATCATAAACCAGGCGTTCATAAATCTCATCGGAAATTACCAGAATATTATGTTTAATACATATCTCAGCTATATCGGAAAGCTCATCTCGGGTATATACTGAACCTGTAGGATTGCCGGGTGAATTTATTATCAATGCTTTGCCACAGGGATTTTCTTGTATTGCTTTTTCCAGTTCTGCAGGTTGAATTTTATATCCTTGCTCTTCGCGGGTAGGTATATATACTGGTTCTGCATTAGCTAAGGCAACCTGATAAGGATAGCTTACCCAATAAGGGGTTGCCATCAAAACCTGGTCTTTATCATCACATACAGCTATTAACGCATTTACTATTGCTGCTTTAGCTCCAGGGGAAACCAGAATTTCTTTGGGGCTATATCGTAATCCATTATCCCGTAATAATTTCTCGCAAATTGCCTGCCTCAATTCCAGTATTCCAGCATTATTAGTATAACGCGTAAAATTGGCATCTATAGCTTTATGGGCTGATGCTTTAATATATTCCGGGGTATTAAAATCCGGCTCGCCTACGCTGAAACTAATTACATCAATTCCAGCATCCTTCATTTCTTTTGCTTTCGCAGATAAGCTTAATGTTGGCGACGGCTTAATTAAGCGACAACGGTTGGATAGCTTGATAGCCATCTTAACCTCCAATCTATGTATTTTTTATTTCTTTTTTTGCTGCTCTGCTAAAAGCAGAATGATTGCCACAGCATTAATAATATCTCCAGCAGAACAACCCCGGGATAAATCACTTACCGGAGCTGCTAAACCCTGAATTATAGGTCCTATTGCTTCAATTTTTCCCATATATTGAGCTATTTTGTAGCCAATATTTCCGGCTTGTAAATCAGGGAAAATAAGTGTATTAGCATTTCCTGCTACAGAACTTTGGGGTGCTTTTCTTTTTGCTACTTCAGGAATGAGAGCTGCATCAAATTGTAATTCTCCATCAAAATCAAAATCCACCTTTCTTTCTGTTAAAATTGCTTTAGCCATTGTTACTTTATCTACCAATTCGTGTTTAGCACTGCCCAAGGTGGAAAACGAAAGCAAAGCTACCTTTGGCTCATCTCCAATTATAGCTTTACGGGTTATAGCAGTGCTCATAGTTATGTCTGCAAGTTGTTCTGAATTGGGATTGGGAACCACAGCACAATCAGCAAATAAAAAAATCCTTTCTTCTCCCCGGAAATCAGAAACAGGTAAAATAAAAGCACTGGAGACAGTTTTAAACCCGGGCATAACACCAATCACCTGTAAAGCTGCTCTTAAAACATCCGCTGTAATATTTACTGCTCCGGCAACCATTCCCTCCACTTGTCTCTCTTTAACCATAAAAGCACCATAATATAACGGATTTTTAACCGTCCCCATCGCCTGCTGCATTGTAACACCTTTTTCCTTTCTTTTTTGGTAATATGCTTCAGCAAAGGCAGGAATGTTTTCTGAGGTTTCAGGATCAATTATTGTTATATCTTGTAATTCTATATTTAATGCTTTGGCTTCCTGCCTTATTATTTCGCTTTTACCAAGCAGAGTTACTTTTGCCAGACCCGTTTCTACAATTTTTGCAGCGGCTGTTAAAACGCGGGCATCAGTGGATTCCGGCAGAACAATACTACCGGAAATTGCTTTAGCTTTGTTTATTAAATTATCTTCAATATACATTTCCTTAATTTCCTGTTAACCTGTTTCCAGAACTATTAAAGATAAATCTGCAACTCTTAAAAATTCTTTTTTCACTTCTTTCAGCAGGGAGTGTCTGTTATTGCGTAATTCATCATCTTCACAGTTTACCAAAACCCTGTCAAAAAAGGCGTCAATAACTTTTCCAAACTTGATCAAATATTGCAAAGCCAAAGGATAGTCCTTGTTTTGCAAAGCTGCATCAATATCCTGATGTAATGTCTGCAGTGCCTCATAAAGGTTGATTTCTTCCTGTTCAACCAGTTTTTCTTTATTAAAGGTAACAAAATCCTTTGTTTCAGCAATAATATTCGCTACCCTCTTAAAACCAATCACCAGATGAATAAAATCCTCTTTACCTTTTAACGCATTCAATGCTTTAGCCCGGTTTTCCAAATCGTGTATATGGCTTTTATCAATATGCATCACGCTATCTATCACATCGTAAGCAATACCGTTTGTTTTCAGCAATCCCTCAATTCTTTGTTCCAGAAAATTGTGCACCTTCTGATTTGCCTTTTTATCCAATTCTGTCTGTTTTTCAATTAATGTTAATGCTGTGTTAGCCAAAGTGAACAAATCCAAATCCCATTTTCGGTAACTTATAATTTGAACAATACCATTAGCAGCACGTCTCAGAGCAAAAGGATCGCCACTTCCTGTTGGCATCATTCCAATTCCAATAATTCCGGCAACTGTATCCATTTTATCTGCAATGGCAACTATTGCTCCACACATTGTAGAAGGAAGTTTATCACCCGAACCTCTTGGCAGATAGTGTTCAAATATACCTTCTGCAATTTCCGCATCTTCACCGGAAGCTAAAGCATATTGTTTACCGATATATCCTTGCAGTTTTGTAAATTCTTTTTCTCCAAGCATATTAGTAACCAAATCTGCTTTACAGAGTTTTGCACAGCGAATTGCCTTTTTCTTTTGTTCTTCCGGTAAATTCAATTCCTCCGTCACAGCATTTACCAATTGTATTATGCGTTTTGTCTTATCTGCCATTGTTCCTAATCTTGCTTGAAATATAACCTTGTCCAAATGTTTAGTCCAATATTCCAGGGGATGTTTCGTATCTTCTTTCCAATACCACAAAGCGTCTGCTAATCTTGCTTTTACTACTTTCTCATTGCCTTTCCGGATAATCTTACTTGCAGCTGGATTACCGTTGGAAATAAATATAAACTTATTACTTAATTTGCCCTCGTTGTTCTGCACTGCAAAATACTTTTGTGCCTTACTTATAGTGCTGATAATAATTTTATCCGGTAGGGAAAGATACTTTTCTTCAAATTCTCCAATAACTGCAGTTGGAAATTCTACCAAATTTACCACTGTTTCTATTAACTCACTGTCTTCTATAACCTTAAAATCTCCTTCCGGAAAAATAGCTGCTAATTGATTAATTATTTCCTTTCTGCGCTCTTCAATATCGGCAATTACTTTATGTTCCCTCAGTTTTGGAATATAATCCTCAGCTTTATTAATAGTAATAGCTTTATCCAAACCTAAAAACCTGTTACCGTAAGTAATATTCCCGCAAGGAATTCCTCCAAAATCCAATGCTAAGGGTTGATTATCCCATAAGATTAAAAACCAGCGTAGAGGACGGGAAAATGTTAATCCTAATCGGCTCCAAGCCATTTTTTTCTCAAATGGTATCTGCACAATCATTTCCGTTATCCAGTCCTTCAGCAGTTCAACTGTATCTAATCCCTTTTTTATATATTTTACCGCCAGAAATTTTCCTTTCTCCGTTTCCTGAATAAATATTGCTTCTTCCTTTGCCTGGCTTCGCTTTAAAAAACCCTTACCTGCAGGTGTTAAATTGCCCTCTTCATCGTAAGCAATGTTAACTAAAGGTCCTGTCTTTAAAATTTCCTCATCCTTTTGCTGTGAATCCAGCTCCAATGCCTCCAAATATATCCTGCGCGGAGTGCCACTCACTTTATAAGAACTGCAGTGAAGTTTATTACTTTTTAAAAAAGTCCCGAAAAATGAACTTACACTATTGCAAGCTATTTCTATCTGCTTTTCCGGGAGTTCTTCACATCCCAATTCAAGTAAAAACCGGCTTTGTTCCAAATTCTATCCTAAAATTAGTTACTTATTGTATAATTATTCAATATTATATCTTAAGCTAACCTGATTAGTTAATCCCAGGTCTCCGTAAGAAGCAACTGCATAATCAAGAGAGATTTTTTTCCAAATCCATCCTATACCTAAACTTATTCCGGAAGTCCATTCCATATTCCCACCCAGATAATAATCTCCGGCATTGGTTTTAAATCCTCCTCTCAGAACTAACGCAGGATGGACTCTTTGTTCAACTCCAAATTTACCCAAAAAGTTTTCTCCGTTGGCTTTTGTAATATCTATATTCAGCAGAGTATTTTTCCCCACATCTATCCCTAAACCTGCACCATAAGTAAAAGGGATACCTTCAGAGTATTTTTTGTCGCTGTAGTGGCTTATTTGGAAACCTAAATTGCGGGCTGAAAGACCTACCTTTATTCTTTCGTTGGCAGTATGATGCAGAATACCCAGATCTATTAACACCGCAGAAGCTGATTTATCATCTATCTGATCTAAAACAAGTTTTATACTGCCTCCGGCATCCAATGCAGGACTTATAAATTTTGCCAAAGTAAAGCCGGCTAATATATCCTGAGCAGTAAAAGAGTCATTCAATTCAATAAACTCTCCATTTGCCCCAACATCAGTTCTGTCTATAGAGCCCGAATTCCAATAGTTTAAAAAGAATCCGTAAGAAGTATATATGTTTTTAGGAACAACATAACTTACAGAACCACCTCCGGAACCCACAAAATGGTCCGCAAAGGTTGTAAAAACACCTTGATTGGGAACTCTGATTATGGATGCAGGATTAAATTGCATACCATCAAAATTTTTTGCTCTCCCCAGCATTGCTTGACCCATACCGTTTGCTCTGGCAGAATAAATTATCTTTAAGGTAGAGAAACCAGTGGTTCCGGCGTCTTGATGCTGTGCCAGCAATGGCGTAAAAAAAAGAACACTAAACGCCAAGCTGAGGAAGCAGCTCTTCTTCCAATAATTGAACTTTTTCATACAAATCCCTTTCATCTTTGGCTTGTAACAATGTTTCCCGGTTTTCTTCCCGCCTTAAAAATTCCGATAAGGAACGCAAAATCTTCATATAATCCTGATTAGAACTTTGGGGAACGGCTATCATAAAAACCAAATGCACAGGTAAATTATCCAAACTGGAGAAAGCCAAATCCTGTTTTACTAAACAAACAGCTATTCGCAAACAGCTGACTGTAAGGTCCCTGGCATGGGGAATTGCAATCCCTTTCCCGATACCTGTGCTCATTATTTCTTCTCTTCCTTTAACTGCTGCCAGAAATCGGTCCGGAAAACTTAAACAACCGCTTTCAGACAGCAAATTTGCCATATATTGCAGGCAGGCATTTTTGTTCTCGAACTTCTCAACAATTTTGACCAGTTCGGGCATAAAAAGCTTGTTCATTGTCTCACCATAAATTTTCGTAAATTACCTTATTTTTTTGGGCAAGATATAAGTCAACCAAAATTCTTCTTATTTTTTAGATTATTGCTTTAAAGATTTCAGTTTTGAAAATTGGGAGTTGAGAATGAAAAATGAATGATGTGAAATAGTGAAATTGACAGGTTAGAGCTAAGAGCAAAGGGCAGAGAGCGGAGAGATTTTTTTCGGAATAAATTATGTCTTCGTTCTTTCCTGTCCTCTAATATCAAATGCTAAATGCCATATAAAAATTCAGCTAAATTATATAGTTTTCATATTGAAAATGCATAAATATATTTCTGTCTGATGTGGATTCGTGTCAAAGCATAAGTTCGGAGATTTCTATGCAATATAGCTGTCATACCAAAAGGGAAACAAGGTTAATAGAGAAAAGGAATTGGCGAAGAAAAAATTTGCCTTAACCTTTTTTCCCTATTACATATTCATAATTTATAGTGCCTAAAATTAAAAATTTATTCTATGTTGCAATAATTTAGCTTGCAAGTTACGAGACGATTAACTGTTTTTAGACAGCGCATTATTTCCTGCCAAGTTGATTCTTTTAGACAGCTTTAACAATTCTTAAACGATTCCTTTACGCCGTAAAGGTATTGTTTAAGAATCGTTAAAGAGTCGTTAAAGAGTCGTTATAGAACTGACTATGTAACAAATAGTTAGACAAAGTCCACAAGGTAATTTAGTAAATAAAGATAAGGAATGGGAGAATTGCTTCTGTCTTTTAATTTCATTTTTTTATTGGCACAGAAAGATATAATCATTATTTATGGCTTAGCAGTAAAAATTTTGTATTATATACATCCTGAAAATCCCATACCGATTCTTTAACAGGTGAAATATATAAAATCCGGGAACTGTTCTTTTTTCGCATTGCCATTCTGCTTACTTGATCATCTTATAATCCTTTAACACTTCCGTAACAACCCCGTAACGGAACTACGGAAGTGTTACGGAAGTGTTACGGGGTCGTTACTTATTCTAATATATATCAAGCTATTACTTAAATCAAGAAAAAATGGACAGAAGAAGGAGCTAATTTATTAGGGTTCAAATATTTAATAAAGATATTATAAGAAGGGTAAACCGTAAAAAAACAAAAAAGTTAAAAGATAAAACCTGTTTTGAACATAGCAGAAAAAACGCCTTCTGAATTTGTATCTATTTAAGTGATAATATATTAAGGATTAACCGAAGCATTAAGATTTGTAGGATTTCGGGATTTTTATTACCACAGGTTTAATTTCAAAACACCTCTATTTCAAGGATATTCAACATCTTAACTCCTTTTTTCCGCTATAAATTACAAAACGAGAAATGAAAAAAATCTCATTTATTCCGTGTAGAGTATTCAATGCATTGGCATTTACATCTTTGTATTTTATTTCCTTCAAACCGCAAACCCTTTTTTAAGTTGACACAATCTCTGACATTGCAATCTTTGTTTTATGCTGTCAGATACAGTAATAATAGAGGTATTATGCGTAAGAAATGGTGGATAATAATAGCCATAGTAATTCTGATTCTGGTGGTTTTGTTTTTAGGAAAAAGCTGTGGCAAGAAAAAGCAAACTGAAAAAGTAACCCCAACAGAGACAGAAACTTATACAGTTAAACGGGGAGATATTTCTTCCCGGATAGAAATTACCGGTGAAGTTCAACCGGAAGTTGTAGTTTCCTTAAAATCAAAAGTCAGCGGGAAAATCGTAAAATTTTATGCAGGTGAAAACGATTATGTTACTTCGGGACAAATAATTGCCGATATTGAACCGGATTATAATCAGGCAAATACACTCTTCAATACGAAGGCAATGTTGCAAAAAGCGGAAATGAACTTAAAAAATGCCCGGAAGGAATTGGCTGATAAAACAATTCTTCTGCAAAAACAATTTATTTCGCAAGAAGAATATAATAAAACCTCAGATGCCCTTAAAGAAGCAGAAATTGAATATGCTCAAGCCAGCAGTCAATATGAAATGATTCGTGATCTGGATGTTCCGGGAAAAGTTACTCATGTTTATGCTACTGCCAGTGGAGTTGTTATTGAGCGAAATATCAACGAAGGTGAAATGGTTCAATCAAGTTTAACCAGTTTTGGTGAAGGTACAGTGATTATGAAAATTGCCGATTTAAACAAGATGATTGTAAAAAGCAACATCAACGAAGTGGATATTTCCAAATTCAAACTGAATCAGATAGCAGAAATAACTTTGGATGCTCTTCCCTATGAACAATATAAAGGCAGGGTTATAAAAATTGCTCCGCAGGCAATTATTGAAAACAATGCTAAGGTTTTTCCCATTGAAATTAATCTCAATGCCAGCGGTAAGGTCGTTAAACCTGGAATGACAGCGAATGTAACTATTTTGGCTGATTCGCGAAATAATGTTTTGGTAATTCCGATTAGAGCCGTGTTCAGTAATGATTTAAACCAGGATATTGTTTATCTCGTTACTAAAACAAAGATTTCCGATACGAAAACAAACCCCAAAAGCAAGGAAAAAACTTCCTCAGACACCAATTCAGTTGCTACTCCCGTTAAGCTTGGAACTAATGATTTATTGCAAGTGGAAGTTATAGAAGGGCTTAAAGAAGGAGATATAATTTTACTGAACGAGCCGCTTACCAACAATAATAAAATGTTTATGTAAGATGATAAAAATAGATAAACTGAGCCGAAATTTCGGTGACATCAAAGCTGTAGACGAAATCAGTTTCTGTATTCAAGATAAAGAAATTGTAGGTTTTTTAGGTCCTAATGGAGCTGGTAAAACAACAACTCTGAGAATGATTGTCGGCTATTTGCAACCCGCTTCCGGGAATATTGAAATTGATGGCGAAAGCATTTTTACCGATCCGTTAAAAGCCTGCAGACAAATTGGCTATTTACCGGAACAAAATCCTCTATATGACGAGATGACGGTAGTAGAATTATTAGCATATTTTGCTGCTTTGCGTAAATTAAAACGGGATTATTTTCGGGAACGCCTGAATTTTGTAGAAAAAAACTGCGGACTTAAAGAGGTCTTGAATCAAAGAATAGGCACCCTATCTAAGGGCTATCGTCAAAGAACAGGTTTAGCACAGGCAATTTTGCACGACCCGAAAATTTTGCTTTTAGATGAACCCACTTCCGGTCTTGATCCTAATCAAATTATTGAAATTCGTGAACTTATCCGGGAATTAGGGAAAGAGAAAATGGTTTTACTTTCCAGTCATATTATGCAGGAAGTTCAGGCACTTTGTGATAGAGTAGTAATAATTAATAAAGGCAAAATTATCGTTGATGACACAATAGAGAACCTGCCCAATTATCTGAATAGAAGCACTATGTTAATTCTGGAAGTGCAGGGGGAAAATATAGATTTTTCCGATTTTACGGCAAAATATCCTTTCGTGGAACTGAAAATTCTTTCCCGGGATGAAACCTCCTGCAAAATTAGCGTTTATGAGACCTCCGGAAGGTTGATGTCCTCATCAACCACGGAACAAAATAGCTCTAAAATTAGCGTTAATGAGCCCTCCGGAAGGTTGATGTCCTCATCAACCACGGAACAAAATAGTTCTAAAATTAGCGTTAATGAGCCCTCCGGAAGGTTGATGTCCTCATCAACCACGGAACAAAATAGCTCTAAAATTGGTGTAAATGAGCCCTCCGAATTTGATTTACGAAAAGAAATTTCCAGTTTTATCAGAGACAAAGGTTGGCTGATTTTAGAATTTTCCACCAGCAAAATGAGTTTGGAATCCATTTTTCATGAACTCACCATAGAAAACTATTATGAATCGGAAATTGAAGAAAAGCTACCTTCGGAACAAGAGTTTATGGAAGAAGAACATACAAAACCGGAGGAAGTAAACAGTATTAAGGAAGAGCAATGAAAACCGTTTTTACGATTGCTAAGAAAGAATATGAACTTGCTTTACGCTCAATTTCCACCTATATTGTCTATATCCTGTTTTTAGTTATTATCGGGCTAATTTTTTCCAATATGGTTTTTAAAATTGCGAGAGCAGAATTAAGGTTTTTGTTTGATATTATGCATATTATCTTTCTATTTTACATTCCAGCTATTACAATGGGCAGTATAGCTAAAGAAAGGCAAACGGGAACTTTTGAATTGCTTTCTACTTTGCCGATAAAGCTTTCTTCTATTGTTTGGGGGAAAATTTTATCTGCTTTATTGCAAATTATTACGATCATTATTCTTTCGCTCGTTTTCTTCGGCATTATTATTGTTTTTGGAGAAGGAATTGATTACGGAGCTATAATTTGCGGTTATATAGGTCTTATTTTAGCGGGATTAGCTTATGCTTCCATAGGAGTTTTTGCTTCCAGTTTTCCCAGCAATCAAATTTTAGCTTTTGTGCTTGCTTTACTTATTTCTGCAATTTTTTATTTACTGAAGTTCATTTTACCGCTTTTACCTTTTGGTTTGGTGCCAATTGTCCAATACTTTAGTTTTGATTATCATTTAAGCAGTTTCCTGAAAGGAGTGATAGACACCCGGGATATTCTCTTTTTTCTTGCTATTACAGTTATTTTTGCTTTGCTGGCTCAATTTAACCTGCAAAGCAAAAATTTGATGCAGGAGCGTTAAAATGAAAAAGGCAAAAAAGACCAGTTCCATTTTATCCAACCTGCTTATTAAGCTTGCAATCGTGTTAATGATTTTGCTGACCGGTTCTTATGCCAAAGTGCGCTGGGATTTTTCTAAGAACAAGAAATACTCACTTTCGCAGGTAAGCAGAGATGCGGTAAGTAAATTGCAAGACAATATGGTAGTTAAACTATACTCCAGTAAGGATTTACCTGCTGAAATGGTGGCTTTAGACCGCTATGTAAAAGACCTTTTAGAAGAATATAAACAAGCGGGAAAAGGCAAATTCCATTATGAATTTATATCGGGACCAACTCCGGAAGAACTGAAAAATAAAGCCCGACAATATGGAATAGGGGTTATGTATTTCCGCATTTTTGAAAATGATAAAACCACTACTAAAGAAGTTATCTACGGATTGGTTTTTGAATATCAGGGCAATTTTGAATCAATGAATGTGCTGCCTAAAATGCAAAACCAACTGGAATATGCAATGACCTTGAAAATTCAAAAAATTACGCGTTATACATTACCCGATATAAGTGCCTTTGTGGATACTTTATATACACTGATGCCTAAACAGAAATATGAAAGTGAGCTTTATTCCAATTATAATGTCCATTTTACAAATCTGGTGGAACCACCGGCAAAAACACCTGTGATGATAGTTCATTCCGGTTATGATTCTTTATCTGTTACCCAGCTTTACAATCTGGATCAGTTTTTAATGCAAGGGGGGAAACTGGTAGTTCTGGCAGATAAAATCTTTTCTGATAGCGAAACAGTAATGGAAATTCATTCCAATCTCTTTGATTTCCTGGAAAATAACGGCATAAAAATTAGCAGTGATATTGCTATGGATATTTTCTGCGATTCCAGACAAATGGGTGTGGATACTAATATCTCTTTTCCTATCTATCCTGTTTTACGCGGTACGCAACATCCTATCACTCGTAATATGTCCAACATTATAATTTATATGGGGAATGGAATTATTTTCAAGAGAAAACCGGGATTAAAATTTCAAACTATTCTTGCCACATCTTCGCGCAGTGCATATTTAGAAGGACCCGATTATCAATTGGATTCCCGTTTATTCTTCAATCCCGATCCTGATGTTTTTACAAATCCTCCAATTCCTTTAGGAGCTATTGTTGAAGGCAGAATGGAGAGTTATTTTAAAGGAAAACCCCAATCCCAATATCCCGATTTTGTTTCTGCAGTTCAGGATGGGAAAATAGTTATTTTCGGCGATAGGGAACTGTATATTGATCCCGATAAACCTATTTATGAAAATCGTTATCAGCTAATCTTAAATGCGGTGGATTGGCTTCTGGAGCGAAATGATATGATCAATATCCGTTCTCGTCATTTACAGGATAGCATTCTGGATATAGCATATTATATGCATAAAAATAATCTCCTTTGGGGTGATCCGGCAAAAAGGGAACGCAGAATTAAAACGGAAATCAAAATTATTGCTACTTTGTTACCTTCTTTGATTCTTATTGCCGTGGGAGGTATAATATCATTAAACCGAAAACGCGCCAAAGAGGTTATAAAATGAAGAGGTCTAAACTAATTTTACTCCTTGTTTTGCTTGTTCTGATTATTCTATATCTCGTTTTAAGAACAAACCGACCTCAGGAAAAACTTGCCCGGGTTTTTGATTTGGATACATTATCTATAAACCGAATTGAGATTTACGATGCGCAGGATACACTTAAAATGGTTAAGCAAAATAATGTCTGGAAGTTAATATATCCTGTTAGTTGGGAAGCAGATAGCTTAAAAATACGCGATTTGTTCAGGGAAGTGATTACCGCAAAATATGCTATAACTCCTATGGGAACAGGCAAAGAAGCGCTGGAAAAATTTCATCAGAAGGACGCAGAAGCCCTGCATATCATTGTCAGTGATGAAAAAAAAAGCATTCATACCCTCTTTAGTAATCTGGATAATCCTTATGATTATTTCCGCTATGCCGGTTCCGATAAGATCTATCAACTGAAAGCGAAAGTTACTAATAATTATAATACAGACCTTGCCAACTGGCGTTCCCCTCATATTGTCAGCCATAAAGAAGAAGAACTGCTCAAAATTGAAGTTTCTCATCCTAAAAATAAATATACACTTACCAGGAACGGTTTTCAATGGATTTATCGGGATGCCCATCAGGAATTTAATATCCATCCTGCAAATATGGCAATGATCAAAATTCTGAATATCCTGGAAAAATTGGATACCTATATTTTTGTGGATAGTGCTCAAGCTGAATATGCGCATAAATTTAAGAATCCCTATTGCACTGTAAAACTGTATTTAACAGGTAACCGCATGCAGGAGCTCAAATTTATTGAACACACTCAAGGGTATTATTTAATGATGGTAGATAACGATCCGAATGTATTTTTTGTTGTTGTCTGGGATACTGTTTTTCGTTTTACTCGTCATCCCGATATTTTTAAAATGCAGGGATTGGGCTGAAATGCTATCCGTTAAGCGTCTAAAAAAGATCAACCCCAAAATCTATCAGGAGATATCTACTCTTTGGGAAAAAACAGGAATCAATAAACCGGATCGCAAGGACTCCTTTGAATCAATTCAGGAAAATCTGCAACAGACAGGAATTTTGATTATTGCGGAAGAAAATGACAAAATAATTGGTGTTGTGTGGGTAACTAATGATTTCCGACGACTTTATATCCATCATATGGCAGTTGTCCCGGATAAACAAAATCAGGGTATCGGAACCAAGCTTATGGAAGAATGTATTTCCCTGGCAAATGAATATGGTTATCAACTGAAACTGGAAGTGAATATAGATAATCCTGCTGCCTGGCATTTATATGAAAAATTTGGCTTTAAAGAATTATCCGGTTATCGTATCCTTATTAAGAGAGATATTTAATCAGCTAAAATTCGGGAGCTCCATTTATTAACCGGAAAAAAAGGGGGAAATTATGAAAAAACGATTACTTATTGCCACCGGCGGAGGCGATTGTCCAGGCCTTAATGCCGTTATTAGAGCTATTGTAAAAAGAGCTTCTTTTGAACATAATTGGGAGGTCTTAGGCAGTATTGATGCTTTTAACGGTATTTTAAAAGACCCTATGCATATTGTAGAACTCACTCCTGAAAAAGTTGCCGGAATTCATATTCAGGGTGGAACTATTATTGGAACTACCAATAAAGGTGGTCCTTTTAACTGGCCCATTAAGAATCCGGATGGAACCTGGACTACTGTAGATCGCTCACAGGATTTTTTAGACCGACTCCGTTATCAAAATATTGAAGCGCTGATCAATATTGGAGGGGATGGTTCTCAACGCATTTCACAGCAGCTTTTTGAGCTTGGCTGCCCGGTTATCGGAGTTCCTAAAACCATAGATAATGATCTTTCAGCTACGGATTTTACTTTCGGTTTTCAAACTGCAGTGGATATTGCTACCGATGCCGTTGATAAACTTGTAACCACTGCAGCCAGTCATCATCGTATTCTTATTTTGGAAGTTATGGGTCGTTTCGCGGGATGGATAGCTCTTCATTCTGCAATTGCAGGTGGGGCAGAGGTTTGCCTCATTCCGGAAATTCCGTATAATATACAAAATATTATGCAGGCAATTGATGAACGCATTGATCGCGGTCACGATTTTGCTAATATTGTTATCGCCGAAGGAGCCAGACCTGTAGATGGAGATATGACTTTTGTTGAATGTGATGAACCGGGGGCAATGAAAATTAAACTGGGAGGAGCGGGTTTACGGTTAGCTCAAGAACTCAAAAATGCCGGCTGTTATATTGATATCCGCGTCACTATTTTAGGGCATTTACAACGAGGTGGAACTCCTAATGCCTTTGATAGAATCCTTGCTTCTCAGTTTGGGGTAAAAGCATTTGAATTGGTTTTACAGCAAAAATGGGGTTCTATGGTAGCTTATCGTCATCCCGGTATTGTAGCTGTACCCCTCACTGAAGCCATTGAAAAATATAATTATATAGACCTTAATTCCGATCTTGTAGCAACTGCCCGGGGTTTGGGAATTTCTTTAGGGGACTGAAAGTTTTAGCTCTCACAGATTTCACGGATTACACAGATTTAATAGGTAAGGGATGAACAGGAATTTTGGATGAATAGGTCGGGGATGAACAGGATTTTTTGATAAATAGGTTCGGGATGAACAGGATTCAAGAGATTTTAGGGATTTTTTGTCTATTTTAGATGCTTCCGTTTTTTTGGGTTGACGAGGATATCAAACATCCGGAAGAACGACGTCCCCGTCGTTCAAAAACAAAATAGATAATACATTACCGATATTATTTTAGTAACGAAATAAGTTGTATAAGTTGGTTGACGAGGAAATCTACCTTCCGGAATAACGACGTTCCCGTCGTTCAAAAACAAAATAGATAATACATTACCGAGATTATTTTAGTACCGAAATAAGTTGTATAAGTTGGTTGACGGGGGACATCAACCTTCCGGTTTTTTGGGTTGACGGGGAAATCAATCTTCCGGTGGTCTCAACCTTTTTTAACGAGTGGCTTACGCTGCGTCTGTTACCTTTTTCCATCTTGACAAATATCAGCTTCCCTTTTCTTGTCATCAGATAAGTAATATATTGAAAACAGGATGTTTAAATGGCTAATGAAGAAGAACTGAAATTAATCAGCAGAGGTGTGGAAGAAATTATAACACTGGAAGAACTGAAAGCTAAATTTGCTAAAGCAGAAAAAACCGGTAAACCGCTCAGAATAAAATATGGTATTGATCCTACCGGTTATGATGTGCACTTGGGACATTTGGTTCCTATTCGGAAAATGCGTCAATTTCAGGATTTAGGTCATATCGGAGTAATTATTATCGGTGATTTTACAGCTCAAATAGGTGATCCTACAGGCAGGGATGAAAGTCGTCTTCCTTTATCTGCTGAACAAGTGAAAAAAAACAGTGAACGATTTATGGAACAACTATATACTGTCCTGAAGAAGGAACAAACGGAAGTTCGCTACCAAAGTGAATGGTTTGACAAAATGGGAATGAGTGAGGTAATCAGATTAATGGGGAAATTTACTTTAGCTCAATTTATGGCACATCAAACCTTTCGTCAGCGTTATGAACAGGGTTTAGCTTTAGGAATGCATGAAATTTTGTATCCTGTTTTGCAGGGTTATGATTCCGTTGCTGTTAATAGTGATGTAGAATTGGGAGCAACGGAACAGAAATTCAATATTCTCTGTGGAAGAGATATGCAGCATCATTTTGGAATGGAAGAACAGGTTGCTATCCTGTCTCCTATTTTGATTGGAACAGATGGCGTGAATAAAATGGGCAAATCACTTAATAATTATATTGCCGTATTTGATTCTCCCAAAGAAAAATACGGTAAAGTGATGTCTATTCCGGATAATATAATTTTGAACTATTTCTATTATGCTACAACTTTGCCTGAAGAAGAAATTGAAAAAATAAAAAAAGAACTGGAATCCGGAATTAACCCCATGCTGATTAAAAAACGCTTAGCTAGGGAAATCGTTACTTTATATCATAGTGCGGAAGAGGCAAGTGAGGCAGAACTTGCCTTTGAAAAACAATTTACCTTCAAAGAAATTCCTGATGATATTCCTGATTTTGCTGTTAATGAAAGTAGCTATAAATTGTCCAAGCTATTGGTGGATAGCGGTATATGTGCAACCAACGGTGAAGCCAAACGCCTAATTCAAAGCGGAGCTGTTTCTTTAAATGGAGAAAAAATTACTGCCTTTGATGCTGTAGTTAATCTTAAAAACGGTGATATTATTCGCGCTGGAAAACGGAATTACATAAAGATAAAGAAAATATGATCAATCCTAATATTATCAAACTCCTGATGAATGCTGTTATAATTTTTCTGGTTTTTTACAGCATAATTATCCATGAATTCAGCCACGCTTTAATGGCATACTGGCTGGGTGATGATTCTGCTAAAAGAGCGGGACGCTTAACTTTGAATCCCTTGAAACATATTGACTGGTTTGGAACTGTGATACTGCCTTTATTTTTATATTTAACAGCTGGTTTTATATATGGTTATGCTAAGCCCGTTCCTTTCAATCCTAATAATTTCCAAAATTATAAAAGAGATTCAGGATTAACAGGATTAGCGGGACCTCTTGCCAATTTTCTGGTGGCAATTTTTTTCGCTCTGATCTTTCATTTATGCAGTTTTTCGGCTTTAATCCAATATATTTGTTTCTTTGTAATTTATCTTAATCTCCTGCTTGCTTTTTTTAATCTGATTCCGGTGCCCCCTTTGGACGGCTCAAAAGTAATTGGGATGTTTTTAACTGATCAGGCATATTATAATTGGACGATGCAGGAACGCAAAGGAATGATGTATTTATTTATATTTATTATAATTACTACTTTGCTGGGCTGGAATATTATAGGGAAAATCATTATTCCACCGGTAAATTTTGTAATGCAAATTATGGGTGTGGGTCTATAAAAAATTGCCTCTCACAGAGTCCCCGGATTGCATAGATTAAACAGGTTAGGGATGAACAGGATGAAAAGGATTTTGGGAATTGAAAAAAATGAAGAAAACCGGAAAGGTTGTCCTCCTCGTCAACCCCGACAACAGATGTCCGAAGTTACTTAATAAGTAATAGGAAACTGGATAGCCCGGTAAGTAGGAAAACGACAAGATGTCGTTTTTCCGGCTAAAAAATAATTAAATAAAAGAATAAGGAGAACTAAAATGGAACTGAAGGAATTACAACAGATGATTCAGGCAAATAAAGTAAAAGCCATAGACCTTAAATATTGCGGACTGGACGGTAAATGGTATCATATAACTGTCCCGGTTCGTAATATTTTAGAAGTTATGGAAAATGGAATACCCTTTGACGGTTCTTCCATTCCTGGAATGAGAAGTGTGGAAAGTGGAGATATGGTTTTAATGCCGGATGCCGAAACAGCTCATCTGGATTCTTTTTATGAGACCCCTACCCTGAGAATGCTCTGTTCAATTTGCGATGCAGAAACTCGTTTAGGGGTAAAAAAAGACCCTCGCAGTGTTGCTCTCAGGGCTCATAACTATTTACTTTCAACGGGAATAGCCGATATGTCTACTTGGATACCGGAACTGGAATTTCATCTTTTTGATTCCGTTCAGTATTGTTCTGATTCTTTTTCTGCCGGTTATAATATTACTTCCAGTGAATGCAAAGAAGCACTTCCGGAGGATAATGAAGACCTGGATGCACTTTCTTTGCAAGGTGTGAAGGGTTATCATATAGATACACCTTTTGATCAATTTTATGAAATCCGTCAGGAAATTGTGGAATTGATTGAGGAACAGGATATTAAAGTTCGTTATCATCATCATGAAGTAGGCCTTTCTGCTCAGGAAGAAATTGAAACCGAACTGCTTGCCTTTCCCCGAATTTGTGATGATGTAATGATTATGAAGGACATCATTCGCAGAACTGCTTTGCAATATGGACTTACAGCTACTTTTATGCCTAAACCGGTTTTTGGTAATGCGGGAAATGGAATGCACTTTCATATTATGTTGCACAAAAACGGGAAAAATCTATTCTATAAAAAAGGCGGCTACGCAGATCTCTCTGAAGAGGCAATTTGGTTTATTGGAGGTATTTTAATTCATGGAAGTGCCTTGGTAGCTTTTACAAATCCTTCAACTAATAGTTTTAAAAGATTACTGCCTGGTTTTGAGGCACCGGTAAAACTTTTCTATGGTCTTGCTAATCGCAGTGCGGCTATCAGGATTCCCAAATATGCTAATACACCTGAAACAAAACGCTTTGAATTCAGAACGGGAGATGGAACCTGCAATCCTTATTTGGCAATGAGCGCAATTTTATTAGCTGGCTTGGATGGTATTAAAAAACAGATTGATCCTGCCCAATATAATCTGGGTCCTTATGATGATAATGTATTTGCCTGGAGTGAAGATAAAAAAGCACAATTGCTCTCTATTCCTGCCAATCTTAATGAAGCACTGCAAGCATTAAAAGAAGATCATCAATTTTTACTGGAAGGTGATGTGTTTAACGAAGAACTTATTGAAAGTCATATAGAATTAAAACTTAAAGAATCTGAGGCGGTCTCTGCTCGTCCCCATCCTCACGAAATGGTTCTTTACTATAATCTTTGATATTCTTTGGAATAATATTTGCATAAATAATTGGACAAACATCCCATAAAATATAAAGGAAGTCCGATGAAAAAAATTGTTGCCTTACTACCCGTATTATTAGCAGGTTGCATTGTTTTTGCCAATATTAATGATAACCTTCCAGCTAATTTAAATTCAGCTTTTAGTTTGCGAGCTAAAAACAACTCTTCTCTGCAAGTAAATTTTACTCTGCCGGAATATACTATACAGGAAGAAGCAAACGGTGGGCCAGCTTACCGTAAAATAATACTTCCTCTTTCCGGAACCCTTATGGAAACAGGTATGCCGGAATTACCTGTGGTCTGCACTACTATTGCTATTCCTCATACAGGAGGTGTAAATATTGAAGTGCTTTCTACCCAACAAACAATTATTCCCGATTTTCTACCCTATCCTGTGCAGCAGGGAAATAGTTTGGAAAGCCCTAAGGGATTTATTATCAATAATACATATTACAGTGGTGGTTGTAACTATCCGGAAATGCTGATTGAATATAGTGAACCCAGCATCTTGCGGGACTTTAGAATAATTACGATCCAGATAAATCCTTTTTCTTATAACGCTCAATCGGGGGAACTGACCGTAAATCATAATATTGAATTTAGCATTAATTTTACTGAAGAACAGGGAATAAATGAACTAACAAATGAACCGACACGGATTTCTGCCAGCTTTGATAAAATATATGAATCAATAATCTTGAATTATGATGATTATCGTGATGCATTAGTAGCTAATACTCCTCCCAGATATTTAATGATTTACGGCACTAACAGTGATACTAACTTTGCTACTGCCTTAAATGAATTTGTATTATGGAAAAAACAGAAAGGTGCTGATGTAATGGTTGCCAGCACGGCAGCAAACGAAGCAGGAAATACAACTACTTCCATTAAAAACTATATCCAAACCAAATACAATAATCCGGAAACCCGTCCCGATTTTATTGTTTTAATAGGAGATACATCCGGTAGTTATGCAATACCTTATTTTACTCAATCCAATGGAGCAACTGACTATAATTATACTTTTCTGGCGGGAACCGATCAATTGGGTGATTGTTTTATCGGGCGTATTTCTGTAGAAAATTTATCTCAGCTTTTAGCAGTGTTAAATAAAATTTATCTTTACGAAAGGGATATTAATTTAGATACTGCCAGCTGGCTAAATAAAATGATGCTTTCAGGAGATAATGCTCCCTCCGGAATTTCTACTATGTATATTCACAAATATATCAAGGAAATGAGCTTACTAACAAATCCTGACTATACTTTTACAGAGGACTATGGTTCTTCTCCCAACTATACAATTATTAATCAGGCACTAAATCAAGGGGTTGGTTTTTACAGTTTCCGGGGTTATATTGACTGGACTCCTCCTTCTGAATCTGCTCTATTTAATGGCTATAAACTGTTTCATACGGTAAATATAACCTGTGGAACTAATAATTACAACAGCGCAGGAGAAGTGGAAGCTTTTGTCCGCTATGGAACAACAGCATCTCCGAAGGGTGCTGTAACCGGAATAGGAATGTGTACTTCCAGTACTCATACTACCTTTAATAACGCTATTCATGGAGGTATTTTTGCCGGAATTTTTGCTTATGAAATGAGGAGTATGGGAGAAGCATTATTAAACGGGCGTTTGTTTATAAATCAGCTTTTCGGTGTTTCCTCTCCGAGTAATGCAACTAATTTTGCTGCCTGGTGTAATTTGATGGGTGATCCGACAATGGAGGTCTTTACAGGTATTCCCAATCATTTTGTTGTTACTTCCGAAGATTCAATTCCGGTTGGTTTAAGCTTATATGATGTTGCAGTTCAGGATAGTTTGGGAAATCCTGTAGAAGGTGCTGCTGTAGTTTTAAATATGGGTGGAATTATTTTAGCCCGCAATTACACAGGAGCTGATGGAACAACTATTTTAGTTCTTCCTTCCAATATGCTTGCCGGTAATGCAACTTTAACAATCAGTAAACATAATTTTAAGCCCTGTCAGATAACAATTCCGGTGTTAAATATCGCTACCCTGGTTCCGGGAACAATGGTTATTGATGATGATAATTTAGCTCCTTCTGAAGGCAATGAAAATGGACTTGCCGGTAGCGGAGAGACAATTGAACTGTTTTTTGGTTTAACCAATATGGGAACCGACATCATTAGTGGAATTACGGGTAGTATAAGTTCCAACAGTCCTTATATTACTATAACAAATTCCTCGGTTATTTATCCTGATGTTTTAGGGGGAGAAACAGGATTTAATTTAGTTCCCATTGTAATTCAAATTGCTCCGAACACTCCTCACCAAACAATGTTAAGGTTATATCTGGATCTTACTGATTCTAATTCTGTCTCCTATCATATTTCAGAATTTATTCCTGTGGAAGCACCCTTTATAGAATTTGTTTCCTACCTTGTAATAGATAGTAATAATCAACATCTTGATCCGGGAGAGGTAGCAGAATTCAGTATTACGGTTAAAAATACAGGAACCGTAGATGTAGAGAATGTTTTGGGCATTTTATATACCCAGAATGACTTAGTTGGCATAAGTGATCCAGATGCTGAATTTGGTACTTTGCCTACAGGAATTCAAGTAACTTGTGGAACTAACCGTTTTGCTCTTTCTGCCCGTCCCGAAGTTTTACCCGGAATGCTTATTCCTATGCAAATAAAGTTTTATAATAGTAATGGATTTGAGCAATTTGTGGATTTTACTTTTACTGTAGGGGTAGTAACACAACACGATCCTCTTGGTCCTGATGCTTACGGTTATGTAATTTATGATTGGACTGATACTTCCTACGCAGAAGCAGCAATGTACGACTGGCATGGAATTTCTCCTTCAGAAGGTGGTTTAGGAACTCTTGTAGCTATTTCTGATGGTTATGCAAGTGGCAATGAAGGCGACCAGGTTGGTTCTGATGCTTTGGAAGTTGTGTCCTTACCTTTTCCCTTTCAGTTTTATGGTTGCCTATATAACCAAATAACTATCTCTTCCAATGGCTTTATTGCTTTTGGCGTTACCGCTAATGCCGAATTTAGAAATTACCGTATACCCGGACCTATGGGTCCCAATCCTATGATAGCACCTTTTTGGGATGATTTGGCAACTGGAACAGGAAGTGGAATTTATACCTGGTTTGATAGAAGCAATCATTCCTTTGTTATAGAATGGCACAATATGAGAAATGGTAAAGACGGTTCTACTTTAGAAAGTTTCCAATGTATTTTATATGATCAGTCAGCTTATCCTACAAGTTTTGGTGACGGACCTATCAAATTTCAGTATCAAACATTCAATAATATTGATTCTCAATCCGGAAACAGACACGGTAACTATTGCACTATCGGAATTGAAGATCATACAGGAAAAGTCGGTTTGGAATATACTTTCAATAATACCTATCCAACAGCTGCAGCCCCTTTAAGTAGTGGGAAGGCACTTTTTATTACTAATGTTCCCGTTTATCATTCTATGGCTCATTTGCTTCTGGAAGCAACTTATGTAACAGATACAAATATGAATGGAATATGTGAACCAGGTGAAATTGTGGAATTGGGAGCTAAAATTCAAAATGCAGGGAATCTTACAGCAGAAAATGTTACTGGACAGATTAGCACTACAAATGAATATGTAACAATAACTAATGCCACTGCTGAATATTATCCGATTGAACCAGGAATGAATGGTGTAAATAAAATTCCCTTTACTTTTACGATTGCTAATAACTGTCCGGACGGCGAAGTGCTTAATTTTGAACTGTTAATTACTGCCGGTGAAATACAATGGACACGCTATTTCAGCTTACAGGTTTCCGCTTCCTGTTTAAGATATAACTCATTTTTTGTAGATGATCACCTGAATGATTTTGACGGTATGGTTAGCATTGGTGAATCCTTCAATCTGATTGTTAATTTGGAAAATTCTGCCGTTGTTGAAGCTACAGGTATTCAAGCAACTTTAAGCAGTACTTTACAACAGCTGATTATTGAAAATCCGCTTCTCTGTTTTGATAAAATCGGTCCTAACGATATTTATCAAATAAAATACTCTATTGATACTTCTTTGCTTGATGTTTCTGTTAACCAAATTCCATTGTTATTTACTGCTACTGCCGCTAATGGAAGTTCCACGAGTGCTAGTTTTAGTATTCCTTATAATAATCCCGTGGTCTTTCAGGATTTTGAACTCAATAACGGTTCTTTCATTTCTGAAACCGGTTGGGTTTGGGGAAATCCTACTCAGGTAACTCCTTTCTCCGGAGCCAGGGTTTGGGCAACTAATATAAGTGGAAACTATCCTTCTTATGTAAATTATAATTTATATACTCCCAGGTTTATATTGGAAACAAACAGTCAACTGCAATTTATGCATTATTATTCCTGTGAATATGGATATGATGGTGGCAATGTATCTATTTCTACCAATAATGGAGTTACCTGGAATTTAATATATCCTGTTAACGGTTACAATGGAAACTCTTTAAACGGTCTTAATGGAGATCAGGGCTGGACGGGAAATTCCGGGGATTGGCAATTAGCAAGCTTTGATTTATCTCAATATGCGGGTCAGACAGTAATGTTTCGTTTCCGTTTTGGGTCGGATGAAGAAACATCCGGTATGGGATGGTTTATTGATGATTTTACTGTTAGTGATGTAAATCTGAAAACCGGATATTTATATGGGGTTGTTTATCCCAGTTCAGGTCTTGATCCTTCAATGGCAACTCTTAAATCTGATTTGCGGTTAACCAGTCATCCTGATTCCGAAGGTAATTTTATTATTTTCTTGCCCAATGGAATTCATACTGTAACAGCTACTATGCCATATCATCAATCCTCAACTTTAACTTCAATTATTATAAATCCCGAAAATCCTGTCCACTATGCTGAATTTACCTTAATTGATTTGCCTCAGCCACATAGTATTAGCTATACAGGTGATAACGATACAGGGGATTTGTATATTTTTTGGCAGGCACCGGAAGATACTGTTTTACCTATTGTAGGTTTTAAGGTTTATCGGAAATTCAATACAGACCAGTTTAATCTGGTTCAGGATTCTCCCGATAACTCTTATTATGAAGTGTTAACTTTACCGGGCAACTATAAATATTATATTGTAGTTAAATATCTAAATGCTGATGGAACTCCAAGCCAGGTACTTAATATTTCCTTTCCTTTTGTGGCGAGCTCTAATAACGAAATTCCGGCTTTGGTAACTAAATTGAATAACAACTATCCCAATCCTTTTAATCCTTCAACTACGCTATCTTTCACTTTAGCTGAACCGGGTAGAACAACTTTGACAATTTATAACCTTAAAGGACAGCTGATAAAACGCTTAGTAGATAAAGAACTAACTTCAGGAATGCACAAAGTGCTTTGGAATGGAAAGGATGAAAATGAGCGTAATGTTGCCTCAGGAGTATATTTCTACCGTCTGCAAAGTAAAAACTATCAAGCAACCGGAAAAATGCTGCTGCTGAAATGAGTGGAGAGAGTTGAAGATACAGGAAGATTGATGTCCTCATTTACCCCCTCAGAATAGAGGAGTCCTCTCTGCTGAATAACTTTTATTCAATCCGCAAAGTTATTCAGCAGTATGGACTCCTGATAAATTTCCTTGTAATCCTTTAATCCTAAAATCCTTGTTGCCAATTGAAACCCTACTATTCCAGGAAGGCACTCATAATCCTTATCCCGATTTCCAGGCATTCATCCCGGGGTAAGAATTTATCCGAATGCAAAGGATAAGAACATCCGCTACCCAACCAAAAAAGCAATCCGGGATATAAAGTAGTGAAAAAACCGAAGTCCTCACCTGTCATAGAGATTTGTGCAGGAATGCATTTAATGTTTTGTTGAAAGCAAATTTCCTGTAAGCGATTCACTAAATTTGCAGCGTTGATTACAGGATCGTAGGCAGCAAGGAATTTAACTTCACTTTGAGTATTGGTTTCTCTGGCTACATTATCAGCCGTTTTTTGAATAAGAGCATTTATTTGTTGACCGGTTTTTTTAGATAGAGAGCGGTGAGTTCCTTCTAAAACACATTTATCAGCAATAACATTACGAATAGTTCCGGAAGACATTTTCCCGATATGAAAGATAATTCTTTCCGTTTTTTTCAGCTCGGTTAGTTTTTCCTCCATAATATTCATAAATTTGATACCTGCAGACAGAGCATCAATTCCTTTTTCAGGAAAGGCAATATGAGCTGTTTTTCCATAAAAACAAACATCAAATTCCTGGGGAACAGCAAAAAAAATACCTTCTTTAGCAGAAACGGAACCTACTGGAAGTTCGCTGGCTGTATGTAAGGCAAAAACAGATTCAATATCAAATTTCTGAACAATGCCTTCAGCAAGAACACTTTGTGCTCCTCCTTCACCTTCTTCAGCTGGCTGAAAAAGAAACAGCAGATTTCGTTGGGGTAAGGTTTGTGTTACAAACTGAATTAACCCTGTTAAAATACTTAAATGCACATCATGACCACAGGCATGCATTAAATTTGGATGTTCAGAAGCAAAAGAAACACCTGTTTTCTCTACTATAGGCAAACCATCCATATCAGCTCTAAATAACAGATAAGGTTTTTTAGAACAGGTATATTCTAAAAGCAAGCCAGTGCTATTATTAAAATAATGCAGTTTCCAAATATTTTCCGGTTGATTTTGCAGTATCTTAAAAATGCTTTCTTCCAGCAGAGCTTTGGTCTTATATTCTTGAAAAGCAAGTTCCGGAATACGATGCAAGTTATGACGCAGTTCAATAATATCAATCATTAAAGCAAACCTGAATATTTAATATGAGTAATTAAAATATTAACTGCATTGGCGGCAGCTCCTAAACGCACATTATGTCCTACATTCCAAAATGTTAGGGATTTTTCATCAGTCCCCAAACGTAATCGGCAGATATGTGAATCATTGGAAGAACCTAAATCCAGGGGAGTGATATAGGTATTGGGATAATAGACAATACGAGGTGAATTTTGTAATGCTTCTTCTGCCTTAAGGATATCTACTTCATTTTCAAATTCTGCATATACGGAAACACTATGACCATAAATAACGGGAACACGAACTGTTGTAGCACTAACAAGTAATTCCCGTTTATTCAGTATCTTACGACTTTCAAAATGCATTTTTTCTTCTTCCTGACAATATCCGCTATCTAAAAAGCCACCAATTTGAGGTATAACATTCAAATCAATTATATGGGGATAAATTCCTTTATCATTTTTACCCTTGCGTTGATTCAACAAAGTTACAATTCCCTGATGTCCGCTTCCGGAAACTGACTGATATGTAGAAACAATCAGTTTTTTAAGGCAGAAGAGTTTATCTAATACCGCTAACGGTAAAATAACCTGGATCGTAGAACAATTAGGATTGGCAATAATGCCACTGTAACCTATTAATAATTCTCCATTCACTTCCGGAACCACAAGAGGAATATCTGGTTCTCTTCTAAAACCGGAAGAGTTATCAATTACTACTTCAGATGCTTGAATTGCAATTGGAGCATAAGTTTTAGCTACTCCAGCACCGGCTGAAAACAAAACATAATCGTAATGTTTCAAAAGAGAATCCTGTTTTAGTTCCTGAACTTTAACTGGCTGATCTGTATAATAGAGAATGGTTCCTGCAGACCTTGAAGAAGCAAACAAATCCAATTCAGAAATTTTTAAATTACTTTCTTCCAGGCAAGTGATCATCATCCTGCCAACTTCACCTGTAGCACCAACAATAGCTATTTTCATTTTTACCTGTTTTCCTTTATCAATTTGGCATAACATAACAGCTGCCAATTATTTTTCACACTTTTCCGGCAAGCAAAGCTTGTCAATGTAAACTTGACAAAAAATCTCTTTTTTCAGATTGGTAAATAAAAATGCGCCCCAGTAGCTCAGTGGATAGAGCAGCGGTTTCCTAAACCGTTGGTCGGATGTTCAAGTCATCTCTGGGGCGCCAAAAAATTAAATAATTAAGAAGGAATGGTGAATAATCCGCTAAATACTTATGTTGCCTATTTTGAAAAAGGGATTCTTAAGTTTGGCTATGTAGTTGCTCACAAAAATAATCGTTTTGAAGTTATCACTGAAACAGGAAATTATATATTTTTTCCGGAATCGCGTTTTATTTTGCAAAGCCGGGAAAGTTATTTGGAGAGTGAACCATATTTGATGTTGCAAAATTTTATAAATCAGGTTATAATATCTGAACAGCAATTTCAGGAATCCGATTTAAACTTTCTAAAAGAGCAGGAATGGACATTTCAGGAAATAGTTTTGGCTTTAAACTTACAAACAGATGTGCTGATTTTTGCACTTTATAAATATTTACATAATCATCCTGAAAAGATATACTGTAAAAAAGATAAATATCGTTTAAAAACAGCAGAGGAAATTACTCAATATGAAATTCAGTGCCGGCAGGAAGAAGAAGAAAGACAATTTTTACAGGAAGTTAATGCCTTGTTTTCCGGTGCGGAGTTAAGCAGAGCAAGTCAACATAAGCTTTTTAATGCTTTACCTGAATTACAGACACATAAAAAACACAAAAAATTAAAGGAGCTTATCCTTTCTCAGTATCCATTACTCAAGCCCGAAGAGGCAATTCTTAAATTTCGTAAATTTTGTGGTGAAACACCTGAAGATATTGATCCTGTTATTGCCGGTGCAGGAATTCCTATTGGTTTTTCTGATTTGCTGGTTCAGGAAAAACTTCTGCCTCCGGAAACAATAAAACCTCAGGCAAATGCTTTTTCTATTGATGATGAAACCACAAAAGATTTTGATGATGCTATAAGTATTAACAAAGATGGCTCCTTCTGGCGGATAACTGTTTATGTAAGTTCTGTTTCAGAACGCTTGAAGATACGAAGTCCTCTATTTGCTGAAGCTGAAAAGAGAGTAACAGCACTTTATACGGCTAATGCAGTGATTCCCTTATTTCCTTTTAATCATTCCGAAAAGGAACTTAGTTTAATAAAAAATATGCTCCGTCCGGTGCTGGCATTAAATTTATGGTTAGATGAAAAACTGGCTATTCAACATTATGAACTCAGGAGAATGAATATAACCATATCTGATAATTACAGCTATAACGAAATTGATCAACAAATTGAGCAGGAACCCTTTTCTACTTTATACCGGTTCAGTAAAATGCTGGCAGAAAAAAGAGGTATTAGTTCTTTTTCAGAAAATGAGCGTTATTACTATTACATTTCTGCTTCAGAACAGGGCTTGGAAGTTAAATGTGTTGATACTCAAAGCCCAGCCAGAAAAATTATAGAAGAATTGATGATTCTTTATAATTCCTATCTGGCTGATTATGCTGTCCAAAAAAATATACCTGTTATTTATCGGAATATTAATCAATACGAAGACCCGAATGATAATTTTATGATTCGTCAGGCATATCTTTCTACGAAACCGGAATTTCATCCGGGAATTGGAACAAATGCTTATTTACATTCTACTTCTCCTATCCGGCGTTACATAGATTTAATCAATCAAATGCAAATCTCTTCAATTTTGCAAGGCGAAAAACCTCCCTTCAATAAAGAAGAGCTGGAAAAAGATATTCCTCGTCTGGAAAAACAATTGTCCGATTTAAAAGAAATTTCACATAAAAGTGAACGCTATTGGGTGCTGAAATTTTTACAACAAAACTGCCTAAATATTCCTCTGGATACATATTTTAGAACAGGAAGTGAGGATTACCTTTGTTTGGAACTTATACCTTGGGGATTTATTATAACCGCTAAAAGTGAAAGTTATCCCGGAACGGAAAAAGGAAAGATTGTTATTTACAAAGTGGAACTGGAAAAGGGCTTTGTGCGGGTGGATATAATATAAGACGCACGCAGATTACGCAGATAAAAAAAGAGAATAGGTATGGGATGAACAGGATTCAAGAGATTTTAGGGATAAAAAGAAGGGCACGCAGATTCCGCAGATAAAAGAGCAGGAAGGTTGACGTCCCCGTCAACCAAAAAGATAATAGGTATGGGATGAACAGGATTTTAGAGATTTTAGGGATAAAAAGAAGGGAACGCAGATTCATCAGAGAAAAGAGCTCTCACAGAAAAAAACAGGTTGAGCATAAGATTTATATTGACAGATAATCTTGAGAGAATTATAATAATTTAGAGGTTAAAATGGAAATAAAGAAAGAACTTATCAGAATAATTAATGATACCTATCCTGAGGGATTGGAATGGGAATTAGTTGGAATTGTTACAAAAAATCAAAAAGTATATACTCTTTCTTATGATTCTAAAATCCTATCCGGTATTTTTGAAATACTCTGCGAGCCATTAATTCAAAAATTATGTGCTGAATTTGATTATCAATTAGTTAAGGGTGTACAAAATCAATATCCTGAATTTACAATATACAAGAATCCACAAAGAAAAATTGCCATTGATGTGAAAACAACCTACAGACAATGGTCTAAAAACGGAGAGCTAAAGTCCTATGGATTCACTTTAGGTTCATATCGTTCTTATTTAAGGAATCCTGATAAAGGAATCAGATTTCCTTATAATGAGTATGAACAGCATTGGATATGGGGTTTTATATACACAAGAAACCTGAATTGCAAAAATATAAGTATTAAACCTCTGATAGAATCTTATAATCTTGAAGCACCTTATAAAGACATTGAATATTTTATTCAGGAGAAGTGGAAAATAGCAGGCAGAACTCCAGGCAGCGGAAATACCACTAATATTGGCTCCATAAAATCTAATAATATTAATGATTTTATTGAGGGCAAAAGTCCCTTTACCAGCCAAAGTGACTTTGAGGATTACTGGAAACACTATGGGAAATAGTTTACTGCCCAAACATATTAAGCATATTACAGTTCCTCCTGTAAAATGTCAGGGGATTAAAACCAAACTTGTCAATTTTATCGCTTCCAGCATATCCTGGGAAGGGAAAGGGAAATGGATTGAGCCCTTTCTCGGTTCAGGTGTAACAGCATTCAATATTTTAGCCCCCAAGGCATTGCTTGCAGATACGAATCCTCATATAATAAACCTGTATCGCCAAATACAAAAGCGAGAAATAGACAGAAATACAGTTAAAGAATTTTTGGAATTTCATGGAGCTAAATTAGAAAAAGGGGATGGAGATTACTATTATGAAATTCGGGAACAATTTAATCGGACAAAAGACCCGTTGCTGTTTTTGTTTCTAAATCGCGCTTCTTTTAATGGTTTGATGAGATTTAATGCCAATGGTAATTTTAATGTTCCCTATAACCATAAACCAAACAGATTTTCCAAAGCATATATTTCTAAAATATGTAACCAGGTCTCAACACTACAAAATATTTTAATGTGCGTGGACTGGGAATTTATAACAGCACCCTGGGAACATACAATTGCCCAAGCTAACGCTAATGACTTTGTATATCTTGATCCACCTTACATTGGAAGAAGTTCTGATTATTATAATAGTTGGAGTTATGAAGATGCGTTAAAATTGTCCACTCAAATTCATTCACTTCCTTGTGGCTATGCAATGTCTATGTGGTTAAAAAATAAGTTTAGGACTAACGAGTATATAGATAATTTCCGGACAAAAGACGAAATTCTTACTTTTAACCATTTCTATCATATAGGGGCTTCCGAAACCTTGCGTAATTCAATAGTGGAAGCGTTAATTATTAAACCGGGATATAGTAATAAGCAAAACTTCGGTAATGTGAAATTATATCTGCAGGAAGAAATTGCGCTGGATAATATGTGGGATAAAAAGTCACAAAATGATTTATACTCTCACAGATTACACAGATTTCATAGATAAAAAAGCTCTCACAGATAACACAGATTACGCTGATAAAAGAGCTCTCATAGATAATATAGTTTTCATAGCGAAAATGGATATTGCAATAATTTAGATAGCAATTTGCGCATCTTTATCTTATTTTTATGCTGTGCATTATTTCCTGCCAAGTGGAATCTTTTATGCTGCATTAACACTTCTTTAACGACTCCTTAACAAAGTTAAGGTATTGTTAAAGAGTCGTTAAAGAGGCGTTAAAGAAATGAGCAGGAAACAAGTAGTTAAACTAAATCCACAAGGTAATTTTATAAATCAAGATAATGACCAGAGCATAGCTTGTGTCTTGTAATTTCATTTAATATAATGTTGTTAATTTCATAAGTTTACGAACTACGGGACCATCAGTGAAAGGATCTATTGCCAGCTAAATATGTTCTAATCTTAGTATCAAGACCTTTCTTTGGTATTTTTATATTATTCCTCTCTATTTTTTTTCCCACAGGACAATATAATTGTTATTTTTGGCTTATCAATAAAACTGTTGTATTAGAAGAAGTGGGTTGACAGGGATGTCAATCTTCCGGGTTTTTGGGTTGACAGGGATGTCAATCTTCCGGGTTTTTGGGTTGACAGGGATGTCAACCTTCCGGGTTTTTGGGTTGACAGGGATGTCAACCTTCCGGGTTTTTGGGTTGACAGGGATGTCAACCTTCCGGGTTTTTGGGTTGACAGGGACATCAACCTTCCGGGTTTTTGGGTTGACGAGGATGTCAACCTTCCGGGTTGTTTATCTGTGAAATCAGTGTAATCTGTGAGAGTTCTTATATATATGTGGGTTTCGTTTTTCAGTCGTTGATAATAGCCAGTTTGCCTTTTTTAATATTTCCGGCATCATCGGCTACCACAAAAAAGTAAATCCCGCTACCACATTGTTTACCTGCAGCATTTTTTCCATCCCATTGAAAACGGCAAAGGGTATTTTCTTCCAATTTAATTACTAAGGCACCCGAACTATCATAAATTCTACATTCTGCTTTTCCCGCAGGCATATTATCCACAGGCATATTTACAATCTGCAAATAGGGTTGAACAGAAGGTCTAAACGGATTAGGAAATGCTTTCAAATTTTGCAGGGTTGTAGGAATTTTAACCGTTCTACCGATTTTTAAGGTATTGAAACCATCCGGAGTTCCGATCACTAAATCCCCGGCAACAGGATCAAAACCCAGACAAGTTATGTAATTGGAAATAAGGGGATAATTGGGATAAAAATAATTAGTAAACCTCTCTGTATAAGGATCATACATAGAAAGTCCGTTTTCCATACTGCCCAGCCAGATACGATTTTGGGCATCCAGAAAAATACAGGTAGGGGTAGTTCTCACTGAGCCAAAAAGACGTTCTTCATCTACATAATAGAGAAGGTCATTTTCCCATAAGTTAGCGAAAATGTTATACTTATATCTTTTTATCATAGTATCATAACGATACCAGTTAACTTCGTTCCACATAAAGACACCTGTGCTGGCTGCAATCCAATGCTGTCTTCCTTCATAAGGTGTATCAATAGTAATTACTCCATAAACAACACAACTGTTTAAATCCGAAGGAGGAGGAATTATCCAATGCGCTCCTTCCGAAACAGGAAGAGAATTATGATTCCAGACAGTAAGTCCGCGATCGTCATTAGTTCCAATAAAATATTTATCTCCGCTGTAATAACTATAAAGGAGATGATTAAAAACAGTATTGGGAGGAGAAAAACGAGCTACAATTTGGAAATTCATATCCAAAACATTTACTTCGCCATCATAACACATCACCATCATTAATGAATCTCCGGCTGGATAAATGCCTCCAATTGTGCTGGTAGTTAAACGACTGGAAGGATTATAGGCACCCCAGGATTGTGTTTCATTATTATAATAGCGGATACCATCTCTCGTGATATGCACCCAGATATTATGCTCTTCATCAAAAACACTGAGACCTTTTTGCCAACCGGAAGGGCTGTTTGTGTTATCCCAGGTGGCAAACCATTTTCTGTTCAAAGGATCAACTGCAATCCCCAAAATATTATCTGTATGAATAGGACTGTTATGAATGTTCAAGGTAGACCAGTTGCCATTGGCTAATTTACTTACTCCCATTGAACCCTTACGCACAGGAAAGTTAGAAATATAACCACTGGCAAACCACAAGTTATAGTTATTATCAGTTACAACTTGAGCAATTCTGGGAAAACCAATGCTGACCGGATTATAATTACTCCAGGAATCTTCTTCCTTACAATAGATACCTTCTCCCCAGCTGCAAAGATAAATTTTACCGTTCAAGTCCACAATTCTGCTAATTGGACTATAGCCAAGACCGTTTTGCTCTTTCAAAAGATGGGTATTGGTATTATTTTCTATCAAAGTTAAAAGCGAATCGGTAGTATTAGTATAACTTAAAATATCTTCATCCCAATCGGCATAAGAAATCCATAAACGAGATTGGGAATCCAAAAGAACTGAAGAGACATTTTTTCCGGTAAGCATATTTGCACTACTGTAAGTTGTCCAGGAACCACTGTCCATATCCAAAGGATGCATATAAACCTTATCATATAAACCTATTACAATGTTTTCAGAATTGGCAGAAAGCTTTGGATTTCCACCACTTAGAAGAGGACTGCCAGGTCCACTAATGGTTTTCCAGGCAGAATCATTATCCAATTGCTCCAGTGGAATATAGCTGATTCCATCAGTTGTAGCCACAAAAAGAATTCCTGTTTCCGTTAATAACATATCCACAATATTATCTCCAATAAGTCCTCCGGAAGTATTGGCAACAGTATATTGATGTAACATCAAAGGAAAAGAAACACCTGGAAGATAGTAGAAAACAGCAAGTCCAGCAGAAGTTGCCACCAGAATTGTGGATTGATGTTCAATAATTCTGGTTACCTTTAATGAAGGTAATCCTAAATCACTTCCAAGATTCTGAAACCCCGGCTGACTTAATATAGAAATTCCGTTATCTGAAGAGCCCATCCATAAACTACTGGAAAAATCAATATAGGAAAGAGTTCTGATGTCATTAGAAACCAATCCGTTGCCTTTATGGTAAATTTCTGTTTCCTCATAGACGCCTAAAGTATTTGAATTATCTAAAGAACTAAGCTTTAACACTCCACCCCAGGTAGCAACATAAAGATCATTATCTTTGGCAGATAGATCGTAAATATGATTCGTATTGGTATATGTTTTCCAGTTCTGTGCAGGCAGATACACCCATATCAGTATTGCTGTAAGCAGTAATATTTTTTTCATTTTTTTCGCTCCTGTCGCATAATTAAATAGGCAATCACAACCATCAGCGCGAAAAGCCCTAAAAGCAAAGAAAAAACAATCTTTTTGGAAGAAAAGGAAAAGCCGATGGCAATAAGTCCAAAAAGCAAGGTTACTAAATATATTATAATCGCAATTGCTCTTTGAGAAAAACCAAAATCCAACATCGTATGATGAATATGCTCTTTATCGGAATGAAACATATCTCCGTAATGCAAACGCCTGAAAACAGCCAGCACAAAATCAATTAAGGGAACAGCCATCACCGTTAACGGAACCATCAAAGTTATAGAAGTTATTCCCTTAAATTGGGAAGTTCCAGCTGTGGAAATTGCCGCTATATTCAGCCCGATAAATAAAGAACCTGTTTCTCCCATAAAAATTTTTGCCGGATAGAAATTATAACGCAGGAAAGCTAAATTTCCCGCCAGCAAAAAAGAGGAAATAGCAATTACCAGCTGATTCTGTTCTTTGATGCCAATTACAATTAAAACGGCACTAACAATAATCGTTATTCCACAAGCTAAACCATCTATACCGTCAATAAAATTGATAGCATTGATTACTATCAAATACCATAAAACAGTAACCGGAAAGGATAACCACCCTAAAATAAAGTGTTCCCCGAAAGGATTGGTCAGATACAAAACACGATAGCCAAACAAATACATAATAATGCCTAAAGTAATCTGCCACAAAAGTTTATAAGGAGGAGGACTTTCAAAACGATCATCCCAAACTCCAAAACATAATGCCAGAACTCCTACTCCCGAAAGCTCTAAAAGCATATTACCCGGTTCTGAATTTCCGCTGATCAAGCCAAAAGTTGCCTGGGCTAAAATAATAGGCAAGGCAAAACACAAACCACCTGCTTCGGGAATAGGTATTTTATGAATTTTACGCTCATTCGGATGAGCAATGAGCTTTAATTTTGTGGAAATTTTAAGATTAAGCGGTAATAACAAATGCGTGCACAGATGAATTATAACCGCTTCAATTATAATCAGTAAGTATATGTTTATCATCGTTGTTCTCTATTATTTAGCTGAAAGATAAAGTTCTCTGTAAGCATTAACCATTTTCTCATAAGAACAAATTGCGGCGATCTTTTTTGCTGCTTCTTTGCCTTTCCGATAAGCTGTATCAAAATCCCGCGCTATTTCTATAAAGGTCTTTGTCAGCTCTGCATTATTATCTAAAGGAACAATATAACCTGTTTGGCTATCCACCAATTCCAAAAGAGAAGGCAGGTCGGAAACAATTATCGGCAACCCTGAATGCATTGCTTCAATGATGCTGAATGGCATTGCTTCCCAACGCGAATAGAGAACAAAAACATTGAAGACCTTCAACCAGGGCAAAACATTTTTATCCCAACCCGGAAGCAATATCCGCTCGTCCAAACCGTAACTGTGAATAATTGCTTTACATAATTCATAATATTCACCCTCACCCAAATAGATGAATTTTAATTTTTGCTCCTGTAAACAGGCATTACAAGAAGCAGTTATTAAATTGATTACATTTTTTTGAGGACAAAACCGCAAAGTGGAACCAATAATAATTTCCTTTTCCGGTTTTTTTCGGTTTTGGGCAATTTCCTGCAAGGCAGTAGCTAATGTTGGAGGAAGTGCATTGTAAATAGTAATTGCTTTTTCCGGTTTGATTAAACCCATCTTTAGGGACTTCAACCGATCAGAATTATTCACAAAAACATTGTAATCACCCAATCGGTTGCCTATCTTTTCCAAAGTGGTAAAAAACTTGTAGGTTATCGGCTTTTGCTGTTCCAGAAAAGGAAAAGTATGCGTTGTATGAATAATTAACGGAGCTTTACCTAAACGAGCAGCTAAACGACCTAAAAATCCTGGCTTGGAAGCATTGGTATGCACAATATCAAAACGGTGCTTTTTAATTATATATAGTAAGTGGAAAAAAGTAAAGATGTCCCCAAAGCATATCTGATGACGAAAAGTAGGCAAAGGTAAATATTGATAACCCCTGGCTTTAATTTCGTCTACAAATTCACCACCCGGCTTGCAGGCAACCTGGACATCAAATTCATTTCTATCCAAGCCATCCAATAAATGCAAAGAAAATCTCTGCACCCCGGAAAGTATTGGCAGTAACTGTATATGTAATACCTTTTTCATCTCTATCCTTTTTTTATCTGTGTAATCTGTGTTATCTGTGAGAGTTCTTTATCTTTCTTATCTGCGTCATCTGCGTAATCTGCGTGCACCTTTTTTATCCCGAAAATCCCTTTCATCCTGTTCATCCCATACCTATTATAATTTTTTATCTGTGTAATCTGTGTAATCTGTGAGAGCCCTTTATCTTTTTTATCTGCGTCATCTGCGTCATCTGCGTGAGTTTTTTTCATTTCCCTTCCACCACGATCACCGCTATAGAATCCGCTTTGACATTCGTAAATTGTATTTGGTTTCCCATCACTTTTGCCGGCATTTCAGCTACTTCTTTAATTTTCGGATTTCCATGCAAGCATAGCGTAAAACTATCCAAATCGTCCGGAAACATCAGACAAATCTGATCTTCACTTTCATTAATTGTCACCCGGTTTCTTTTTTCCCACCAGTCAACTAATTCACCTGCCGTAGCCAGATAGGTCTTTCCACTTTTGATCAGTGCCAAAAGATAAGGATAAAGTTTATTCATATAGCTGATATTACTGAAACTGGCAATCGTGAAATCCATACTGAAGATACTATGAGTGCGCACCGCATTTTGGAAGAACTTTTTCAGTTGGTGTTTAGCATCTTCCAGTTGCAGATAGTTATGTTTATTAATCTTCAAATATTCATCACGATAAATTGTAGGCAATTCCCAATAATCCATTTTAGTTCCGTTTACCCAGGGTTGCCAGGGTAAACTCATTCCGTTTTTGTATCCGGGAAGTGATTGAAACGCTGTGCTCTGGCTAAAAACAGGAGAAATTTTGTTTTGCAATTCCCGAATTGTGTTATTGATTTTATAACCCAGTTGCCGAATTCCCAGTTTTTCTTTTCCCAGCAGATGCAGAAGAATTTGTTTACGGGTTAAATAATCATCCTGGTTAAGCTTATCAGCAGTTGCCAAAAGACCTATATCATTTCCGTTATGCAAAATTTTCTGAATTTCTTCCTGCAGATCAGGGTCTTCCAAAGCATAATCAATTTCTTCATTTGCCTCAGTAGCCAGATAATAAGTGCTGCGGCAATTGGAATCCTTTTCCTGATTCAGAAATTCATCAAAGTTCCAGTTAAGTTCATAATTGGTAAATAAATACTGGAGTTTGCCCTTTAAAGTATGTGCCAATTGTTTCCAGCGGAAAGTAAAAAACATTGCCAAATCATCAGGAAGGGAAAGGATGATAGAAGAAACATCCCATTTTTGCAAATCGTCAATACTATGTGAAAGAAGAACAGCTGCCTGCTGAGCGGAGGGCCATAATAACTTTTGGGCAATGCAATTATTTTTGGCTCGGCAGTGTTCTTTGATCAGCGAATCCATCAACCACAGCAAATTATCCGCAATTGGCGTTTCCCTATAGTTATAAAAAGCGCTGGCACTATCAGGATAAAACCCCTTTTCCATAGAGCCGGCATCACTGCTTTCTTCCAGATTGCTTAAATGCAAAAAGAGGTTTCCGACTAAATCAAAATTGATTTTTCCCCCACTGATGTCACTTTCCGTATAATTCTCCGCAGGGTATTCAAATTTGCGGGCTGAAACAATAGGCGTTATATGCAGTAACTTTATTTCCCGCATACATCTACGCAAACGGTCTGCACTGTATGCTTTGTTGTCAAAAAAATCCGGATCACAGGGAATGAAAAATGTGATATAATGCTTAGCCAGACCTTTTAACTCTTCAGGAGTTGGCTCTGTGTAACCATATATCAGCAAAATATCGTTTGCTTTCAGCTCTTCCAGCTCCTCCAGAAAACGAAAGTTATAACCCAGGGTCTGGAACATAAAGCCAAACACATATTTTATTTCCCTTGTCCACCGACTTACTTTCCTGTCTATTACTATAGATATCATCTTCTTTATTTACCAGCTATTACCTTTTTTTACCTTTTTCTCATTAACCTAATCTGCGTCAAGTTAAATCCTTTTTTTGATCCTTTTATTTATCCTTTTATCAACCTTCCTCTTTGCCCTTATCCTAATAATTCTTTATCTGTGAAATCAGTGTAATCTGTGAGAGGTATTTTTTCTCTCCGCTCTCCGCCCTCCGCCCTCTGCTAATATAATCCTCCAAATCCTTACATCCTAAAATCCTCGTTTCTAATACAAAATCCCCAAAATCCCTTTCATCCTGTTCATCCCCTACCTATTCTTTTTTTTTATCTGCGTAATCAGCGTAATCTGCGTGAGGTATAGATTTTTTTCTACAATACTAACCTCTTATCCTGCTTTATCTTATCTTTCTCCCTCCTATCACTGTTCTCTCTAAATCTCATTTCGCCAGCAAAAAATATATTGACAGCTCCAGCCCCAATTTCAATTATGAACTCAATTATGAAAAATATAAACGAGAGTATTATAAAACTATGGCTAACATACCGATAAAATACAGGACAGCAAAGAACTTTAGACATAATCAATATGACTTCTCAGTTACCCCATCACAGGGTAATTTAGAAGTCAATTTTTTTATCTGCTCTGCTTTTGGTCCTTCTGCACCTGCTTTTTGTTATTCTGCTCCTACTTGTTGTCATTCCTTACTTGAAGCGAAATCTATTCCCTTTTAAAATATAATACTCTACCAGCCATATTCTTAACTGCCTTATGCAACCCAGAATGCATAAGCCACGGGGCGAAGCTGTAGGAAGTACTGGAGTTCAAAGTTCAAAGTTCAAAGTGCAGGAGTTCAAAGTGCGGGAGTTCAAGGTGCATAAGTGCAGGAGTTCAAAGTTCAAAGTGCAGGAGTTAGATAGTGAAGATTGAAAGTTTTACAGATATTGAAACATGGAAGCAAGCCCGAATTTTCGTAGCTGATGTTTATCATATTTTTTCAGAAGGTAATTCGCAAAAGGATTTCGGTTTTAGAGATCAAATTCAAAGAGCATCTGTTTCTATTATGTCCAATATAGCGGAGGGCTGAGAGCAGAGGGCGGAGGGCTTAGGGCAGAGAGATGATGGATAAAGAAATGTATAGATTTGAGAAACTGGATGTGTGGAAGAAAAGTATTGAGTTGTCTGATAGATTATTTGATATAGCAGATAGAACTGATATGAAACACTGTTATAGATTTTCAGAACAGCTTAGAGCTGCAGCTATGAGTATTACTAATAATATTGCAGAAGGTTCTGCTTCAACTTCTGATAAAGATTTTGCTCAGTTTTTAAATATTGCTCGGCGTTCTGGCTTTGAATGTGTTAATATTTTAATCCTTTTTGAAAGAAGAAAGTATATTACATTGGATGAATTGGACTCTTTAAAATTAGAACTATCCTCCATCAGTAAAATGCTAACTAACTTACGCAAATCTCTATTAAACCCTAAGCCCTCTGCCCTCCGCCCTCCGCTACAATGAAAGGCATTATTCTTGCCGGTGGATCCGGTACCCGTTTATATCCTATAACTATTGCTGTCAGTAAACAGTTAATTCCGGTTTACGATAAGCCAATGATCTATTATCCTCTTGCTGTTTTAATGCTGGCAGGTATAAGAGAGGTCTTGATTATTACCACTCCGGAAGATAATTCCAACTTTCAAAAGCTCTTGGGTGATGGTTCTCAACTGGGTATGCATTTTGAATATAAAATTCAGAAAATTCCTAATGGCTTAGCTCAAGCATTTGTAATTGGAGCTGATTTTGTTGGTTCGGATAGTGTCTGTTTAATTTTAGGAGATAATATTTTTTATGGGGCTGATCTGCAAGGGCGATTGCAAACTTGTACAAAACCCAATGGAGCAATAATTACTGCTTATCCTGTTCTTGATCCTGAGCGTTATGGTGTAGTAGAATTTGATGAAAATATGAAGGCAATCAGTTTGGAAGAAAAACCTAAAGAGCCAAAATCCAACTATGCTGTTCCCGGTCTTTATTTTTATGATAACAGCGTAATTAAAATAGCCAATGAAATAACACCCTCTGCCAGAGGTGAATATGAAATAACCGATGTGAACAATGTCTATCTGGAACAAGGGAACTTAAAAGTGATGGTTTTTGGAAGAGGAACTGCCTGGCTGGATACGGGTACTTTTGAATCTCTTATTCAAGCATCCCAATTTGTGGAAGTTATTCAAAACCGCCAGGGACTAAAAATCAGCTGTATAGAAGAAATTGCTTATCGTAAGGGCTTTATTGATAAAGAGCAACTTTGCCAGCTTGCAGAGCCCATTCGGAAAAGCGGTTATGGGGAATACCTCCTTCGGTTAATTAGTGAACAGTGAACGGTGAACGGTGAAGGGTGAACAGTGAACGGTGAAGGGTGAACGGTGAAGGGTGAACGGTGAATGGTGAACGGTGAAAAGTGAAAGATAATCAGATACTTGAAATTGCAATTGATTTTGCACTGGATATAATTGGACTTTACAAAAAGCTTGTAAATGAAAAGAAAGAATATGTCATTTCCAAACAACTACTTAGAGCTGGTACATCAATTGGGGCTAACTTAAAAGAGGCAGATCTTGCAATATCTAAAAAAGAATTCATTGCTAAAGCACAGATAGCATTAAAAGAAGCAGCAGAAACAGAATATTGGCTCGATTTGCTTATTAAAAGCAGTTATTTAGAAGAAAAAGAATGTCCATTAGATCAAAACAAATCTATTATAAGAATTCTGACCGCAATAATCAAAAAATCAAAAGACAACCTATATGAAAATAAATAATCACTCTTCACACTTCACCCTTCACCTTTCACCTTTCACCTTTCACCTTTCACCATTCACCGTTCACCGTTCACTGTTCACCCTTCACCGTTCACCGTTCACCGTTCACCGTTCACCCTTCACCGTTCACCGTTCACTCTTCACTTTGTTTATATTGATTTTTTGTGTTCTGTTCGTGTCCAGTTGTTCCACTTCCACCAAGCCCGAAACCGGTTCTCTCTCCGGGAAAGTCATCCTGGTAAACGATACAGGCGATCCAGCTCTTGATCCGATAGATTATTCAGGAATTACTGTGGCACTATATAACTTAGCTTACTTAGACACTACTATTGTTAGAATAAATAATCAATATCCGCAAATAGGTGTGCACATAAATCAGGAAACAGAATTTGATCATAGATTACAAAATCCTATTGTAAAGGTACTAACATCTAATGATGGTTCTTTTACTTTAACAAATATCCCAGTAGGGGTATATAATTTGTCTATTTTTAAGCAAGGTTGGTCTATCATATACAGATATTCAATAGATATTGTTAATAATGGTAATAAGAATGGAAAAGAGATTGAAAATATCTTATATACACTTTATCCAGTTTATGAATTGCCTTCTGTTGTAGGTTCAAGTTTTGTTTTTAAATCTGATCATACATATCTTGCATTAAATGATATAAATATTCTATCAAATGTTGACTTTGAACAAAATTCTAAATTATTAATTAATCCCAATAAGAAAGCTAATTTTCATAATAATATCTCCTACTCAGGTTCTGATGGATTTTTTTATATTGATTCTGGAGAGAACATATATTCGACAAATATGCGAAATATAAGTCCGTATCAATCTATTAATATTTATAAGGAGGGTAAAGTTATTATTAATGGTTTAATTTTAAAAAATTCTATTGATGGGTTAGTATCTTATTCAGATTCATTAAAGTTAGAAAGGTCAGTATTCTCACATAATAAAATCACTGCGATATATTTGAATAATGGGGCAGGAATATTAAATGATTTGTTAATACATAACAATGATAATAAAGGAATCTTTACAAATTCTTCTACAATTGTCAGTAATTCTCTATTTTGTTCAAATAATTGTGGTTTTATTGGATTGATTGGGGATTTAAATATAAAGAATAATTACTTTGTTGGAAATTATTTAGCAACCCAACCTGTAAGTAATAACGAAGTAATTATAATGAATAATTGCTTTGATAGAAATTATAGTGCTATTGCAGCAACAGCATCTACTTTTGTAACAGCTAACAATAATTTTTATTCGAACAAAAGGGATATAGAACTACATGGTCTAATAGGTGGTGGGAATGACCCTTGTTATCCATCAGTTTATCATAATAATTTTTATGGTGATGGTTACTATGTTCATTGTATGGGTAATAATATGTATTATGGAGATAGTCAATATCCTGCAGTCGGGATTAATCAGAATTATAATTTTCCTAATAATTATCTTAAATATGCTCCTAATATAAATAACATTTATGATGGCAATTCAGAAGGTGCTAATTTTATATATACAGTCAGTTTTATTCCATTGTTATCCAATCCGATTATAGGTATTGGTATATATTAATCATAATAAAGGAAAGTTAGAATAATGTGGATTCAAAGTATTGTAAGTAATTTTTTTAATATTGCTCAAAGATATAAAAATGAAATTGCTATTATTGAGCAGGATAATATAGTTTATTTCAGTCAATTATTTAATATGTCATACAGTATTGCTGATATGATAATAAATATACATGATAATATTAATTCGATAATAGCAGTATATTTGCCTAAATCCTCCTTCGCTATTATCTCAGATATAGGTATTTTAATGAGTGGAAATGCATTTATGAATTTAGATATAAATGCGCCTATTAATAGAATAAAAAATATATTATCTGAAATTAAACCTAAAATTATAATAACGGACATAAAGTATAACATCAAACTATCTGAATTAAATATCAACTATTATCATATAATATATATAAATGATATAGATATTAATAGTATAAATAATACTATAAATTATATAAAAGATAGATTATCAAGTATAATTGATACTGATATTATGTGTTTAGTTAATACTTCTGGTTCAACCGGTAAGCCTAAGGCTGTAGCATTAACTCATAAAAATTATATTGATTTTTATGAGTGGGCTACAAGTAATTTTGATTTTAAACGTTATGATATAATAGGAAGTCAATCTCCTATTTTTTTTGATCATTTCAATTTTGAACTTTGTCTTTTAATGATCAAAGGAGTAAAAATTTGTATTATTCCAGAAAGTATGATGGCATATCCTATAAAGTTACTTGAATATATAAAAAATAAAAATGTTTCATTTATATTTTGGGTACCATTTTTGCTTGCTACAATATCAAATTTAGATTTATTAAATAATATAAAATTAACAAGCTTAAAAATGGTATGGTTTGCTGGAGAAGTTTTACATCCTAAACATATAAATTATTGGATGTCCAAAAACAGTAACGTTAAATTTGTAAATCTTTATGGTCCTACAGAATGTTCTGTAGATTGTACTTATTATCAAATTAATAATCTTATTGATAGCGATTCAATACCTATAGGCAAGCCTTGCCGTAATACTAATGTTATAATTATAAATGATAATAATCAAGAAACATCCTATGATGAAAAAGGAGAATTAATAATTCGTGGTAGTTCATTAGCAGCGGGCTATTATAATAATTTTGATCAGACTAGGATTAGTTTTGTCCAAAACCCTCTAAATAATTCCTATCCTGAAATTGTATATAAAACTGGAGATATTGTGTATAAAAGAAAGGATGGTAATATAATGTTTGTAGGTAGAAAAGATAACCAAATAAAACATATGGGCTATAGAATTGAACTTGGAGAAATTGAGCAAGCAGCATTATCAATAAGTTTTATAAAAAATGTATGTGTAGTATATAATCAACAAGAGAAAGAAATAGTTATGTTTTTTGAATCAGCAAACAAGTTGGAATCTAAAGAATTATGGGTCCATCTTATGCAATTACTACCAAAGTATATGTTGCCAACTAAATATATTCAACTTGAGAAGATACCTACTAATCCGAACGGTAAAATTGATCGAAACTACTTGGCTAATTCTATTAAGAAATGAAAATATTTACTCCTATAAATTCTTATAGTGACCTTAAAAATGAATTAGATTATGTAAAGCATAATCCTTATACATTCTTAAACAACCTATTTGTAGATTATACATTATGGGAAAATGCTTTTGATGAAGGAAGAATATTAATATATAAAACGAATAATGCTTTATGGATATTGAAAAGGAATAATGGTTTTTGTGATCTTTTCTATAGTTGTTCTGATCTTGAAGGATTTAAACATGATTTAGTAATTATTTTAGATGATTTGGATCAGCCCACTATTGTGACAACATTCTATAAGGAATTAATAGACGAAGTAAAAGAATTTGAATATATAACTACAAATTTTAAGATATATTCTACATTTAATCGTATGTCCAATAGTAATTTTGATTCTATAAAAGAACATATTCCTAACAATCAAATTAAACAAGCTAACTATGAAGATATCCCTCAAATACAATGTCTTTTTAATAAAGTTTTTGATAAATATGATGATAAAATCCCTGACAATAACCTTCTAAAGCATTATATTAAAAATGAATATGTTAGAGTTATTAGAAATGATGATAAGGTTATTGCTTGTTTAATTGCTACTATTAAGGGAGCAACCTCACAATTTCAATATATAACTATCAATGATGAATACCAAAATAGGGGCTATGGCTCTATAATGATGAAGGAATATTTATATGATATTTATAAAGATTATGTTAAAAGAAGTTTGTTATGGGTTAAATCCAATAATACATCAGCAATAAAATATTATTCAAAGCATGGCTTTAAAAATGAAGGGTTACATAAAACAATAATGATTTATGGAGTATAATATGGATATAATTGTAAAAATATTACAAAATATCAGGCCTGAATTTAATTTTGAAGACACAGTAGATTTTTTTAAAGAAGGTATGCTTGATTCTTTTGATATGTTATCCTTAATATCAGATTTGGAAAAAGAATTTGATATTAAAATCAACGGTATGGATATAATACCAGAGAACTTCAATTCCCTAAGCAGTATAAAAGATTTATTGAAAAAATATGGGGTTATAATATGAATCTATTTTTTAGGAATAAAAGGATATCTTCTATCCTAACTGTATTACCTAAAAGAATAAGTTATTTTGATGATGAAATGGAAAAATTCAATTTTTCCAAATCACAATCTAATAAATTAAAAAGTATAATGGGCTATAATAAACATAGAATAATAGATAATCAAACTTGCAGTTCTGATTTATGTATTTATGGAATAAATAAACTTAAGGAAGAAAATATAATTAATTTTGATGAAATTGATGCTCTCGTTGTTATTACTCAATCACCCGATTATTTTATGCCTCCTACCAGTAGTATTATCCATGGGGCATTGAATTTAAAAAAAGATATGATTTGCATAGATATTAATCAAGGTTGTGCAGGGTATATAATTGGACTTATAGAAGCATTTATGTTACTGGATCAGCCGTTTATAAATAAAGTAGCTTTATGTAATGTTGATATACTAAGCAAGAAAGTATCATCTCAAGATAGAAATAGTTATCCATTAATCGGTGATGGTGCTGCAATAACTATTGTAGAAAGAGCTACGGAAAATAATAAGATATTTGGTGTAATTAAAGTTGATGGCTCAAGAGCAGATTTACTTATGATCCCCGCTGGGGGATTTAAAAAACCATCCAGTTCAGAAACTGCTATTATTATAGAAGATGATAAAGATAATTTTAGAGCTGAAGATCATTTAGTTATGAAAGGGGATTTGGTGTTTAACTTTGTGCAAACAGAAGTTCCTCCAATGCTTGAGGATTTGCTATCTTATGCAAATATTAGTAAGGAAGATATAGATTATTATATGTTCCATCAACCAAATAGATTTATGCTCCAAAAGTTAGCCCAAAGTATTAATGTTCCTGAATTAAAAATGCCAAATAATATTGTGGAAAATTTTGGCAATGCAAGTGGAGTAACTATTCCAACTGCAATTTGTTATAATTTAGGGAATCAATTACTGAGTGAAAATTTTACTATGTGCTTAGCAGGATTCGGTGTTGGGCTTACTTGGGCAGGTCTTATTATGGATATTGGTAATCTTAATTATTGTAATATATCTGAATATGATATATAAATATAAAGGAGTGTATTATGGAAGATTTAAATAAAATACTTGCTGAAATACTTGAGGTTGAACAAGTAAATAGCCAAGATATTCTTACAGAGTTTGAAGTTTGGGATTCACTAACAGCACTTTCAATAATTGCAGCTATTGGTGAGAAATATAATGTATATTTAAGCAGTAAAGAGATTATGGAAGCAAGAACTATAAAGAATTTAGAAAAAACTATAATATCAAAGATTAATAATTAATGAAAGAAACTATATTATTAACGGGAGCTACTTCTGATATTGGTTGTGAAATCTACAAGAATTTAATCGATACCTATGATATCGTTTTAATGGCAAGAGATCCAAAAAAGGTAACAAATATTTATAGTAATGTTCCATATCAAAATGTAGTATATGCCAATTTAGAAGAACCCGAAAATACAAAGCAAATATTATATGAGCATCTAAACAATAACGATATAATTATTAATCATTTTATACATTGTGCAGGTTTATTGCAATTAGAAGGGATAAAAAGCATAACCTATAAAAATCAAATAAGAATTTTCAATGTTAATTTATTTTCAGCTATTCAAATCATTCAAGTATTATTAAATAAAAAGAATAGGCCTTTTTTTTCTACGATATCTTTTATTTCAAGTTTATGGAGTATTAGAGGAACGAAAGGTAATTCAATTTATGCTTCTAGTAAAGGATCTTTAAATTCCTTATGTATCAATCTGGCTGTTGAGCTTGCTCCTAAAATAAGAGTTAATTCAATTCTACCAGGAGCAATTATTACAAATATGTCCAAAGAGAGTTTTGTAGAGAAAAATATAGAAGAAGTAAATAAGGACTATTTACTTGGTCTGGGCTCTACATCTGATATTGCAGGAATTATTAAATTCATTATTTCTAAAGAAGCAAGATGGATAACAGGACAAAATATTATAGTAGATGGGGGTAAATCTTGTAAATGAAAAGAACAATAGATAAAAAATATCTTTTCACAGATAGAATGGGGCATAAACTCTATAAAGAAGATATTATCGAAACCTTAATAGACATTGAGACAAATGATTGTAATTACCTTTTTATTCATTCAGCCATGTCTTTTGGACTCCCAAATAAAGATTTAAGTAGAAATGAAATTGCTAAAGAAATATTAGAAGCTATCTTAGCGACTAATATCCCTAATATAATATTTCCTACTTTTACATTTAGTTTTTGTAACAATGAAGATTATGACATACAAAATACTAAAACAAAGATGGGTTTTATTAACGAGTATACTAGAAAAGATTATCGTTTTAAACGAACATCCGATCCCTTATTATCTGTAACAATACTTGGTGATGATAATCAAATAATAAATATTGGAAAATATTCTATAGGAAAGGATTCATTCTATGATAAATTAGCTAAGAGAGATAAAGTAAAATTCCTATTCTTTGGAACTAATTTAGGTGATTGTTTTACTTATATGCACTATTTAGAATGGGTGAACAGAGTACCGTATAGGTATGATAGAACATTCACTGGAACAATAATAGATAGGGACAGAAAATACCAAGATCAATACACTTTATTTGTTCGTTACAACGGGGTTATTCCTAGTGATGGTAGCTATTGTTATGAACAGCTTCTTAAAAATTATAGTATGCTTAAATCTCGGGTTTTTGGAGATTCATCTATTTCATGTGTGGATAGAGATATGGCTACTGATGTATATAATGATATCATAAAAAAAAATATGTATTATTTCGTTGATGGTAATATTTATAGTAAGGATGAAAGTTTTACATCTGTTAATATGGTATCACTATGAATAGTTTTCTTTTTTATGAAAGTCCTATTGAAACTGAAGTATTTGGTTTTCCGGTTTATTATACAGATTATAAAACCTTAGTTATGACATTAGAGAATGATCAATATAGAAATATAGAGGATGAGTTATTAAATAATATTTGTTCTTGTTATCTATGTGCTAAAATACCAGCGAAAGATATAGTAACTATCAATAAAATGACAAATTACGGTTTTGAATATATTGAAACTCAAATTCAATCTAAAGTTAAATTTATTAATAGAAAACTCCCAGATACTGATTATTATATTAGACCAGTTACTTCTGAAAATGATTTAGATGAAGTACTAAATATTGCCTCTTCAACTTTTGAAAATGATAGGATATCAATAGATCCATTGCTTCCTAAATGCCTTGCTGGTAAAAGATATTCAGCTTTTGTCATTAATTCGTTTAAATCCAATATAGAAAATGTTATGGCCGTTATTGATAATAAAAGTCAAAATATTATAGGATTTAAAACACATCACATCGAAAATAACCATCTTATCACATTCCTCCTTGGTGGAATATCTAACGAATATAAAGGTTTTGGGTTGGGTCTCATAAGTGATATACTTGAGATGAATTATCTATTAAATAAAGGATTTTTATGGGGATATACTAATATCTCTACAATTAATATTCCTGTTTTTAATCTTGAAATTGGACTTTTAGGATTCAAGGTTAAATCTGTATATGTTGTATTAAGAAAAATTGTTAATAATAAGTAAACATGCTAAGCATAATAATACCTTGCTATAACACAAGGGAATGCATAACCGCATTATACGAAAGTATAAAAAATATTTTAGGACACAATAAAATTGCTTATGAAATTATTTTTATTGATGATAAAAGTCCCCAAAAGGATTATGAAGTAGTTAAGCATCTATCGCAAATAGATTCTTCAGTAAAATTAATTAAATTTGTTAGAAACTTTGGTCAGCAAAATGCTATTTCGGCGGGATTGAAAATTAGCAAAGGTGATTGGGTTATAGTTATGGATGCAGATATGCAAGATGACCCGATTTATATACCGCAGTTATATAGTAAAGTTCAAGAAGGTTATGATATTGTATTTGCAAAAAGAATAAATCGTAAACATTCCTTTATTAAAATATTAGAGTCCCGAGTTTATCATTTGTGTTTTAATTGGTTAACGGGTATGGACACTGATACAACAATTGGAAATTATGGTATATATAGTCGTAAAGTAGTTAATGAATTTAACAATATGAATGAGCAATTTAGAAGTTTTGGTTTGTTAATAAAATGGATGGGATTTAATTGTGCATATATGGATGTAGAACATGGGAAAAGATACACCGGAAAATCATCCTATAATTTTCATAAGGGGATAATACTTGCATTTAATGCAATGATTGCTTTTTCTCAAAGGCCTCTAAAGTTTGCTGTTTTGATTGGATTTGGAATTACATTTATTTCAATAATAGTATCTATTATTTTCATTATAAGATGGCTATTAGGTGAAGTTGCAATAATTGGCTGGACAAGTATTGTTTTGTCTATTTGGTTGATAGGAGGTCTTAATATTATTATTTTAGGAATAGTGGGTTTATATATAGGTAAAATTTTTGAAGAAACAAAGCAGAGACCTCATTATATTATAGATTATATGGTAAATATAAATGAAACTTAAGAACTTACTTCTTTTACTTTTAGGTTATATAATTTATAGTTTTATAGGTGTCGTCTCAAAAGGTTCAATAGGAAATTCTCTGAGAAGTATAAAGACATTATTGTACTATGGAATTGTTCTTATGTTATTAGGATCGTATGCATTAATATGGCAGATAAGCATTAAGAAAATTCCCTTATATATGGCTTATATGGGCAAGAGTATATCTCTCATATTAACACTGCTTTGGTCTAATATCTTTTTTAATGAAGTGATAAAAATAAATAATATCGTAGGAGCAATATTGGTAATTCTTGGAATATTACTTATGTTTAGTCCTAAGGAGAATACTTGTTCTATATAGTAATGATACTAGGGGTTTTTTTAGGAAGTATCGCTCAAATTCCTTTAAAAAGTTCAGCTTTAGAAAAAGAAACGGGAACAATATCTTACTTTTTGAATAAAAAAACTATAATAGGATATGGCTTAATGATCATAGCTTCTCTTTTGAGTTTTTTGGCAATAAGAAATATTGAATTAAAAAGGGGAGCAATTATTGAAACATCGGGTTATTTATTTATTTTAGCGATTAGTAGATTTGTTTTTAATGAAAGTATTACAAGAAGGCAGTATATAGCAGCACTTCTGATAATAATAGGAATTCTCATTTTCAATGTCTAACATATCGTCAATTCCCTTTAATAAACCTTTTGCTACAGGAAAAGAGCTGGAATATATTCAGGATGCTATAAACCTTGGGCATATTTCAGGAAATGGATATTATACCAAGAAATGCCAGAACTTTTTTCAGGAACGCTATAGTTTTAAAAAATGCCTTTTAACAACTTCTTGCACAGATGCTTTGGAGATGGCTGCTATTTTAATCAATACTCAACCCGGAGACGAGATTATTTTACCATCCTTCACTTTTGTCTCTACAGCCAATGCTTTTGCTTTAAGAGGTGCAAAACTTATCTTTTGTGATAGCAGAACTGATCATCCAGGAATTGATGAAGATAAAATAGAAGAATTAATTACAGAAAAAACCAAAGCAATAGTTCCGGTTCACTATGCAGGTGTAGCTTGTGATATGGATAAAATTATGGCTTTAGCCGAAAAATATAATTTGTTTGTTGTTGAAGACGCTGCTCAGGCAATAGACAGTTATTATAAAGGTAAACCTTTAGGAGGAATAGGCCATCTGGGATGCTTTTCCTTTCATGAAACCAAAAATATTTCTTCCGGTGAGGGAGGAATGTTAGTTGTTAATGATGATAGGTTTATTGAAAGAAGCGAAATAATTTGGGAAAAAGGAACAAACAGACAGGCATTTTTCCGAGGTGAAATTGATAAATACGGTTGGGTAGATATTGGTTCTTCTTTTTTACCTTCGGATATTATAGCTGCTTTTTTATGGGCTCAACTGGAACATATTGATGAAATTCAAGCCAAGCGCTTACAGATTTGGAATCAATACAATGAAACCCTTAAACCAATTGCAGATAAAGCTGAAATCCGTCTTCCTTTTATACCTGATTATGCAACAAATAATGCACATATGTATTATATTATAGCAGAGGGCAAAGAGCAGAGGGCAGAGAGTGAAAAGCTAAGAGCAGAGAGCAAAGAGCAGAGGGCAGAGAGTGAAAAGATAAGGGCAGAGAGCAAAGAGCAGAGAGATAAAATTATTAAGAAGTTAAAAGATAAAGGTATACAAGCTGTTTTTCATTATCAGAGCTTGCATCAGTCCAAATTTTATTCATCTCAATCAATGCAAAGAGAATGTCCCCAATCCGATTATTATTCCCTGAACCTGTTAAGATTACCTTTATTTGTAGGGATAGATACTACGATAACTCAAAAAATGTTTAAAATATTAATGGAGTATAACGATGACTAAAAATCGGATAGAATACTTTATCAAATTCTCAAATTATATCTTAATACTTCTTTTTTTCTTCATATTCATATTTAAAACTATTCAATGTTTTATCACTACAAATTCCATAGGAGACGAAGCATTTTATTTAAATGAATTAAATAGATTTAGGGAAGTAGGATTATGGAATTCTTTTTCTGCGTATTAATTCTATTATCTATAAGTATTATAGCTGAATACCTGCTGAGGGTCTTTGATGAGGTAAAGAATAGACCGGGATTTATTATTAAAAAGGGTAAAACATCTATCCCTGATAAATGAAACAATATTAAAGAGGAATGGAGATGCATAAAAACAGTAAAGCACTATCATATATAGAGATTATTTTCTATCTTGTTATTATCTTTATATATCCTTTTCTGTTTATATCCCATAGCGGGGATTAAAAAGATAGTACTAAGTTTTATATAGTTTAGTTTGATATATTATTTATGGATTTACATATTTAATATTTATATTATTATATACACAAAGGAGGATTTTTATGAAATATATAACTAATACATTAAGTAATATATCCGAGATTACTTTCATATCTCTTTTATTTTTAATCGGTTTTGTTGTTGGTAGCATAGCAATTAATACAAGAAGTCCTTATTATATTTCACCCGATGGAACGGGATATCATAATTATGCCGTAAATATATCTTTAAGAGGGGTATACTCTCCAGCATATCAATATCCTTATACGGTTAATTTTGCAAGAGAACCGGGATATCCAATGTTTTTAGCCGCAATTTATAAAATTTATGACATATTTGGCGAGCCCACTCTACTAAAATGGGATGAATATAATGTCTCTACAAAAACAATGAAAACAAAAAAAGGTGAAATTCAATGTGCTAAATATGTTCAACTAATTCTGTTAATCATATCCGTATATTTTATATATAGGATACTAATAAATCTACATTCAATCCGTAATGCAAGATTTATTTCGTTACTTATAATTCTCTATTATCCTTTTATTTCCTATTGTACCTATATTTTGAGAGAATCTTGGATAACTTTCTTATTGGCTTTATTTTCTTTCTGTATGGTTGAATTTTACTTGAGCAAAAAACAGCTTTATTTGCTTTTAGCTACTATATCTATAGCATTAGCATCGTTATCTTGGCAAGTTATGGTAGTGTTTACTCCCCTCATTCTGATAATTATGCTTTTATCCAAAATTAAATTTTGGCAATCTATAAAATACATAATTCTCTATGCAATAATATTTATTGTTCTCCTTTTTCCCTGGTTTGCCTATGTTTATAGTTATTATCCCAATCTTAAAATTGTAACTTCTATGGGAACCTCACTTACACCCGAAGTAATTAATTGGAAAAGTGCTTTAAGTGAAGCGAAATATTTCGGAGAAATATCTCAGGATGAATTTGATCAAATTTATAGAAGCGGTAGAACTGAATTACCAGAAGCAGAAATCTTTCAAAGATCTTTTTCAGGATGGTATTCTGCTTCTGCTGATTCTATAATAGGAAAGTTAAATATATCTTTTCCGCAACAGCTCCGATTTAAGTGTTATGCAGCATTTAAGAATTTAAAAGGTTTATTTTTTCAAAATGATTGGACACCTTTCGTTGGAAAGTTCAGAGATTCTATTTTTTTCCTAACAAAAGGGTTTAATAAAACTCAGAATAAATATGATATAATTATTAGCATACAGACATTAGCTTTAAATGTTATAAGCATATTAATCGGGGTATTTTCCATTCTCGGTTTTATCGTATATAAAAAGAGAAACTTAATTTATTGGATATCGTATCTATTTTATTGCGCACTTTTTTATATTATTGGGAGTGAATCCAGAAGATTTATTCCGGTATTGCCTTGGATATTATATTTAAATTATTATTTTGTCTTTTATACCTATAAAAAGCTAACAATGCATAAAGCTAAAGCAATAAAAGAGAGTGGAATCCAAATGATAAGTTCATAATTTCCTCAATGTTTATAATTATTTGATATATTTTATGTTAGGTTATATTGCAAAAACTATATATCACCGAAACTCTTGGTTTAAAGGAATCACTTCTTTAATTTATAAAATGTTTGCATCGTTCTGTATTTGAAGTTGAATCTCTTTTATTTGTTGCCTTAGATATTCACTACATAGATGTAAATCAACATAATGAACTTATGTCACAGTTAAATAGTATCAAGAAACTAATTGTGGGTTTCATCCGCTATCTCAAAAACTCTCAACATCCCAACTAAGAACTTTGAACTTTGAACTCCTGCACTTTGCACTTTGAACTCCCGCACTTTGAACTTTGAACTCCCGCACTTTGAACTTTGAACTCCTGCACTTTGAACTCCCGCACTCTGAACTTTTTAACTCCCGCACTAAGAACTTAAAAACAAAGGAACTATTATGAAAGTTATAATATTAGCTGGAGGGATGGGAACAAGATTAGGTTCTCTTGGTGAATTAATGCCAAAACCAATGATTGAAATTGGAGGTAAACCAATTATTTGGCATATTATGAAGATTTTTAGTCATTATGGTTATAATGATTTTATCGTATGTTTAGGTTATAAAGGAAATGTGATTAAGGATTACTTTTATCATTATTATACTTATAACAGTGATTTCACAATAAATTTAGCTTCCGATGAGATAATATTTCATAACTCAAATGATGATAATTTTAATGTTACTTTAGTTGATACTGGCTTAAAGAATCTAAAAGGATCCCGTTTAAAACAGGTGGAAAGATATCTGGAAGATAATTTAAATTTTATAACTTATGGAGATGGAGTGGCAGATATTAACATTTCTTCTTTAGTAGAATTTCATAAATCTCATAATAAGCTTTTAACAATAACTGGTGTAAAACCTCCTTCTATGTTTGGTGAAATGATTGAAAAAGATGGTCTTGTTTTATCTTTTGAAGAAAAACCGCAAACCAGCAAGGGGCTTATAAATGGTGGTTTTATGGTATTTCATCGGGATCTTATGAATTATCTTTCAGAAGATCCTCAATGTGATTTTGAATTTGGTCCTTTAGAGGATTTAGCAAAGAAGGAGGAAATTATGACTTATAAACATAAAGGTTTTTGGGAATGTGCAGATACTGTGAGAGATCTGGAGCATTTAAACAAATTATGGAATGAAAATAAAGCATTTTGGAAAATATGGTAGCAGTATGTTTTTATTAGATAAATATAACGACAAAAGGGTATTAATTACAGGTCATACAGGTTTTAAGGGCTCTTGGCTATCGCTGATGCTTTTTGAGCTTGGTGCTAAGGTTACCGGTTATGCATTAGACCCTGTTAATAGTGAAGATCATTTTAATTTAATAAAGCTGAATGAAAAAATTGAAGATATTAGAGGAGATATACTTGATTTTAATAAGCTTACCAAAGTATTTGAAGATTTTAAACCCGAAATAGTTTTTCACTTAGCAGCTCAAACGATAGTTTTAGAAAGTTATCAGAATCCCAAGGATACATTTGATATTAATGTTCAAGGGACGGTAAATATCTTGGAATGTTGCAGGAATAGCAATTCCGTAAAGGCCTGCATTATTGTAACAAGTGATAAGTGTTATGAAAACAAAGAATGGCTTTGGGGATATAGAGAAATTGATAGATTGGGCGGTAAGGATCCTTATAGCGCAAGTAAAGCATGTGCTGAATTTGTTACATATTCTTATTTGACATCATTCAGGCAATTAAATTTGGCAAGTGTTAGAGCCGGTAATGTTATAGGTGGTGGGGATTGGGCTAATAATAGAATTGTACCGGATTGTATGAGAGCATTGATAGCCAATGAACCTATTATTATTAGAAATCCTTTATCAATTAGACCTTGGCAACATGTTTTAGATGCTCTATATGCTTATTTGTTATTAGCTATAAAACTTTCTGAAGATAAAAACACTTATCAAGGCGTATGGAATGTGGGACCTAATCTGGATTCAATGAAAACAGTAGAAAAATTGGTAGAAAAAGTAATTTTTTACTGGGGGAAAGGTAAAATGAAAATTGAGCAGAAAACAAATGCAAATCCCGAAGCAAAATATCTTTTTCTGGATACGACAAAAATAAAAGAAATCCTTCATTGGAAACCTTCCTGGAATTTTGATGAATCTGTCTTTTATACCGTAGAATGGTATAAGAATTATCAGGCAGGTGAAAATATGGCAGAAATTTCAAGAGATCAAATTAGAAAATTTCTTAAAGGCAATGGATATGAAAATTGAAGAAACCCCATTAGAAGGTGTATTAATTATTCATCTTGATCCAAAAACGGATAAGAGAGGGTATTTCTTAAGGTTTTGGGATGAAACTATACTATCTGCATATAATCTTCCCCAAAGATGGTGTGAAGAAAGTATCTCATATTCCAAATATAAAAATACCCTTCGTGGTTTACATTTTCAATATCAGCCATTTGCCCAATCAAAATTCATTTTTCTAATTAAAGGTTATATAAGCGATGTTGTTGTAAACATAGATCTTGATTCGCCTAATTATGGAAAATGGCAGCTGTTTGAGCTATCAGATAAAGAGCCATTAGTGTTATTTATTCCGGCAAATTATGCCCATGGTTTTGTAACAAGAACGGAAGATTGCTATCTTGTTTATAAAATGGATAAACCTTATAATCCTCAATTTGAAGATGGAATTATTTGGAATGATAAGGACTTAGGGATAAATTGGAAGGTATCTGCTCCTATTTTATCGCAAAGAGATAGTGGATTTAAAACTTTAAATGAAATTACAACCAAATTACGGATGATAAATGATAAATAATAGTGAAATTCTTAAAGAACAGATATTAGATTTATGTAAACAATATTATGAATTGAAACATAAACCCGACGATTTTAATATAAATAAAGATAAAGTGTATTATGCGGGTAGGGTGTTTGACTATTCAGAAATTCAAAATCTTGTTTCCGCTAGTTTGGATTTTTGGCTTACTGCAGGTCAATATACAGAAGAGTTTGAATTCAATCTTGCAGAATTTCTTGGCTTATCAAATGCTATAACGGTAAATTCAGGATCATCAGCAAATCTTGTGGCTATTACAGCTCTTACTTCTTCAAAGCTTAAAGATAGAAGGTTAAAATCGGGAGATGAAGTTATTACAGTTGCTGCGGGTTTTCCATCTACAGTTGCTCCTATAGTCCAAAACCGGTTAATTCCTGTTTTTGTAGATATTGAATTAGGTACCTATAATGTAAATACCGAACTGGTTGAAAAAGCTATATCACCTGAAACAAAGGCAATTTTTTTAGCGCATACTCTGGGTAATCCCTTTAATTTGGATATTATTATGCATCTTGCTAAAAAATATAATTTATGGTTAATTGAAGATAATTGTGACGCTTTAGGAAGCAGATATAAAGAAAAGTTGACAGGAACATTTGGAGATTTGGCTACCTGTTCTTTTTATCCGGCTCATCATATAACTACCGGTGAAGGAGGAGCAGTTGTATGTGAAGATGAAGAATTGGCAAAAATTTGCAAATCTGTTAGGGACTGGGGTAGAGATTGCTATTGTGTCGGAGGAGAAAGTAATACTTGCGGAAAAAGATTTAGCCAGCAATATGGAACTCTACCTTATGGTTACGACCATAAATATGTATATTCAGAAATTGGTTATAATCTTAAAATGACAGACCTTCAATCCGCAATTGGTTGTGCTCAAATTAAAAAGTTAAATAGCTTTATTAATAAAAGAATAAATAATTTCAGTTATCTACTATCAAGGTTGAAACAGTTTGAAGATTTCTTGATTTTACCCCAAGCTACAGAATTTAGTGATCCGGCTTGGTTTGCATTTCCCATAACGATAAAAAATAATAAGGGTATTACTCGTAATCAAATTACTAGTTATTTGGAAGAGAATAGAGTTGAAACCAGAAATTTATTCAGTGGTAACTTACTCAGACATCCCGGTTTTCTAAATATAGAACATAGAGTAAGTGGAATGCTTACGAATTCTGATATTATAACCAACGATACTTTCTTTATAGGTTGTTATCCTGGTTTAGATGAAATCAGATTAAATTATATTTGCGATGTTTTTTCTTCCTTTTTCAATAGTTTATAGATAAAAATATTATAATGTCGGTGGTAGTAAAATCTCCTTGTGTTGTAATCTATTTAAAAAGGATTACTGAAACCTTAACCATAATTGAATTACAACCACTTAAGCGTCTTCCTAAATATAAACCGGGTCAGTTTTTACACTTAACCCTTGATTATTATGATCCTGCCAAAAACTGGCCTGAATCCAGAGTATTTTCCATTGCTAATTATGATCCTGAGGTAAAAACACTAAGGGTAATTTACAGTGTAAAAGGGAAATATACGAAACTTATGAATGATAATTTACAAGAAAATCAACAGGTTTGGGTGAAGATGCCATACGGTGATTTTACTTTTAATTCAATAACCGATAATATGATATTTATTGCAGGTGGAACTGGAATTACACCTTTTTTATCATATCTTGAAAGTATCAAATACAAGATTCCGGATAAGAACATTTGGCTCTTTTATGGCGCTAAAGAGAAAAATTGTATGGTAGGTGAAGAATTGATTGATGATATTGTTTTGGTTAATCCCCGATTTAAAGTAAAAAAGTATCTGGAATATAAAAATGGCAATGAGCGCTATGAAATGGGTAAATTAGAAGCTGAAAAAATCTTAGAAGAATTACAATCTATTGGGGAAGCTGATTTTTATATTAGTGGTCCACCGGAAATGATACAATATTTCAAACAATCTATAATAGATGCTGGAATAAAACAGGAATTTATTCATATAGATGCCTGGGAATAAGGAGAAACTTATGAATATTAGATTATTTAAACCCTATGTCGGTCAAGAAGAACTGGACAGTATCAAAGATACATTTGAAAGAGGATGGATTGGTTTGGGTGCTAAAGTATCTGAATTAGAACAAAAATGGAGTACTTATATCGGAGGTTCTTTTTCATTAGCTGTAAATTCTGCCACTGCCGCTTTACATCTTGCTGTAACAGCTTTTAATTTTCCCAGGGGGAAAAAAGTTCTTGTTCCTGCTATTACTTTTGTATCAACAGCAAACGCTGCACTTTATAATGGATTGATACCTGTGTTTGTAGATGTTGATCCAATTACTTTGCAAATGGACTTATGCGATTTGAAAAAAAAGTATGATAATGATTGTGTAGCAATTATTCCTGTACATTTAGGAGGTTATCCTGTAGATATTGAAAACATCTTAGATTTTGCTGAGGATAAAGGTCTAAAAGTTATAGAAGATTGTGCCCATTGCGCCGGAGGTGAATATAAGGGTAAAAAACTTGGAACCTGGGGTGATATTGGTTGTTTCAGTTTTGAGGAAAAGAAATTAATGACTACCGGTGATGGAGGTATGATCTGCTCTAAAGATGAAGAAATTATTGAAAAGTTGAAACCATATAGATGGGTAGGAATTGATAAAGACACCTGGAGACGGGCAATTGAATTCCGTGATGAAGCTAATAATGATGCATATCATTGGCATTATGTTATTTCAGTTTTGGGGTATAAATATAATATGAATGACTTGGCAGCATCAATTGGTCTGGTGCAGTTAAAGAAATTAGATTATATGAATATGACCAGATCACAACATATAAATTTATATTTAAATAAAATTAAAGGTTTGAAAGAAATTAAACCATTGTTACCGTATAATACGGAAAGAGATGTATATTGGATGTTCGGTGTGAGAACGAAAAGGCGTGATGAACTCATTATTTACTTAAAAGAAAAAGGAATATCTACAGGGGTTCATTTTTATCCTCTAACTTTGCATCCTTTATTTAAGAATTTCTATGTTCCCTGTAAAATAGCAGAAACCGTTTGGAAGGAATTTATTACTCTTCCTCTCTTTGTTGAGTTAACAAACGAGGAAATAGATTATATTGCAAAAGTACTCTATGATTTTGAGGGCTAAACCACTAAAATGCATCCATCTGTATTAGTATTGATACTAAGCTATAACGGTAAAGAACTTTTAATAGATGCTGTTCAATCTTATCTTAATTGTGAATACCCGAATTTTGCTGTGGCGGTTATTGATAATGGTTCAACTGACGGAACGGAGGATTTTATCAGGAATAATTATCCCAATGTTGTTTTTATGCGTTCTGAAAAGAATCTTGGTTATTCCGGAGGTATGAACATTGGTTTGGCTTATGCTTTTGAACAAAATAATTACGACTATGTTCTAATTACAAATAATGATGTTATAGCCGATAAACAAATTATTGCTGCTTTGGTGGAAACTGCGGAAGCAAACCCGGAAACAGCATTTACTACTGGAAAGGTCTATTATTATGAAAGACCGGATGTTTTCCAAACATTAGGGAAAAGTTCTCACCCTACTCTTGTGAGAGGTGAGCATTTGGGAAGAGGGGAGAAAGATTTAGGACAATTTGATAGGGATACAGAATTAGCATTTTGTGATGACATATTTTGGTTGGTCTCCAGAGAAGTATATTTAAAAACAGGGGGATATGACACTGAGTTTTTTCTTCAAGCAGAGGATTTTGATTGGCAATTGCGAGCTAAAAAAGCCGGGTTTAAGATAATGTATTCTTATAAAGCCAAATTATGGCATAAGGAAAGTATGACAATAGGTAAGTCATCACCGTTAAAAGCTTATTATGACGCCAGGAATCCAATGATTGCAATTATGAAAAATTGTAATAGCAAACAAATTAACAAATATGTAATTGATAAATCTTATAAATTATTATTTAAGTCAATTCCTAAAACATTTATAAAGGGACATATATCCAAGGCATTTGCAAGTATGTTTGGCTTGCTTAGTGCTTATAAATATTATATTATATCAAAAATAAATAAATATATATAACAATATGTTAGGTTTAGGTATATTTAAAAAACTCAGATATATATTTAATATATATTGTCTTTTTAAATATAAACTTTTAAGATTCTTATATGGTATAAATACAGCTAATTCATATTTAACAACAGTAGATAAATTTGCATTGGTAAAAATAATCAAATATTATGGAGCTCACATAGGTTCCAATTGTGATATAGAATCCCCACTTTATTTTCATAATTGCAAAAAATTCTCAAATCTTACTGTTGGGAATGATTGCCATATTGGAAAATGTGTTTTTCTTGATTTGAGGAATCATATTAAAATTCAAAATAAGGTAACAATTTCTATGAATACAATTATTATAACTCATCAAGATATGGGTCGTTCTCCTTTAAGTAAAATTTACCATCCACTATCTAAACCGGTTTTAATAAAGGAGGGGGCATATATTGGAGCTAATGCAACTATTTTAATGGGCGTAACAATTGGTAAATGTTCAATAATTGGAGCAGATGCCTTAGTGAATCAAAATGTAGATGATTTTACAATGGTAGCTGGTGTTCCCGCTAGGTTTATCAAATCAACTTATAAAATGATTGAAAATTAATGAATAATCATATTGATAATAAAATAAAAGCATATCCCATCTGGTCAAGAGATAATACTAAACTCCTATTAGCATTTATTTTTACTGTTATAATTGTTTATATTTTTCCGAAATTAGGAGTTCCTCAAATTCTGATTAAATTATCGTTCTTGCTTCTCCTATTTATTATATTCAATTCTAAAAATGATGTCTTTTGGCTTAGTTGGTATATTTTAATTGTCAATGCAATAAGTAGGATGTTTATGATTGGCACGGCAGATAATATATATAGAATACCTATGTATAGTATTATGTCTGGAGTATCCTTAGGTTTTCATGAATTATTCCTTGCTATGTATATTATAAAATATCTATTAATGAATAATAAAAGACATTCATTATTTAACAAATATACAATATTTATATTAATATATGGTGCGTTTACGATTTTCTACTCATTTTTTTGGGGAATAAGCCAATCTACTCTTATAAGGTCAATCAGGACAGTTTTACCCTGGTTTTGGCTCATAATTTTACCGGCATTTTTTTCTAATCCGGAAAAGGTGGAGCATTCATTTCAATTAATAGCACCTTTTGTATTTGTTTGTTTTATATTATCTATTTATTCACAAATTACAGGTAGATACTTGCATGATATTCTTTCAGGAGAATCCAGGATAGGATATCTTGGAGAGGCAGAGATTGAACTTGTCAGATCTGTGCATTCAACATTTCTAATTTTTCCCATAGTTTTTCTGGCATTATTCTACCTTGGAATGGGTAAGATAAAATTTAACTATATCTATTTAAATTTAATAATAATAACTGGGACATTAATCATCATTCTTTCGGCTACAAGAGGATGGATTATCGCCTTCCTTATTCTATTATCTTCATTTTTCTTTATGAAAGGATCTGATTTGATAAAACAATTAATAAGAGTATTCGTTATATTAAGCTTAATAATATTTATAGTACAATTATTTTATCCTTTATTCCTTTTTCAATTATCAAAGGCTTATGAACGATTTATGACTCTTGAACAATTAGTAGAAGGCGATCCTACTGCAGGTGGTTCTCTACTAAGAATAACAGAACGAGGTCCTAGAGTTATGAAGGAATTTCGCAAAAGCCCTATAATAGGATGGGGTTTTTCCGATCATTATTTTAGATTTAGAGATATTCATGTGGGAAATCAAACAATGCTGCTACAAGGAGGGATATTAGGATATTTATTTTGGATGATTATATATTTTATGATATTATATAAAATCTATTCTTATGGACAATATAATTACAATAAATTATATCTTGGGAATAATGTGAATATCATACTTTTAGCAATGGTTGCAAGTTTTGTTATTCATTGCAGCTCAACTCATATATGGGGGTTCTATGGATCGGGACAAGAAGTTATTCTTCAATGGGCATTTATATTAACCACCGCTAATGCCTATTTAACTACTACAAGGTAAAATTTATTTAATAATAAATATGCTTAAACAGCGTTTTCTTGTTCACTTCGGAACTCAAATTATTATTCAATTATTAGCCATTGCGGCAGGAATAATAGTAGCCAGGATTGCCGGACCCTCATTAGTTGGCGTTTTATCGTATGGCACTGCATACACCTCTATCCTTGCTTTTATTACAGGTATTTTCGGATCTGCACACATCAAGCTTGTTTCTGAAGGTCGCGAACATAGTAATTGTTTAGCTGTATATGGGCGCTTAAGAAACGTTAGTGCTATAGTTTATTTTATAGCTACAGCTTCTATGTTCCTTATACAAAAATACTTACTGAATTATAAATTTGAAAGCAAAGAGGTTCAAATTGTAATAATATTCTCGCTTATTGCTCATTTTCTTAGTTTATATGAAGGTTACTCTAATATAGTTTATACAGCTAATTTAAAGCAGGCAAAAGCTAATTTACCTGGTTTTTATAGAGATATAGCTTGGCATATTGGTAGAGTTGTAATAGTAATTTTGGGTTTGAGAGCAATAACATTAGCCACATATAAAATGATTCTTTCAGGTTTGGTCGCTCTATATTGTGCATTTTTGCTTAAAGAATTTCCCAAGGGGAAATATGATAAAAATTTAGCAAAGGATTATTTCCGTATAAGCATACCTGCTCTAATAATTGTAATAGTAAACAGTATTACTGGTTATGCTGATAAATTACTTCTTGCTCATTATACTAATACAACTCAATTAGGTTATTATTCAACCGCCCATTCTTTGGGTGGAATGTTTATGCTTATAGCTATGCCCGTTAGCAATATTTTCTTTCCTCTTTTTTCCAAAATGATTAGTATGAATAATTGGGAAGGAGTGAATATCAATATTTTCAAATATCAGGAATTTATCATCCTTTTTATTTTTCCCTTAATGTGTATTCTTGCCATAACCGTTAAAGACCCTTTACTATTAGTATTGGGGAACCGTTATAAACCCAGTGTAACTCCTTTAATCATCCTTCTTTTTTCCACTTATGTAGTTTTGCTCGGGTTACCTTATGCTAATGTTATTACGGGAATGGGAAAATTCTATATTTATGCTTGGACAAATGTAATAAAATTAATAATATTCATTATATCAATTACACTTTTTGTGTCTCCCAGGTTTTTAAATTTGGGAGCTACCGGCTTAGCTTGTAATCAACTTGTTTTAAATCTTAGCGGAAATCTAGTTTATCTCTTTTATGTAATGAACTACGGAAAAGTAAGGTTATTTATGAAAAATAATATCCGACATTTGGTAATTATTTTGATATCATTTATTGCCTTCTTAGGATCAAGATATGTTAAAAACATTTATGAATATTGGTGGTTATTTTATATTCCTCTATATTTAATAGTTTGCTATGGAATTCTGATCACATTTAAACTGATTGGAAAGGAACATTGGCTACTTTTAGCAGAGGCATTAAACTTTAAAAAGACCCTTAATTATGCAAAAGACGAGATGAGTAATAGAGATGTTTGAGCTAATTAATTTATAAATGTAAAAGGTATAATAGGATAGTTTGCTAATATGATAAAAATAATATTTATAATTCCATTTGCTCCTAAATATGCTGAATATGCCGATAAACCACGACCCAAATATAATTGGGACACAAAAGATGGTCAGTGGGTTGGTATTTGGGGATATGATTGGGGAGATCTTCATTTAAAATCTCTTGTGGAGTATTATAATAATTATGATTGTGAAGTTTGGCAACCAGACCTTAGAGCTGATAAAATATACTCGGTTGAGCTATGTAATAAATTAGTTCATAGAAATTTTCCTGCTAAAATGATCAAAAGATTTAGTCGCTTTAAACTCAGAAAAGAGATGTATTCCCAAAGTATTATTGATGAATTAAAAAAATATGATGATTATAATACTGTTATTATGTTGCCTGCTACAGTTCGGACAAAATGGATGAAGCATGTTATTAACTTTACATATAAAGGAAAACATATATATTATATATATATAAATGATTCAAAATTACTGCCCTATAAAATTAATACCTTAAACCCATTTAAAGCATTTAGTACATATCTTGTAAATAAACAAAAGCTAAAATGGTTGAAAAAGATGAATGTATTACTAACCAGTTATTCCAATCCAGATGCGCTAAGTAAAGTTGAAAAAATTAATCCTAATCTTAAAATGATTAAATTTGTATGGGGTTTTGATTATGATTTTTGGTATTCTATAATTGATAAAGCAACAGCAAGAAGAAATCTAAATATTCCCAATGAGGCATTTGTAATCCTTTTATCTCAACGCTTAGTTCCAGAGTATCAAGTTGATCGTTTTATTGAAGTCATTGCCAAAATCAAACCAAATAAGCAATTTATATGTTATATAACCGGCTTTGGAATACCTGACTATAAAAGATACTTACAAGGTCTTGTAGATCATTATAAATTAAATGATAAGATATATTTTGTTGGTTATATTAGTGATGAAGAATTAAGGAATTATATGATTGCCTCAGATCTTTTTGTAACTGTACCAACAATTTCTGCAGGTTCTGGAGGAGCTTTAAAAGAAATGACAATCGGAAGGCCAATATTTACCACAAGTTATGGTTCAATTTATAATTTCCTGAAAGAACATAATGCAGGTATTTTCGTTAATCCAACTGACTATGATGAATGGGCGCAAAAATTAGAATCCATAATCAATGGAGAGATAATTGTGAAAACCGTTAATAGAGAAATAGTTACCGATTATTATTCCTGGAAAAATACTGCTAAACCGACAAAAAAAGCTATTGATTTAATATTTGAAAAAAAATAATGAAAGCAGTAATTTTATCTGGTGGTCTCGGTACTCGGTTAAAACCTTTTACCGAAGTAATTCCTAAACCACTTTTACCTATTGGGGAAAAGGCAATACTGGAAGTGCAAATTGAACGGCTTAGAGATAATGGTTTTTCTACTATTTATCTTGCTACAAATTATAAATCTGACTATATTGAAAGTTTTTTTGGGAATGGTTCCAGATATGGTGTAGAATTAATAATCAGCAAGGAAACAATTCCATTAGGAACTGCAGGTCCATTAACTTTAATTCAGGAAGATCTTACAGAGCCATTTCTGGTAATGAATGGGGATATATTAACACTTTTAAATTATAAGGCATTTTATGATTATGGGGTATCAAAAGGGTTTCCCTTAACTTTGGGTATTAAAAAAGAAATCCTTCCCTTTGCTTTTGGAAATATTTATTTTGATGGTGATTTTGTTACTGATATCCAAGAGAAACCTAATTTTGAACTTTATATACTTGCCGGTATATATATTATGACTCCCGATATCTTTAATTTTATACCTAAAGGGCAGCATTATAATATGGATGCATTAATTAAAAAATTGCTTGAATTAAAGATACCTGTTCCAAAGTATGAAATTAAAGAATATTGGTTGGACATTGGCAGAATAAATGATTATGAAAAAGCGCAGAATGAATTTAAGGAACATTTTCAGTAGAGTCCAGTCCACAAATTTACACGAATTGACACGAACAAAAATGGTTGAGAGGTTGAGAGGGTTGAGAAGGTTGAGAGGGTTGAATTATTTTAATAGCGAATTATATAATAAACTTGGTAATTATAAAATAAATAATTCGTGATAATTTGTGTAAATTTGTGGACTAAATTCGTGGACAGAAAAAGGAAATTATGAAAGTTCTTGTTACCGGTGCTGATGGTTTTATCGGTTCCCATCTTACTGAATCATTACTAAAAGATGGCTACCCTGTAAGAGCTTTAGCTCAATATAATTCTTTCAATAATTGGGGTTGGCTGGAGGATATAAGACAAAATTCAAACCTGGAAATTGTATGTGGAGATGTAAGAGACCCTAATTATTGTAGAGAAATAAGCAAAGGCATAGATGTTATTTTCCATTTAGCAGCTTTGATAGCAATTCCTTATTCTTACATTGCACCTGAAAGTTATATAGAGACAAATGTAAAAGGGACTTTAAATATATGCCAGGCAGCTAAAGATAATAGTGTGAAAAGAATTTTAGTTACTTCCACCAGTGAGGTTTATGGCACAGCCCAATATGTCCCGATTGATGAAAAACATCCTTTACAGCCACAATCACCTTATAGTGCTAGTAAAATTGGAGCAGATGCAATAGCAATGAGTTTTTATAATGCTTTTAAACTTCCTTTAACAATTGTGCGTCCATTTAATACTTATGGTCCAAGGCAATCTGCCAGAGCTATTATACCTACAATAATAACTCAAATAGCCAGTGGAAAGAAAGAAATCAAATTAGGAGATACATCTCCAACCCGTGATTTTAACTATGTAGAAGATATTTGCAAGGGCTTTTTATTATTATCCAAATGCGATAGAGCAATTGGAGAAACAGTGAATATTGGTTCCAACTACGAAATTTCTATAAAAGAGACCTTTGAATTGATTAAGGATATTATGCATAGTGATGCTAGTTTGGTTACTGATGAAAAAAGAATCAGACCTGAGAAGTCAGAGGTCTTTCGTCTTTGGTGTGATAATAGTAAAATAAAGACATTAACTGGCTTTGAGCCAAAATATAGCATAAAAGAAGGATTGGAGAAAACAGTGGAGTGGTTTATAAATCCACAAAATCTGGCTAAATACAAACCGGGAATTTATAATCTTTAGTCCACGAATTATTCCACGAATTTTCACGAATTAACACGAAGTATGAATAATAATATTTTGTATAAGGAAGAATGCTATAAGATTATTGGGGCGTGTATGAGTGTTCATAAGGAATTGGGACCAGGTTTTCTGGAAGCTGTATATCAAGAATCATTAGCCCTTGAGTTTTTGGAACAGGGAATTCCTTTTGAAAAAGAGAAAGATATTCGCATCTATTATAAAAATCAGTTATTAGATAAATGCTATAAAGCTGATATCTTATGCTTTGAGAAAATCATAGTGGAATTAAAAGCTCTATCAGAACTTTCAAACGAACACATATCCCAATTAATAAATTACCTGAAAGCTACCAAGCTTAGAGTTGGCTTATTAGTCAACTTTGGCTCTTCAAGCTTAATATATAAACGCCTAATCTTATAACTTCGTGTTAATTTGTGTAAATTTGTGGACTAATTTGTGTAAATTCGTGGATTTGTGTTAATTTATGTAAATTTGTGGACTAATTCGTGGACTATCAATCTGTAATTGACTTCATCCGTTCCCTCTATCCCAATAGAGAAACCGTTCCTTTACACGAACCCTATTTTGGGGGTAATGAAAAGAAATATGTTCTGGATTGCATAGAAAGTACTTTTGTTTCTTCTGTGGGTAAATATGTGGATCGTTTTGAAGAGATGATCAGGGATTTTACCGGTGTTAAATATGCCATCGCTACAGTGAATGGAACTTCTGGTTTGCATATTGCTTTAAAACTTGCAGGTGTTCAAGAAGGTGACATGGTAATAACTCAACCGCTTACTTTTATAGCAACTTGTAATGCTATATCCTATTGTGGAGCAGAGCCAATTTTTGTAGATATTGATCCTGATACCTTAGGAATGTCTCCTGATTCATTAGCAAGCTGGCTATCAGCAAATACTATTGTTCAAAATGATGCCTGCTATCTAAAAGATGTCCACGAGTCCACGAATTATCACAAATTATCACAAATTAACAATAATATAAAAGAATTAAGAAAAGATAATTCGAGTAAATTTGTGGAAATTCGTGGACAGAAAAAGATTGCTGCCTGCGTGCCAATGCACACTTTTGGTCATTCCTGTAAAATTGATCAAATCATAGACATTTGCAATCGCTATCATATTCCTGTGGTTGAAGATGCTGCAGAATCAATTGGCAGTTACTATAAGGGTAAGCATACAGGAACTTTGGGAAAATTGGGGATATTGAGTTTCAACGGAAATAAAACCATAACTACAGGTGGGGGAGGGATGATTTTAACCAATGATGATGAACTTGGTCCCCTGGCAAAACATCTTACCACAACTGCGAAAAAACCACATCCTTGGAAATTTGAACATGATATGATTGGTTATAATTATCGTCTGCCGAATATTAATGCTGCTTTGGGTTGTGCGCAAATGGAAATGCTTCCGGAACTTTTGAAAAACAAAAGAGAGACAGCCCAAATTTATCAGGAATTTTTTAATTCTATACCTGATATTGATTTTATTACAGAACCCATTGATTGCATTTCTAACTATTGGCTAAATGCTATTCTCCTAAAAAATATGAAAGAAAGAGATATTTTTTTGGAACATGCAAATGCCCAAAAAGCTATGTGTCGGCCTGCCTGGATTCTGATGAACAAACTGGAAATGTTTAGTTATTGCCTTAAAACTGATATTCCAGTATCATCTAAGATTGAGGAACAATTAATTAATATTCCAAGTTCTATGAGGTTTTAAATGAAAAACATTAGATTAAGAGCTTTAACAATCACAGATCTGCCATTAACCCTAAAATGGCATAATCAACCGGATATTATAGAAATGTACGCAGGTCATCCTTTTCCTGTTAACGAAGAAATGGAGCGTAAGTGGTATGAGAAGATACTTACATCCAATTTTCCAGTTACGGTTTTCGGAATAGAACTAATTGAGAATAATAAACTTATAGGATTGACTACGCTTAGAGATATAAATTTAATTATTAGATCGGCAGAAACGGCAATATATATTGGTGATCAAAATGAAAGATCAAAGGGATATTCCAAAGAAGCATTAAAATTAACTTTAAATTTTGCATTCAATAATTTAGGATTGCATAGAGTTTTTTTATCTGTTAGAGAAGATAATGTCGCTGCTATAGGACTATACGAAAAAATGGGTTTTATAAGAGAAGGAATATTAAGGGATTCTATCTACAAAGATGGTAAATATATTTCACTCATTATTATGTCTATCTTAGAAGGAGAATTCTATGGCTGATTACGAAATCCTGACTATTTCAGATATAGAAAAATGGAATCAATATCTTTCAATGCTTCCTGTAGAGCAACAAGATGTTTATTTTACTCCGGAATACTATAAGCTATATGAAAATAATGGAGATGGGATTGCTTATTGTTTTGTATTCAAAGATCATAATAATTTAGCTCTTTATCCATTTTTAATGAATAGGATAAATGATTTGGGCTATGATCTTGACGATGAATATTATGACATTCAGGGAGCTTATGGTTATAATGGAGTAGCATATTCATCAAATAATAAAGAATTTGTCAAAGATTTTTATGAAAATTATTATGAATTTATAAAAACAAATAAGGTAGTATGTGAATTTATAAGATTTCACCCTCTTCTTAAGAATGAAGAATTTTCTCTTGCATATTATAATATTATTTTTGATAGGAAAACTGTTTTTTTGGCATTAGACAGCAATGATGTTTATAATGGTTATAATAAACAAACCAAAAAGAAGATTAGAAGATCGGAGAGAGAAGGTATAAAGATAAGAATAGGAGATACTCAACAAGATATAATTGATTTTATGCACATTTATTATCATACAATGAATTATCTTCAGGCAAAGGATTATTATTATTTTCCTGAGTCTTATTTCTTTAATTTCCATAATTATATGGACAATATGTCAAAACTAATAGTTGCTGAACTTAATGGAAAAGTAATTGGAGGAATGATGTATATGATAAAGGGACTATATGCACATAATCATTTATCAGCTGCGGATGTTTCCTTAAGAAATATGGGGGTGAATATTAAAATTCAACATTTTGTCATATTAGATGCGATTAAAGAAAAATGTAGATTTATACATTTGGGTGGTGGAAGAACTAATAATCCAGATGACTCGCTGCTTCGCTTTAAAGAAAATTTTTCTTCCTACAAGGCTGATTTTAAAATAGCGAAGAAAATATACATACAGAACATATATGAAAAAATTTTAGTGCAATGGAAAGAAAAATATCCCCTTGCCGCTTCAAACTATCCTTATAAACTCCAGGGTTACCGACATCAATTTTAGGGTTTTCATATTAAATTATTTGCGGTATATATACCATAACCCTACTCGGCAATTTGTCGAGAGAGGTTAGCGTATAGCTACCGCAAACAATAATCCAACCCACGAATTCAGTCCACAAATTAACACGGATTTACACGAAAAAGTCCACGAATTTACACGAATTAGCACGAGTCCACGAATTAACACAAATTGTCACAAATGAAAGAAGAAAGGTTGAGAGGGTTTAGAGGGTTGAGAGAGTTGAGGGGGTTGAGATTTTTTCCGTATTTTGCATAGAAGTAATCTCTTGATAGATAATACATTATAATAATTAGTGAAAATTCGTGTAAATTAGTGGACAATATTCGTGTTAATTCGTGGATAAAAAACTATAGATTTGTCACACTTTTTCATTTTTGTCACCACCTATATAATTAGAGAGCAGAAAAAAATCTATCTGTTCTCAAAGAAATATATAAGGAGACAAAAATGAAAGCGTATGTAAAACTAATGCTTCCCGGTTTCACGGGGAATATGGATGATGTAGTGATATACTATAATTCTCATTTGAATAAGTATATTGCCCGCAAGAAAGTGATACCCAAATATACACCTTCCAACGAGATTATTAAAGAAATCTTTGCCTTTGCCAAACGCATTGAACTAAGTGAGAGCTATTTAGATGATTGTCGTGAATATATCTTTCAGTTTAATCGTAAAAATCGTCGGCAAAATAGAGCAATGAATACTTGGCCCAATGTTTTTATGAAAGTTATGCGTGCCACAATGAAGTCCTACCCTGATCTTGATCTTAAAACCCTAACCAGAGAAGAAATAATAGAAATGAATTTACCCTGCAGATCAATTTATGAGTCCATAAATGCAGGATATCTGGAAAAAGTTCGCGGATATGATAAACTAAATAATATTCTATAATTAAATATATTTTAAATGTGTTCTTAATTTAAAGATGCTATTTCATGAAGCAAATAAGTAAAAAAATTATAAATGCTTTTAACCTTGCTAATGTATTATAATGTATTTTGTTAAAGGGTAATTTAAAAAGAATATCAGGAGAAAAAATAGTGAAAATATCTATATTTGGCCTTGGATATGTAGGTTGTGTCAGTTTAGGATGTTTAGCTCAAAACGGATTTGAAGTAATTGGAATAGATGTTAATAAAGTTAAAGTAGATCTAATCAATAGAGGGCTTCCTACAATTATTGAAAAAGATATTGATATAATCATAAAAGAACAGCATAAAGCAGGTAGAATTCAAGCCACGACAGATTATATGGAAGCTGTATCCAATAGCGATGTATCCATAGTTTGTGTAGGGACACCTTCTACGGAAAAGGGGCATCTGAATCTGGATTATATCTATGAGACAGCGAAACAAATAGGTGAGGCATTAAAGGAAAAAAAATCGTATCATACAGTAGTGATTCGGAGTACTGTTCTTCCCGGAACAAATTTCAAAGTGGGAGAAATTATAGCTCAAATTTCCAATAAAGTTCGTAACAAGGATTTTTCAGTTGTTTCTAATCCTGAATTTCTCAGAGAAGGTTCTGCTGTTCAGGATTATTATAATCCTCCTTACACTCTAATTGGTTTTGATGATAATAAAGCTATTGATATTTTAAAGGAATTGTATTCAAAAGTCAATGGAGAATTTATTACAGTTGATATTGAGACAGCAGAAATTATAAAATATGTAAACAACAGCTTTCATGCCCTAAAAGTTACATTTGCTAATGAAATTGGCAGAATATGTAAGAAATTAAATATTGATTCTTATAGGGTTATGCAGTTATTTTGTTTGGATACTCGCCTGAATATTTCCCCTTATTATTTTAAACCCGGTTTTTCCTATGGTGGTTCTTGTTTACCTAAGGACTTAAAAGCTTTAACCACAATAGGACTTGATTATGGATTAAAATTACCGGTTTTGGAATCAATAGAAGTGAGTAATCACAATCATTCTGCTTCGGTAATTGATCTGATTATTAATAAAAATGGTAAAAAAGTAGGTATATTAGGAATAGCATTTAAAGAAGGAACAGATGATTTGAGATATAGTCCTATATTAAAAGTTATTGAAGGATTGCTGGATAAAGGATATACTATTAAAGTTTATGACCCTTTTGTTAATAAAGCATATCTTATGGGTTCCAATAAGGAATATATGCAAACAGTTCTTCCTTACTTACAAGACCTTATGCAAGATTCAGAAGATGAAGTTATAAATTGGGCAGATATTATTGTTTTTAATAGAAAATCCGTAAACTATGAGAAATTAGTTAGTGACAATCCGGGAAAATCTTTTATTGATTTAGTTCGGATATCAGAACAATTAAATAACTCAAATTATGAAGGTATATGCTGGTAAATGAATCTATACATCATATTTCCAGGCGCATTGTATCCAATTGAAGGAATGAGTCAGGTGCGTATGCGCTGTCAATTGGAACGGTTAAGCATTGATCATAAAATCATTTTCTCCGATATGCATTCCCAGAAAAGAACTCATAATATTACTGCCAGAGAAGTTTCACAGTTTAATATAATATATAAACCAATATACCTCCCTGGCTATAATTACGGTAATATTATCAGAAAATTATATTATATAATTAAACTATTAAGATACCATTTATTTACTGTTACTCGGGAAGAATGCAGAGTAAAAACTTTTGGAGTAAGAAAACAGATTTTTTCAATAGTGGAACAAAACAATCCAGATGCAGTGATGATTCACTATTGGTATCTTGGATATATCTTCAGATATCTAAAACCCAGCATATTGAAATTAATAGATACTCATCATCTTTTGGAAGAAAAAATTTCCTTAATTGATTCCTATGATTTAAATATTATTCAAAGAAGAAGACAAAAGTTTAAATTAAATTTCAGTTTACATAAGCAAAGGGATTATTTTAGATTATGCAATCTTGTAATTGTTAATTCTAAAGCTCAAGAGTTGCTTATTCACAGTTGGGATAAAAACATTCCGGTGATTGTTACAGTTAATGGTCAAAACTTAGATAGTTTTCTAAAGTATCATAATCATTCCGACTCTCCGGCAATATGTTTTTATGGATCACTATCCAACCAATTTAACCGAAAGGCATTAAAACGACTTCTTGAGAAAATATTTCCAATTATCAAAAATATCATTCCGGAGACAAAACTATATATTATAGGTATAAGTCCTCCTATGGACATTATTAACAAATTCATTAATGACTCAATTATCGTTACAGGATATGTTACAGATATTAAATCCTATCTCTCAAAATGTAAAGTTATAGTTCTTCCCCTTGAGATCGGAGTGGGATTTCGCGGAAGAGTGGTTGAAGCAATGGCATTAGGTATTCCAGCTGTCGGAACAAGTAATGCCCTGCAAAGTATTGGATTGGAAAACGGGAAACAAGGTTTTATAGAAGAAGATAATTATAAAATTGCAGAAAAAGTTTGTCTTATTCTAAATAATAATGAGTTATTTAAAGAAATGTCGGAAAACTGCCGAAAGTTTGCTGCTGCTAACTTTTCTCTGGAAAGCACATTTGGAAATCTTTCTAAAACAATAGAATCTTTAGAAATAAAAGTTAGTAACTAATATATAAATAATAGTTAATTTCTTAATTGGAACACCTTTTATTCAATCTTATGTATTTTATGTTAACGATGGACAAGTTTTTTTGATAAGAATGTCAAATTATCCAAAGGTCTTGATGCAAGAGGAAGTATTATCTCTAAAAAATGATCATCTTGTCATAAGTTATATTTGTGCAATAAAGGTATAGTTTAAAAATGAAGATTATATATTTCATTGGAACTTTATGTCCAGGGGGAAAAGAAAGAAGGTTGATTGAACTATTAAAGTATCTTAGATTAAACAATAATTATGAGATAATGCTAATATTGCGACAGAATAACATTAGCTATTCCTATTTTTATAATCTTGGTTACCCCTATAAAATATTAGCTAATAAATATAAAAAAAGGGATTGGAAATTGCCCATTTATTTTTTATCAATTTGTAGAGATTTTAAACCAGATTTAATTCATACTTGGGGATGCATGCCAACAGTTGTAGCTATACTTGCATCATATATTTTACATATTCCCTTAATAAATAGCCAAATAACCTCAGCTCCACCCAAAGAAATTATTCCCTTCAAGCAAAAAATTCTTAATAAAATAAATTTTACTTTCTCTGATATTATTATATCCAATTCCTATGCAGGCATTAAGTCATTCAATCCTCCCCTTAAAAAGAGTAAGGTTATTTATAACGGGATTGATTTGAAAAGATTTGAAAATTTGGCGGATAAAGATATAATAAAAAATAAATATGGTATTAAAACTGCTTATGCAGTCGTTATGGTTGCATCTTTTTCCGATTATAAAGATTATGATCGTTATATTCGTGTTGCTAATCTAACACATAACACCCGAAAAGATATAAGCTTTATATGCATAGGGGGTCCTGGTAACGATGCAGCATCTTTTCATAGAGCTAAGAAACAAGCAGACATTAATCCTCTAATCATAATAACCGGTATTATTTCTGAAGTTGAAGCACTAGTTAATGCTTGTGATATATGCGTCCTTTTTTCGCCTCAGGGAGAAGGTATTTCCAATGCCATATTAGAATATATGGCGTTAGGAAAACCTGTTATAGCTTATGATATTGGAGGCACAAAAGAGATTATTAAAAATGGAGTAAATGGAATATTATTAAAAGAGGAAAATGATTTTCAAGTAAGTGAATTGATTAGTGACTTAATTGATAATGTTCAATTAAGAGAAAAATTTGGTAAGCATAGCAGAAAAATAATAGAAGAGAGATTTACATTGGACGAAATGGGAATGAAATATATGCAGACATATGAAAGGATGTTCAAATAATATGATTTTATACAAATTTTAAATTTGGGTGGAATAAAATTGTTAAATTATCAGTTAGATCTTACCCCCAAACTATTATAATTATCCTATATCATTATTGTTAAACCAGTCATATTACCTTCTGAAGGAAAGTATACACAATTATAATTTAAATTAAGTATATAATTAAAATAATCAAATTCAGGACAAAAGAACAGTAAAATAATAAAACTTGGCTAATGATGTTTGTTTTATGCATAATCCTCCCAAGAAATTGGTTTTATGGTTTTATTTAAAAAGTTTTTTTAATTATTATGTTGGGCGAAAAATACCGTCTTATATCTTGTATATTTAGATATTCAGAAATATTTATAAATATAAAAAAGTCATTTATTATTTAATATAAAATAAGTATAGTTATGGAAACAATTAAGATAATTGATTTGCTAACAGGAAAGACAACTTACAAATATTATACTAAATACAGGGAAACACAATGGTATAATAGAGACGAAATAAATGAATATCAAATATCAAAGCTGAAAAAATTAATACATCATTGCTATGATAATATTCCTTATTATACAAAAATAATGAAAGATAAGGGAATAGATCCTAATACAGTTGAAAGTATGAATTATCTTAAAAAATTTCCCATATTAACGAAAGAAATAATTAAAGAAAACTATGAGCTTTTTATGCCGATTAATAGTAATAATATTAAAGGGATAAAAACCAGTCCAACAGGTGGAACAACTGGAAGTATTTTAAGCAAGCGTAATGATGCCAATACCAGAAGCTCAATTTGGGGGAGTTATCGTAGGTTTTATGATTGGATGGACATAAAACCAGGAGATATGATTTTAACATATTGGGGTGGGCATATAAGCAAACCTAATTTTAATGAACACTTCAAAAGCTGGTTATCCAATAGATTAAGGCATACAATACCTTTTAATGCATACGATACAAATCCTAATACGATTAATTTGATTATTAAATGCCTTAAGTCAGGTAAAATAAAACTTATACAAAGCTATCCTCAAGCATTATATGTTCTTGCCTTAAAGTTAAAAGAAAGAGGAGAGAGTTTTAAAATAAAAGCAATTATGACAACTTCAGAACCTCTTATGCCCCAGCACCGGGAGTTGTTTAGGGAAATATTTGGTTGCGAATCATTTGATCAGTATGGTTGTGGTGAAATTGGTGGAATTGCATATGAATGTGAAGCTCATAATGGTTTACATATAACAGAAGAGAGAGTTTATATAGAGCATAATGAAAATAATGAATTATTAATTACTGACTTGGATAATTTTGCAATGCCTTTTATTCGCTATTATAATGGAGATCAAGCAGAATTTGCTTCAGAAGATTGTATATGTGGGAGAAAAAGCCAAGTAATAAAAAGAATTTTGGGTAGAACTTGTGATTATCTAATATGTAAAAATGGACAATCTTTACATTGGGCATATTTTTGGCATTTAATGTTTGATACAGAAATAGCTTTAAAACGTAATTTCCTAAAATTTCAAATAATCCAAAAATCAAAGGATATCTTGTTTTTTAGGTATGTAGGTGATCAGCTTTTTAAATCTGATGAAGAAATACTTCTTAAAATGATAAGAGAAAAAATGGGGGATGTTAAAATTGAATTCATTAAGGAAGATGATATTGAATGTTCTACATCTGGTAAATACCGTCCTGTTATCAATGAATTAATAATATAAAATAATAATATGATAAAGTAAATTACTATATTGGAAATAAGTTGAATAGAAGCGAATTAACCTTTTTCTTACTTGGTAAAAAATACGGATTTGACTTAAAGAAAATGTTAAAATTTGTGAATGACAACCAATATTGGAATGAAGAAAGAATATATAATTACCAGTTAGCTCAATTAAAAAAATTAATAAATCATATATATACTTCGGTGCCTTATTACCATAAAGTAATGGAAGATATTGGGATGCAACCCGAAGATTTCAAAGACATAAAGGATTTAAAAGCATTTCCTGTAATTAATAAACAGACGATAAGAGATAATTTTGATTTGTTCTTAGCAGAAGATTATAAACAATATCATCCTATGCAGCGTTCAACCGGTGGAACAACCGGTATCCCTTTCAAATATTTTATAGATACATATAGTTGGTGTTTAAACTGGGCGACAAAAATGAGAACTTTTAGCTGGGGAAATTATACCTTCGGAAAAGATAAAATTGCTGTCTTAAAAGGTGGGTCAATGTATAGGAAGGGGAAATATAGTCCTAAAACCTATCTCTGGAATTATCTTAATAATTATTATACGATACCTATTATGAATTTGACAAATGAAATGATGGATATTCACTTCAAGCAGGTAAAGCATAAAAAAATTAGATATATGCGAGGATATCCTTCTTCCATATATACTTTTGCTAACTATCTGAAAAGCAGGTTAATTACTTATCCGATGAAAAGTATATTTACTACAGCCGAAATGTTATACCCATACCAGAGAAAAGTGATTGAAGATGTTTTTGAAACGGGAATAATAGATGCTTATGGTTGTGGTGATGGAATGGCTGGGGCAAATCAATGTGAATTGAGAAATAAATATCATATAAATATTGAAACCAGCTATATGGAGATTTTATCTTTGGATTATAAAAATGAGGTAAAACCTGGAGATGAAGGAATAATTGTTGTAACTTCTTTACACGATTATGCAATGCCATTTATACGCTATGCTCCTGGAGATATGGCTATTCAGGGAAAAGGACCTTGTCCTTGTGGAAGAGGTCTTCCCGTCCTAGAAAAAATAATAGGTAGATCATCAGATCTGTTTAAATTAGCCAATGGAAGAATTCTTAATGGTTTATCTATTCCTTTTGAAGAATGGGCTGACAAAATAGAAAAATTTCAATTAATACAAGAAGAACCGGACTTAATAATTTTAAAACTGATACCAAAAGATAATTATACTGAAAAAGATGAATCTCAAATTATGGATCTATTAGAATATAATGCGGGAGAGGGTATCAGAATTCAAATTGAAAAAGTTAAAAACTTGGAATTTACTTCTGCAGGAAAGTTTAAATATGTAATTTCTAAAGTACCTCAATGAACCAAAGAATTAAAATAATATGTTCCTGTAGGATGGGACCAGGTACTTTTGAGGCAAAATTTGTTCCCTTATGCAAAGTTGACATTGTTGAAGAAATTATCGTAGTTAGGAAAGAAAAGGGTCCAGATATACCTAAATTAAAATATGCAGTTTTACCCAAAATATGTTACAATCCTATTATAAATTTTATTATTGCTTCATATATTGTAGGTAAGTTAGCAAGAAAATATAAGGTAAATTTTATCTTGGCTTACCATTATGTTCCTCATTACTATATTGCCTTTATAGCATCTTTACTAAGTTCCAAACCCTACATTCTTGGGCAAACGGGTAGAGATGATCAGTTATTAGCAAAACACCCTATTAAGGGTATGTTCTTACGCTATATTATAAAAAAGGCATACCAATTAAATGTTCCTGGCAGTGAATCATTTAATTTCTGGAAATCTATAGGTATTCATAGAGTTGATATTTTACATAGTGCAATAGATACTGATAGATTTTTACCTGATAATTCTGAAAAAATATATGATTTTCTTTATATTGGAAGATTAGAAAAATATAAGGGTGTCCAATACTTACTTCAAGCGTTTAGTAATGTAGTAAAAGAATATCCCAATGCAACCTTATGTATAGTGGGCTATGGCTCTTATGAAAATGAAATAAAAAGCTTGATTTATGAATTAAATCTTTCTAACAAAGTGAGCTTTTGTGGATTTCAAGCTGATACATATTCTTACTACAGAAAATCTAAAATATTTGTGATGACATCTGAAACAGAAGGATTACCTTGCTCCTTAATGGAAGCAATGAGTTGTGAATTACTATGTATTAGTTCATTAGTAGGGAATATTGGAGATATAATAAAAGATGAAATTACGGGTTTTATTTTTCCTTCCGGGGACATATTAAAATTACAAGAAATAATGATAAAATCACTAATAAATTATCGTGAGCTAACACAGATCAGAGAGAATGCCCGTATATTAATAGAAAATGAACATTCCTATAGCAGTGCGATAAGAGTTTGGAGAAATATATTAATTCATTTTTAACTGTTGAGATTATGTTCATTGTTATATAGTTAAATGAATTCATATACTTTCTATATAGTTAGCTATAAAATCAGGCAATGTCGTTTTCTATATAAGGAGTGACCAATGTATAGGAAAAAGACATTAGCTGATATTCGCATTGGTTTGCGAAACAGGTTATTGCATCATTTTGCCAGACATTGTTTCCCAAGTTTTATAAGGGTTTATTTTCATAGATTGAGAGGTGTAAAAATAGGGAAGAATGTTCTTATTGGCTTAGATGTCCACATTGATGATGACGGTCCTGAAAGAGTAATCATAGAAGATGATGTATTTATTACTACTGGCTGTATGTTATTAACTCATCAGCGTGATTTATCAAAATATAAAAGAGGAGATTGGATAGGTTCAATGCCTTTTAAGATAGCCGGTATCCATATAAAGAAAGGTGCTCATATAGGAATTGGAGCAATCATAATGCCAGGTGTAACTATTGGCAAAGGAGCTGTTATTGGTGCCGGTTCAGTAGTTACAAAAGATATACCAGATTATTGTGTAGCTGTTGGAGTTCCAGCAAAAGTCATTAGAGAGTTTGGGAATTGAATATTCTAATTGATGTTAATCACCCCGCTCAAGTTCATTATTTCAGAAATCTATATAAGGAATTAAGTTTAAAACATAATATATATTTTAGTTGTAAAAAAGTCCCTATAATTGAGAAACTTTTATCAGCATATAACATTCCATATATGAGTTATGGAGAAAAAAAGGATAATATATTATCAAAAGTTTTCTACCAATTAAAATATGATTTTGAATGCTATAAGAAGATGAAAAATTTAGAAATAGATATTGCACTTGGTTCTTCTGCTTCAAATGTTCATGCTGCCAAATTTACGAAAGCAACATCAATAGCAACAACAGATAGTGATCTTTCTGCTATACCTCTTGCTGCAAAATTTGTTTATCCATTTGCTGACTATTTGATGATGCCGGATACATTGGCTTACCAGAATCATCCCAAGCAGATATGTTATCCCGGGTATCAAGAACTTGCCTATTTACATCCTAATAGATTTAAACCCGACTCCACTGTTTTGGAACAATGTAATCTGAGAGAAAGTGATACATTTTTTATACTTCGTTTTACTGCTTTTAAAGCTCATCATGATATTGGGATGTATGGCTTATCTAAGGAACAAAAATGGGATTTAATAAAGCTTTTGGAGAAATATGGAAGAGTTTTAATAACATCTGAAGTTAATGATCCAGAATTTACTCCTTTTTATCTACACATTGCTCCTGAAAAAATACATTCATTATTGTATTATTCATCAATGTTGATTTGTGATAGTCAAACGATGACTACAGAATCAGCTGTTTTGGGTACACCAGCATTTCGTTGTAATACTTTTGCTGGTAAACTTACAGTAATAGAAGAAATTGAGAAGCTTTATGACTTAGCATATAGTTATCACCCTCGTCACTATAACTGGATGATAAGAAAAATTAAATCTGTATTGGACTCTAAAGATTATAAAAAGTTGTGGCAGGAAAAAAGAAAAAGAATGCTGCAAGAAAAAATTGATGTAACTTCTTTCTGGGTTTGGTTTATTGATAATTATCCTGAATCTGTTAAAGAGGTTAAAGCAAAGGATTTTGATTTTGGTAGATTTAAATAAAGCCACCGAGAGCACCGAATACACCGAAAAAAATTTAACCACTGAAGGCACTGAGGACACTGAAAGCACTGAGAAGATAAATAGGATTATGTTACAAGAAAAAAGGATGGCGGATGGAGTAAGATGGTTATTATGGGGATGGTTGATTTTGGTTTTGGTTTTGAATGTTGTGCCTTTGGGGAATGAAACAAATAGAGGTTTGAGTGGTAATAAAATCTTCCAGTTTCGGCTGGATTATGTAGTGCATTCGTTAACATTTCTGGTTTTTGCCTGGATATGGGTTTTAGGGAAGATAAAGGATGTTTGTTGGTTTGAGAGTTATGAGGTTTTGAAGTTTGGAGGGATTATATTTGTTTCTGCTATGGGGATTGAATTGCTACAGATTTTTGTGCCCTATAGAACATTTAATCCGATGGATATGATGGCAAATCTCTTAGGAGCTATATTAACAATGCTGTTTATTTTTATTAGCCACCGAGAATACCGAAAACACCGAAAAATGATTAACAATACAAAAATTCAAGCCACCGAGTGCACCGAAAACACCGAAAAATGATTAACAATACAAAAATTAAAGCTACCGAGTGCACCGAAAACACCGAAAAATGATTAACAATACAAAAATTAAAGCCACCGAGTGCACTGAAAACACCGAAAAATGATTAACAATACAAGAATTCAAGCCACCGATAGCACCGAAAACACCGAAAAATGATTAACAATACAAAAATTCAAGCCACCGAGAACACCGAAAACACCGAAAATGTCATATAATTTTCAAAATAAGTAAGAGAGAAAGCCAATACTTATGATATATGAGAAGGAGCTGAGCGATAGAATTATTGGTTGTGCAATTGCTGTTCACAAAGAGCTTGGTGCCGGATATTTGGAAAAAGTATATGAACGAGCTTTATGTGTAGAATTTAAATATCAAGGTATTAGTTATGTTTCTCAAGTTCCTATACAAGTTTTTTATAGAGAGCATATAGTTGGAGATTATGTTGCTGATATTATTGTAGAAAGTAAAATTATACTGGAGCTTAAGGCGTGTAATATAATTCATTCAATGCATTCAGCACAAATAATAAATTATCTAAGTGCAACAGGGCTAAAAGTTGGATATATCTTAAACTTTGGCAATGAGGCAAAATTAGAATTTAAGAGAATTGTCCATTAAACTATTTTTCGGTAAATTCGGTGGCTTTACAAA